>ERZ791829.24-NODE-24-length-184258-cov-19.778462_pt1 | contig 184258 bp, 138 predicted proteins | sample MGYA00510296_ERZ791829 | MGnify/ENA primary metagenome ERZ791829 (study PRJEB30046, sample SAMN00791973) | human gut metagenome | study: EMG produced TPA metagenomics assembly of the A metagenome-wide association study of gut microbiota in type 2...
CTCATTTATGTCTAGAAATTGACCCCTCTGTGTCCAAAATTAGTTTACCACTTCATGAGTCAAATCTAGCAGGAATATTAGCAAAAGAAGCTTGACCCTATTTGCGAAAAAGCAAATTAGGGTCAAATTTCATAAGCAATTATATACAGTTGAATAAATTCCTATTGCAGAAGTAGATTCGAATAAATAGCTAGATAAATAACTTGGTAGTTAACTTGATGCTTAATAAGCTGCCTGAACAATAACTCAGCTAAGCTAAATAGCCTGTCTACTCTGTAGTTTCACCTGCATCAGCTGCCTCAGCCTTTCCTAATTCTAATTCATATTCATCGAAGATATAGTTAAGAACAGGAGCTAATCCCACAAATTCACATCCATAGGCATACAGGTCGGAATCTGTAACCGGCTGGCAGCGTATAATCTTTATGACACAGTATATTACATCTTCCTCAGAACCAAGCTTTAATGCTGCATTAAAGTAAAAGTCAATAGGAAGAATACTTTTTGACCTGAAACCTATACCGCTTTTAGATATGTCAGTTACAGTTATTGGAGAATCAATATTTCTTATATTGATGTTATTCTGCTTAAAAAGATTAGATACATTAAGCTTGAGGTCGGCTTTTAATCTTTTATAGCGTCTTTTTTCAATTCCATTTTTAATATTTTTATCTTCCATAATAAATTCCCCCTTATATGTGATTTAGTTTGTAAGGTGTGTTTTGTTGTGTGGATTATATCCCTTGTTATTTAACATACTCTAATATGATGTGATTAACATATCGTGATTATTATATGCATTTAAAAGTACCGAATATGATGTGATTATCATATCGCGATTATTATATGAATTCATATGTACCGAATATGTTCTGATTATCATATCGCACTTATTATATACTTTCATATGTACAGAATATATTCTGGTAAAACTGCAAAAATTAGAATATTCCCCAGGTTATTGTGAAATGTATATATATTTCTTTTTTATAATGATACTATCTTGTGCAATAATATGCAAGTTTGTCTATTGATTTTGAATGTATGCTGTTATATAATTTTTTCTGTTGGGTACAGTTGTATACCAATATATTCTGTTTATGAATAATGAATGATATAAGTAATAAATTTGACATATTTGAATGTTCATTATATTACTCATATATTTATAAACTGAATATACACAACACATAAAAATAAACATTTAAAAGGATGGACGCGATCATGGAAAAGTTTGAGTTACTTTATGAAGGAAAAGTCAGAGAAGTATATGATATTGGAGATAAGCTTGTTATTGCAGCTACTGACCGTATATCAGCATTCGACCATATTTTAAAGAATAAGGTTACAGATAAGGGTGCTATTCTTACACAGATGTCTAAGTTCTGGTTTGATTATACTAAGGATGTTATTCCTAATCATATGATTTCTGTTGATGTTAAGGATATGCCAGAATTCTTCCAAAATGAAAAGTATGCAAGAAGAAGTATGATGTGTAAGAAGTTAACTATGCTTCCAATCGAGTGCATCGTTAGAGGATATATAACAGGAAGTGGCTGGGCAAGCTACCAGAAGAATGGTACAGTCTGTGGAATTAAGCTTCCAGAAGGACTTGAAGAGTCAGAAAAGCTTCCTGAACCAATCTACACACCAAGTACAAAGGCTGAGATTGGTGACCATGATGAAAATATTTCATTTGAGCAGAGTATTGAAGTATTAGAGAAGAAGTTTCCAGGAAAAGGCTTAGAGTATGCAACAAAGATTAAGGATGCAACTATTGCTCTTTACAAGAAGTGTGCAGAATATGCATTAAGCAAGGGAATTATTATTGCTGATACTAAGTTTGAATTCGGTCTTGATGAGAACGGAGAAGTTGTTATCGGTGATGAAATGCTTACACCAGACAGCTCACGTTTCTGGCCATTGGAAGGATATAAGAAGGGACAGGGACAGCCATCTTATGACAAGCAGTTTGTAAGAAACTGGCTTCTTGCTAATCCAGACAGCGATTACCTTCTTCCAGATGATATTATTGAGAAGACAGTTGATAAGTACAAGGAAGCTTATAAGCTCCTTACTGGCGAAGATTTCTAATACTGTCGTTACATAGATATATAGCTATAGATGAGCAGATTTAAAATATTGTACAATTATGTCAGCATTAGGATATATTTTGCGTAATATATTGAAATGTATATGTGGTACAGACAAAAATATTTATTTTATGAACTTTTCTTTGTCTGCTCATTTATAGTATATAGATTATCATTTTATGATGAATACATGATTAATTGTCAGACTGATGCCTAGTCTAAGGCATAGCAGGACAGTCAGACGAAATACAGAGCTGATAATAATTAATAAGACAGAGGTAATTATGAACGATAGTTATATAGATGACAGAAAGCTTCATGAAGAATGTGGGGTGTTTGGTGTATATGATTTTGATGGCGTAGATGTGGCATCAACTATATACTATGGATTATTTGCACTCCAGCACAGAGGTCAGGAGAGCTGTGGTATTGCGGTAAGTGATACAGAAGGTCCTAAGGGTAAGGTGCTTTCCCATAAGGACATGGGGCTTGTGAATGAGGTTTTTAATCCAGACTCTCTTGAGAAGTTAAAGGGAAATATAGGTGTTGGACATGTACGTTATTCAACAGCAGGAAGTTCAACAAGAGAAAATGCACAGCCGCTTGTTCTTAATTATGTTAAGGGAACTCTTGGTATGGCGCACAATGGAAATCTTCTCAATGCTGTAGAGTTAAGGGAAGAGCTTTCATATACAGGCGCTATTTTCCAGACGACTATAGACTCGGAAGTTATAGCATATTTAATAGCAAGGGAAAGACTTAATACAGGAACAGTAGAAGATGCTGTTAAAAATGCTATGAAAAAGATAAAGGGTGCTTATTCACTTATCGTAATGAGCCCAAGAAAGCTTATCGGTGCGAGGGATCCATTTGGTTTTAAGCCACTCTGCATAGGTAAGAGAGATAATGCATATTTCTTATCATCAGAAACCTGTGCTCTTGATACAGTAGGTGCTGAATTCATAAGAGATGTACTTCCAGGTGAGATTGTTACTATCACAAAGGATGGTATCAAGTCAGATACTTCATTATGTCAGAAGAATACAGCAAGATGTATATTTGAATACATATATTTTGCAAGACCAGACAGTAAGATAGATGGTATGGGGGTATATGAGTCACGTGTAAATGCAGGACGTATATTAGCAAAGACTCACCCAGTAGATGCAGACCTTGTTGTTGGTGTTCCTGAATCAGGTAATCCGGCGGCACTTGGATATTCCATGGAATCAGGAATACCATACGGTAACGCATTTATAAAGAATAATTATGTAGGAAGAACATTTATAAAACCAAAGCAGGAACAGAGAGAATCGAGTGTTAAGGTTAAGCTTAATGTGTTAAAGGAAGTTGTTGCGGGAAAGAGAGTTATTATGATTGATGATTCAATCGTAAGAGGAACAACAAGCAGCAGAATTATTAACCTTTTAAGACAGGCAGGAGCTAAAGAAGTTCATGTAAGAATAAGCTCACCTGCATTCCTTCATCCTTGTTACTTTGGTACAGATATTCCGTCAGAAGACCAGCTTATTGCATCAGGAAGAACTGTAGAACAGATATGTGATGAAATCGGTGCAGATTCACTTGGATACCTTGAAACAGACAAGCTTAGTGAGATGATATGTAATCAGACAGGCTTCTGTGATGCCTGCTTTACAGGTAACTATCCTATTGAACCACCAACAATTGATATACGTGGAGAGATGGGCTGATAAAGATGTATTAAAGAGGAGGGGATAACCCTCCTTTTTTGATATGGTTAAAGATGTGTAAATATAGCTACGATGTATGAATAATTGGGGATTTTGTAATTGCATATATAGTCCTGCTGGTAATAAACATATGTGCGACATATAAGTGACAATGCATTTTGCAATTATATAACACTGCAATCTATAGGGAAGAACCTTGATGATTGTGATTGAGTAATGCAGAAAGTCCATAAAACCAGTTGCAATAAATAAAAATTAAGAAAGGAAAAATACATATATTTGTATATGTTTTTAGGAGAACAATTGATATGGAGAGTAAAGAAGACAGACTTATAAAACAGATGAAGTTTATAGAGGAAATAGATAAGGAAAAGCTTATAGGAAGACAGACATATCTTTCAGATGCTTCAAGGAAGGAAAATGATGCGGAACACGCATGGCATATGGCTATTATGGCTGTTTTGTTAAGCGAGTATTCTAATGAGAAGATAGATGTCTTAAAGACTATGACAATGCTTCTTATACACGATATTGTAGAAATAGATGCCGGAGATACTTATGCATATGATGAAGAGGCAAAGAAGACACAGCGCGAGCGTGAGCTGGCTGCGGCTGACAGGATATTTGGCTTACTGCCGGATGATCAGGCAGAGTATATGCGTGGTCTGTGGGATGAATTCGAGGAGAGAAAGACTCCAGAGGCAAGATTTGCAAGAACACTTGATAATGTACAGCCAACGCTTCTTAATAATGCTTCAGAGGGTAGAAGCTGGGAAGAAAAAGGTGTTCACCTAAGCCAGATTTTAAAAAGAAATGAATGTACAAAAGATGGTTCAGAAAAGCTATGGGATTATGCATTTAATAATTTTATAAAGCCAAATGTGGAGTCTGGTAAGATTAAGAAAGATTAGGTGTTGTAATTATAGTTTTTTGGTAATATAATTATATTAATGATTTTGTGTGACAATTATATATGTGGGATTGTTTTCACTTAAGATTAATTCTGAGGTAAGTTACTATCAGAAAATATTTAATGCATATATGTAAAATATACTTTGTGAATGCTTTTATATTACATAGAATATTTTACATAGCAGGAAGTAACGGAGGAAAATTATGAGTGGTAATGAGCAGGACAGCATGAATATGTCCCCAAATGACACAAGTGCTAAAGGCGGGAAAAGTGCGACTGCTGGCGTGCAGTTTAAAAACGGACAGGCAGCAATGCTTAAAAGAATAGTGAAGCAGACATATGTATTTGTTATAGTCGGAGTTGTATGTTTCTTATTGTTTATAGCAAGTAATATTCAATATTCGATGGTTCAGGATAAGCAGCTTAGCTGTACAAAGTATCTTAACCAGTACAGATTAGGTTCTAAGACACTTACATCAGCAGTGCAGTCATATGCTGTAACAGGTGATATTACATATTATAATGCTTATATGAAAGAGTTAAACGAGGATAAGAATAGAGATATAGCATGGGAAGGACTTAAAAAGTGTAACCTGACTGATGATGAGTGGTCACAGCTTGAACATATATCAGGGCTTTCAGATGGTCTTGTACCTCTTGAGGAAGAGGCTATGCAGCAGGTCAAGAATGGCAATACACAAAAGGCCACAGAAGCAGTGTTTGGTAATTCATATGAGCAGACAGTACAGGAGATTACAACAGCAACAGATACCAGTATTAATAATATTTTATCAAGAAGAACTCAGAATAAGAGAAATATAAATATTATCAAGTATATATGTCTGTTTGCGTTGATAGTATCTTTTGGAGCGATAGTAAGAAAAGTTGTAGCAGCTATGAACTTTGCAAGAAGAGAACTATTAGTTCCTATAGTTAAGGTATCAGAGCAGATGCAGATACTCGCAAGAGGTGAGTTTGATAATAAGCTGGATATACAGCCGGATAATTCTGAGGTTGGTAATATGGTTAAGTCTATATTATTTATGAATGATAACTTCAGAAAGATGATAAGTGAGCTTTCAGATGTACTTGCCAAGATGGGCAGCGGCAATTATATGGTTGAACTTAAGGAAGATTATGTAGGTGAATTCGTTGAGATAAAGAATTCAATGGAGCAGATTATAGCAAGTACAAAGGAAGCATTAAACACAATACAGAATGCAGCAGGAGAGATAGATGCTGGTTCCTCACAGCTTGCAAAGGCGGCTATAGACCTTGCAGAGGGGTGTACAGTACAGGCTGGTAAAGTATCAGATGTATCCAATATGATTAACGAGATGGCAAAGAGCATGGAGCAGAAGACTGAGGAGGCAAAGGAAACTGCTCATGTATCACAGGCTGCCGGAAAGGTGCTTGATGACAGCAATACAAAGATGCAGGAGTTAAAGGAAGCTATCAGTGAAATAAGCAAGTGTTCAGAAGAAATACATAATATAATTGGTGCTATTGAGGATATAGCAAGCCAGACTAATCTATTATCGCTTAATGCTTCAATAGAGGCAGCGAGGGCAGGAGAAGCAGGAAGGGGGTTTGCGGTTGTTGCTGAACAGGTAAAGAATCTTGCAGAGCAGTCTACAAATGCTGCCGGTGAAACAACGGCGCTTATAGAGAATACTATAAAGGCAGTAGAAAAAGGAATTACTATCGCAGATGAGGCTGTTGCCAATATGGCAGGAGTCATGGAGGGAGCAAAGGATGCAACTGACAGAATGAGTCGTATGGCAGATGATTTACAGCAGGAAGCTAAGAATGTTTACAAGATTGATGAAAATATCTCACATGTGTTAGAGATTGTAGATAATAACTCGGCAGCTTCCGAGGAAACAGCGGCAGTAAGTGAAGAGCAGGCAGCACAGGTACAGACTATGGTACATATTATGGAGAAGTTTACTATAAGTTAGTAGGCACAATATTGAATGAACAGAGTATATATGATACAATCTCACTATGGTGCTTTTATGATGCTTTAGTGTATTGAAGTAAGAATACATTTTGACACAGGCATTTATATTAGAATAAAGTGCCATAAATATACAGGTATTAAGGTTTATGATACCTGACTTTATAAAAATCAGGACAATTAAAGAAAGGCGGATTGCAGGAATGAACGACAGATATCAGACACCACTTGCTGAGAGATATGCAAGTAAGGAGATGCAGTACATTTTCTCTCCAGATATGAAGTTTAAGACATGGAGAAAGTTATGGATTGCTTTAGCTGAAACAGAGGCGGAATTAGGACTTCCTATTACACAGGAGCAGATTGATGAGCTTAAGGCACATCAGGATGATATTAACTACGAAGATGCTAAGAAGAGGGAAAAGGAAGTTCGTCATGATGTTATGTCACATGTGTATGCTTATGGACTTCAGTGCCCTAAGGCTAAGGGTATCATTCACCTTGGAGCAACATCCTGCTATGTAGGAGATAATACAGATATCATAATTATGACAGAAGGTTTAAAGCTTGTACGTAAGAAGCTTGTTAATGTTATCAATGAGCTTTCTAAGTTTGCAGATAAATATAAGGCACAGCCAACACTGGCTTTCACACATTTCCAGCCAGCACAGCCTACAACAGTAGGAAAAAGAGCCACACTCTGGATGAATGAGCTGGTTATGGACCTTGAGGACCTTGATTATGTATTATCAACAATGAAGCTTCTTGGATGTAAGGGAACAACTGGAACACAGGCATCTTTCCTTGAACTTTTCAATGGTGACCAGGACAAAATCCGCCAGATTGATGAAAAGATTGCAGAGAAGATGGGCTTTGACAAGTGCGTTCCTGTATCAGGACAGACTTACTCACGTAAGGTTGATACAAGAGTTCTTAATATCCTTGCTGGTATTGCGGCATCAGCACACAAGTTCTCTAATGATATAAGATTATTACAGCATCTTAAGGAGGTTGAGGAACCATTTGAAAAGTCACAGATAGGTTCATCAGCTATGGCATATAAGAGAAATCCTATGAGAAGTGAGCGTATGGCTTCACTTGCTGATTATGTTATGTGTGATGCACTTAATCCAGCTATTGTATCAAGCACACAGTGGTTTGAAAGAACACTTGATGACTCTGCAAACAAGAGACTTTCTGTACCAGAAGGCTTCCTTGCAGTAGATGGTATTCTTGACCTCTATCTTAATGTAGTAGATGGACTTGTTGTATATGATAAGGTTATTATTAAGCATATGATGGCTGAGCTTCCATTTATGGCTACAGAAAATATTATGATGGATGCTGTAAAGGCAGGTGGCGACAGACAGGAGCTTCATGAAAGAATAAGAGAGCTTTCTATGGTTGCTGGAAAGAGAGTTAAGGAGGAAGGTCTTGACAATAATCTTCTTGAGCTTATTGCGGCAGACCCTATGTTTGGAGTTACATTAGAAGAGCTTCAGGCTAAGCTTGACCCTATCAAGTATGTAGGACGTTCTAAGGAGCAGGTAGAAGAGTACTTAGCAGATGTTATAAAGCCTATACTTGATGCAAATGCAGATAACCTTGGTCTTACAGCACAGATTAACGTTTAATAACAGAAAATTACATTAAAGGGTATATAACATTTGAAAAATTTAGCCAGAACAAATATTAAAAAAATATTTAATCACATTAACAGAATAATATCTGGATATGCCATAATACCGCTTATTGCATGCTTTTCATGGAATATGCTTGTGTACTGGGGAACAAGGTGTATTAATGCAGATATGAAGCATTTTGATATGACACTTCCTATAGACAGGGCAACACCGGTTATTCCTGTATTTGTTGTGGTGTATTTCGGATGTTATATATCCTGGATTATATATTATATAGCAAGTGTACGTGTTGGTAGATATGAATGTGCAAGATTTGTTACATTTGATATTATAACACGTACATGTTGTGCTGTATTATTTGTAGTTATTCCTACTTATAATATCAGGCCAGATATCACAGGAGAAGATATATTTTCATGTGTTTTGAGGTTTTTATATGAGATTGATGCACCTGATAATCTGTTTCCATCGATTCATTGTCTTGTAAGCTGGAATTGCTATATCGGTGTGAGAAATATTAAAGAATATCCGGCCAGTTTTAAGAATATGGCAGCAGTGATAGCTGTTATGGTATTTATTTCCACACTTGTGACCAAACAACATGTTATTGCCGATGTCATATCAGCAGTTGCAATATCTGAGGTGTGCTGGCTGGTTGTTAACAAGACAGGAGTATACAGATTTCTGCTCAATATTATGAATGGTGTAAAGGAAGCAAGTAAGTGAAAAATGTATTGAAGAGAAATAAGAAAAATATATTTAATGGTATGTTTCTGATTATACTGTTCATGATAACGATATATTATGTGTTTCATGGCTCTGGCGACAGTCTTTCAGAGGTGTGGGCAAAAATGCAGATGGCAGATCCAGTATGGGTTGTACTGTCTGTGGTTTTTATTGTGTTATTTATATATGGTGAATCCCATATTATACATTATCTTTTTGGAACATTTGGTATAAGGACACGTAGATTCACCTGCTTTTTATATTCATGTGCAGGTTTTTTCTTTAGCTGTATTACACCATCTGCTTCGGGCGGACAGCCTATGCAAGTATATTACATGAAAAGGAACAGGATTCCTATACCATTTGCTACAGTTATACTTATGATTATAACTATTACATATAAAGCTGTACTTGTAGCTGTAGGAGTATGGCTTATGCTGTTTGACAGAACATTTATAAATGAAAGGCTGGATGGAATACGTTTTGTGTTTTATCTTGGAATAATCCTTAATATAATATGTATAGCAGCGATGCTGGTTCTGGTTTTTAATAACAGATTAGCAACTAACATATGCAGTGTGGTTATCCGTGTGCTTGAAAAGCTTCATATTATGAAGAGTGATAATCAAAGGATGGACAGATTAAACGATGCCATGGAAGTGTATAGAAGAACTGCAGCATATTTAAAGAAGCATGTTTTAGTTGTGGTTAAGGTATTTGTTATTACTATATTGCAAAGGACAGCGTATTTTTTTACAACATATTTTATATACAGATCGTTTGGTCTAAAAGGAACTGGCATGTATACGGTTGTTATGCTACAGGCAGTTATATCTCTTTCGGTCGATATGCTTCCGCTACCGGGAGGTATGGGCATAAGTGAGGCACTTTTCAGGGTAATATATCTTCCTGTTTTTGGAAGTAATCTTATTACGGCAGGTCTGGTGCTTAGCAGATCAGTAAGCTTTTATACAGAGCTTTTTGTCAGTGCAGTATTTACAATGTTTGCGCATATATATATAGGGCGCTTTACTAAGAAAGAAATAGTTGGAGCGGATGACTTTGACGTTGATTATAGATAGAAAAAGAGGAATACAAATGATTGGTTTTTATGATTATACAGTTGTACTTACATATATAAGTATGATGATATCTGTGTATGGAATAACTTTGTGCATGGATGGGCATTTTAAAAGAGCAATAGTGTGTCTTGCATTATCGGGTTTGTGTGATATGTTTGATGGTAAGATAGCGAGAACTAAAAAAAACCGAACGGATGAAGAAAAATGTTTTGGCATACAGATAGATTCACTGTGCGATATAGTATGTTTTGGTATATTGCCAATCGTAATATGCTATAAAATCGGCATAACAGATGTTATCGGGCTTGTCTGCCTTATGATATATGGACTGGCTGGACTTATAAGACTGGCATTTTATAATGTTAAGGAACAGATAAGACAGAATGAAACGTCTGAAAACAGAAAGTACTACCAGGGGATGCCTATTACATCGATATCGGTTATTTTACCTATATTATATATGTTAAGACCAGCATTTCCGGATAACGTGTTTCTTATAGTACTGAAGGTGGTAGTGTTTATCACAGCATTATTGTTTGTAACAAACTTTAAATTCAAAAAACCAAACAATCTTATGCTGTCAGTGCTTGTGTTTGTAGTTGCTATGGCTGTTATATATATGTTTACAACACATTGGCTTATGTGGAGAATGAGCTGATTAATGCAGAAAGGCTTTGTTAAAAGCTGTGAGACATAGCTTTTGGACTGTTTATGAATAGTGGTGTAAATGTAGTTTGGTAGATTATGCTAAGTGATGGGGAGGTAAGAAAGTATGCAGGCTGTTGACAGACATAGAAAGATGGTTGGCAAAGATGATGCACAGGATAAGCTGATAAAATATATGTATGAAACTAAAGCTGGCAGGGTGATAACGTCCTTTCTGATAAAACCATGGTTGTCAGAAGCTTGTAAAACAATACTTGATATGCGCAGTTCAAGATTGTTAATACCGTTGTTTATAAAAGCAAATAATATTGATATGTCTTTATATGAGAAAAGCACATATAAGGATTATTTGTCCTTCAATGATTTTTTTACAAGAAAAATAAAGCCACAGAACAGACGAATTGATATGAATAAAACTTCTCTTATAAGTCCTTGTGATGCAAGGCTGAGTATGTATTTTATAGATGAAAAGTCATCATTTCTTATAAAGAATACAATATATACACTTAAGGAGCTTTTAAGAGATGGGAAGCTTGCAAAAAAATATGAGGGTGGATATATAGGAATATTCAGACTGTGTGTGGATGATTATCATAGATTTCATTTTATAGACGATGGGATTAAAAGCCATGAAAGGCATATTAATGGAGTATTTCATACAGTCAATCCAATAGCAAATGATGTATATCCTATATACAAGGAAAATACGAGAGAATATTGTGTACATAGGACAGAAAACTTTGGAGATGTTATAGTGATGGAAGTTGGAGCCCTCCTGGTTGGCAGAATTGTCAATAATATGGGAAAGTGCAGGACTAAAAAGGGGGCTGAAAAAGGTTATTTTGAATATGGCGGTTCAACAGTAGTGCTTATATTTAAAAAGGATGCAATCATACCGGATGATGATATACTGGTAAATACAGTAGCTGGGTATGAGACTAAGGTTAATATGGGCGAGAAAATAGGCACATCGGTTTATATAAGGTGATATATTGTTTTCTGCAGAAAGAGATTGATAATAATAGAAAGATAGCTTTTATGTCTGTGATAAGATGTAGGAGCTGTCTTTTTGTTTTAGCAGATTTTATAAGAAATTTCTCCTTTCTTTCAGTGTTTATGGGGATACAGAGAGATTTTTAGACGTAAAAAAGGTGAAAAGTTTAGTATATATGTGCTAAAGAATTTGACGATAATGTTTAGTATATGGTTATTATAAAGAATTATGTTATATATCAAACATATGAATAACTTTGTGTAATAAATGAAATACATAAGAAAATAAAAAAGTGTAAATAAAAAAAGATATCGATAACATAGATGTTGATTTATATATATAATTATTGTATAATAATAAAGCAAACAGTATACAACGATTACTGTTTACAAAAGCGAAGGGGACGGCTTAAAAACAAAATAATGAGGTAAAGCTTAGTATACTATGTACATTATGGAGGGAGAATGAAGATAAAAGAGGCATATATATCTAACACTATAGATTCTGCCAAAGATAAGATACAATACGATGAACACGTAAGGCAGATTTTGAAAGATAAAGGTATTCTGGCATATATATTAAAATATGCAGTCAAGGAATTTAAGGACTATTCTATTGATGATGCTAAAGCAGCGATAGATGGGGAACCAGAGGTGGCAATACGAAGTGTCCGTCCAGAAGCTGTAAGTACTCTTGAGAATGAAAGCAAGATTCCAGGTGAAGGAAAGATGTATTTTGACATATTGTTTTATGCAGTAACGAATGATGGTTACAGACAGAAAATGTATATTAATATTGAGGCACAGAAGTCATTTTATCCAGGTTATGATTTGGTGACAAGAGGTATAGTATATCCGGCAAGACTTATATCACAGCAGATGGATGTTGAATATACAGCAGATAATTATGATGGAGTTAAGAAAGTGTATTCGGTCTGGATATGTATGAATGCACCAGAGAAAAAGCATTCATATAAAAAAGTAGCAGATTCAATAGTAGAGTATTCCATTAAGCCGACTATACTATATCCGCATAATGCAACTGATGATGAGATAGCAACAGGCAGATATGATCTGATGTCAACTGTATTTATAAACCTTAATTCACAGAACACAATAAATTCAAAGAATGTTCTGATAAGTATGTTGTCTACATTGTTATCAGATAAGATAAAAGCTGATGAAAAGAAACAGAAACTGGAAAAAGAATATGGTATTAAGATGTCTAAGGAATTGGAAAGTGAGGTGAGCTCCATGTGTAATTTAAGTGAAGCGATTGAAGAAAGAGGAATTGAGAGAGGAAGAATGTATACAATATATGATTTTATTCAGTCAGGGATGATTACACCAGAAGCAGGAGCACAGAAACTGGGAATATCAGTTGAACAGTTAAAGGAAGATATGGAAGCTGCTGGATATCATTTTCCAGATTAATGTTTTAAAGAATAGAAGAGAATGATTATTATATATGAAATTAAGAAAGATAGCTTTTATGTCTGTGATAAGATGTAGGAGCTGTCTTTTTGTTTTAGCAGATTTTATAAGAAATTTCTCCTTTCTTTCAGTGTTTATGGGAATACAGAGAGATTTTTAGACATAAAAAAAGTAGCGAGAGAGGGATTTGAACCCACGACACCACGGGTATGAACCGTGTGCTCTAGCCAACTGAGCTATCTCGCCACAAAAAGAAAATATATAAATTAGAACTTTCGTTCTAAGTGGGACCTACAGGGCTCGAACCTGTGACCCTCTGCTTGTAAGGCAGATGCTCTCCCAGCTGAGCTAAGATCCCGTTCGCTGTGCTTGCGTTTGTTTGATGTCTCACGCACACTGCTTCGCTATTATAATATCAAAATGCACTACTTGTCAACACTTTTTTGCAAAAAAAATCAAAAAAATTTCAATTTTGTAACATTAAACATTTCGATGTACATATTGCACAAAAAATAAGTCAACTGATTGTGATAATGAGACAAAATACATAAAAGTACTTGAAAAACAAATAATACTGTGCTATCTTATAGTCACCATTACAAATACTTTTTACAAGATTTTTTATTTTTCATATCGGATTCTAATTGTTTATCAATTTGGAATTCTCCCTCCTTTCATCATAATGGTTACACCATTGTGAGTATTATTTTTCGCCTTGTGGTTTTTAGGAACCACAAGGTTTTTTGTTCTGATTAATTTTAAATATTAATATTTTCAATCTGTCCGGCATTGTTAATATAATTGGGTAATGGTAAGTGATATATGAACGACAGCCATCAGTCGATAATAATCAAGGAATAATCAGATAGTAATCATACAGTCACAACACATTCCTCAACCACATTTTACTACTTGACATATATAATAAAAATAAGATAAATTATAACAATGGGTTTGACAAAACTAACGTACGTTAGAAAGTATATTAGATAAAGTATATCAGGTGTGTATATTAAAATGAACCATCAGCAATTATTAAAGATACCGATTAGAATGGAGATAAGATATGATAAAAAAACGTTTAGTGCAGGTTGTGCCGGATAGCAAAAAGTATATTGCGGGTAATGTGATGTTCCAGTGGATAGCGCTCATTTCCAATATAGTGCTTATGACGGTCATTACATCATTTATTGCAGGATTGGCAGATACAGGCGCAGGCGGTGATATAAAGAGCAGGGCAATATCATTGGCAGGTGTTGCGGTTGTGTGCTTTATAGTCCGCTTTATATGTAATATAGGTTCTTCAAGGATGAGTTATGAATCATCGAAGACCGTAAAAAAGACACTTAGAAATATGATATATGAAAAACTCTTAAGACTTGGGGCATCATATAATGAAAAGATAAAGACATCTGAGATGGTTCAGATAACAGTAGAAGGTGTAGACCAGCTTGAAACATACTTTGGGGCATATCTCCCACAGTTCTTCTATGCAATGCTGGCACCACTTACACTTTTTGTATATGTGTGTACTATTAATGTGACAGCAGCGGTAGTTCTTCTTATATGCGTTCCACTCATACCTGTATCAATAGCTGTTGTACAGACATGGGCAAAGAAGCTTTTATCAAAGTATTGGGACCAGTATACAGCACTTGGAAATACATTCCTGGAAAATCTTCAGGGACTCACAACACTTAAAATATATCAGTCAGACGAATATAAGAATAATCAGATGAATGAGGAGTCTGAGAAGTTCAGAAAGATAACTATGAAAGTGCTTACAATGCAGCTTAATTCCATAACTATTATGGATTTTGTGGCATATGGCGGAGCAGCACTTGGACTAATAATATCAGTATTACAATTCAGAAGCGGACATATAGATATGGCAGGCTGCTTACTTATAATACTTTTATCTGCGGACTTTTTCATACCTATGCGACAGCTTGGTTCATTTTTCCATATAGCTATGAACGGAATGGCAGCAAGTGATAAGATATTTAATTTCCTTGATTTAGAGGAAAGCGACAAAGGAAGTGTAAATTTTCCGGATAAGCACGATATAAGCTGCAAGGCTGTGCAGTTTGCATATGAACCTGAAAGACAGATACTTAAGGATGTCAATATAAGCTGTCCTATGGGAAGCTTTACTGCTATAGTCGGTGAGAGCGGATGTGGTAAGTCGACATTTGCAGGTATTCTTATGAGAAAAAATGAAAATTATAAGGGTGACATTACTATAGGCGGTGTACAGCTTTCTGATATAAGTGAAAGTTCGCTTATGGAGCATATTGCATATATAAGTCATCAGAGCTACATATTCAAGGGTACAGTAAGAGATAATCTTCTTATGGCATCACCGAAAGCCGCAGATGAGGATATGTGGAATGTATTAAAGAGAGTTAATCTTTATGACTTTATAAAAGAACAGGGTGGGCTTGATATGAAGCTTAATGAGCAGGCATCCAACCTGTCAGGCGGACAAAGACAGAGATTATCGCTTGCAAGGGCGCTTATGAGGGATAACAGCATATACATATTTGACGAGGCTACATCTAACATAGATGTTGAAAGTGAAGATGACATTATGGCAGAGGTTCATAACCTTGCAAAGACAAAGACAGTCATTCTTATATCACACAGACTTGCAAATGTTGTGAAAGCAGACAACATATATGTGTTAAAGGATGGACGTGTTGCAGAGTCAGGCAGCCATAGTGAGCTTACAGAAAAGAATGGTGTATACAGCAGATTATGGAATACACAGTGTGAGCTTGAGACACTATAGTAATATGCATATGATGACAGGGATAAAAGGTCGAAAAGTCGTTAATGCTTGCCATAAAAGACTTTTGAACTTGTGACCCGCCTAATACCGAAAAAGGAATAAAAAGACGTAGAATATAGCTTTTATAGGAGTTAGTATACATCATACATATGTGAAAACGATAGAATGGAGATTAGTATGAAAAATGAGATAAAGCAACGCAGCGGTCTTACTGTTATGTTAAGGCTTATAGGTCTTGTGAAACCGCTTGCTGGATATATGATTATAGCTATACTGATGGGACTTGCCGGACATCTGTGCGCCTCATTTATAACAATATTTGGTGGATATGCAATACTTGATGTTATAGGTTATGATACCCGATTTTCAATTACATTTATATTTGTGAGCGTTATTTTATTTGCACTTGTAAGAGCAGGTTTCAGATATGCAGAGCAGTCCTGCAACCACTTTATTGCTTTCAGGCTGCTTGCAATAATAAGAGATAAGGTGTTCAAGGCACTCAGAAAGCTGTGTCCTGCAAAACTTGAGGGCAGGGACAGAGGTAATCTTATATCAGTAATAACATCTGATATAGAGCTTCTTGAAGTATTCTATGCGCATACAATATCACCTATAGCCATAGCAATATTGTATACAATAATAATGTGCATATATATAGGCTCATTTCACTGGATATTAGCAATCGTGGCACTTGCTGCATATATTGTTACGGGAGTAGTTATTCCACTCATAATATCAAAGGTTAGCGGAAGTGACGGAATGGACTTTCGTACAAAGTCGGGAGAACTCAGCAGCTTCTTACTTGACAGCTTAAGAGGAATACAGCAGATAATCCAGTATGGTACAGGAAGTAAAAGACTTGCGGATATGAATAAGCAGACAGATGAGCTTTCGGTATCAGCAAAGCGTATGAAGGATGTGTCAGGCGTTAATACAGCAGTTACTAATGTCTGCATACTCATATTTGACCTTATTATGCTTATGACAGGTTCTAAGCTTTATGCAGATGGTGTTATCGGCTTTGATGGTGTGCTTCTTACAACAGTTGCGCTGTTCTCATCATTTGGTCCTGCTGTAGCACTTGCAGCGCTTGGAAGTACATTACAGAGCACATTTGCAGCTGGAAACAGAGTGCTTAACATACTTGAGGAGGAGCCGGTTGTTGAGGACGTTACAGGCAAAGACAGCGTTGCATTTGAAGGCATAAGCTCAGAAAATGTTACATTTTCATATGAAGATGAAAAAATACTTGATGACTTCACAATAGATATACACAAGGGCGAGGTTACTGGAATAGTTGGAAAGAGTGGAAGTGGAAAGTCTACACTTCTTAAGCTTTTTATGAGGTTCTGGGATGTAAACAGGGGAAGTATACGAATAGGAAGTCGGGATATAAGGAATATTAATACTACCAAACTGCGTGATATGGAAAGCTTTATGACACAGGATACACATCTTTTCTGTGACAGTATAAGAAATAATATCAGAATAGCAAGACTTGATGCTACAGATGAAGAGATAGAAAATGCATGCAGAAAAGCAGCAATACATGACTTTATTATGACACTGCCAGAAGGATATGACACTCCGGTTGGAGAACTTGGCGATACACTTTCAGGCGGTGAAAAGCAGAGAATAGGTCTTGCAAGAGTATTTCTTCATAATTCAGACCTTGTACTTTTAGATGAGCCTACAAGTAACTTAGACAGCCTTAATGAGGCTGTGATACTTAAGTCACTTGCAAAGGAAAGACTTGATAAGACAGTAGTGCTTGTATCACACAGACAGTCAACTATGAGGATAGCTGACAGGATATATTCAGTTGAAAATGGACGAATGAGCTGATAAATGTGTGGATAAGGCATTAGAAATATATTACAGATAACTTATTATTTTATTTATGGAAATACAGATTATGAAAAAAACGGACATTAATAAAAAGCGTGAGCAGGAGAAAAAGATGGTTACGCAGATGATACAGGTGTATTGTCGTGGAAAGCATCACACTAAAGGGAAGATGTGCAGTGAATGTCAGGTACTATCAGATTATGCCAATATGAGAAGTGATAAGTGCCCATTTATGGAAACAAAGACATTTTGTTCTAACTGTAAGGTTCACTGCTATAAGCCGGAAATGAGAGAAAAAATCAGGGAGGTTATGAGATATTCAGGACCAAGAATGATATTTCATCATCCGGCTGCGGCTATACGCCATGTAATACTTACGAAAAGGGAAAAGAAGCATATAGAAAGTAAAGGGTAAAATCAGGGTATAATGGGTACAGAGCCTGATGAATAATAGAAATCCAGACTAAAAGAATTTGTGATTAAATAAAAAATGAATAGTCATAGAATGGAGGACGGATATGAATATTGAGGTCATATACGGTGTGCTGATACCATTGCTTGGAACAACGCTCGGCGCAGCATGCGTGTTTTTTATGAAAAATGCGATAGGAGATAAAGTGCAAAGACTTCTTATGGGCTTTGCTTCAGGCGTTATGGTGGCAGCATCTGTATGGAGTCTTCTTATACCATCAATAGAACAGTCGGCTTCTATGGGAAGACTGTCGTTTGTGCCGGCACTTACAGGATTATGGGCAGGTATGCTTTTCTTACTGCTGCTTGACCATATAACACCTCATCTTCATATGAACAGTGATGAGACAGAAGGGCCGAAGGCACATTTAAAAAAAACAACAATGCTTGTACTTGCAGTGACTATCCATAATATACCTGAGGGAATGGCAGTCGGAGTTGTGTATGCAGGCTATATATCAGGTAATACTGGTATCACAGCGATGGCAGCCCTTGTGCTTGCAATAGGAATAGCTATACAGAACTTCCCGGAGGGGGCTATAATATCACTTCCTTTAAGGTCAGAGGGACTTAGCAGAAGTAAGTCGTTTCTGTATGGTTACCTATCAGGTGTGGTAGAACCTATAGCGGCGGTTATCACTATTCTTGCGGCAGGTATTATAACCCCGGCACTTCCATATCTTTTAAGCTTTGCGGCAGGAGCTATGCTTTATGTCGTTGTGGAGGAGCTTATACCGGAGATGTCACAGGGTAAACATTCCAACATAGGTGTAATAGCATTTGCGGTCGGTTTTGGAATTATGATGATGCTTGATGTTGCATTAGGATAGAAATTGTCTGTTAATATGAAAATATAATGCATAAACATATGATAATACTATGTTTATTAATATCTGCTTGTAAATGTTATGAAAATGTGGTTTACTTATAAGGATAAGAACCTAAATGAATATACGGTATCGTAGAAAGGTATGGTTATCATATGAGAGTTGGACTTGGTTATGATGTTCACAAGTTAGTTGAGAATAGAAAGCTTATCCTTGGTGGTGTAGAGATACCATATGAGAAGGGACTTCTGGGTCATTCGGATGCAGATGTGCTTCTTCACGCTATTATGGATGCACTTCTTGGGGCAGCAGCGCTTGGCGATATAGGAAAGCATTTTCCAGATTCTGACGACAGATATAAGGGAATATCAAGCATAAAGCTTCTTGAGCATGTAGGTGCGCTTCTTGATGAGAATAATTATATCATTGAGAATATAGATGCAACGATTATTGCACAGAAGCCTAAAATGCGCCCATATATAGATACTATGCGTGAGAATATAGCTAAGACACTTAAGCTTGATGTTAATCAGGTGAATGTCAAGGCAACAACAGAAGAAGGACTAGGATTTACAGGAACTGGCGAGGGCATATCATCACAGGCAATATGCAGTCTTGTTTCAGTGTCTAATTATATATATGGAGATTCTGATATGACAAACTGTTGCAGCGGTTGTAACGGATGTGCTGCAAAAAGAGGAGTATAAGTATTTTTTAACATAAGTATACAACAGCATATCTGAGAAAATGGCTAAAATTAAGTGGGTGTTATGAATATATCGTGTTGCTATATTTGTAATACTCACAGATGTAGATGTGGTGTCGCATCTGCTCAGGATTATTATGTTTTCAGTGTTATAGGATTGCGCGAATTGCGTAGCAATGCAGCATCCGAATACATCAGTTAGTGGCAAATACCTTTTGCCCCTGACATCATATGAAGAAAGCAGGATAATTACTACTGGCAGTCATAAAGCTTCGCAATCCACATTTACATCATATAATGAATTAAGAACATATAGAATAGTTAGGAAGATATCAGATATGAAGTATTTAGATTTTATAAAGCAGGAAATGGCGGTTATTATGGATAGGGACCCAGCCATTAAAAGTAAGATGGAGGTGTTTCTTTATCCTAGTTTCTGGGCGCTGTTAAAGTACAGGAAAGCTCATAAGCTGTATGAGAAGGGACATTTTTACAGAGCAAGAAGACTGTCACAGAAGACTGCAAGGAAGACGGGAATAGAGATACATCCCGGAGCTACTATAGGTGAGGGACTTTTTATAGACCACGGACATGGCGTAGTTATTGGTGAAACTGCCATTATTGGTGATAATGTTACACTTTATCAGGGAGTTACACTTGGAGGAACAGGCAAGGAGCAGGGTAAAAGACATCCTACACTTGGAAGCAATATTATGATAGGAGCAGGTGCAAAGGTTCTTGGCTCAGTGACTATAGGAGATAACTGCAAGATAGGCGCAGGCTCGGTTGTTGTTAAAAATGTACCTGCAAATTCTACAGTTGTAGGCGTGCCAGGAAGAATAGTCATAAGGGACAATGTAAGAGTCGAGTCAGACCTTGACCAGATACATCTTCCAGACCCTGTTATGAATGAGATAGAAAAGCTTAAGGAACAGAATAATAAGCTTAAGAAACGTCTTGCAAGAATTGAGAATACAGTCAATGAGTCAAGACGTGATGAAGATGATGAATAAACATATGTCTGATTATTATTCAGCATATTTAATGAGGATAGTGTGAAAAATAAATTTTTCACATGCAAGATTTGTGTCTGCGCGCACTTGACACAAACTTGTTATGCGCTAAAAACGTGCGCAGAAATGAGGATACTATGAAGATATATAATACACTTTCAAGACGTAAGGAAGAATTCCAGCCATTAGAAGAAGGCAAGGTTAAAATGTATGTATGCGGACCTACTGTATACAATCTTATCCATATTGGTAATGCAAGACCAATGATAGTATTCGATACAGTAAGAAGATACCTTGAATATAAGGGTTATGATGTTAATTATGTATCAAACTTTACAGATGTAGATGATAAGATTATCAAGAAGGCATTAGAGGAAGGCGTTACAGCGAAGGAAATCTCTGAGCGTTATATAGAAGAGTGCAAGAAGGATATGGCAGGAATGAATATAAAGCCGGCTACTACACATCCACTTGCAACTAAAGAGATAGACGGAATGATAAGTATGATACAGACTCTTGTTGACAAGGGTTATGCATATGAAAAGAATGGCACTGTATACTACAGAACAAGAAAGTTTGAAGGATACGGAAAGCTTTCAAAGAAAAATATAGATGACCTTGAAGCAGGTCACAGAGATGATGCGCATAAGCTTAAGGTATCAGGTGAGGATGAGAAGGAAGACCCACTTGACTTTGTTTTATGGAAACCTAAGAAGGATGGAGAGCCTTACTGGGAATCACCATGGAGTGAGGGCCGTCCGGGATGGCATATAGAGTGCTCTGTAATGGCAAAGAAGTATCTTGCAGATGAGATAGATATACATGCCGGCGGAGAAGACCTTATATTCCCACACCATGAAAATGAGATTGCTCAGTCAGAGGCAGCTAATGGAGTTCCATTTGCAAAGTACTGGATGCATAATGCATTTCTTAATATAGATAACAAGAAGATGTCAAAGTCACTTGGCAATTTCTTTACAGTAAGAGATATAGCAAAGGAATACGACCTTCAGGTATTAAGATTTTTTATGCTTTCAGCACATTACAGAAATCCTATCAACTTCAGCCATGACCTTATGGAGTCAGCTAAGAACAGTCTTGAGAGAATAGTGACATCGGTTACTAACCTTACACATCTTGAAAAAACAGCTTCTGATGCAGCTATGACTGAGGAAGAAAAGAACATATTAGAGTCAACAAAGGATATCTACAAGAAGTTTGAGGATGCCATGGATGATGACTTTAACACAGCAGATGCCATATCAGCAGTATTTGAACTTGTAAAGCTTGCCAACTCCAACTCATCTGAGGATAATACAAAGGCTTATATAACAGCTATGAAGGAAAGCATAATTAAGCTTACAGATATACTTGGACTTAATGTAGTCAAGGAAGAAGAGCTTCTTGATGAAGATATAGAAGCACTCATCAATGAAAGACAGCAGGCAAGAAAAGACAGGAACTTTGCAAGAGCTGATGAGATAAGAGATGAGCTTACAGCTAAGGGTATAGTTCTTGAGGATACAAGAGAAGGTGTCAGATGGAAGAGAGCATAAATAAATGCAATAATGATATAAAGAAGTCTGCAGATGGCATATGTCAGGACAATCTGACATATGATATATGGAAGAGCCTGGGGCTTAAAGAAGTAAGTCCCAGACAGCTCTCTCCACTTGTTCTTGCGTATATAGGCGACAGCATATTTGACCTTGTTGTAAAGACTATGATTGTAACTAAGGGCAACACTCAGGTTAATAAAATGAACAGAGTGGCAAGCAGTATAGTAAAGGCAGAATCACAGTCTAAGATGATAGGCTATCTTGAAGATAAGCTTACAGAAGAAGAGGAGAGCGTGTATAAGAGAGGCCGTAATGCCAAGTCATACACTTCAGCCAAAAATGCATCAATAAGTGACTACAGGCGTGCAACAGGTTTTGAGGCACTTATGGGATATCTGTACATGTCAGGAAGATATGAGCGTATGTGTGAGCTTATAAAGGCTGCACTGGACTATCTAGAGAGTGAGAGAAACAGTAAGTGATATGAGAATATTGGGTAGGGTGCTATGTGCCAGTGGCACATGTTTAGCACGGAATAATCCGTAGGTATCATAGTTGGGGGTTGACCCTAACATCATTGTATACAGCATTATATATGGCGAAAGAAGACAAACAGACCTGCACATAAGAAATAGGAGTTTAAGGTATGCGATATAAGGAATTAACATTTGAAGGACGTAATGCAGTCCTTGAGGCATTTCGTTCAGGAAAGACAATAGATAAGCTATACATACTTGATGGATGTCAGGATGGACCTATTAAGAGCATAGTAAGGGAAGCAAAGAAGACATCAACAATCATCAACTATGTTGAAAAAGAAAGATTAGACAGGCTTGCCAACACAGGACATCATCAAGGGGTAGTTGCCATAGGTGCAGCTTACGAATATGCTGAGGTTGAAGATATACTTGAAGCGGCAAGAAGCAAGGGCGAAGACCCATTTATATTCGTGCTTGATGAGATAGAAGACCCACATAACCTTGGTGCAATCATAAGAACAGCTAATCTGGCAGGCGCGCATGGCGTTATTATACCTAAAAGAAGAGCAGTAGGGCTTACAGCGACAGTTGCAAAGACATCAGCAGGTGCAATCAACTACACACCGGTTGCAAAGGTTACTAATATAGCAGCTACAATAGAGTCACTTAAGAAAGAGGGATTATGGTTTGTATGCGCCGATATGGGCGGTGAAACTATGTACAAGCTTAATCTTAAAGGTCCTATAGGACTTGTAATAGGTAATGAAGGTAACGGAGTAAGCAGGCTTGTAAAGGAAAAATGCGACTTTGTGGCATCTATTCCGATGAAGGGTGATATAGATTCGCTTAATGCATCAGTGGCAGCAGGCGTTATGGCATTTGAAATAGTAAGACAGAGAATGATGTAAGTATAATTATATGATATCGGGATGAAAGTCCCGGCTTTATAAGTTCCAGTGGCTATCTTACAATCTTTGATGTCTGATGCATATAGGTGGTTGTGAAATGAGGTGGCTATGGAACATTATGAGTTATATATGGATGAAGAACTTGTACAAATGTACCGCGATGGCGATGAGAGAGCTGTTGAGGCGATAATGGAAAGATATAAGAACTTTGTCAGCAAAAAGGCACATGCAATGTATATAGTAGGCGGAGAGATGGAAGACCTTATACAGGAGGGCATGATAGGTCTGTATAAGGCAGTCACAGCCTATGATAAGACGAAAGCAGCTTCATTTATGACATTTGCATCACTATGCATAAATGGTCAGATAATGAACGCAGTCAAAGCCTCCAATGCCAAGAAAAACAGCCCGTTAAACCGCTATGTATCACTGGATGAACCAGTAAATGGTACGGATGATAACACGGATGTGAAGCTTGTAGATACATTAGCCGGCATATACGAACAAAATCCAGAGCTGCTATATATAGATAAAGAATACACTGGAAGCTTAGAACAGAAAGCCTTAGAAGCACTGAGTCCCTTAGAAAGAAAAGTAATAAAACTTCTTATGAGCGGAAAAGACTACGTAAAAATAGCCGAAGAACTGGAGCGCACCCCAAAGTCCATAGACAACGCCATCCAACGTGCCCGCACCAAAATAGGAAAAACAATTCGTCAAAATAACACTTGATAAATTCCTGCAAAAATGATATAAATAAAATTGCTGTAAAACACAGCACCTACGCTATTGTAGCTCAGTGGCAGAGCACTTCATTGGTAATGAAGAGGTCGGGGGTCCAATTCCCCTCAATAGCTTGCGCGAGTAACGATGAGAACAAAAGAAAAACTATACGTATTAAAGAAAAGCTGCTCCATAATCACAAAACCAATCCTCTGGTACCCAGCAGTTCATAGTCAGAAGAAATAATAAAAACCACCTGATGGGATGCTTGCATACCAGCAGGTGGTTTTTATTATTTCTTCAGGCGTTTACGCCATGCTGGACAATGCAGAGTATTGTTCAGTATGACTATGAACAGCGTCCGTTCCTAAATACAAAGTATAATTTTTCTTATACTCGAGGAGTACCGCGACATACGAAAGAAATAGCAAAGCGCTATTTCTTTCGTATGCCCCTCTATGGCAAGGCTGGCGCTTTACGCCGCCAGCCCCCTCAAAGAAGTTACTTTCACACTTCCCAAGCTGGCGCTGAAAGTCGCCAGCCCTCAACCGCCACTAATCGAAACCAAGTCATAACCGACACTTTAAGCCCCTGCCATTTACGCCAGTCCAGCCCTCGCACATATCCATAAAGCCCCCTAAAAAACTTACTCAATCACCACCGCCTGATAATAAAACATCTTATAATAATCCTCAAACTTATCCATATCCCTCTTCACAATCCCATAAGCCGGGTCCGCAAGAGTAACCGTCCTCTCATTAACATCATACCCCGCAAGCGCAACACAATGTTCATTCCTGGGCCACGTAAACACAGTTCCATCATCAAGAGTAACCTCATTATACTTAATCTCAGTCACATCATAATTAAAACTTGTCCATACAATGACAGGATGTCCCTTTGCAAGTTGTGCATACAGCATTTCCGGAGGCTGGTAACTCATAATATAAGCTGAATACTTAGAATTATTTGCCTTAAAAAATGCATTTGCAGCATTAGCAATAGCAGGCGCAAAGCACCCGCTCCCCGTTGTAAGCCACGGAGAACCCAAGAAATACTCAACAAAACATCCCTTGGTCGCAACATCCTTCATCGCAAGATAATTCCTTGCCAGCTCCTCCTTGTCGATATAATAGCCAAGATAGTGCAAAACCTCCGTTAAAGATGTGATTTCACAGCCTGTAGGAAGCTGCGGATACTGGCTTACATAAGGGATACTCAGTTCATAGCTGTCAGGATAACTGTTATCATCAGAATTTTTAATTGAATACTCATTGTCTGCCGACTTGATATAATCAGGGTCAACAGAGGAAGTTTCTATCGTGTTATCTACAGACATAGAAAGAGAGTCATCTGCAGCGGTACTGTCGTGTTTATTGCGATAATAAAAAATAAATATAGTAATCAGTATGATTAATGACAGAAAAAGCATTGTAATTGGTGCTTTGCTACTGTGTTTTTTAGTGCGCATTTAGTGTACCATCCTTTAATAGATAATAGAGTATAAAACAGTGTTATTATAATAAAATAAAAGCTGTAACTCAAGTATGGCAATATTACGGTGTATGCCAGCATCTGACAATAAAAGACATATAAATGTTTTATAAAACTTATTTCACAAACCCATTGATTGCAACTGCGTATTTGTGTTATTATAACAGTTGTGGTTTTATGTGCTGTTTTAAACCACTAAAGTTATATGCTATATTAAGGATTAGCAGAATGGAGGAAACTATGGTAAAAGCTATTGTTGGTGCTAACTGGGGAGATGAAGGTAAGGGTAAGATTACAGATATGCTTGCTGAAGAATCTGATATCGTTGTAAGATTTCAGGGAGGAAGTAATGCCGGACATACAATCATAAACGATTACGGTAAGTTCGCGCTGCATCTTCTTCCATCAGGTGTATTCTACAACCATATTACAAGTGTTATTGGTAATGGTGTTGCCCTTAACATCCCTTATCTTATAAAGGAGATTAAGAGTATTACAGACAGAAATGTTCCAATGCCTAAAATTCTTGTATCAGACAGAGCGCAGATTATGATGCCTTATCATATTGATTTTGATACATACGAAGAAGCAAGACTTGCAGGTAAGTCATTTGGTTCTACTAAGTCAGGAATTGCTCCATTCTATTCAGATAAATACGCAAAGATTGGTTTTCAGGTTAGTGAGTTATTCGGAGATGAAGAAGCGCTTAAGGAAAAGATTGCGAATGTATGTACATTAAAGAATGTTATGCTTGAACATCTCTATCATAAGCCACTTCTTAAGGAAGAGGATATATTCAACACACTTATGGAATACAAGGAAATGGTTAAGCCGTTTGTATGTGATACTTCAGCATTTCTTCATCAGGCTCTTAAGGACGGAAAGAAGATACTTCTTGAAGGCCAGTTAGGTTCACTTAAGGACCCAGACCACGGAATATATCCAATGGTTACATCATCTTCAACACTTGCTCCTTACGGTGCTATCGGTGCTGGTATTCCAGCAGCATCTATTCAGGATGTAGTTACAGTAGTTAAGGCTTACTCATCAGCAGTAGGAGCTGGCGCATTTGTAAGTGAGATATTCGGTGATGAAGCAGATGAATTAAGAAAGCGCGGCGGTGACGGTGGCGAGTTCGGTGCTACAACAGGCCGTCCAAGAAGAATGGGCTGGTTCGATGCAGTTGCAACACGTTATGGTGTGCGTATGCAGGGAACAACAGAAGTTGCCCTCACAGTAGTAGATGTATTAGGTTATCTTGATGAGATACCTATCTGCGTAGGTTATGAGATAGATGGAAAGGTTACTAAGGACTTCCCAACAACTTCAGAACTTGAGAAGGCTAAGCCAGTACTTAAGGTACTTCCAGGCTGGAAGTGTGATATAAGGGGAATCAAGAACTATGAAGACCTTCCAGAAGCATGCCGTAACTATGTAGAAACTATAGAAAAAGAGATAGAAGCACCTATTACTATGGTATCTAACGGACCGGGAAGACATGAGATTATCCACAGAGTAAGCTCATACGGAAAGTAAGATGTTTTATTAATAACTGTATAAAATAAAGATTAGCGATGATTAAAAAGCTTGTACAACAGGCTTTTTAATCATCGCTATAATAATAATTAAGCACATTAAGATATTATGAGCGGTCTGAACGGCCTGATAAGTACTTGTATACAAGCATCATGGCGTAGGCTACAACAGGAAGCACTATATCAGTGAATATAAGACCCTTGAATAATGTATGAGCAGTTTCATTATCAATAAATGCGGTTATGAGAGTGACGATAATAAGGGCAGCCCACAGTATGACAATAGTGAGTGCAGCTATTCTTTTGAAATTTTTCATAGTTATATAATCCTCATTTCTGTTATTGTTTTATGAAGTGCCATATATGAAGAAATAACTTTTTAAGATTTGACACTTACATCATATAGATTTTTAATAATAAAAATGGTATCATATTTTAGCTATATAGAAAAGATTTTTTGTGCATAAATAAGCTTTGATAAAGAAAGGTAGTAGAGATGATAAAGAATGTATTGGATTACTTGTACAATTCCAAAGAGAAGTATCCACTAAAAACAGCGGTAGCAGATGATAAGTCAGCTATGACATACACAGAGCTTGTGGATAATGCCACAGCAATCGCAGCAGGTCTGCTTGAATATACAGGCTTAAGAAAGGCAGTTCCTGTATATATGGATAAGAGCTGCGTGGCACTTGCTGCATTTATGGGGGTGGTTATGACAGATAACTTCTATGTACTGTTAGAACCGGGACATCCGGCAGAAAGATTACACGGCATACTTAATACACTTGAGGCGGATATAATCGTTACAAGCAGAAAATATGAGAAAAAGGCTGCAAAGCTTGAGTTTGATGGAACAATCATATATGTTGAGGACCTTCTTTTAACAGAGGTTACAGAAGATACAGTTAAGAAGCTTGATAACATAAAGAAAAATACACTTGATATTGACCCTTTATATGCGATATTTACATCAGGTTCAACAGGTGTTCCAAAGGGTGTTGTTGTCAATCACCGTTCGGTTATCGACTTTATTGACTGCTTTACAGATACATTTGGAATATCAGAAAATGATGTTATAGGTAATCAGGCACCATTCGACTTTGACGTATCGGTTAAAGATATATATTCAAGTCTTAAATGTGGTGCTACATTACAGATTATCCCTAAGTCTATGTTTTCATTCCCTACAAGACTTCTGGATTATCTTGATGATAATAAGGTTACAACGCTTATATGGGCAGTTTCGGCGCTGTGCATAGTTACAACACTTAAGGGCTTTGAATATAAGGTTCCGGGAAGTATTAACAAGGTTATATTCTCAGGAGAGGTTATGCCAATAAAGCACCTTAATAAGTGGAGAGAAACATATCCGGATGCTATGTTTGTCAATGTATATGGTCCTACAGAGATTACATGTAACTGCACTTATTATATAGTTGACAGGGAATTTGAGCTTGATGATGTGCTTCCAATGGGCAGCGCATTTCCTAATGAGAGAGTGTTCCTGTTAGATGATAAGAACAGAATAATTGATGAGGATGAACCTAAAAAGACTGGTGAGATATGTGTATCAGGAACAGCCGTAACTATGGGATATTTTAATAACAGGGAAAAGACTGACAGCGCATTTGTGCAAAATCCGCTCAACCCATATTATAACGAGATAATATACAGGACAGGCGACCTTGGTTACTACAATGAGAGAGGCGAAATGTGCTTCTCTTCAAGAAAAGATTTCCAGATAAAGCACAACGGACACAGGATAGAGCTTGGCGAGATAGAAATGGCTATCAATTCAATGGATGGCATACAGAGAGCGTGCTGCATATATCAGCAGGAGGAGAATAAGATATATGCCTTCTATGAAGGTGAGGCAGATAACAAGTCACTTACACACTATCTTGTATCAAAGCTTCCAAAGTTTATGATACCAGAGGCGCTTGTTAATGTTGAAGCTATGCCGCTTACAAAGAATGGAAAGATAGACAGAAAAGCTTTAATGGAGGAACATAATGCTTAGTACAGAAAAGATTGTTGAGATTGCAGGCCAGTATGGAACACCGCTTTATATACTTGACAAAGAACATCTTACAGACAGAATAGGAAGTATAAAGAATATATTAGGAGATGGGATAACCTTATGTTATGCGATGAAGGCCAATCCATTTTTAGTAGATGCTTTCAAGTCGCTTGATACAAAATATGAGGTATGCTCACCGGGAGAGTTTGCCATATGCGAAAGAGAAAAAGTTGATATGAAGGACATAGTGCTTTCAGGTGTCAACAAGGAAAAAGCAGATATATGCCATGTTATGGATGAATGTGGCGGAGTGGGCGTGTATACAGTGGAATCGCTTGAACAGTATGAGCTGTTATCTGACTGTGCCGCCGAAAGAGAGCTTAAGATAAATGTACTGTTAAGAGTGACAAGTGGGAACCAGTTCGGACTAGATGAAGAAGATATTAAGCTTATTATAAAGCATAGAGAGTCACATCCATATATACATATACTTGGACTTCAGTGTTATACAGGAACACAGAAGAAAAAGTTTGATATAATAAAGGGTGAGATAGAATGGCTTGACGGACTGTGTGATATATTATACAGCGAATATGGCTTTAAGGCAGAGGAGCTTGAGTATGGCCCAGGACTTCCTGTAGCATACTTTGGTGATGCAGCCTATGAGAATAACTTTGATATGCTTTATGAGCTTGCAGAACTTCTTAAGGGCTACAAGGACAAGTATCACATAACACTTGAGATGGGAAGATACTTAGCGGCAGACTGTGGAGTGTATGTCACAGGAATAGCTGATATAAAGACTAATAAGGGACAGCAGTATGTAATAGTCGATGGTGGTATCAACCATGTGAATTATTATGGACAGACTATGGCGATGAAGGTTCCTGCATATTCTTATGTAAAGTCAGATGGAATAGTTGTAAAGGACAGAAATGTATCAGACACACTCACAGGTGCGGATGAAGAAAAATGGACTATATGCGGTTCACTTTGTACAGTGGCAGACCTTATAGTAAAAAATCTTCCTATAGGAAGGCCACAGAAGGGCGATAAGATTATATTCTATAATATAGGAGCATATTCAATAACAGAGGGCATATATCTGTTCTTAAGCAGAAAAATGCCTGTAATAACGGCGTATAATAAGGATGGCAGCGTGGAATTATACAGGGATGTGGTTGCCTCAGATGAGATTAATTCAAGAATTAACGTAAGGTAATAAAGTCTTTGAGCATAATTATATAAAATATGCTTGACTAACATTAATATATGTTATATTTTTTATCTGACAGAATCTTATATCTGTTGAGAGGTCTTAATATGAAATATATAAACATATATGTATGGCTGCTTTAACCGGGTGGCTGTTTTAGCAGACCTTAGATATAAGAAAAGCCGGAATAGATATAAACAATTAGGCTATTCATGACGATATTTTTATAAGAAAGGTTAGGTTATTAATAATGGATCAGTTAATGGATATTTTGACAGAGGTTAATTCAGATGTAGACTACGAAACATGTGATACACTTGTAGATGATGGAATTTTAGATTCTTTCGATATTGTATCAATCGTTGGTGAGCTCAATGATACATTTGATATAGATATTACTCCTGTAGACATAGTACCAGAGAACTTCAATTCTGCTGAGGCTATGTGGGATATGATTCAGCGTCTTTCTGATAACTAATCTTAAAGGCACAGGCTATATATGTATCTGGATGAATTCTGGATACAGCGTTTAGTTTAGCGGGCTAATTATTTTGTAACAGAGGAATATATAAGGAGGAATGGTTATGGCAACAATTTCAGGTTATAATTCAAGTAGTATATCTGCTTTGTTTTCAAGCTTTAATTCAGGCAGTAATTCATCTTCTGGCTTTGGAAGCATTGATCTTGGCACATATAATTCCATAAGGACAGGTTCTTATAAGCAGCTTCTTAAGTCTTATTATGCGAAAAATCCTGTCAGCAATTCTTCTAAGACAGATAGCAGCAGTAATACGACAACAATATCATCACAGAAGATTAATGCAACAAAGACAAAGGATGCAGCTTCAGCTGTTGTAAGTGATGCACAGGATTTAAAGAAGACATCACTCTGGAATAAGAAGTCCGTAAAGAATGAAGATGGAACAACAAGCGGGCAGTATGATACAGATGCTATATATAAGGCTGTATCAGCATTTGTCAATGACTATAATTCAATGATAGATGCAGCCGGTGATTCTGATGATAATTCAGTATTAAGAACAACTTCTAATGTTGTTAATAATACTAAGCAGAATTCAGCACTTTTAAAGAAGCTTGGTATCACTATTGACAGTAAGAACAAGTTATCTATTGATAAGGATACTTTCAAGAATTCAGATATGGCAGTAGCTAAGTCTGTATTTGGAAGTTCAGCATCATATGGACAGTCAGTTGCTGCAAGTGCTTCATCAATATACAGCAGTTCAGCAGCACAGCTTTCTAAGTTACAGACACAGAATCTGTACAATTCGGGTGGTTCATACAATTATTATTCAGCTGGATCACTCTACAATCAGTTTACTTAAAAAGAGAGGTTAATTATAATGGCATTATTAGATACATGGAGAAATCTTGCATACCAGACAGAGATGGACCAGAAGACAGCAAACGAGTTCTGGGGCAGTTATTTTACACAGGAGAAGGCAATCTATGAGCAGATTCTTTCAGATCCTGATACAGTAGTTAAGGGCAGCGTTAAGGAACTTGCAGATAAGTATGGTGTAGAAGTTCTTCTTATGACAGGATTTCTTGATGGAATTAATGACAGCCTGAAGACACCAAACCCAATAGAAACTATGGAAGAGGATACAGAAGTAAGCCTTGACTTCGATAAGGAAAAGCTTTACTACAACATGGTTGGCTGCAAGGCTGACTGGTTATATGAGCTTCCACAGTGGGACAACCTTCTTGACGAAGAGACAAGAAAGGCATTATACAAGAAACAGAAGTTATCAGGTACAGTTGTAAAGGGCAAGAAGATTGGACGTAATGACCCATGTCCTTGCGGAAGTGGAAAGAAGTATAAGCAGTGCTGCGGTAAGAATGCTTAATCTTAAGCTTCACTATTGTATGTAATTGATAGAATGTTGAGTAAAACCTGCAGGTAGTCGTTTAATCAGACTGCCCGCAGGTCTTTTGTCTAATAAAGGAGAGGTGTATTATGGAGGCTTATACAGGCTTTGCATATGTATATGATGAGTATATGGATAATATTCCATATGAAGAGTGGGAAAAGTATCTTTATGGGCTTTTAAAGGAGAATAATATAGGTACAGACTGCACGATAGCAGACCTTGGATGTGGTACCGGTACGGTTACAAGAATGCTTGATAAAGAGGGGTATGATATTCTTGGCATAGACCTTTCAGAGGATATGCTTTCAATCGCAAGTGAGAAGACTTATGAAGCAGAACAGCAGATTATATACAGTTGTCAGGATATGAGGGATTTTACGCTTCCATATATGGTTGACGCATTTGTCAGTATAGGCGACTCAATGAATTATATAACGACTAATGATGACCTGTGTGATGTGTTTAAGTGTGTTAAAAACGGACTTGAAGATGGTGGAGTGTTCATATTTGACCTTAAGACAGTGCATTTTTTCAGGGATATACTTGCAGATAATACCTATGCTGAAAATAGAGAGGAGTCAGCATTTATATGGGACAACTACTATGATGATGAGAGTGCAAACAATGAGTATGAGCTTGCAGTATTTGTAAAAAATGAAGATGGAACATTTGAAAGATTTGAGGAGCAGCATTATCAGCACGGCTTCACAGAGGATGAAGTAAGGGAGGCTGTTAAAAAGGCGGGGCTTAAGATTCGTAATGTATATGATGCATTTACACATAATCCGCCAGATGCTGCTTCTGAGAGATTGTATTATATATTAGAAAAATAATTATGCGCAAAAAATGTGCATAGGAAATGGAGGATATTGATATTATGAAAGATTATATAGTCAGGGCAACAGCGGCAAACGGACAGGTACGTGCATTTGCAGCAACAACTAAGGATGTGGTTGAAACAGCGAGAAAAGACCATAATATGAGCCCTATAGCAACTGTGGCGCTTGGAAGACTTCTTACAGGCGGCGCCATGATGGGAACTATGATGAAGAATGATACAGATGTGCTTACTATACAGATTAAGGGAAATGGACCATTAGGTGCGATGACAGTTACAGCAGAGACTGATGGACATGTAAAGGGCTGTGTGGCTAATCCACAGGCAATGCTTCCTTTAAAGGACGGACATATGGATATCGCCGGTGCTGTTGGTATCGGTGTGCTCAGTGTTATCAAGGATATCGGATTAAGAGAGCCATATGTTGGAGATACTATTCTTATAACAAGTGAGATTGCAGATGACCTTACTTATTATTTTGCTACAAGTGAGCAGGTACCATCTTCTGTAGGACTTGGTGTTCTTATGAATAAGGACAATACAGTAAGAGAGGCAGGCGGCTTTATTATACAGCTTATGCCAAATGCATCTGATGAATTTATCGACCAGCTTGAAAACAGAATTAAAGAGATTAAGTCTGTTACAGAAATGCTTGAGCATGGTATGACACCAGAGGAGATACTTGAGCATATATTTGAGGGAATGGACCTTCAGATATTAGACACAATTCCTACAGAGTTTTACTGCAACTGCTCTAAGGAGCGTGTAAGTGCCGCTGTTATCAGTGTTGGAAAGCAGGAGCTCCAGAAGATGATAGATGATGGTGAGCCTATTGAGGTCAACTGCCACTTCTGCAACAGCCATTATAAGTTTAGTATTGATGAGCTTAAAGATATGTTAGAAAAAGCAAAGTAGTTACAGTATTGAATTTACACTGAATATGCTGTATTATTGATATATTGACTTGTTTAGGAGGAATATACTGATGGATAACGAGACTGTTTCAAAGAATTTTATTGAGCAGATTATTGATAAAGATATTAAGGAAGGACACTGTGAAAAAGTAATCACAAGATTTCCACCAGAACCTAACGGATATCTTCATATTGGACATGCCAAGTCCATATTACTTAACTATGGACTTGCCAAGGAATATAATGGACAGTTCAATATGAGATTTGATGATACTAACCCAACAAAGGAAAAGGTTGAATTCGTAGACTCTATTAAGAAGGACGTTGAGTGGCTTGGTGCCAAGTGGAACGGAGAGGTGCTTTTTGCCTCAGATTATTTTCCACAGATGTATGAAGCAGCTATCAGACTTATCAAGAAGGGAAAGGCTTACGTAGATGACCTTTCAGCAGATGAGATAAGACAGTATAGAGGAACTCTTACAGAGCCGGGAAAGGAAAGCCCTTACAGAGAGCGTTCTGTTGAGGAAAATCTCAAGCTTTTTGAAGAGATGAAGGAAGGTAAGTATGCAGATGGCGAGAAGGTATTAAGAGCAAAGATAGATATGGCTTCTCCTAATATCAATATGAGAGACCCTATTATATACAGGGTTGCACATATGACACACCACAGAACAGGTGATGAATGGTGCATTTACCCTATGTATGACTTTGCACATCCTATCGAGGATGCAGTCGAGGGAATAACACACTCTATCTGTACACTTGAGTTTGAAGACCACAGACCATTATACGACTGGGTTGTTATTGAAACCGGATATAAGACATCACCAGAAGAAAATCCTAAGCAGATAGAATTCGCAAAGTTATATCTTACTAATGTTGTAACAGGTAAGAGATATATCAAGAAGCTTGTTGAGGATGGCATAGTTGATGGTTGGGATGACCCAAGACTTGTATCTATAGCAGCTCTTAGAAGAAGAGGCTTCACACCAGAGGCTATTAAGATGTTTGTTGAGCTTGTAGGTGTCACAAAGGCACAGGGCTCAGTAGAATATCCTATGCTTGAATACTGCATAAGAGAAGACCTTAAGCTTAAGGTTAAGCGTATGATGGCAATACTTGACCCTGTCAAGCTTGTGATAGATAACTATCCGGAAGGTCAGACAGAGTATATGGAAGTATCTAATAATCAGGAAAATCCTGAGATGGGAACAAGAAAAGTTCCATTTACAAAAGAATTATATATTGAGAGAGAAGACTTCATGGAGGAACCACCTAAGAAGTACTTCAGATTATTCCCAGGTAATGAAGTGCGTCTTATGAATGCATACTTTGTAACATGCACAAGCTTTGAAAAGGATGAAAACGGCAAAGTGACATGTATACACTGTACTTATGACCCAGCAACGAGAGGTGGCAATTTTACTGAGCGTAAGGTTAAGGGAACTATACACTGGGTATCAGCAGCAGAAGGAATTAACGCAGAAGTAAGACTCTATGAGAATATCGTGGATGAAGAAAAGGGAGTATACAATGAAGAAGACGGTTCGATGAATATTAACCCTCATTCTCTTACAGTTCTTAAGAACTGTGTATTAGAGCCAGAGCTTGCTAATGCCAAGCCAGAAGACAGATTCCAGTTTGTAAGAAATGGTTATTTCTGTGTTGATAATAAGGACTCTAAAGATGGTGAATTAGTATTTAACAGAATCGTATCATTAAAGAGCTCATTTAAGCTTCAGAAGTAGTAAGATTGTATAATATCTTTTTATGTGGGTAATGATATGAATGAAAAACAGGAAAGTGAATATCTGTATGATAAAAGATTTATCTGCGATGTGTGTAACAGGGAGTTTACGGCAAAGCAGGTAAGGACAGGCAAGGCCAGATTCGAAGGTACAGATGATATTCTAAAACCTCAGTATACAGGGATTGATTGTACCAAGTATGACGTAATTATGTGCCCACATTGTGGTTATGCGGCAATACCAAGGAAGTATGGAAAGCTGACGACAAAGCAGCGCGCTATGCTAAGGGAGTCAGTTGCAGAAAAGTTCCAGAGTACATTCAGTCAGCCTATAATGGTTTTAAAGAGGCTGTTTCCACAGAATATCTTCCGATATGCGGTATGAATGAAATTACGTTATGTTATCTTTTGGCAAGTCTTGCATATAGATGTAAGGATTATGATAATGCTAGAAAAAATATCAGTTTAATAGTAGTTTCAAAAGCAGCTTCGGATACTATTAAGAAAAAGGCCAGAATATTACTAGAACATGTTATAGAAGAGGAGCAGAATAAAACGGTTGATTAATAAAATATGGAGTTACGGGCTAACTCATATGGTCATATATTTCATATATGGGTAATAATATGATAGAAAAACAGGAAAGCGAATATCTGTACGATAAAAAGTTTACATGCATTGTGTGTAATAAAGAATTTACATCAAAGCAGGTAAGGATAGGTAAAGCGAGATTCAAAGGTACAGATGAAATTTTAAAGCCTTTATATACGGGAATTGATTGTACCAAGTATGATGTAATAATGTGTCCACATTGTGGTTATGCAGCAGTTCCAAGAATATATGGAAAGCTTACGCCAAAGCAGCGAGCAGCACTTAAAGAGTCGGTTGAAGGAAAGTTTCAGGTCACATGGAAGACTGAGGATTACTATTCATATGATGTGGCGATAAGACGCTGCAAGATGGCACTTCTTAGTGAAATGCTTGTAGGTACCAGGATAAGTGAAAGTGCATATTTGTGTTTAAGGCTTGCATGGCTTTATGAGGGACGTGTTACAGAGCTTATAAGGCAGAAAGCAGATAATAATATAGCAAAGCAGCATCTTAAGTCTCAGCTTGAGTATATTGAGGATGCTTATAATGGTTTCAAGGAGGCTGTTTCTACAGAGTACCCTCCTATATGCGGTATGGATGAGAATACAGTGAATTATCTTTTAGCAAGTCTTGGACTTAAGTGTCAGGATTATGATAATGCTAAAAAGTATGCTGGTTCAATTATAACATCAAGAACCGCACCTTTCAGTATTAAGGAAAAGGCAAGGGTATTATTGGAACAGATAAAAAAAGATGGACAGAATAAAGTCGGCAATTAATAAAATATGGAGTTACGAACTGAGTCATATGTTCGTATATTCAGTAATTATCAATATTGTGATGGAATGTCTTAATAAAAGAGGGGTAACAGGACTTTTGAGTATATTCACAAGTCCTGTTATCTTTCTTATGAATACAATGATTATAATGACTACTATGTCAGTTGCATATTTTTTTAGGAAAAGGATATTTGTATATTCAGTAGTTTCAGTTATATGGATGATAATAGCAATAGTGAACTTTATGGTGCTGTGTTCAAGAAAGACTCCTTTTACGGCGATGGATATATACCTTATAAGTGATGCAATTAAGGTTATACCATTGTATATTAACGTATTTGAAATGATACTTATAGCGGCAGGCGTTATACTTGTTATAGTAGGACTTGTTGCTTTATGGAGAAAAGCAAAGGAATATAAGCCATCGGTTACTGGAAGAAAATTTTATATAGCTGCGATATTTAAGTGTGGAATAGTATTTTTACTTACATATTCATATACAGCAGCTCTTATTATTAATGGACGTGTGGATACACATTTTGGAAATCTTGCACATGCGTATCAGAATTATGGCGTAGCGTACTGTTTTACAAGCAGTATAAAGGACAGGGGCATAAGTAAGTCTAAGGAGTATTCACAAGAGTACATGGACAGCTTGAAGCAGGATTTGGATGAAACAGACTTAGATACATCAGATGAAGTGTCAGTTAAGACACCTAATATTATATTTGTGCAGCTTGAGTCATTTTTTGACCCTAAGCTTGTAAAGGGTGTGGAGTTTTCATCTAATCCGACACCGAACTTTGACAGGATAAGGAGTGAATATTCGTCAGGGTATTTGTCAGTTCCGTGCTTTGGAGCAGGTACTGCCAATACAGAGTTTGAAGTGCAGACAGGAGTTAATCTTGATGACTTCGGACCGGGAGAATATCCTTACAGGACAGTAATGCAGTCAAAAACTTGTGAGTCGGCGGCATATGACCTTAAAAAGATAGGATATGCAACGCACGCCATACACAATAATGATGCAACATTTTATGACAGATACAAGGTATTCTCACATCTGGGATATGATACATTTACATCAATAGAATATATGGACAGCGACTATCAGAAAACACCGCTTGGCTGGGCTAAGGATAAAATGCTTGTTCCGCAGATAAAGAAAACTCTTGATTCTACAGATGGCAGGGATTATATATTTACTATATCAGTGCAGGGACATGGCGATTATCCGGAGGTTATGCCGGAGGGGTATAATACATCGATAAAAGTATCCAATTTTTTTAATCCGGAGGAACAGACACAGTTTGAATACTATGTCAATCAGGTGCATGAGATGGACTCATTTATCGGTGAACTTGTAGATATGCTTAAGAGAAGAAAAGAGGAAACGGTGCTTGTTATGTATGGCGACCATCTTCCAACCTTCAGCTTCACAAATGATACTATGGAAAATGGCGACATATATCAGACAGAGTATTTTATATGGTCTAATATAGGTATTGAAAAGAAGGATATGGACTTACAGGCGTATCAGCTATCATCAGCAGTGTTTGAGAAGCTTGGCATATCTGAGGGCTATATTATGAAGTTCCATCAGACAAAGCATAATGATGCGGATTATTTAAAGCAGCTTAAGATACTTGAATATGATATACTCTATGGCGACAAGCAGATATATAATGGTGATATACCATATGTGGCGACAGACCTTAAGATGGGAATAGAAGATATAACTATCGATGAGGTATACAATTACAAGGATTATGTGTGCGTGGCAGGGAAGAACTTCAACGACTTCAGTAAGGTGCTCATCAACGATAAAGAGGTTGAGTCAGAGCTTATAAGCAGCACTATGATAAAGATACCTAAGAAAAATGTGGTTTCTAAGGATGAAGTAGCCGTGATACAGAGCGGTGAGGATAAAATAGAGCTTGGAAGAACAACATATAAAGTCCCATAGAGCGGTTACAGGTATAATGTTCTGACAGATATCCCAATCTGTGACAAAAGCTATAAGTACGCCATTTTTATGAGAAATAAATTGACACTAACACTTTAAAATGTTAATATGAAAAAGGTGTAATCACCATATATTTTATTTGGAGGTACTTGAAATGAAGGGTACAGTAAAGTGGTTCAATAACCAGAAGGGTTACGGCTTTATCAGTGATGAGTCAGGAAAGGACGTTTTCGTTCATTATTCAGGACTTAATATGGAAGGTTTCAAGTCTTTAGAGGAAGGCGCAGAAGTAGAGTTCGATGTAACAGAAGGCGCTAAGGGACCTCAGGCTGTTAACGTAACAAAATTATAATCCGAATGGTTTGCAGTGTGCCTTTTCCAGATTTTTATATAGATTTTTGAAAAGATATATTGTTATACAATTAAGATTATGAGGGAGCAGCTACATAGTGGCTGCTCTTTTTCTCTAAATGAACTCTTATAATTAATTATTACAGATATAAGATTTATATTAAGTCCAGGAATACATTTCAGGTATAATGGGCTTGCATAGAACTTATATCTTGAATCTTACTATAGATAAATAACATAGTTTTAATATAGGATTAAATGGAGGATATATACTAATTATGGAACAGTATGGAATTAATCTTGATGCAGGTATACCGGCAGGAGCTGAAAGTATGCTTTCAGCGGGTGGAATACTTATGCTCTCAGCATTTATTGTGCTTATTATAGTTGTTATTAAGAGATGGAACGGAAGATTTATCAATGTGGTTGCAGGTATATTTGCATATTCAATATTTGTGTTTATATTTGCTAATCTCTGTATGTCGGTACTTTCACTTATACCATCTATAGACCAGATATTTTCGTATAACACAACAGCATATACGATTATATATTCAATACTTTCAGCATGTGGAATTACATTTGCGAGATATATGCTGGCAAGATTTATGAATGGCAGATTTGAAAGAAAAGGTGATATATACCTTTCAGGTATAGGTCTTGCTGTTGGTGATGGCTTTTTATACGGACTTACGGTATTATCATCAATATCAATAGCAACTGCGTATAATAATATGGGACTTGACAGCATGATAGCAGGTCTTACAGAAAATGATACAGAAACATTTTATAATACACTTTCTAATCTTTTTACAGCGCCAGGATATCTCTGGCTGTTAATGGGTGTGGCTTTCACTGTTGATATCATATTATCAATGGCTTTAAGTGCGGCTATGCATGCTTATGTAAAAGGAAAGATATCACACATGTGGGCAAGCTATATATGTATAATACAGTTTGCAAGTACTATATCATTTCAGGTATTTGATTATGCTTCACAGGCATCTATTATTATATGTTTTATAATAAAGATGATATTGGATGTGGCAGCGATAGCATATATATTCAAGGTTATTGTCGGGGAGATGACATACGCTAATGACTGATATTCATGATGGATTATCAAGCAGTAAAGTTGAAGAGCTTAAGCTAAGGGGACTGAGTAATATACCGGTTGGTAACCAGTCCAAGACAATAGGGCAGATTGTGGCAGGTAATGTATTCACATATTTTAACTTTGTGTTTGCAATATTTGCCGGTCTTCTGATATTTGTAAGGTCATATAATAATATGACCTTTTTGCCTATTATACTTCTTAATACTATAATAGGTATAGCACAGGAAATAAGAGCAAAGATTACGATTGACAGGCTTACTGTTATAAATGCGCCTAAAACCAAGGTTGTAAGGGATAGTTATATAAGTGAGATAGACTCAACAGAGCTTGTAAAAGGTGATGTATGTATATTTGAGGCGGGTAACCAGCTCAGTGCCGATGCAATTCTGGCAGAGGGGTGTGTAAGAGTGAATGAATCGCTCATAACAGGTGAGTCAGATGAAGTAATAAAGAATAAGGGCGATATACTTCTTTCGGGAAGCTTTGTTGTGTCTGGTGAGTGCAAGGCAATACTTACCAATGTGGGGCACTCTTCATATGCGGCAAAGCTTGCACTTGAGGCAAAGGCAGGAAGAAAGAAGCAGCAGACAACTATGATGAAGTCGCTTGATAATCTTGTTAAGATTATTGGAATAGTCATAGTGCCTCTTGGAATTATTATGTATGTGCAGAGCCATTTTTTCCTTGGACATTCTATTAAAAACAGTGTGGTATCTATGGTTGCATCACTTGTCGGTATGATACCTGAAGGCTTATATCTTCTTGCCAGTGTTGCACTTGTTGTGAGCGTAAGAAGACTTGCAGGAAGAAAAGTTCTTGTGCATGAGATGAACTGTGTTGAAACACTTGCAAGAGTTAATGTGCTGTGTGTTGATAAGACAGGAACTATAACAAAGCCGGAAATGTCAGTAAGTGATGTTGTTTTCTGCAAGGATAATGTTACTGATACGATATCAATGGTAGCTGGCAATATGAATGGTGATAATGAAACTATGAAAGCCATCAAGGAATATTTCTTTGAACATAAGGATAAAAAGGCTGAAAGAGTGTATTCATTTTCATCACAGAATAAGTACAGTGGTGCTGTTATAGATGGACACTGTTATGTATTCGGAGCACCGGAGTATGTGCTTCTTAACAGGTACGATGATTATACTGACATATATGACAGATATTCGGACAGAGGTGAAAGAATAATTGTGTTTGGTGAATGTCAGACTGACCCATGTGGCAATGCAATAGAAGAGCCGGTCATTCCATATGCATTTATTATTCTTGAAAATGAAATACGTGATACAGCCAAGGAAACTTTCGGCTACTTTGAAAAGCAGGGGGTTGATGTTGTTGTAATATCAGGAGATAATCCAGTTACAGCCTCAAAAGTTGCCATAAGGGCAGGAATAAGAAATGCAGAGAATTATGTGGATGCAACTACACTTAAAAGTGAGGATGATATAAAAGCTGCCATACAAAGGTATACTGTATTCGGAAGGGTTATACCGGAACAGAAAAAACAGATTATACAGGCTTTCAAGCAGGCTGGCAGGGTTGTTGCAATGACGGGTGATGGTGTTAATGATGTTCTAGCACTTAAATGTGCCGACTGCAGTGTAGCTATGGCATCGGGAAGTGATGCGGCAAGCAATGCAGCACAGATAGTTCTTCTTGACTCCGACTTTTCAAAGATGCCAGAGGTGGTTCTTGAAGGAAGAAGGGTTGTGAATAATATACAGACATCGGCATCACTTTTTCTTGTCAAGAATATATTTTCTATTCTTACAACTGTATTCACGCTTATAGCGGCTAATCTGTATCCGTTGTATCCGACACAGTTATCGTTGTTAGGAGCATTTACGATAGGAACACCGGCGTTCTTTCTTGCGTTACAGCCTAATAAGGAGCTTATAAGAGGTGATTTTCTTGTAAATGTCATATTAAAGGCGCTGCCAGCAGGCCTTGCGGACTTTATCATGCTTGCCGCCATATCTATTCATGGCAATGTGCTTGGTATGAGTAATGAACAGATATCTACTATGGCTATTGTTATTCTTTTGTTTATTGGTTTAGAGGCGCTTGTAAGGATATGCAGACCATTTGATGGAATAAGGATTGCGTTATGTATTGCCATGGCAGCAGGTATAGTTGTATGTGTGCTTAATTTTAAGAGTATATTTGCAATAGCGACTGTCAATATGGTTATGTTGAGAATGATAATTATGTATGGGGTGATTGCGGCTGTGCTGTTTGGGGTTATGTGCAAGTCGGTCGGCAGCTGGATTGATTATATGGAGAGGCATAGTAAGAGGTTCAGGAGGCTGCTTAAGGGGTGAGGATGGCACTTTCTAAAAAATAGACAAACGGACGACATAATATAAGCGGTCGCCTATAGTACAGACGGTGTTCGATGCCAGAAGCTTCAATTGGATATTTCTAAGACTTTTCGGATATGTAGTGGCTATGACCGCTACCGTTCGATACGGGACATCCTTGTCCCATATCTCACTTCAACAGACATCCGTGTCTGTTGATAGCTGGTGTATTGAGGAAAAGTCTAAGAACTATCGCAATTGAACTTCAAGTGCATCTCACACTGTCTGTACTACAGGCAGCCGCTTATATTATGTCTGATAGTGGCTTTGGAAGTTTTGTGTGGATTAGGTCAAAGACAGTCATAAGTGATGAGGAGGCTGTTATACATATTGCGTAGGACACACTTGAAAGCCAATTGTGCTAATTCTTATACTTTCCTTTAATTATCAGATATGCGGGTACAAGGATGTACCCGCAAGTGAGACCGTGCCAAGGAGGGCACGTTCGAACGGTGACGTCCGTTGTAACACACTTACAATCTTACAAGCAGCATTTTATCTGGCAGCCGCCTTCTTAGAATACTCCGTTGTCACCAGTTTTTCATAAGGCACATCTTTGCCAAGCTCTCCAGCCTGTTTTAATATATCCTTAAGAAGCTCAAAGCTCTTCTGCTCAAATATAGTGTCACCTTTCCATGTGTCCTGTGACTTGTAGCGGTCAACTATAGTTGTTATGGTTGCAAGGTCTGTTTCAGGGAACTGTGGTGCTATGACTTCGGCGATTTCCTTGCTTGAGTGGGAGTTCACATAATCAAGACCATTCTGTATGGCATTGGTAAAGCCCTGAATTATATCGGGATGTTTTTCGATGTAGCTTTTATTGGCACAGTAGGCAGTATATGGAACATAGCCGCTGTCAGTACCAAGAGAGGCGACAACATAGCCTTCCTTCTGCTGTTCAAGAAGAGTTGCAGATGGTTCAAATTCGACAGTATAATCAGCTATTCCCGATGTAAAGGCTGCGGCAGTTGAACCAAAGTCGACATTCTGTAAGATATTGAGGTCATCTACAGGAGAGATGCCGTTTTTCTTAAGAATATACTCAAAAAGCATTTCCGGCATACCGCCAGCTCTTCCGCCAAGTACTGTTTTTCCCTTAAGGTCATCCCATTTGAAGTTACTTTCATCATTTCTTGATACAAGGAAGTTGCCGGCACGCTGTGTAAGCTGGGCAAAGTTGATGGCATAGTCGTTTGAGCCTTCCTGATATACATAGATGGAACTTTCAGAGCCCATAAAACCTATATCAGCATCCCCTGATACAAGTGCGGTCATAACTTTGTCGGCGCCAAAGCCAGTTACGAGATTAAGATTGATATTTTCATCCTTGAAGTAACCAAGTTCGATGGCTGCATACTGCGGTGCGTAGAATATAGAGTGTGCCACCTCATTAAGAGTTATATCCACGACAGCATTACTTTCTTCTTTCTGGCATGCTGTCATAGGAATGAGCATTATTGCGCACATTAAAAGTGCAATTATGTGACGTAAACGTTTCAAAAAAACTCCATTTCTGCATATATGATTAGAGGAATAATCATATAATGCAATACAACATATATTCATTTTTATTTTATTCATTATTAACAGGATATGTTACCAGATAAAGGGCAGTTAGTTGCATTTAATTATATATAAAATGTTTCTAAAAATGTGTTCAAAACTGTTAAAAATGTTGACAAAATGGTTGGATATAAATGTTAATTATGTTAAAATAAGTTATCAAAAATATATTGTTTCAGCTATCCTATTTGGCTGGAACATTTATTGTATAGCAGGGAGGTTTGTTTATTATGTTTGGCAGAAAAACAACACAGGATGTTAATAGGGATAAAGAATTATTATTACAGGCTATGGATAAGATGATAGCGGGTGATTTTAGCGAGGTATCATCTGAAGGTTTCAGTGATCCTATATATTCAGATAAGCTTAATCAGATAGTCGAGGCATACAAGAGAGCGAATAATAACTACATTATGCGACTCAACGAGGCTATGGAGTCTATAGGTGATAATTCATATGTAAAGAATATGCTTGACCAGGTATCACTTCAGCAGGAATCAATCACAAATATGAATGATTCAAGTAAGGTACTTAAGGACTCTATTAACAATATATCACAGGCAATGGGGGATATAAGGGACAATACACACGATATGCTCCATACATCACAGAGCAGTTCAGTTAATATGAGTGACAGTATAAGAGTTGTCAATGAATCATCACAGAAGATAGCTGATATCAATGGTCAGGTTCAGGCATTTCATGAAAAGATTAACAAAATTGGTGAAATTGTTGATATTGTCAAGAAAGTCGCAAGCCAGAGTAATCTTTTAGCGCTGAATGCATCTATTGAGGCGGCAAGAGCAGGTGAGGCTGGAAAGGGATTTGCAGTTGTTGCAGACCAGGTAAGACAGCTTTCAAGCAATACAGCAGAGTCAGCAGAAGATATTGTTAAGTATGTCAATGAACTTAAGGGAGATATAGAAGTTCTTGCTACATCAATGGAAGAAACAACAAGTAAGCTTTCAGAAGGTAATGAGAAGGTAGAGATATCATTAAGAGATATTGAGCATATGAATGAGCAGATGACAGCTATTAATGATGCGGTGGAAAGAATATTTGATGATATTGACAGACAGTCAGAAACAACAAAAGAGTTCAATGATCAGGTTAGTAACATAGCGGATACATATGGTATGCTTACAAAGGAATGTACAGAAACAGGTACTCATATCTTTAAGATTGGAAGATATATAGATACATGCCGAAGCGATATGTTCAGGGAAGCTGGTGCTGTCACAACACAGGATATGTTAAGAATATTTGAGATTGACCACTTTATTCTTATGTGGAGAGTATACAATAACATAGTTGACTTCGAGAGATTAAAGATAACACAGCTCAATAATCCGGATACATGTAAGATAGGTAAGTGGATGCACTCACAGACAGATACAAGAATTACAACAAGCAGTCAGTTTAAGAAGCTTGATGCAGCACACAGACTTATCCATAAGTATGCATGTGAGTCATGGTATGCCAAGGATGAGGGAGATATCAATAAAGCACTTGAAGCTTTCCAGAAGTGTTATGATGCATATTATGAATATAAGAAGGCAATCGCTGATATGAAGAGCTATATGAGAACAATCGGTTATACAGATGAAACAAAGATAGTTATATTTAGGAACTAACAGAATATTAAAACAAAACCTGATGTATATTTAAGGTGCATCAGGTTTTTTATTTAGATAGCGGATAAATTACATTTATATATGCTGCTGGAACTACTAAGGTTGATAATAGTAAATGTATGTGCTATTATAAAATAATGGTTTGGTTTGGTGTTACATAATAATAAAATGTATAAACAGATTAATAACAATAGAAAGGTGAGTTAGTCATATAAAACATAGTAAGTGAGGATTGTGTATGAAAGAAGTATATGTTATTGGGCATAAAAATCCGGATACGGATTCAATATGTTCAGCAATCTGTTATGCCAGATTTAAAAATAGTGTTACAGGAACTAATGATTATGTTTCTAAAAGGGCAGGACATCTGAATGAGGAAACACAGTTTGTACTATCTAAGTGCGGCGTTAAGGCACCTATGTACATAAAGGACGTAAGACCTCAGGTTAAGGATATAGATATCAGAAAGATAGACGGAATAGATGAGAATTATTCTGTAAGAAATGCATGGAAGCTTATGAAGGAGCTGGATGTTGTCACACTGCCTATACTTGAAGAAAACAGGCTTAAGGGACTTGTTACAATCGGTGATGTGGCTAAGTCTTACTTTGAAATGTATGACAGTGATATTCTATCAGTAGCGCATACAAGCCTTCGTAATATTGTGGATACATTGAGTGGTGAGATAGTTACAGGCGACCCTGACAAGATATTTGAAAAGGGGAAAATGCTCATTGCGGCAGCCAATCCTGATATGATGGAGAGTATGATAGATGAGGGCGACCTTGTCATACTTGGTAACAGATATGAGTCGCAGCTGTGTGCTATTGAGATGGAGGCAGGCTGCCTTATAATATGTGAAGGCGCAAAGGTTTCAAGTACAATAATAAAGATGGCAAAGCAGCATAATTGTATAATAATAACAACAGCATTTGATACATATACAGTGGCAAGGCTTCTTAATCAGGCGATACCTGTAAGCTTTTTTATGAAGCAGACAGCGCTTGTAAAGTTTAAGCTAAATGATTTTGTTGAAGATATTCAGGATGTTATGGCAAATAAGCGTTTCAGGGACTTCCCTATCGAGGATGAGGAAGGCAGATACATCGGTATGATATCAAGACGTAATATCATCAAGGCAGGCAAGAAAAAGATTATACTTGTCGACCATAATGAGAAGTCACAGGCTGTATTTGGTGTTGAGGATGCGGATATACTAGAGATTATAGACCACCACAGACTTGGCTGTATACAGACTATAACACCTGTATTTTTCAGGAACCAGCCGCTTGGCTGTACAGCGACTATTATATATCAGATGTATGGAGAACATAATCTTAGTATAAACAGCCAGACAGCAGCACTGTTATGTTCAGCTATCATATCAGACACGCTCATACTTAAGTCACCAACATGTACTGAGTATGATGTAGAAGCCTGCAATGCACTTGCAAAGATAGCCGGAATTGATATAGAGGAGTACGGAAGAGAGATGTTCCGTGCGGGAAGTAATCTTTCATCCAAGACAGAGGAAGAGATATTCTTCAGGGATTACAAGAAGTTTTCTATAGGCGAGCTGTCTGTCGGTGTAGGACAGGTCAACTGTATGAGCTTTGAGGAAATTCAGGCTATCATAGAGAAAGAAAAGTCTTATATGGAGCATGTGACAGAGCACAACAGTGAGATTAATATAGCATATCTGCTTATAACAGATGTTATGAAGGAAACTTCATATGTTATGTATGCTGGTAAAAATGCAGCAGTAGTATTAAAAAATGCATTTACTGTTGAAAATGTAGGTGAATGTTATACAGTTCTTCCGGGAGTTGTATCAAGAAAGAAGCAGTTTCTGCCTGCTATAGTAGAAGCGCTTCAACAGTGATAAGATATATTTATATAGGAAATATATAGAATGGAGTGTAATAATTAAAATGAAGAAGTTAATGAGAAATGACCCATGCTGGTGTGGAAGCAAGAAGCCTTATTGTGAGTGCCATATGAACTTTGATAAGAAGATAGAGATGTTCAGAAAGAAGTTCCACAAGGTTCCACCAAGAAGCATAATAAAGAATGAAGAGCAGCTTCAGGGTATGAGAGAGAGCAGCAAGATTAATATAGCTGTTCTTGACTATGTTGCCGAGAATATCAAGGCTGGTATGACAACTCAGGAAATAGATGAGATGGTATATGAAAAGACTACAGCTATGGGCGGAATTCCAGCTCCTCTTAATTATGAGGGCTTCCCTAAGAGTGTGTGTACATCTATTAATAACGAAGTGTGCCACGGAATTCCATCTTCCAACATCATCTTAGCAGATGGTGACATTGTAAATGTAGACTGCTCAACTATACTCAATGGTTATTTTTCAGACTCTTCAAGAATGTTCTGCATAGGAAATGTTTCACCGGAACACAAGAAGCTTGTTGATGTTGCAAAGGAATGTGTTGAGCTTGGACTTGAACAGGTTAAGCCTTGGGGACATCTTGGCGATGTTGCAGATGCAATAAGTAAGCATGCAAAGGAGAATGGCTATTCAGTAGTGCGTGAAGTCGGCGGACACGGAATAGGACTTGAATTCCACGAAACACCTTTTGTAAGCTATGTTATAAAGAAGGGAACAGGCATGGTTATGGCTCCGGGTATGGTATTTACAATAGAACCTATGATTAATGCAGGCTATCCGGATGTATACGTTGATGATGACAATGGCTGGACTATCTACACAGAAGACGACTCATATTCAGCGCAGTGGGAAATAATGGTTCACGTTACAGAGGATGGATATGAGGTTATGACATATTAATGTTTTAACTTTTTGGACGGCTTAATGAAAGAATAGTCATGCAAGGCAGGACGAAAAGCATAATAGCGCGGGTTTGTGATTGCAAGGATGAATAAAAAAGTAATTTAATATTAGACACAGAAAAACTAAGCGGCTGCGAAGCATATTTAATGCTTTATGCAGCCGCTTTTTATATTTATGAAAGCTTACATCCCGTATCTTTTAACGTTGCGCGTACAAGTGAGTCCTTAGCATTTTTCCAAGGTGCATCTGCATATTTATGGTCAAACTTATTAATAAACCATTCAACATCATCGCGCACCCTTTTCATATTATCAAGGTATAATGATGTAATAAGTTCTGTAAATTCAGTATAATCACCACCGCCAAGCTTTTCGCTTGCCTTTTTCATAAGCAGTCCGTAGTGGTTTGTACAGAAGCCTTTGCAGCCAGAAAGAGTTTTTTTGAATTCGTTATCGTGCTTGTACATATAAAAAATAGTGTCGACATAACGTTCAATAGTATCTGCAATCTTATCGCATACAAAGCATGAGCTGTCGAGTTCTTCTATGTAGCTGCACACAGAGGACTCCTTACCTTTTTTAAGAAGACTTTTGCCAGTGCCCCTATCCTGATTATAAGACTCGATTGTTTTTATGACATAATCCATATGGGTTTTCATAACAAGTGCGTAGCCAAGTCGGTTGTTTTGTTCGTATATTTTTTTGATATGCTTCTGGCAGAACCCCTTTTTATCAGTTACGGCACGGATATCATCCTCCATATAGCTAGGTCCCATAGTGTATTCTATGGCATCATTTTCAAGCTGCTCAAACATAGCGCATACAGGACATTCGCTGTCTGCTGCAAATGCATCATTAACGGGTACAGTATAGATTTTCTCTTTCATTTTGTTAAAACTCCAATCTTAAATGTTTAGTCAAATTATAAGCAATAGTTCTGTTAGAATTATTGCTAAAAAGTGAAGAAAAGTCAAATTAATATATTGAAAAAATCGGACAAATACGTTAAAAAAGAGAAAACTTCGGATGAAATTTTCTCTTAAATCTTAGCTTATATAAATTGTATTTCACATAATTACAAAAAGACGTTATTAATCTGCATTTTATTATTTGCCATTATTCTTGCAGCCACAGTTCTTATCAAACTCAGGGTTATAGAAGTAATAATTATTAGAGTCAAGCTTGCTCTGTATGACAGAAAGAGCTTCACCAAATCTCTGGAAATGTACAATCTCACGTTCTCTTAAGAACTTCAATGGGTCAAGTACGTCAGGGTCATCCTTTGCAAGACGTATAAGGTTATCATAGGTCGTTCGTGCTTTCTGTTCAGCAGCCATATCTTCTGTTATATCTGTGATGGCATCGCCTTTTGACTGGAATTCACATGCATTAAATGGAATTCCGCCTGCTGCCTGAGGCCAGACTGCGGCTGTATGGTCTACATAATATGCCTCAAATGGAGTACCTTTAATCTGTTCAATAGTTAAGTTTCTTGTAAGCTGGTGAACCATTGTACTTATCATCTCAAAGTGACCAAGCTCCTCAGTACCAATATCTGTAAGAAGTCCGGAAACCTCTCTGTAAGGCATAGAATATCTCTGGGAAATATATCGCATAGATGCGCCAAGCTCGCCATCGGGTCCACCATACTGGCTTATTATCATAGCCGCAAGTGTAGGATTAGTCTGTTTTATTTTTATAGGATACTCAAGTCTTTTTTCATAATTCCACATATCAGCAGCCCTCCATTTCCCAAGGCATTGGAGTTGCTACCCACATCCAGTAGTTATCATTGGATATGTGTAACTTATCAAGTGGTCCATAATAGTCTGCATACTTTGTCATATAATCGCGGTATTTATCTTTAATTTGTGCATAGTATTCGATAGCCTCCATATCATCCGGATGAGTGTCAAGATACAGGTTCATTTCTGTAAGAACAAAACCTAATTCATATATATTTTTCATAAGAATATGTTTATCGGCTATCTGATTGCAGGAACAACCACGCTGTTCCTGTAAAGAGGAATTATTCATACGTGATGTCTGACATGGTGGATTATTGGAATTATTTCTTGGATTTATCATATTGCAGGAATTATTCATTCCATTATTGCCGTTGTTGTTATTAGGACACCACATATTATTCATATAATTTCTGCCAGCTATATTGTTTGCAGAGTTCATGCAATTCCCATTACAATTATTCTGGTTATTCATACAGTTTCCATTACAGTTATTCTGGTTACTCATACAATTTCCATTATTTGAGTTGCCTGCATTATTCTGGCAGCTCATACTATTTATATTATTCATGTTCTCACACCTCCGAATGGTTTGTTAAGAACAGGAAATAATGTACCACATTTCAATGCCTTGCAAGGGTCATATAATTCTCCCCATTTCTGCCACGGAACATAGCACATAGCAAGAGAAAATGTATTATGCATTTTCATAAACATACATACTCCGGTTATTAAGAATTCAATACATTATATGTCATAATTTCAAATGTGACACACAGGAATATATGTACAATTTCTACTGGCAGTTCTTATCACTATATGCTATTATTAATTGAAATTTTACCAAAGTGAGGATTAATTATGTGGGAGAGAATTAAGGCTTTTTTAAAGCGTAAAGATGTTGAAGTGTCGGTGAAACGATACGGAATTGATGCACTTGGAGCGATGGCACAGGGATTATTTTGTTCTTTGCTTATAGGAACAATACTTAATACACTTGGTACACAGCTTCATATAGGTTTTCTTACAAATACAGTTGCAACTGTGAGTGGAGTAAGTTATACAGTTGGTGGACTTGCATCGGCTATGAGTGGCCCTGCTATGGCAGTGGCTATCGGATATGCGCTAAAGTGTCCGCCACTTGTACTTTTTTCACTTATAACAGTAGGTTTTGCATCTAATGCCCTTGGAGGCGCAGGTGGCCCGCTTGCTGTGTATTTTGTGGCAATTATTGCGGCAGAGGCAGGAAAGCTAATATCAAAGGAAACAAAGATAGATATACTTGTCACACCACTTGTAACAATAGGTGCAGGAACAGGCGTGGCAGCGCTTATAGCACCGGCACTTGGAAAAGCAGCAATGAAGATAGGCGAAGTAATAATGCTTGCAACTAATCTCCAGCCATTTCTTATGGGAATAGCAGTGTCAGTACTTGTGGGTATTGCGCTTACATTACCTATATCATCAGCAGCTATATGTGCGGCATTCGGACTTACCGGACTTGCAGGCGGTGCGGCGGTAGCAGGCTGCTGCGCGCAGATGGTTGGCTTTGCAGTTATGTCATTTAAGGAAAACCGCTGGGGCGGACTTGTTTCTCAGGGAATAGGTACATCAATGCTTCAGATGGGAAATATAATAAAGAACCCTAGAATATGGATAGCGCCAATAGTTACATCGGCGATAACAGGTCCGCTTGCAACATGTCTTTTCAAGCTTGAGATGAATGGAACAGCAGTATCGTCAGGTATGGGAACATGCGGTCTTGTAGGACAGATAGGTGTGTATTCAGGCTGGGTAAATGATGTGGCAGCAGGTGTAAAGAGCGCTATAACACCTATGGACTGGATAGGTCTTATACTTATATCATTTGTTCTTCCAGCGGTTATATGTCCTATTATAAATATGTTTTTAAAAAGGGCTGGCTGGGTCAAGGACGGCGATATGAAATTGCAATAATGCTAGTTTTAAATCTGAAACCTGTATAATTTTAAGAGTGTTACAAAGATATAAGTGTTATGCTATAAATGAGCAAATTTAAAATATTGCACAAGTATGTCCTCGTTAGAAAAACAGATTTTTCATAATCTATTCAAATATATTTGTGGTACAAACAAAAACAAATTATTTTTGTGCATTTTTTTGTATTTGTTCATTTATATTTATAAAATAAGGAATGGGCGGCGGTATATGTCAGACAGGAATAAAAAACAATCATCCGGCATAAATGATATTTTAAATGATGATAATATACAGATAATAAGGTCAAAAAGGCGTTCACTGGGTCTTGAGGTGCGCCCTGACGGCAGTGTTGTTGTAAGAATTCCAAACAGGTTAAGCAAAAAGCAGCTTATGGAATTCCTTGTTAAACATAAGGCATGGATAGATGAAAAGCGTCATTATATGATGAATAGGCAGGATATCAGAATATCCACAAATGCAGTGAAGTATGATGAGCTGACCACAGAAGAAAGGCTTCGTATTAAAGATACATTTGTAAAGAAGGCAGCATATTACAGCCAGATAATGGGAGTATCAGTTGGAAACATAACTATAAGAAACCAGAAAACGCGCTGGGGCAGCTGTAGTTCCAAAGGCAATCTTAACTTTAATTACCAGTTGTACTATATGCCGGAGGAGCTTATGGATTATGTAGTCATACACGAGCTGGCACACAGAAGATATATGAACCATTCAGAACAGTTCTGGGCAGAGGTTGAAAAGTACTGTCCGGATTACAGAAGCAGACGTAACAGCCTCAGACTATACAGATTAGAAGTGTAGTCTGAGGCTGAAATTTATTTTAATAAAATACCTGTTAGTAGGTAAAAGTTACTGTATACAAAGTATAATTAGTTCTTGGCACATTTTTGTAGGTATATGATAAAGCCTCACCGGTCTTTGAAACAGCGGTTTTTAAGTCAGTTGTAAATGTGCATGCAAACTCAAGATGAGTTTCTTTGTTTTTGACAGTGTTGCGGATAAGACGGTTTAGCTGCGAAGTGTTGCTTATCATAGTAATATTGGCATATTTTATATAAGAATACTTTGTGCCGCAGTCCTCATATTCAGCGTACTTATCCCTGTCCCATGTGTGGTCGAGTGCCATATCTTTTGCAGATATATTAAAGTAAGCATGGTCAGTATATTCAAAGGAGGAACCGATTGGGTCATCCCATGTAACATCAACGTGATACCACTGCCCATCGAGCATAACAGTATTCCATATGTGCTGTTCGTTGCCAGCTTCACCCGAAACAGTTCCGTTTTCTATTCCAAGCATATCCATAAATGTCTTAAAACATTCAGTATATCCGCTGCATACGGCAATTCCGTTTATAAGTGCACTGTAGGCGTTGTATGATGAGTCACCAGTGTCGACATAGGAAACATTTTCTACAAGATAATCGTGTATGGCAAGTTCATTTTCTATATCTGTATTGGAGGGTGAGGTAACACTGTCAAGCACCTGTATATATTTGTTATAAAGTGTAAACTGACGCTCATTAAGCCCACTTAAAGAGTCGCTTCTGTAAGCCTTTATTATCGCAAAACTGTCCCAGCAGTCATAAGTTATACGGACATTGAAGCCGTTTTTGACACGCTTATATTCGCACTTTAGCTGCTCAATACCATCTATAGAGGAAAGCCATAGATTGGCATCGATAAGTGCCTCATCTTCCACGAATATCTCACAGACATTATCGTTATTGTGGACAGCATCACTTATATACTATATTATATCCTCGGTTGAGGCGGCTGACTGTGGATAAGCTTTATTGGATATCTGGTTATCAGAGATTTCCGGCCAGATAGTGTCAAATGGCAGCTCACATCCTGTAAATGTAATGCACATAATAGCAGTCAGAGCCAGAGAAAATATGACTTTCTTAATTCGTTTTTTAATTCCCATAATAATTAATCTTTCTATAAAATGTTTTAATTGATGTAAGGATAATATGGATTGCAGGGCAATGGGGTAATCCTTACTATACAGAAATGGACAATTTTTGTCCTCCTATCTTTTGCATCATATAATGCTGGGATATAATCAGATTACATAAGCTGCATACTGGAAGTATCTGAACATTGAATATAATCCCATAATTGTTTATAATCACAGTTGGTATTGTGACCATCACATCATATTAAGGTTATACATAATAATTTTAATACGGATTATATAAAAATAAAAGTGAAATATGAACAAAATTACATAATAAGCGCAAGGAAAAAGAGTCAATTATTACATAATGAGTACAGAAAAGAGGATTTACAATGAAAGATTACATAATAAATACACCATCAGACTTTAATCTTAAGGAAACCTTGGAGTGCGGACAGTGTTTCCACTTCAATATGATAGATGAGAACGAATATGTTCTTACAGCTTACGGACATATGCTCCATATAAGACAGGATGATAAAAATCTTATATTTTATGATACAGATGACAGAACATACAATGAATTGTGGAGAGAATATTTTGATATAGACAGGAATTATGCCAGAATAAAAGAAGAGCTTCTTGCAAAGGATGACAAGCTTGAGGAGGCTATAAGTGCGATGTCGGGTGTGAGAATACTTAATCAGGAATTCTTTGAAACGCTCATATCATTTATAATATCGCAGAATAAGCAGATACCACATATTAAGAAGATAGTGGCTGATATATCTGAAAAGTACGGTACATATCAGGGTGAAGTTAAGGGGATTACTATGTATACATTTCCGGATGTAAATGCGCTTAAGGCGGCAACGGTTGATGACCTTAAGGAGTTAAAGACGGGTTTCCGCGCGCCTTATATATATGATGCGGTGAGCAGGGTGTATGATAAGAGCATAAGTTATGATGAGCTTGCAGCAATGGAGTCACAGGCAGGAATACAGAAAATGTGTGAGATTAAGGGCGTTGGCAATAAAGTTGCAAGCTGTGTAAGCCTTTTTGCGCTTGGAAAAAGGGACAGCTTTCCTATAGATGTGTGGATAAAAAGAATAATGGAGTATCTATACTTTGATAAGGTGGATACTTCTAAGGAAGTTATAGCAGAATTTGCAAGAAACCAGTTCGGAGAGCTTGGAGGATATGCACAGCAGTATCTTTTCTATTATGGAAAAACTGTAAAAATGGGTGTTGCAGAGTCAAAAAAGCATAAAAAATAAAAAAAGTATAATCAAAATGTAAAAACATTAATATATTTGAAATAGCTGTTGACAAATTATTGGCAGGGTGCTATCTTATCGTTATCGGGATTAGCACTCAAAAGAAATGAGTGCTAACAGACAATAAACAAAGCAATAATTATAGATAGCTGCCACGTACGTGTCAGACAGCGGAAAGGTGGATTATATTATGAAGTTAGTACCATTAGGAGACAGAGTTGTAATTAAGGCATTAGTTGCAGAAGAAACTACAAAGTCAGGCATCGTGTTACCAGGACAGGCAAAGGAAAAGCCATCACAGGCAGAGGTAGTTGCAGTAGGACCTGGCGGAGTTGTTGATGGTAAGGAAGTTACAATGCAGGTTAAGCCAGGAGATAAAGTAATATATTCTAAGTATGCAGGAACAGAAGTTAAGCTTGATGATGAAGAATATATCGTAGTTAAGCAGAATGATATTCTTGCAGTTATTGAAGATTAATTATATTGGCTGATAGTTATAATAGCTATAAATATAATTAGTCATATATATTATATGAGAGTTTGAGAAAAGACTATCCATTGATGCTGCTTATAATATTGTCATTAAGATAATCAGATATGATTATAAGACAGGCATCGGGTTTATCAGTTAATATCTAGTTATAGATTATGAATTTGGAGGTAATAACAATGGCAAAGGAAATTAAATACGGAATTGAAGCAAGAAAAGCTCTTGAAGAGGGCGTTAATAAGTTAGCTAATACAGTAAGAGTTACAATCGGACCTAAGGGACGTAACGTAGTTCTTGACAAGTCATACGGCGCACCACTTATCACTAACGATGGTGTTACAATCGCTAAGGACATTGAGCTTGAAGATGCATTTGAAAATATGGGAGCACAGCTTGTAAAGGAAGTTGCTACTAAGACTAACGATGTAGCAGGTGATGGTACAACAACAGCTACAGTTCTTGCACAGGCTATGGTTAATGCAGGTATGAAGAACTTAGCAGCAGGCGCTAACCCAATCATCTTAAGAAAAGGTATGAAGAAGGCTACCGACTGTGCAGTTGAAGCTATTGCACATATGAGCGAAAAGGTTACAGGAAAAGACCAGATTGCAAAGGTTGCTTCTATCTCAGCAGGTGATGAGGAAGTAGGTCAGATGGTAGCTGACGCTATGGAAAAGGTTTCTAATGATGGTGTTATCACAATCGAAGAGTCTAAGACAATGAAGACAGAGCTTGACCTTGTAGAAGGTATGCAGTTTGACAGAGGATATATTTCAGCATATATGGCAACAGATATGGATAAGATGGAAGCTAACCTTGATAATCCATATATTCTTATTACAGATAAGAAGATATCTAACATTCAGGAAATCTTACCAGTTCTTGAACAGATTGTTCAGAGCGGTGCTAAGCTTCTTATTATCGCTGAGGACGTTGAAGGTGAAGCACTTACAACACTTATTGTTAACAAGTTAAGAGGTACATTTAACGTAGTAGCTGTTAAGGCTCCTGGATATGGTGACAGACGTAAGGAAATGCTTAAGGATATCGCTATTCTTACAGGTGGTCAGGTTATTTCTGAAGAACTTGGTCTTGAGCTTAAGGATACAACACTTGATATGCTTGGTAGAGCTAAGTCAGTTAAGGTTCAGAAGGAAAATACAGTTATCGTTGACGGCGAAGGTGCTAAGGAAGATATCGAAGCAAGAGTTGCCCAGATTCGTGCACAGCTTGAAGAAACAACATCTGATTTCGATAAGGAAAAGTTACAGGAAAGACTTGCTAAGCTTGCAGGTGGTGTAGCTGTTATCAGAGTTGGCGCTGCAACAGAAACTGAAATGAAGGAAGCTAAGCTTCGTATGGAAGATGCTCTTAACGCAACAAGAGCAGCTGTAGAAGAAGGCGTTATCTCAGGTGGTGGTTCAGCTTATATCCACGCATCTAAGAAGGTTGCAGAACTTGCTGCTACACTCAGTGGTGATGAAAAGACAGGTGCAGAGATTATTCTTAAGGCTCTTGAAGCTCCATTATTCCACATTGCTAACAATGCAGGTCTTGAAGGTGCAGTTATCATCAACAAGGTAAGAGAGTCAGAAGTTGGAACAGGTTATGATGCACTCAACGATAAGTATGTAAACATGATTGATGCAGGTATCCTTGATCCAGCTAAGGTTACAAGAAGCGCATTACAGAACGCTACAAGTGTTGCATCTACACTTCTTACAACAGAATCAGTTGTTGCTAATATCAAGGAAGATGCTCCAGCTATGCCAGCAGGTGGCGCAGGTATGGGTGGAATGATGTAATTAAAGACATCAGATAGAAGCTTGATTAATAAATAGCTATAAAAGAGTTAGGAGATTATAATGGTTTCCTAACTCTTTTTTGTTACTATTGTAAATGTTGTATAAATATAATAGACTCTTTGGGTTCTTTGTCAGGTGTGGGGGTAAAATAAGCTCTTTGTCAAGGATGAGGTAAGATTTAGAACCACAATAACTAAAGAACTATTACAAGTAACTGGCAGAATGTGTTGAAAGAGCGGTGAAATTGGAATAGTACTGAGAAAGATGCCGCATTGAGCTGCACTGAAATAGTAAAATTTAGCAAATTCAATAAAATGAAAGATTATAATTGCAGAATATATAATAATGTTATATAATAATTCTGACAATTTGACAGAACGTGTTTGTTAATTGAATAATACCTAAGGAGGAATGCGTATGAATTTAAAAAAATGATTAGTGCAACGTATAAAAAAGCTGCAATTGGAATAAGTATTCTTATGTTTGCAACAAGTGCAGGCTATACTTTTAATCCAGTTGAGGTTAAAGCGGATGATGAAAAGCCAGCTATGAATGTTGAATATCATTCTAAGCAGGATATAGTTGACTATTATAATAAGCATCCATTTGATGGAGATATGGATACAAAGTATAAGGAAGAGCCAGATGTTTTTGCACCATATAATCTTGGTTCATTAACACAAAAGACTATTGATAATGCACAGAACATGGTTAATGTTGTAAGATATGTGGCAGGACTTTCAGGAATGACTGTAGAAGATGCAAGTCTTAGTAAGAGTGCTCAGGCAGCTGCACTGGCTAATGCAGCCAATGGAGAGCTATCACATTATCCAAGACGTCCACGTGATATGAGTGATAATATGTATAATCTTGCACAAGAGGGAGCTTCATCATCTAATATAGCGATGACATCAGGCAGAATGACACTTCCAATGTCAATAAGAATGTATCTTTCAGATGCAGATTCAGGTAATAGAAGCCGCGTAGGTCATAGAAGATGGATATTATATCCAACACTTTATAAGATAGGTTTCGGGCATGTAGAAGGATATACGGCAACACGTGTTATAGGTGGAGAGAGAAATTATTCAGCTAAGGAATATGGAGTTGCATGGCCGGCACAGAATACACCGGTAGAGCTTCTTTCATATTCAGGAAATTCAAGTGTGAATTTATATCCATGGTCTATTTCATTTGGTCAGGCACCAGGTAGTGATATTAATGTTACACTTATTAATAATCAAACAGGTTATTCATGGCACTTTGGTAATGACTATGCAGACGGAGAATTCTATGTTAATAATGGAGGATATGGACAGAGAGGATGCGTTATATTCTATCCGGAGTATCTTCATATGTCTAAAGGTGACAGTTATACAGTACAGATTAACAATATAGGCATAAGCGGATATCAGGATACACTTACATATAATGTTAATATATTCTCATTAAAGGATAAGGATTTATCAGATGATTCTGATACATCAGACAAGAATGGTCTTTGTCAGGCAAAAGATGGAACATGGAATTATTACAAAAATGGTAAAAAAGACAGTAGTTATACAGGACTGGCAGGTAATGAATACGGCTGGTTTTATGTAAAGAATGGAACGGTAGACTGGGAATATAATGGACTGGCAGGTAATGAATATGGCTGGTTCTATGTAAAGAATGGAACAGTAGACTGGAGTTATACAGGATTAGCAAATAATGAATACGGCTGGTTCTATGTAAAGAATGGAACAGTAGACTGGAGTTATACAGGATTAGCAAATAATGAATATGGCTGGTTCTATGTAAAGAATGGAACGGTAGACTGGGAATATAATGGACTGGCAGGTAATGAATATGGCTGGTTCTATGTAAGCAATGGAGTACTTGACTGGAACTATACCGGATTAGCAGGTAATGAATATGGCTGGTTCTATGTAAGCAATGGAGTATTTGACTGGAACTATACCGGATTAGCAGGTAATGAATATGGCTGGTTCTATGTAAGTAACGGAGTGCTTGACTGGAATTACACAGGTCTTGCAGAAAACGAATATGGCTGGTTCTACATAAGCAATGGAGTACTTGACTGGAATTATACAGGACAGGTAAGCAATGAATATGGAGTATGGAATGTAGTTAATGGTTATGCACAACTTGCAGGTTAATACTATGATGATAATCCCGCGATATGCGAATATTGGGTAGGGTGCTATGTGCCAGTGGCACATGTTTAGCACGGACCGAAGTGGAGCGTAGACGTGGGAGTGCGTAGCACGGAACAATCCGTAGGTGTCATAGTTGGGGGCTTTTGACCCCGACATCTTATAAAGGGTTAGATAATGTTTGATTAAATAGCATTGTCTGACCCTTTATTAAGTGTTAAAATATGAAAGACTGATAATAGTTAATATTAAGTACTAAAAATTATTAATTTAAGGAGAAATTATGTTTGACGTAGCAGTAGAACAGATAGTTAAGGTGAAGCCGCCAAAGATTTCGATATTATATAAGGTGGTTCTTATTATAGCGTGTGTGGTTGCAGCGACTACTATTCCACAGACAATGACATTTGGAATAATAGTGCTTGCGCTTTTTGCTGTCGCAACATTTCTGGTATTCCAGTACTATAATGCAGAGCTGGAGTATTCACTTGTTGAGGATACACTCACGATTGACAGGATTATGTCCAAGTCATCACGAAAAAGATGCGGTGTGTATACACTTGCAAAGGCAAAGCTTGTAGCAAGGGCAGACTCACAGGATGCTATGAGAATGACTCATATGGATGTTAAGACAATTGACTATTCAGTGGGCGCGAGCAATCACGATTCGATAGTCATATATGCTTACAATGAGCATAATGAGCTCGTAAGAATATTTATCTATCCGAACGAGGAACTGTTAGAGGCTATAAAGCAGACGGTTGATAAGTCTGTATACAAGGTTGATTAATTGTAAATGCTATATTAAAACAGCAGGCTGCCAGTGATAGATATATTGTTAATCTTTTAATAATTACAAATGTTAAATTAAAGTTGCAGGCTGATAGTAACAGATTACATTATTGTTCATTAAAGAATTGCAAATGTTATATAAAATGAGCAGTTGTACAGATGATATTGATATGTAATATGGTTAATTGGTTATAAATATTACACTATAATTATACTGCGTGGTAAAAAATTAGAAAAATAATATAATTGTACCTGAATTTTGTAAGCGCTCCAAGATTTTACATGAAAATGATTGACTTTTAAAATTTACGCTGTTATAATCCTACTATTAAATACAAGATATGTCTGACATATAGACAGATATTTTGTCAGACTATTGATTACAAGAATGTCCGGATTATGTATTCGGATTTTTTTGTATAATCATATGATATATGTAATGTGAATATATCATAGCAACTACAATATAATGATGTTGGGGTCAAAAGCCCTCAACTATGATACCTACGAATTGTTCCGTGCTACGCACTCCCACAATTCTACCCAATATTCGCATATCGTGGGACTATCATCCCACTTTTATGCTCATATTGGGGCGGGTCCCAAGGTCATTCACCCACCTATGAGCAAGCTCATGTGGGTTTAGACCTTATGAACCAGGTATCATATAATATTAAGTATAAGAAAGTGAGGACAAAGGAAAATGGGTACAATTATTGGTGAGGGCATTACATTTGACGATGTGTTATTAGTTCCACAGTATTCAGAAGTAACACCTAACATGATCGACTTAACAACTAATCTTACAAAGAATATTAAGCTTAATATTCCTTTGATGAGTGCAGGTATGGACACTGTTACTGAGCATAGAATGGCAATCGCTATGGCAAGACAGGGTGGTATAGGTATTATTCACAAGAATATGTCTATCGAGCAGCAGGCAGAAGAAGTAGACAAGGTAAAGAGATCAGAGAATGGAGTTATCACAGATCCATTTTACTTACATCCTGACAATACATTAAAAGAAGCTAACGAGCTTATGGGCAAGTTCAGAATATCTGGTGTGCCTATTGTTGATGATAACAAGAAGCTTGTTGGTATTATCACTAACAGAGACCTTAAGTTTGAAGAGGACTTCACAAGACCTATCAAGGAGTGTATGACAAGTGAGAACCTTGTAACAGCAGAGGAAGGCATTACACTTGATGAAGCTAAGAAAATTCTTGGCAAGGCAAGAAAGGAAAAGCTTCCTATTGTAGATAAGGACTTTAAGCTTACAGGACTTATCACAATCAAGGATATTGAGAAGTCTATCAAGTATCCTGCATCAGCACATGATTCACAGGGAAGACTTCTTGCAGGTGCTGCTGTTGGTATCACATCTAATGTTATGGACAGAGTTGAAGCCCTTGTCAATGCAAGCGTTGACTGTATCGTTATCGACTCAGCTCATGGACACTCAAAGAATATTATAACAACATTAAAGGAAATCAAGGCTGCATATCCTGACCTTCAGGTTATTGCAGGTAATATAGCAACAGGAGCTGCTGCAAAGGCTTTATGTGAAGCTGGTGTAGATGCAGTCAAGGTTGGTATAGGACCTGGCTCTATCTGTACAACAAGAGTTGTTGCAGGTATCGGTGTACCTCAGGTAACAGCAGTTATGGATGCATATGCTGAAGCTAAGAAGTTCGGTATTCCAGTTATCGCCGATGGTGGTATCAAGTTCTCAGGTGATATCGTAAAGGCTATAGCAGCCGGTGGTAATGTATGTATGCTTGGCAGCCTTTTAGCAGGTTGTGATGAAGCTCCTGGTTCATTTGAATTATTCCAGGGAAGAAAGTATAAGGTATATAGAGGTATGGGTTCTATTGCTGCCATGGAAAATGGTAGTAAGGACAGATACTTCCAGACAGATGCCAAGAAGCTTGTTCCAGAAGGTGTTGAAGGACGAGTTGCATATAAGGGACTTGTTGAAGATACAATCTTCCAGCTTATGGGAGGTCTTCGTTCAGGTATGGGTTACTGTGGCGCACCTACAATCCCTGTACTTCAGGAAACAGCTAAGTTTATAAAGATGTCATCAGCAGCTTTAAGAGAAAGCCATCCACATGACATACACATCACAAAAGAGGCACCTAACTATTCTGTAGAAAATGCGTAAGCTACAAGCCGTGCCATTTATATAACATAATACCGGCGGTGCTTGCACAAAGCAGGTATTACGTTATATAAATGATAGGGCGCCAGCCCGACAGTCCAAGAAAACGAAAGTTTTCTTGGACATGCACGGCGATATAGATATCAGACTATACATAATACCGGCGTGTGCTTGCACAAAGCAGGTATTACGTTATATAAATGATAGGGCGCCAGCCCGACAGTCCAAGAAAACGAAAGTTTTCTTGGACATGCACGGCGATATAGATATCAGACTATACATAATACCGGCGTGTGCTTGCACAAAGCAGGTATTACGTTATATAAATGATAGGGCGCCAGCCCGACAGTCCAAGAAAACGAAAAGTTTTCTTGGACATGCACGTAGCCAGGACAACTTAATTATAACCAAACCCCGGTACAGTCCATCCCACTGCACCGGGGTTGTTATGTTTACAGAATAATTTGATATTTTGATAAAAAATTGTTAATTTTTAATCAATTTAAGTAAAGAAGTGATTGCTAACTTGTATCTTGATGATGTATAATAACTTAAAAGTTAAATGAATCGAAATCATACAAGTGACAGATAATCAGATGCAAGGAGAGCAAGGATATGCGGGATAAGATGATTAACAAATATATTGCTAAAAATCACGCTGGTTCTGTTTTTACAGATAGTGAGCTGAAGGTTATCAAGGAGGGCAATATCGATGATATGGTCACAACATTCCTTGATATGAATACAGAATACTACAATAAGCAGATGCAGAGTGTGCTTAAGATATTCACTCAGTTTATAGGCAGTGATATGGAACTTGAGCGTATTATATATCAGAAGGAGTATGAGGGAAAGTTCGTAGGCTGTCAGCTTATGGATGGCGACATAGATGTATTTCTTGGAATAGCAGGAGATGATTCAGACCTTTTGTGTGTCGCATCAGTATTCTCACAGGAAGAATTAAGTGAATTTGATTCAGATGCATATGATGCAATATGTGAACTTATTAATATTATTAATGGTGCTTATGCAACAAAGTTAAGCTATGAAGATATAGAAGTTTCACTGCATCCACCTGTATTTTATAAGGATACACAGATAAAGGCAGATAATGGAATGTATGTAGTTACATTTTCTATGAATGGACACAGGTTTAATCTGATTATGGTAGCAGACGATAAGATTAAGCTTGAAGTATAACCGGTACATTAATTAAAGCTGGATGCTGCTTTTTGGCTTACACAGTAGTGTAAAGCTATAATAAGCTATAAAGATATATGAGATATATACGATATACATAATACAATAAATATAAGAAAGATATATTCATGCGTGAATAGACACAGAATATTAAAGCATATACCAGGTAAATATGGGAACGGAGGACAATTATGGCCAGAATATTGATAGTTGATGATTCTAAGACATCAAGGAAATTCTTAAGAAATATGCTTGAACAGGCAGGACACGAGATAGTAGCAGAGGCAGTTGACGGAGCAGAAGGTGTTGAAAAGTTCAAGGTATACAGACCAGATATAACAACAATGGATATAACCATGCCTAAGCTTGGCGGAATAGAGGCTGTAAGAGAGATTATAGAGGATGACCCAGATGCCAAGATTATTATGGTTACAGCAGCAGGTCAGAAGGCCAATATGATAGAAGCCCTTAAAAAGGGTGCGGCTGACTTTATACAGAAGCCTTTCGATATGGATGTTATAGTCAATACAATAGAGAAAGTTATGGAAGAGTAAGAATGTATAATTATAAGTTACAGATTCAGTACGATGGTGGAAGATATGATGGATGGCAGCGTATGGGTAAGGATTCATCATCTAACACAATAGAGGCAAAGATTAAAGAGATTATAAGTAAGATGACTGGTGAGGATATTGATATATATGTGGGCTGTAGAACGGAGAAAGGCGTGCATGCGCTGGCGCAGACCGCTAACTTTAAGTTAAATGATAAGTACCAGCCAGTGGAGATAAAGAACTATCTTAACAGATATCTTCCAAGAGATATTGCAGTCAATCGTGTTGAGGCAGTGGATGAGAGATTTCACAGCCAGCTCAATGCCAGGGAAAAGACATATGTATACAGACTTGATATGGCTAATGTAGCAGATGTATTTACAAGAAAGTATGCATACCATACATTTGATGTGCCAGATATAGCAGCTATGAGAACTGCAGCACAGTACTATGTTGGAAGCCATGATTTTAAGGCATTTACAACAGCAAGAAAGAGTAAGTCAACAGTAAGGAAGGTTAAGTCTGTCGACATAGAAGTGACAGGGGATAAGTGCGAGATAAGAATAACAGCAGATGATTTCCTTCACAATATGGCAAGATATATGATAGGAATGTTGTTAGATGTTGGCAGCGGACTTAAGAAGACAGCCGATATAGAAGCAGCGCTTGAGGGCAGGGACGTTGTTATGTCACTTCCAGCCGAGAGCTATGGACTTTTTCTTGAAAGTGTCTTATACTAAATTGAATACAGCTTTATAAGGAAGCTGTCGCAACTAAAGACATTATATAGTATATGTATTATATAATAAGCTTAGTGCAACAGCTTCCTTATTTTATTCATTGGATAATGTAGATAATAACGTGTAGCTTACACGGGTTATAGCAGAAAGTAAAATGCAGGCGGTATAGGGATTATATATTTGCCGGCAGGAATGGAGAGAATATGAAAACCATAATAGAACTTATGACAGAAGAATTTCAGAAAGCATTTGAAGAGTGCGGATATTCAAAGGACTATGCCAAAGTGACAGTGTCTAACAGACCGGACTTATGTGAATATCAGTGTAATGGTGCCATGGCAGCTGCAAAGGCTTATAAGAAGGCACCATTTATGATAGCAGATGAGGTAGTTGCAAAGCTTTCAGATAACAGCCTTTTTGCATCAATAGAGAGCGTTAAGCCGGGATTTATCAATGTGAAAGTAAGCCCAGAGTACCTTGCGGACTATATGAATAAGATGGCAGAGGCAGACAAGTATGGCTATGAGAATACAGAGGCACCTAAGACAGTTATAGTTGACTTTGGTGGCGCCAACGCAGCAAAGCCTCTCCACGTAGGACACTTAAGGTCAGCAGTTATCGGTGAGAGTGTTAAGAGAATTAATAAGTTTGTGGGAAATAATACAATCGGTGATGTACATCTTGGTGACTGGGGACTTCAGATGGGTCTTATCATAGAGGAATTAAGGGACAGAAAGCCTGAGCTTGTATATTTTGATGAGTCATACACAGGGGAATATCCGGAAGAAGCACCATTTACTATATCAGAACTTGAAGAAATATATCCGGCAGCAAGTGCAAAGTCAAAGAAGGATGAAGCATTTGCAAAGAGAGCACACGAAGCTACACTTAAGTTACAGAGCGGAGATAAGGCATGCAGGGCAATCTGGAAGCACATTATGAATGTTTCAAAGAAGGACTTAAAGAAGAATTACGATAATCTTAATGTATCCTTCGACCTCTGGAAGGGTGAAAGTGATGCCCAGCCATACATAGATGAGATGGTAGATAAGATGATTGCAGACGGCATAGCATACGAGAGTCAGGGCGCAACAGTTGTAGATATCGCAGAGGAGACAGATACTAAGGAGCTTCCACCTTGTATCGTAAGAAAGTCAGACGGAGCAGCACTTTATGCTACATCAGACCTTGCAACTATCGTGGAGAGAGAGAAGCTTTATAAGCCTGATACATATATATATCTTGCAGATAAAAGACAGGAGCTTCACTTTACACAGGTATTCAGAACAGCTAAGAAGGCAGGAATAGTAAGACCTGACGTTAATATGACATTTGTTGGTTTTGGTACTATGAATGGAAAAGATGGAAAGCCTTTCAAGACACGTTCAGGCGGAGTTATGCGACTTGAGCATCTTATAGCTGACATCGATAATGCAGTACTTAACAAGATTAAGGAGAACAGGTCAGTATCAGAGGAGGAGGCACAGGAGACTTCTAAGATAGTTGGTCTTGCTGCACTTAAGTATGGTGACCTTTCTAATCAGGCATCAAAGGATTATGTATTTGATATAGACAGATTTGCATCATTTGAGGGTAACACAGGTCCATATATCCTGTATACAATCGTAAGAATTAAGTCAATTCTTGCAAAGTATAAGGAAAATGGCGGAAGTCTTGACGATATTAAGATACTTCCAGCAAAGGAGGAGTCAGAAAAGACATTATCACTGTCACTTGTCAAGTTCCAGGAGGTAATAGAAAGCGCATATAAGGACAATGCGCCACATAGAATATGCCAGTATATATATGAAGTATCCAATGCATTTAACGGATTTTATCATAATACAAAGATACTTGCAGAAGAGAATGAGGAACAGAAGAAGAGCTATATAGCGCTCATTACACTCACTAAGGGAATACTTGAGGCCTGCACAGACCTTCTTGGCATAAAGTGTCCTGACAGAATGTAGTCAATTCATATAAAGGAGATTATACATATGAAGTTATTATCATTTGCAATTCCATGCTATAATTCGGCTGAATATATGGAAAAATGCATCAAGTCATGCCTTGCAGGAGGGGATGATGTTGAAGTTATCATAGTTGATGATGGCTCAACGAAAGACAATACATTAGAAATAGCCAGAAAGTATGAAGAAAAGTATCCACACATAGTAAAGGCTGTACATCAGGAAAATGGCGGCCACGGTCAGGCAGTAAATACAGGTCTTGCCAATGCAACAGGTGTATTCTTTAAGGTTGTTGACAGCGATGACTGGGTAGATGTAAAGAGTTATAAGAAAATTCTGGCTAAGCTTAAAGAGTTTGTGGAAAAGGATGACCTGCCAGATATGGTTATAGCTAACTATGTATATGAAAAGGTAGGGGCTAAGAGAAAAAAGGTTATCCACTACGAAAATGCACTTCCTGTAGATAAGATGTTTGGATGGGATGATATGGGACATTTCAAGGTAGACCAGTATATTCTTATGCATTCAGTTATATATAGGACACAGCTTATCAAGGATTGTGGATTAAAGCTTCCTGAGCATACCTTCTATGTTGATAACATATTTGTATTTGAGCCACTTCCTAGTGTTAAGAAAATGTATTATATCAATACTAACTTCTACAGATATTTTATAGGAAGAGATGACCAGTCAGTCAATGAAAAGGTTATGATATCAAGAATAGACCAGCAGTTAAGGGTTACTAAAAGACTGATAGACTCATATCTTTCTAATACACCAGAGAATGAGAAGTGCAGGAAGTATATGCGCACATACTTAAGGATAATGATGGAGGTTTCTTCTATATTCCTTATCATATCGGGTACAGAAGAAAATCTTAACAAGAAAAAGGAGCTGTGGAAGTACGTCAAGGATACAGATAAGCAGTTGTATAAGGAGTTAAGATACAGCCTTCTTGGAAGTACAGTTAATATTCCGGGAAGAGTTGGAAGGGGAATATCAAAGACTGGCTATAAGGTTATGAATAAGCTTATAGGATTTAATTAGAACCGGACGGCAGCAGACATAAAAGTGTTACATATAAGACAGGATTATAATGTCCTGTTTTATATTAACAGAGTTAAGAAAGGATGGATTATATGATATTAGATTTATTTAAGTTAGATGGTAAAGTAGCAGTTGTAACAGGTGCTAATACAGGACTTGGACAGGGAATGTGCGTTGCACTTGCACAGGCAGGAGCTAAGGTGCTTGGAGTTGCAAGGCGTTCTTGCGAGGAAACTAAGAATAAGATTGAAGCAGATGGCGGTGTCTTTACAGAGGTGTTAGCAGACCTTTCAGATATGGCATCTATAGATAAGGTTATGGAGGCTGCCATTGCTGCATATGGAAGAGCAGATATACTTGTCAATAATGCAGGAATTATCAAAAGACAGGATGCAATAGAATTCACAGAAGAGAACTGGGACACAGTTATTCAGGTCAACGAAAAGATGGTATTCTTCTTAAGTCAGGCATTTGCAAAGCAGCTTATAAAGCAGGGTGAAGGCGGCAAGATTATCAATGTATGCTCTATGCTTTCATATCAGGGCGGAATAAGAGTACCTTCATATACAGCAAGTAAGAGTGCTGTTATAGGTCTTACAAGAGCCATGGCTAATGAATGGGCAAAGTATAACATCAATGTAAATGGAATTGCACCGGGATATATGGCAACTAACAATACAGCCCAGTTAAGGGATGATGCAGACAGAAGTGAAGCTATTCTTGACAGGATACCTGCTGGAAGATGGGGAACACCAGAGGATATGGAAGGTGCTGTAGTATACCTTGCTTCTAAGGCATCAGACTATGTTAATGGTTTCACACTTGCAGTTGATGGAGGCTGGCTTGCTCGTTAGTTAGGTGCGGGTCTGTCTGTCAGTACTGGTTAAAGTGCCGGCATAAGCTGCATTGATGAGGAGTAGAATTGTATGAGGATAGCATTGTGCGAAGATGATAGTGTACAGGCAGATATGTTTGTCAGGCTTCTTGATAAGACAGCGGATAAGCTTGGAATAAAGGCAGAAACAGATGTATATAACTGTGCAGAGGATATGAAAGAAGAACTTAATGATAAGAATATACCATATGATGTGTATTTTCTTGATATAGAGCTTGGCGATGACAATGGAATAAGTCTTGCAAAGTGGATAAAGGCGGGATATAAGGAGGCTGTTATAGTATTTATAACAAGCCATACGGATTATATGCAGAAAGCATTTGATGTACATGCATTTAACTATATAGTCAAGCCGGCAGGTGAAGAACGTCTTAGTATGATACTCAGCGAGATTAACGAGTTGTATACAGGTGATGGCAGCAAGTTCATATTTCATATAGGAAAGTCTGTATACAGGATAGACTATAACGATATAGTGTGCATATATTCAGATATGCGGTATATCAATATCGTAACATCTGGTAAAGAATACAGGACATATGGAAAGATAAAGGATATCAAAGAAGAATTCCCTTCTGATATGTTTGGAATGGCAGGCAGTTCAATGATTATAAACTATAAGTATATATCAAGAATAAAGTCAGATATGGTATGGTATAAGACAGGGCGTGAAAGCGAGGAAGTTCCGGTTTCGATAGCAAGACGTTACAGCAGGGAATTCGTTGATGGCTTTAATAAATATGTGTCTGTAACATAAGCGTGGAGAGTACTGATGGTGTGGGAATATTGGTTTATACTTCTTGGAATAACTGAATACATAATATATAGAAGCTTTATCAAGTCCTTGAAATATACAGGTGAATATGATACAGATAACAGTATACAGGCAGGAATACATCACAACATAAGATGGCTGATAGCTATTGATACAAAGCAGCTGTTAAAAAGCATAATAATAATGGCAGCGATAAGTGTGAGCCTGTACAGACTTATATTATATGATGATTATATATTGTGTGCTGTACTTGCGGTTATTCTTATTATATTGAATATATCGGACATTCCCCTGCTGTATAAAAATATATCGGCAGTACTTATATATGTAAATATGCTTATTAATATATCAGTTGTCATTAAAGTCATATGGAGCATAAAACGTAACAGCATAGTGTATACAGAGGAAACAGCATCAATTTATATAATTCCATTTATTATATTTGTAAGTATAATAATGTTGTTTGCATTTATCAGATATAACAATTATAGAAAAGTAAGCGTAAGCAGGATTACGGATATAGCTGTTATAATGACGGTTGTCGCACAGAATATAATTCTTATGATGGTGTATAAGTTAATGCCACAGCAGATAAATGACATGTATGTAGTATATGTAATACTTATGATTGTGATATGCATAGCCAAGGATATTGTATGCATAAGTATGATAGAGATAGACACAAGCGCACGCCATAGCTATGAGGAAGATATTCTTAAGATACAGATAGACACGAATAACAGGCTGTATGGTAATATCAAAGAGGCACAGGAGGAGCTTAAGGACATAAGACACGACCTTAAGAACAGACTGAATACGCTCAGTTATGCCATACAGTTAAGGGATTATGATGAAGCCGAAAAAGAACTTGATAATATACTTGATAATATTAACACAGCCGGGCAGCCAAAGTACTGTACGAACTTAAGGGTCAACAGTATATTGTCATATAAGTTATCAGAAGTGCCAGAAGGTGTAAATATAACCTATGACGTGAAAGTGCCAGAGGAGCTGGATGTTGATTATAGTGACCTTGGCGTGATTATAGGCAACCTTATAGATAACAGCAAACATGCTGTAAGCCGTGTACTTCAGAATAATATGGATGCATATATAGATATTAAGCTTATATGCCACGCAGATAATATAGTATTTATTATAAAGAATAATTATATAAACACGCCGGAAGCCAGAAACATAGATTATTATAAAAATCACGGCAGAGGTATAGGCAGTGTCAGGAAGATAATAAAGAAATATGATGGAATGTATGATGTCAAAAAAACAGAATATGAGTATGTAACAAGTGTGTCGGTCGGAGTAAGGAATATGAGAATGTAAGTATAGGGATATATTTTATATACCAGCCTAGGGATGTCAGGGGAAGTATCTGATGTTGAAAGGGCTGGTATTTTTATGTTAATTATATATATTATACATATAAAAATATGAAAAAAAGTATATAAAATTGGATTAAATATACTGAAAAATAATTTTATTTGACCAAATATTACAATAAAACCCACCAATTATTACAAATTGAAAAAATAGATAGTTTTGTGTGGTAGAATAAATACAACGGAACCGGTTCTATAAAGTTACTTATTAACAAGGGGTTACTGATGATTAAATCAGAAGCTTGAAAGAGTAAAAGAAGTAAAGCTTACTTCTTAATCGGTTGGGGATAATAATTCCCAACCGATTGAATTATAAAGAGAAAAAGATAGGGGGAAAGAATGAGTTTATGAAGAAAAAAAGCGCAATTATTATGATAAGCATTACAATCTTAACTTCACTTGCTGGCTGCAGATTAACTAATATAGATGATGTATATTCAATGGCAGATATAGAGGATGAAAAGAAAACAACAGTAGTTGTTGATAATAAGGAGTCTAAATGGCATGATGATAATAAGTATTATACTATACCTGAAGGGGTAGATATACCGCCGATGGTAAATATGGATGATACAATAAATGAAACTAGTAATAAGAATAAACTTGAATGTAAAATAGAGGAAGCATATGTTACAAATGATTTTACGGATGTATATTTATATGAGGATAGTGAAAGCATAGAACAGTTAATAATATTCTTAAATAAAATGAAGAAAAATGAGTATATAGATGAAGCTGCTAATATATGTAGTAGTCCCAAAGGGATAGATTGGCAAATGATTATATTCAGACTTAATATAACTAATACAGGGAATGAAGATAGTCAGTTTTTAACAAGTGATTTTAATTTTTATGATATAAAATATGATAATAATAACCTGCAATATAATACTATACATGATAATAATTTTAAGGGGTTCTTTATAAAACCTGATGGATGGGGAGAACATGAATTTTGCAGGGCAACAATAAAAGCAAAAGAAAGCAGAGAAATTATTTTATTATGTTTTGTGGAGAAGTATAAAGTTACAAGATATAGAGGGAAGAATGTAACAGGATATAAATATGTGTATGAGGATGTAGAAACAGATGGATTAATGCTTGATAATGATATATACATAGGAACTAATCACGGAAGTGATGCTAAAACAGGTAGTCCAGAAATATGGAATGAAGATAAATTACTAAAGCTTGATTTTACATATTCAGACAAGCTTAAGTAGTTAAAGATATCTGAATTGAGTTATGTATATTGGGAGGTAGTATGGAGAAAAAAAGTATAATGGTTATAATGATTATTACAATCTTAACTTCACTTGCTGGCTGCAGATTAACTAATATAGATGATGTATATTCAATGTCTGAAAGAGGTAATGAAAAAGCAACTATAGCAACATCGGTTAATGGAGAGTCTAAATGGCACGATGATGCCTTATATTATACGATGCCGTCAGATAAGGAAGTACCGCCGATATTAAATATGGGAGACACAATAAATATATATAATAAGGAACTTAAATGTAGAATAGATGAAGCATATGTTACCCATGATTTTAAAGATGTCTATAAGTATGAGGATGATGAAAGTGTAGAACAGCTGCGTACTTATTTAGATGCATATGAGAAAAATGTGTATATAGATGAAGAGGCTAATATATGCAAAAGCCCTAAAGGTATAGATAGGGATATGATTATATTCAGACTGAATGTAACTAATACGGGTGAAAAGGCGGAGCCATTTTTAGCAACGGGATTGTATTATTATGACATAAAGTATGATGATAATAATAATCTGCAATATAATATTATTAATGATACTGATTTTAGACCATTTTTGGTTAAACCAGATGGCTGGGTTGAGCATAAGTTTGATAAAGTTACAATAAATGCTGGCGAAAGCAAGGATATTGTGTTGTTGTGTTTTATAGAGAAATATAAAGTTACAAGATATAAAAGTCATTATTCAGCAGATGAACATAAAATTATATATGATGCTGTAGAAACGGATGGATTAATGCTTGATAATGACATATATATAGGAACTAATTATACAGTTAATCATAAAACTGGACGTAAAGAGATATATGATGAGGATGAGTTATTAAAGCTTGATTTTACATATTCAGACAAGCTTAAGTAAGTAGTTAATATTCTGTATGTAATAATGTATGTGGCTGGGAGGTTGATAGAATGAAACAGATGCTAAAGATTGAAATGGAGCGGGCACTAAAAGGAGCAGCTTTTAAGATTGCTCTTATTATAGGAATGATAATAGTTACAGTGCAGTTTGTCAAAGTGGGGCTGCATAATGCACTTAATCCGCTGGAGTTTTTTGAATATGGGGGACTAACTCTTCCATATACCGTTTTTTATACGTGGATAGGTGGGAATTTGAATGTTTATTATACATTATATATAAGGCTGCTTCCTATAATGGTAGTTCTGCCATATGCAGCTACATATTATACGGACAGGCGTACAGGAATTATAAGAAATTATTATTGCAGAACTAAAAAGATTAATTACCTTATAGCCAAGTTTACCGCAGTATTTACAACAGGTGGAATCGTGGCAGTTCTTCCTTTACTTGTTAATCTTTTAGCAACAGCTATGCTGCTTCCTTCTATGATATGGAATAATGGTACATTGTGTTATTGTGCTAATTCTATGTGGAGCAGTATATTTTTTACACATCCTTATGTATATTATCTGTTGTACTTTATATTGCAGTTTATATGTGGTGGATTACTGGCGACAGTTTCGCTTATGGTATCTTTATGGGTGAATAATACATTTATAGTATTACTTTTTCCTGTAGTGCTATGTGAATTTCTGAATGCAGCTTCAAGCTGGATTCCATATATGAAAGTAAGAGCGATTGCTCCATACAGGCTGTTTAGTATGAGCCAGCTTGCCACGAATTACTGGGAAAGTTATGTTTTATTTATAGTGATGATAGTTGTACTTGATGTTGTTTTGTATATATGGCGGGGGTTGAAGAATGATACATTTTAAAAATAAAAAAGTAAAGTATGGCATATTATTATGTGTGGCACTTGTTTTGGTTATAGTGTTTATATTAGCTTACAGAAATGCCAACACAAGACTGCCTGCTCCAGTTGAGGAGTACTATGAAGCAGGGGACGTTGTAGAGCATAATGGATTAGAAATATGCGTAGCTAATCTTTATTTTGGCAATATGAATGATATTGTTGATAAGAAAAATATGCCGGAAGAGATGAGAAGCGATAAGGATGGATTGGTCATTGTTTTTGATGTTACAAACAAAAAAGAGGAGAATGTCAATCTGGCAGCTGATTTTGTACCCAATGTAGAGCTTGTGGCATATCCTATAGGATATGATAATCAGGGAATGATATATGCAGTAGATGAAGAAGGAGATACTATATTAAAACCAGAGGAAACTAAAACATTTGCTATACGTTTTGGTGTGTCTAACAGTCTGGTAAGACAGGAACGCAGGGCAAGATTTATAAAGTCAGACTTTTACTTTGATATGGCATTATATCCGGTACATAAGGCGATTATAATACATGGAGCTGAAAAGGTATGAGAAAGATAAGGGAATTACTGAGTGTCAATGACAAGGGAATGTCCATAGTAATGCTTGTTGTTATAACTATACTGCTGCCTAATACAATATTAAGAGGGCTGGGTATTCCGTCTGATACAGAAGCATGCCTGTATGATGTGTATATAGGTATTGGCATATATTATGTGAGCAGGCTGCTTACAATATGTTCATTGTTTTATATATTGTATGTACAGAGATATAATTTTTCAGTAATGATGATTACGAGGCATAAACATATATATAATATATGGAAAAGATGTGTGAAGGACCTTGCAATACTTAGTGCAGTCATCGCTGTATACATATATATAGCAACAACTATAGCAGGCATATGTATAAAACGAAAGATATATAACTGGGAAGATGAGGCAAGTACGTGTTATAGCGCCATACATATGCCATGTGAGGCAGCACCTTCATTTGCACTTATAAGTGCAGTTTTTATATTACAGGCGTTTGCAGTTATATTCGTTATGGGGCTGATTATGCTTGCGGTATGGTGGATAACGGATAAGAAATGGGCTGGCTATCTTGCAGCTATGGTTATAGTGAGCGTTGAATATTATGATGCCGATGGTGCTATAAGCACTGGTCTTCTATGGCGTAAGTATGTGATGACTTATTCTGTATATAAAAAGGGGATATTATTAGGAAAAAATATTCTTATGCCGATAGCTGTGTGTATAGCGATGCTGCTTGTCACAAGTCTTATAGTCAGATTGAAGAAGAAGGAATTCATAAATAGCCGATAGAATGTGATGATTGCAGAAAGTGTCGTAATCCCAATATAAAAAGAGCCGTGACACGGCTCTTTCAGACTGTAGACAAAGTGGCACTAGGATACAAAGCTTAGTGCCACTTGTCTCTGAATTTTAAATAATTTTATACCTTTTAATATTTTATGTTGTTTTTTACATATATTATGTGGATAATCTCCACTTACCTCCCTGTATTTTTCTAACATCCTTGCTAATTTTTTAAGATTCATGCATGCAAAAGTAAGCCCTGCTTTCATTTCCATACGGGCTTTTCCTATCATCTGTGTATATCTAAATCCATGATTCTCTTTGGCTGTTCCAAAAAGTCTCTCTATCGTTTCTTTTCTGTGAGAATAAAGTTCCTTCATTCCTATTGATAATCTTATATCTTCACACTTTTCTATATAATCTTCCCAGATATGTCTTGTTACCAACTTTACATGATTTTTGCTTTCGGTACATTGACTTATATATGGGCAGTTACTGCATGTTTCCGAACAGCTCTTATATTCTTTATACCCATCACGATTAGTTGTTGAATATTTAAGAACTGCGTTGTTAGGACATATATAACAATCAAAGTATTCATCATAAACATACTCATATTTCTTAAAGAATCCTTGTTTTGTCATTGGTCTCTTATATGGAAGAAGTGGCTGAATACCATCATCTATCAATAGCTTTGCAATTGCAGGAGTTTTATATCCTGCATCCGCTACAAGTGTTTTTATTCCTATATCTTTTATCTTATTATACAAACTTATAAAGGTTCTGCTATCATGCATATTTCCAGGATTAACTGAGTAACCAAGAATCCAGCCAAACTTATCACATGCAGTTTCAATTGAATATGCGAATACATGCTTATGTTCACCTTTCCGGAACCATCCGCTTTCTGGATCGGTTGTGCTGCACTTAATAGTTTTCTCATCTTTCGGAACATCTGTCGTAAAGTCTTTCATTCCTCCGCCAGAAGATGACTTATCATTATCTTTATCTGAATCCTTCAAAGGCTTCTTTCCATGAGCCTCTCTGTCAGAATTTATTTCTTTTTTTAAGAGTTCTTCATAAAACAAAGCTTGTTCATGAGCAATCTTTGCTCTCATTTTTTTACTGTTAGCACATGCTTTCACATGAGTTGCATCAACAAACACTTCTGTTGGATCAACAAATTTATACTTATAACATTCTGATAAGATATGAGAAAAGATTTGTTCAAACAAGTCTGTATCCTTAAATCTACGAGTGTAGTTTTTACCAAATGTAGAAAAGTGGGGAACAGAATCATTCATTTCCAATCCCAAAAACCAACGGTAAGCAACATTAACTTCTATTTCTTTCATAGTCTGCCGCATACTTTTAATTCCATAAAGATACTGAATAAAAGGAATCTTTATAAGCATTACTGGATCCATACTAGGTCGTCCAAAATCAGGAGAATACTTATCCTGAACAAGGTCATAAATAAAGTTCCAATCTATTGCTTTATCAATCACTCTTAAAAGATGATCTTTTGGCACTAAATCATCCATACAGAACATCTGAATCTGTTCTCTTTTTTTATCTGCATTGACTGTCATCATAAAACACTCACCACCTGATTTTTGATATAATAATTATATCAAAAAAGTGCTACAAAGTAAGTATTTATCTGCATTTGTCACATTTTAATTAATCCTGAAATAAGAAAAATCCGAGACTTTCGCCTCGGACTTTGTCTACAGTCTGAAAGAGCCGTGACACGGCTCTTTTTTATTCTGTATACAGTTAAAAAGGCTTTATACTAATAATAGTTAATAGGCTATCTTACACTTATTAAGGTCTACGTGTTCTTTGATAAACTGTCCGGCGTTGCTTTTAACGTCGTCCGGCATATCGTTGGTGTTAAGCATAACTATCATCTTGTTACCATTAAAGAGCATATAATAGCCATACAGGAAGTATACAGTTGTGAACTGTTCCCAAACTGGTATAAATATTATATAATCCCATCTTTGACACTTTTTAGGTTAAAAATCGCCGCAAATGCAGACAGTTACTGCGTTTGCGGCTTTTATACATTTTTCGTGAAAAGCGTAATGTTTTGCGTAATGCTTATAATCCTTTGGAACGTCTGATTATTCCAGCCATTGCCTTTGGTGTTGTAAGTTCGTTATCGGTTCTGAATCCTGCATTATCATGCAATGCATCTGTAAGTTCGGTTCTTGTATAGTTAGGTATATAGCCATATTCCCCAACCTCCCTGACATTCATTTTGCGCAGGGTGTTTATGATTTCTTCACAAGTAAAGCTGTTATCAAGCTGCTTTTCAAGTATTCTGTAAATCATAAGCGATATGAAGCAGGTGAGAAAATGTGCTTTTATGCGGTCATCACGGTGAAGATATACAGGTCTTGCATCAAATTCAGATTTCATGATTCTGAAGGATTCTTCTATTTCCCATCTGTCATGGTTTATCCTGGCTATTTCAGCCGGATTATCATCAAGATTTGTACATACAGCATAAAAACCATCGTACTTTGCTTCTTCTTTGATGGCATTTATATTTAACTCATAGGCAGCTTTTTCTGCGACTTCACCATCATTAGTGACAGGAGTTTTTTTGATAAATCTTTTTGCATCTGTAACAGAGTGTTTGTCATACTGTGCCGGATGCTGCAGATATTTCTTTGCTCTTTCAATCAGGCGCTCACGTATAGTCTGCTGGTACAGCTTGTATTTGAGAGAGTATGTGACAATAAGTGTCTGGTCAAATGCTATATCCCTTTCTTCATCATAGCCTTCAACAAGCATCTGCTTATAAAAAATCTTGTTTATGTTTTCAGGAGTATCCTCAATTTCAGAAATATCATAAGTTTTCTTACTTCCCTCTAACTGCCAGCCCTTGCAGTCAAGACACCATTCTTTTAATCTACTTTTTAGTTTTTTGATGGACTGTGTGGTTATAAAGCTTCTTTCACCAAAGTTATTAAAACGGCGGTTGGCATCTGATGATAATCCGGCATCGGTGCATACAACAAACTTTGAAAGCTCAAAGTCACGCATAATCTGCTGTTCAAGAGGCTTTAAAGATAACTGCTCATTCTGGTTTCCTGGATTAATGCAGAAGGCAAGTGGAATCCCTGATTTATCCATAAATAATCCCATCTGTACAATCGGATTAGGTCTGTGTTCCTTGCTTGGACCATACTGCTTCAGTCCATCTTCGTGTTCAAGTTCAAAAAAGTAATTCGTGCAGTCATAAAATAAAATACCAGTATTGCGTTTAACAAGCTTTTTTGAATGCTTGTAAAGTTCAGCCTGTATAAAGTCCGAATTGTCAGCAAGAACAGAAAGAGCACGATAAATGTGGTGCAGGTCAAACTCGGGCTGTTCCAGAAGTTCTTTTGACTGTTCGTAGCAGGATAGTTTTGAAGAAGGAAAAAGAATCCTGCCATAAATAAGTCTTGAAAGGATAGCATTAAGGTCATAAGTGAAAGCATTATCCTTTTTAATTTTCTTGCATATGGAAGGTAATCCAAGCTGGTAGTAAATTTTTTGAAGGAAGAGATAACCAGTATTAAATGACAGTTGTTTGCCAGCAGGAATCAGTTCATTCGTGGAAAAACGTACAAAGTGTTCAACATCTTTTGCAGCTTTTTCAGCAGCATTTAACTCATTGACGTGAGAGCGAGCCCAGACCTAAGCATCATCAACGCCATAAGTTTCTTTGATAAAAGTTTCAGTACCAAGTTTTTCTACAATCTCAGAAGTATTTTTACCATTTTTCTGAACGGATTTAATAACATAAAAAGATTTAGCATTCTTTGATGGACTAATCATTAATCTCATAGAACCAGACCTCCTAAATAAACATAAGATTATTATAACACAATACGGCAATACGGTCTGGGAAAATTGAAAATTTACAAAAAAATAAGGCCATTACTGGCCTGAGAGGGTTTTGGGGTGTCAAACTTCCGGTGCAGTAGTGTATCTTGCATCTAAGGCATCAGACTATGTTAATGGTTTCACACTTGCAGTTGATGGAGGATGGCTTGCACGTTAACAATCATTTTTTTTAGCAAAATAGTTTATAGAGTCTTGCTAAAATATTACAATAATGGTAATATATATTAATGTCAAAAACATATTAAGTGGGGCAAACCCCCACAAGAACCAATATAGGGAGGTTTACAAGTTTATGAGAAAGACAATTAAAAAACTTACTGCTGTAGGTTTAACACTTACTTCAGTAATGGGTCTTGTAGCATGTGGAAACAACAATGCTTCAACAGAAAACAAATCAACAGTAGATTGGGCAAGCGTAGAAAAGCCAGAAGCTTTTACTGTTATGGCTGACGGTACAGTTCCTAAGATTGCAGATTGGGGTGACAAGTTTGATGAACAGCTCAAGGAATTAACAGGTCTTGACTTCACAGTAGTTCGTCCAGACCACAGCTCATACTATGATGCAGTAGCAAACTCAATGCTCGATGCAAACTCAATGCCAGATGTTCTTATTCTTTCATCTGACTACTTAGCACTTTATGCTGGGCAGGGTCTTATCTGGGATATGACAGATGCTTGGAACAATTCAGAAACAAAGGCATCAGGAAGACTTGTCCCAGATGCAGAAAAGATCATGAAGGCTAACTATGTTAGAGGCGTTGATGGTGAGAAAGCTCTTTATGGATTCGTACCTGCGCGTGGTAACGGATGCTGTACATATGTAAAGGAAGCCTGGGCTACAGCTGCTGGTTATACAAAGGCAGATCTTCAGAAGCAGATGTCATATGATGAATACTATACAATGCTTAAGAAGATGAAGGAAGCTAAGGGCGTTGATTATGTAATTTCAGCTCCTGGTTTCTATTCAAAGGAAGCACCTTATACAAACTATCTTCCTGAATTCTATCAGAATGCACAGTTTACATTCTACTATGATCAGGCTAAGGGTGAGTATGTAGATGGTTTCACACAGCAGGAAATGAAGGATGCTCTTCAGAGAATCCAGAATGCTGTTAAAGATGGACTTATCAATAAGGAATCAAGTACAAAGACAACATTTACATCACGTAACGACTTCAAGTCATCAGATCCTAAGACAGAATCAGGTGTATTTACATACTGGGCTGGAACATGGGCTGATAAATTAAAGAACGAAGTAATGACATCTGGTCTTGATGGCGCACTTACTGCTATCCTTCCAATTAAGGAGCTTGGTAAGTATGCAGAAAGACTTTCACCATCATGGTGTATCACATCTCATGCGGCTGAAACAGGAAAGGCAGAGGGAATCTTTAAGTACTTCATTGATAAGATGTTAGATGGTGGCGATGTCCAGACACTTTGGGAATATGGTCCTAAAGGATATTACTACAACGTAAAAGATGATGGTTCATTTGAATTCCTTCCTACGAAGACTAACCCTAAGACAAAGTACTCTAAGGCTCATATTGACTGCAACCTTGTTCTTGCAGACTTCGCTAATGGTAAGGATCCAGGAAAGGCAGAACAGCCAGATAACGTTATAGAGTGTGCAGAAATGTTCTTCAAGAACTCTGAGTTAGTTGCTTCTCCTGCTATGACAGAAGAAGTTGGTAAGCTTATCGGTGATATCAACACAGAAAGATATGTTGTAGTTGATAAGGTAGCCAGAAGTGAATGGACTGTTGAAGAAGCTATGAAACAGTATACAGATACAGTTGGTTCTAAGGTTGATGCGGCACTTAAGTCATTAAATACACAGTTCGCTGGTAAGTAATTAGTGATTTAAACTGCTTAATATGTATTATTAGTGATATCTGTTATCATGCAAAATATCGTGCCAGGAGACCCGGTCTTCTGGCACGATATTTTGCTTTTTTTAAAATGTTTATTGCAGGATTCATGATGAAGTCATAGTTAATATGCTAACTTACACTTATTAAGATCCACATGTTCTTTGATAAACTGTCCAGTAATTGCTTTAATATCTTCTGGCATATCCTTTGTGTTAAGCATAACAATCATCTTTTTTCCAGCAAATAACATATAATAGCCATACAGGAAGTAAACTGTTGTGAACTGTTCCCATTCATATGTGTATACAAGATTATGATCAGGAATATCAGCTAATATGGCAGAGTCCATAAGAGTAATGGTACATGGGGCATCTTCAGATGAATCTCTGTGTTTTAAGTGGTAGTTTACGCTGTTCTTAAACTGAAATGCAAATATATATATAGGATAAAACCAGCATATCGCATATATAATCAGTAAAAATGAATTGTACTTACCAAGTATCAGCATAACAAGTGATATGGCAGCTGGTATCCACGTAAGTATAAGTTCTATTGGATTTCTTAAGAAACGGTTCCAGAATACGATTTTTTTATAGTCGTTTCCGGATGCTTTAAGTGTCGTATTGTACTTATAAATATTATTCATATAATCGTAGTATTCTCCTGTTTGTGTTAATGCAAGCATTTATTACAGGAATAAAACGCTTACATCTTATAATCATATCATATATGAACATATAAAACAATAAATCAAAATCTAAAATCAAACTAAATATTTTCGCTTAAAATATCAGAAAACTGTTCCCAAACTGGTATAAATATTATATAATTACTGTATGTAAAATAATCCAGGAGGCAGATTTTGGGTAATTGTAGTGATAAGTATGAAGTGTTGTCGTCAGTGATTCAAAGCCTGGAATCAAAGGATACATTTCAGAATATAGTTAAGGTTATACTTAGGAAGGCTAATACATATATTCAGGCTGAGTATATAGCAGTAGTACAGAAGGAGTCGGATGATAACAGGCTGGCGTATATCGCATCAGAAGGAGAGGCAGATGGCTTCATAGAGAAGGTGAGTGATGGCGTATATTCGCTGGAGGAGTTAAATAAAAGTGTACATGCTCATATTGGCGTACCTGTTGGGGATTATGTAGTTCCGATAGTTATTAATGGTATTAAGGCGATGTATCTTGTAATTCATGGTACAGTTAAGGAACTGACAGATGAGCTGGATAGCTTCATACATAGTATAGCATCTGTTATACAGAATATAGCCCAGATGAGAGTGACGAATAATTCGCTGTTGTCGTCATATGAAGTACTTAAGGACATACTGAATAATATAGGTTCAGGAATAATAGTGTGTGACAGAAGTTCTGCCAATATATTGTTTGAGAATAAGGTGGCAGGAGAGTCAAAGGAAATCCAGAACGCTATCAGGGAGTGCTTACAGGAGCTTATGGCATCAGAGGAGTACCGTTCTTATCTTGCAAGAAAGAAGGCGTATGATGAGGATGAGGAGGCAGACTATGTAAAGCCGTATATACGTCCTATTGAGAAGTATAGTGCAGAGTCGGGGCTGTGGTTTGAGATAAGATTTACTAATCTTGTGTGGATAGATGGAAGTGAGGTTATTGTATGTACAGCCGCTGATATAACACAGAAGAAGAAAAGCCAGCAGAAGATTGAGTTTCAGGCACATAATGACTTCCTTACAGGACTTTACAACCGTATGAAGTGTGAGTCAGACTTAAGAAAGATTATAAAGCAGTCGGTTAAGGATGGTGTCAAGGGTGCGGTTATGTTTATTGACCTTGATGACTTTAAGCATATCAATGATGGATTAGGACATCAGTATGGTGATATACTTTTACAGCAGATTGCGGCAGGCTTACAGAGTATAGTAGGACTTCGTGGCAAGTGTTACCGAATGGGTGGTGATGAGTTCGTAGCTATTGTTATGCCGGATATGTTCAGTGAGCTTGAGCGTATAGCTAACAAGGTAAAGGATATGTTTAATAAGCCATGGTATCTTATGGAAACAGAATATTTCTGTACCATGAGTATGGGTATTGCAGTATTCCCAGATGACAGCAAAGACGTGCATGAGATTATAAGACTTGCTGATATAGCGATGTATGAGTCCAAGAAAAATGGAAAGAATGGTTATACATTCTATGACAGCTGTAGTAAGCTGAACACAGCAAGAAGACTTGATATAGAGAATAGCATGAGACAGGCTGTAACCTCAGGAATAGAAGAATTTGTTGTATTCTATCAGCCAGTAGTTGATGTAAGAACAGGTGAATGTTCATCATGTGAGGCACTTGTAAGATGGGACAGCAAGGCATTGGGTTTTATGGGACCTGGTGATTTTATACCACTTGCGGAGTATCTTGGACTTATAACATCAATAGGTGATTATGTACTTGAAGAAGCCTGCAGGCAGTGCAGATACTGGAATGAGCATGGCATACCTGATTTTCATATCAATGTTAATCTTTCGGTAGTGCAGCTGCTTCAGAAGGATGTTGCTGAAACTGTGGCGCGTATATTAAAGAAAACAGGGGTAAATCCAAAGAACATAGTTCTTGAGATAACAGAAAGTTTTGCTATCAATGATATGGACAGGGTTCTTGATATAATAAAAGGAATCAAGAAACTAGGACCAAGAATTGCACTTGATGACTTTGGAACTGGCTATTCATCACTGAATTATATAAAACAGCTTCCGCTTGATATTATAAAGGTAGATAAGACATTTATAGATGATATAGTGGAGGACGAATATGCGCAGGCATTTATAAAACTCATAGTTGAACTTTCAGATACGATTGATACAGATATTATTGTAGAAGGAGTTGAGAATGAAGCACAGCTTAACATACTAAAGGAACTGGGAGTAGATTATATACAAGGCTTTTATTATGGAAAGCCAGTGCCGGCATATGAATTTGAAAAACTAAACTTTAGGGGGAAAATTGATTATGAAAATGCTGATAAAGAATGGTAGAATTATTGATCCTGCAAGTAATACAGACGAAGTTAAGGATATTCTTGTAACAGATGGTATAATTGAAAAGGTTGCTAAAGATATTGATGATGCATCAGATAGCATAATAGATGCTAAAGGCTGTTTTGTCATGCCAGGTCTTATAGACATTCATGTGCATTTCAGGGAACCAGGCTTTGAACATAAGGAAACTATAAGAACAGGTGCAAGAGCAGCAGCAAGAGGCGGTTTTACAACTGTATGCCCTATGCCAAACACTAAGCCGGTTATAGATAGTGTAGAGATGGTAGAGTATATCAGGAATAAGGCAGAAGAGGTTACTGATATCAATATCCTTCCTATAGCAGCTATAACTGCAGGTCAGGATGGAGAGTATCTGACAGATTTTGAGAATCTTAAAGAGGCAGGTGCGGTAGCTGTGAGTGAGGATGGAAGATCGGTTATGAATGCAAGAGTAGCAAGACAGGCTATGAGGCTTGCAGCGGAGGTTGATATTCCGGTATTTGCACATTGTGAGGATAAGAATCTTGCAGCACGTGGTGTCATGAATGCCGGTAATCATGCAAGAGAATTAGGCTTCTATGGAATCATGAATGCTGTTGAGGATATTATTGTGGCAAGGGATATTCTTCTTGCAAAGAATACAGGAGCCAGGCTTCACCTGTGCCACTGCTCAACATATGACAGTGTACGTATGATAGAGGATGCCAAGAAGGAAGGTATGGATATAACAGCAGAGGTTACTCCACATCATTTTACTCTCACAGAGGATGCCATAACAGAGGACGATGCCAACTTTAAGATGAATCCTCCACTCCGTACAAGGAAGGATGTGGATAAGCTTATAGAGGGGCTTAAGAGTGGAATTATAGACTGTATAGCAACAGACCACGCTCCTCATCATAAGACTGAGAAGGAGAGAGGCTTTGTAGAAGCGCCTTTTGGCATAACAGGTCTTGAGACTTCGGTAGCACTCACTATGACAGAGCTTGTTAAGAAGGGTATACTTACACCACTTCAGATGGCAGAACGTATGAGTTATACACCGGCTAAGATTATAGGAATTGACAAGGGTACACTTCTTGTCGGAAAGACAGCAGATATAACTATAATTGACCCGGATGCAGAGTATGTTATAGACAGCAACACATTTGCATCTAAAGGACACAATACACCTTTTGATGGAAAGAAGGTATCAGGACAGGTAAGATATACTATAGTTGCAGGCAAGGTTGTGTATTCTAATAACAATGGAACGGAAGTTATTATTGATAAAGATGTTCCAAAGTTGTAGAATAGTATGGGCATTGATGTATGCAGGTCAGAGTAAGTGTATTTTGTCCAAATAATAAAATAATTAAGGAGATATTATCTTATGATAAACAAGTTAGTAGATAAGATTGTAAAGACTAATGCGCCAGTAGTTGTTGGACTTGACCCTATGATGAAGTTTATTCCTGAACATATTCAGGCAGCAGCATTTGAGCAGTATGGAGAAACTTTGGAAGGAGCAGCAGAAGCTATATGGCAGTTCAATAAGTCTATCATTGATAATATATATGATATAGTTCCAGCAGTTAAGCCACAGATTGCTATGTATGAGCAGTTTGGCATAGAAGGTCTTAAGGTTTTCAAGAAAACTGTTGATTACTGCCACGAGAAGGATATGGTTGTAATTGGTGATGTCAAGAGAGGCGATATCGGTTCAACATCAGAGGCTTACGCAGTAGCACACCTTGGAAAGGTTAAGGTAGGCTCTAAGCTTTTAACTCCTTTCGATGAAGATTTCGCAACAGTTAATCCATATCTTGGTTCAGATGGTATCAATCCATTTATCAAGGTGTGTCAGGAAGAGAATAAAGGTATATTCATACTTGTTAAGACTTCTAACCCATCAAGTGGAGAGTTTCAGGATCAGCTTATTGATGGCAAGCCACTTTATGAGCATGTTGGTGCAAAGGTTGATGAATGGGGAAGCCAGTGCATGGGTGATACATACAGCAACGTAGGAGCAGTTGTAGGTGCTACATATCCAGAGATGGGCAAGACATTAAGAAAGGTTATGCCTAAGGCATATATCCTTGTTCCGGGTTATGGCGCACAGGGTGGAAAGGCAGAAGACCTTGCAGCGTTCTTTAATCCAGACGGACTTGGTGCTATTGTAAACAGCTCAAGAGGTATTATTGCAGCATATAAGAAGGACGAATATGCAAAGTTTGGTGATAAGAACTTTGGTGAAGCCTCAAGACAGGCAGCACTTGATATGATTGCGGATATTAATGGAGCACTTGGAAAGTAGATAGTAACTATAATATATAAAGCGGCAGTATCAGTTGTAATCGCTGGTAAAGCCGCTTTCTAATATTATAAAGTTTTTTATAAATTATAAATGTGGAGGTTGTATGGAACAGTTTTACTTGAAAAATATAGAACTATTTCATTTTAGAAAGTTTGAGGACATAACCTATGAATTTAATCCACGAATGAATGTAGTTATTGGTAAAAATGCATCTGGAAAAACTTCATTATTGGAGGCAACAACAGTTATTTTAGGAGCATATCTGGCAGCATTTAAGGAATATGTACCAAGCAGATATAGTCATAATATATCGGATGCCGATGTATTAAAAAAATCATTAAAACCTGTAAAAAATGTTGCTGTAACATCATCCATACAGCAATATCCATGTAAGATAACAAGTCAGTTTATGTGGGATAAGTCTGTTAAGAAATGTGTAAGAAGTCTTGAAAAAGAAGGCGGACGAACAAAATTTATCGGAAAAAATCCAATGCGTGATGATGTTGAAAAATGGGAGAAAGCAATAAAAGCAGCCGATGGTTCAGATAATGAACAGATATATCCTTTAGTGTTGTACTTAAGTTCTGCAAGACTGTGGAACGAAAACAGGACAGGTGAAATGTCAAAAATTCCGGCAAGAACTGATGCTTATCAAAGATGTCTTGACCCTAAAAGAGGAAATCAGACATCATTTGAATATATAAAACTGCTTGGTAATCTTGCCGCTGAGGAAAATGATGGAATTCCATTACCAGCTTATGAAGTTATTATGAATGCTGTAAGATATAGTTTAAAAGAAGAATTGAGTGAAGGACAACAGGTATTATATTCTTCAAGGTACGGAGAGATTGCGGTTAAAAATACAGATGGTACAGTTATTAATTTTTCAGCATTAAGTGATGGCTATCGAAATGTAATTAAAATAGTTACAGATATAGCAACTAAAATGTGTATTCTTAATCCATATCTTGGAAAAGATACTTTAATATTAACTCCGGGAATAGTTGTAATAGATGAATTAGATTTGAGCCTTCATCCAACATGGCAGAGAAGAATTGTAGATATATTAAAAGAACTATTTCCTAAAGTCCAGTTTATATGCGCTACACATTCACCATTTATTATACAGTCATTAGAGCCGGGTGAACTTATTACACTGGACTCAATTCTTGATGAGGAATATTCAGGACAAAGCATTGAAGACATAGCAGAAGATGTTATGAATGTTAAGATTGCACAATATAGTGAAAAGAAAGTTGAAATGTATGAGGCGGCAGAGAAATATTTTAAGGCATTAAAAAATGCAGCATCAAATGAAGATATAGAAGAGTTGAAGGACAGGCTGGATACTTTATCTGCCAGATATAGTGATAATCCAGCTTATAATGCATGGATGCAGTTAAAGTATTTAGAGAAAAAAGCGGAGATGAAGAATAATGCGACCGGTGAATAAAGGACAAAAGCCAGTAGAATATAAGCATTATAGGGATGCTGAACCATATTTAGAGCAAAGACTTGGCACATACTGCTCTTTTTGCGAAATGGATATTAGCCACGCTCCTGAAGTTGAACATAAAGAGGCAAAGTCGAGAGGCGGTCAGGAACTTGAATGGGATAACTTGTTACTTTCCTGCAAATACTGCAATACACGTAAAGGCATTTATGTAAAAAAGGGAGATAAAGAAAAATATATCTGGCCAGATAAAGATGATACATTTCATGCATATTTGTATGATGAAGATTTGCCAAGATTAAATGAAGAATACTTAAAAACAAAAGATATAAATGAAAGAGAGAAAGCAGAGAATTTATTCAATCTTTTAAAGCTGGATAATTATCCGGTTACACCTAAAGACAGGGATAAAAGATTTGCGAAAAGAAATGAAGCAAGAAATTATGCAATATCAGGCAGAGAGGGATTAAAGTCTATAAAAGGAGTTGATGAACGCAGGGTTTATCTGGAGTTAATGATAAATCTTGCAAAATCGAGTGGCTTTTTTTCTGTCTGGATGGAAGTATTTAAAGATGATGATGAGATAAAGAATATGCTTATATCAATATATCCGGGAACAAGGACAGAATATGTAAGCAATTAGTTAAACATAATGATACATTTATAACGGGAAAGGAGCATTAAGTATGATATTAATTAAAAATGGCTACATAATCGACCCGGCAAGTGGTTTTGAGGATTATGCAGATATTGTCATAGAAGATGGAATTATTAAGAAGATTGGATGTCTGGATGGTGATTATGACAATGCAGCTTCGCAGAATAATAATCAAAGTAATAGTAATAACAAGAATAATAAGACATCTGACAGTAATTATGAGCAGGTTATAGATGCCAAAGGAATGATAATTGCGCCGGGTCTTGTTGATACACATGTACATTTCAGGGACCCCGGTTTTACATATAAGGAAGATATTGAAACCGGTGCCCAAGCCGCTGCTGCAGGAGGCTTCACAACAGTTATGTGCATGGCTAATACAAAGCCTGTGATAGATAATGTTGAAACTCTTAAGTATGTTTTGGAGAAGGGAAAGAAGACCCCTGTAAATGTATATTCAGCGGCAGCAGTTTCAAAGGACTTTAAGGGAGAAGAACTTACAGACTTTAAGAGCCTCAAAGAAGCGGGTGCGTATGTATTTACAGATGATGGAATTCCGCTTAAGGATGAACTTCTTGTAAAGAAAGCGATGGAGGAGGCAAAAGCGCTTGATATGCCTCTTAGTTTCCATGAGGAAAATCCTGCATTTATAGAACAGCAGGGAATTAACAAAGGCGCTATATCGGATAAGTTAGGATTGGGCGGAGCACCAGCACTTTCAGAGTATATTATGGTTGCAAGGGATTGTATGCTTGCACTTGAAACAGGCGCAACTATATGTATACAGCATATAAGTTCAGCAGTGTCAGTTGAACTTGTGCGTACAGCAAAGAGATTGGGTGCAGATGTCCATGCAGAGGCAACACCACAGCATTTTTCATTAACAGAAGATATTGTGCTTGAAAAGGGAACACTTGCAAGGGTTAATCCACCTATAAGAACAGAGGAGGACAGACAGGCTATAATAAAAGCTCTTGCGGATGGAACTATTGATATAATCGCAACAGACCATGCCCCTCACAGCAGGGAGGAAAAGGCTAAGGAATTCAAGGCAGCGCCTAGCGGAATGATAGGACTTGAAACATCTTTAGCACTTGGCGTAACTAATCTTGTAAAGACAGGAAAGCTTACGATGAAAGAGCTTCTTTCAAAGATGACTATTAATCCTGCAAAGCTTTATAAGATGGATAAGGGATATATCAAAGAAGGCGGAGCTGCCGATATAGTAATCTATGCTCCAGATGAAAAATGGGTTGTAAGTGAAAACTTTGCATCAAAAGCTGCCAATAGTCCTTTTATTGGTGATGAGCTTTATGGTAAAATAAAATACACTATATGTAATGGAAATGTGGTATATAGTGATGCAAATAAAAAAGTAGCTGAGTAATATTACGGATATTTAATTAAGTGGTAAAGCCAGCTACAAAAGTAACATAGTTACAAAAAATATACAGAAATGAGGAAATAATATGTCATACAGAGAGAATGTCACTATAATAAGCACATCCTGCCTTGCAGACGGCGTATATGAGATGTGGCTTAAGACAGAAAAGATAGCAGGAGAGGCAAGACCGGGACAGTTTATATCAGTATATTCAAACGATGGTTCAAGACTGCTCCCACGTCCAATAAGTATATGCAGAATAGACGGCGATAAGTTAAGAATAGTATACCGTATAGCAGGAAAGGGAACTAAAGAGTTCTCACAGATGAGCGCCGGACAGACACTTGACATACAGGGACCACTTGGTAACGGTTATGATATAAAGGCTATATTTGATAAGGTAGAAAATGTTGCAGTTCACGAATGTAAGGATGGTGTATGCACATTTAAGCAGGAACACAGACCAGTTAAGAAAGCTATTCTTTTCGGCGGTGGTATAGGTATTCCTCCTATGCTTGAGCTTGCAAAGCAGCTTGAATGCGATACAGAGGCAGTATTGGGCTACAGAGATGGACAGCTTTTCTTAAAATCAGAGTTTGATGAATATGCACATGTAACAGTTGCAACAGAAGATGGAAGTGTTGGAACTAAAGGAAATGTTCTTGATGCAGTAAGAGAAAATAACATTACCGGAGATGTAATATTTGCATGTGGACCAACTCCTATGCTTCGTGCGATTAAGGAATATGCTGTAAACAATAACATCCCATGCTATGTATCATTAGAGGAAAAGATGGCGTGTGGAATAGGTGCATGTCTTGCGTGTGTATGCAAGTCTACAGAAAAAGATGAACATTCACAGGTTAATAACAAGAGAGTATGTAAAGAAGGACCAGTGTTTGATGTTAAGGAGGTAGAATTATAATGGCAGCTAAAGTTAATCCAATCAGTCCTGCTGATGTCAATATGAAAGTGAATATCGCAGGTGTAGAATTCAACAATCCTGTAACAGTAGCCTCAGGAACATTTGGTTCAGGTATGGAATATTGTGAATATGTAGACCTGGGTAAGCTTGGTGCAGTGACAACCAAAGGTGTTGCCAATGTACCATGGCCGGGCAATCCAACACCAAGAATTGCAGAAACCTATGGTGGTATGATTAATGCCATAGGACTTCAAAATCCTGGTCTTGATACATTTGTTAAGAGAGATATACCATTTCTTAAGCAGTATGATACACGTATAATTGTAAATGTTTGTGGAAAAACAGAGGAAGATTATGTAGATGCTGTTGAAAAATTAGGTGAGCAGCCGGTAGATATGCTTGAAATCAATATATCATGCCCTAATGTCAAAGAGGGTGGCATAGCCTTCGGACAGGTTCCAGCTATGGCAGAGCGTATCACAAAGGCGGTCAAGAAGGTGGCAAAGCAGCCAGTTATTATGAAGTTAAGCCCTAATGTAACAGATATAACAGAGATGGCAAAGGCTGTAGAAGCAGGCGGCGCTGATGCAGTGTCACTTATAAATACTATAACAGGTATGAAGATAGATATTAACAGAAGAACATTTGCAGTTGCCAATAAGACAGGAGGTCTTTCAGGTCCAGCTATCAAGCCGGTTGCAGTAAGGATGGTATATCAGGTGGCCAATGCGGTAAAGCTTCCAATCATAGGTATGGGCGGAATTGCCAGTGCAGAGGACGCGCTTGAGTTCATTATGGTTGGTGCAACTATGGTGTCTGTTGGTACAGCTAACTTCAATGACCCATTGACAACAATCAAGGTTGTTGACGGCATAAGAGATTACTGCGCACGTAATGGGGTTGCTGATGTTAATGAGCTTATTGGATGTGTAAGATAAGTATATGCATGTTGTAAGCTTAGTGCCTTTAAACAGCGGACAAATCATTACAAAGTGAGCATAATATACTGGTAATAGGTAGTATACAAATGTTATAGGCAAAAACTATAACGGCTAATAAATATTAGGAATAATATCTACTATTGACCCACTAGGTTAAAGAGTGTATTATAATGTCATCGACAGAACAACATACCAAAAGGGTATGCAAATAACTTTTTATTCGGAGGACATTATTATGGCAAAGAAACATTACGAAGACAGAAATCTTAAGTTTGAAACATTACAGTTACACGTAGGACAGGAACAGCCAGACCCAGTTACAGATGCAAGAGCAGTTCCAATTTATCTTACATCATCATATGTATTCCACAACAGCCAGCATGCTGCTGACAGATTTGGTCTTAAGGATGCAGGTAACATTTACGGACGTCTTACTAACCCTACAGAAGACGTATTTGAAAAGAGAATTGCAGCACTTGAAGGTGGTGTAGCAGCACTTGCAGTTGGTTCAGGAGCAGCAGCACTTGCATATGCTTTCCAGGCACTTGCACATGCAGGCGACCACATTGTAGCAGCTAAGAATATTTATGGTGGTACATACAATCTTTTAGCACATACACTTCCAGATTACGGAATTGAAGCTACATTCGTAGACCCATTTGATTATGATGCTATCGAAGCAGCTATCAGACCTAACACAAAGGCAGTCCAGATTGAAACACTTGGTAATCCTAACTCAGAAGTAGTTGATATCGAAAGAATTGCTAACATTGCACATGCACACAACATTCCACTTGTAGTTGATAATACATTTGCAACACCTTACCTTGTAAGACCTATCGAATACGGTGCTGATATCGTAGTTCATTCAGCAACTAAGTTCATCGGTGGACACGGCACAACACTTGGTGGTGTAATCATCGACAGCGGTAAGTTTGACTGGGTTGCGGCAGCAGACAAGTTCCCATGGTTAGTTGAGCCAAATGTATCATACCACGGCGTAAGCTTTGCAAAGGATACAGCTCCAGCAGCATTTGTTACATACATCAGAGCTATCCTTCTTCGTGATACAGGTGCTACAATTTCACCTATACATTCATTCATCTTCCTTCAGGGACTTGAAACATTATCACTTCGTGTAGAAAGACACGTTGAAAATGCATTAAAGGTAGTTCAGTACTTAAAGGACCAGCCATTAGTAGAAAAGGTTAACCATCCATCTATCTCAACTAATGCTGAGCAGCAGGAACTTTACAAGAAGTACTTCCCTAACGGTGGTGGTTCTATCTTCACATTTGAAATCAAAGGTGGAGCAGCAGAAGCCCAGAAGTTTATTGATAATCTTGAGTTATTCTCACTTCTTGCAAATGTAGCTGATGTTAAGTCACTTGCTATACATCCAGCAAGCACAACTCATTCAGAGTGCAACGAAGCAGAACTTCTCGACCAGGGAATTAAGCCTAACACAATCAGACTTTCAATCGGTACAGAAAATATCGATGATATTATCGAAGACCTTGATGAAGCATTTAAGGCTATTCAGGAATAATAATAGAAAAGTGTTGAAAGTTGTAGGATATAGTGCTACAGTTTATATATAAATTTATAAACAGATACGAAGGGAGATTTTATAATGATTTATGCATCACTTAATGCCAAAAAAGGAAATTATCAGTATCCAGCAGCTATTGCTACAGCTTTAGAATTTCTTGCAAAGCCAGAAACAGCAGAGCTTCCAGTAGGAAGATACGAGCTTGATGGAGATAATATTTTCGTACTTATCCAGGATCAGACAACAGCTCCAGTAGAGAATAAGAGAGCAGAAAGCCATAGAAATTATATTGATATCCAGTATCTTTTCACAGGAAAAGAAGTACAGGGTTATGCACCACTTCTTCCAGGTGTAACAGGTGAAGAACCAGCAGGTAAGGATAATATTTTCTATGCAGATGTAGAGAATGAGCAGTTCGTAACATTACATCCAGGTGAATTCACAGTATACTTTACTAATGATATTCATCGTCCTAACTGCACAATGGATGAACCAGTTAACATTCATAAGGCAGTTGTTAAGATTAAGGAAAGCCTTATAAAGTAATCAGTTTAAGAATGGTTTATTAGAAACTATTAAAAAGTAAATTAAACTAGTGGATGACAGAAATAGTATTTGTCATCCACTAATTTTTATTAATCTTTATACTCAATGGCAAAATAATCAAGATAAGTCTTAAATCTATCCTGAGCGGTAAGACAGGTATCAATTAAATATCCCTGTTCGTTTTTCCATTCCTTTAATCCACGGTAATAAAATTCCTTTATATCATCTTCTATAATAAATGGAGTTATGCCATTGCGAAGACATTCCTTAAACATAATTAATCTGCCAACACGACCATTGCCATCTTGAAATGGGTGTATTTTTTCGAATTCATAATGAAATTCAATTATTTCTTTTAGAGATTTTTGCTTTATATTATTATAACTTTTAAGTAAAGCCTTTAATTCTTTGCATACATTTTCAGGCTTTGTAGTTGGCATGCCACCGACTTCATTTTCAATCCTTTTGTAATCACCGACAGTAAACCAGGATTTCCTGTTATCAGAAGTACCTGACTTTAATATCAGATGAAGCTGCTTGATAAGAGATTCACTTAGAGGATAGTTGGCTAAATCAATGATTAAGTCAATACACTTAAAATGATTAGCGGTTTCAACTATATCGTCAACATTGACGGTTTCATTCTGTATGCCTATTGTATTAGTTTCAAAAATATATCTTGTCTGGTCATGTGAAAGCCGGCTGCCTTCGATGTGATTGGAGTTATAAGTTAAATCAATTTGAATTTTATGGTATATTCCACCGGAAATTCCGGATTCTTTTTCAATAGTAAGACGGGTAAGTAAATCTCTGGGTATCATTGCGTTTCTTTTCTTTCTGACTGGTTTAACTGCATTTTTGGGTATTTTCCATGATTTACCGTCAATAATAGCGCCGGGTATCTTTCCCTGTGAACAATAATTTCGTACACTTCTTTCGGAAATTTTCCATTTCTCTGCAGTTTCTTTGACATTTAGATACATTGTATTCACCTCCATCATAATTATTAACAGGAATTATTATATCATTACCGGCAAAATATCTCAACTTTTAATGCCATGAATATGCGGGATATTTTGCCGATAAGAATTATAATTGCCGGTTAATTAATATTTTATTCAAGTGAAGTTTGTTGATAAATAGATTGATAAATGGGTGATAAATGTAATCAAACAAAGTTAGATTACAATAAATAATGTTATACTTGACAAACAATATATACGCGTGATATACAATAATAAACTCTTTGCACTGCATATAAATCTACAGTACAAACTGAGCAGACCGGGATTATCGTATATAACGATTATTAATGAAGCTTATTATATAATCCTGGAGTCGGGTCACACGCGTGACAGTGGAATCTTTTCTATCCACGGGACAGTAGTTGCTAATACTGATTCGTGGGTGTTTTTATATCTTTATTATTATATGCATTTCGCATACAACTCCCACATATCTTAGTGTTACAGGGTTACATACATAGGTATATATATAGCATATATGCGCAGAAGGCATGCGTAGAAATGGAGATTATTATGGAAAAGAAAGAAAATGTTTCAGGAAGAATCAGGGCTAAAGCTGGGGTACAGAATGGAATTGTATCGGAGGATGAATTCCAGAGAGTAGCTAATAAGGTATCATTCGTAACAATTATTGGTAATATACTGCTGTCAGTTATGAAACTTATAGCAGGTTTTATAGCACATTCAAATGCGATGATAAGTGATGCCATACACTCGGCATCTGATGTTTTTAGTACATTTGTCGTTATTATTGGAATAAAACTTGCTTCAAAGAAAGCAGATAAGGAGCATCCTTATGGACATGAAAGATTAGAGTGTGTTGCTGCGATAGTACTTTCTATGGTGCTTTTTATAACAGGCTTTGGAATAGGAGCTGCTGCACTTAAAAATATAACCAGCGGAGATTATAACAACATAGTAGTTCCAGGCATTCTTGCACTTGTTGCAGCTATTGTATCAATAGTAAGTAAGGAAGCTATGTATTGGTATACAAGATATAATGCTAAAAGGATAGATTCAAGTGCACTTATGGCAGATGCATGGCATCACCGTTCAGATGCCTTTTCATCAATAGGAGCACTTATAGGTATTGCCGGTGCAAGATTAGGCTTTCCTATTATGGATTCAATCGCCAGTCTGATAATATTTGTATTTATCATAAAGGCAGCCTATGATATATTCAAAGATGCCATAGACAAGATGGTGGATCACGCCTGTGATGATGATACTGTAAACCAGATACGAGAATGTGTTATGAAGCATGAGGATGTATTAGGAATAGATATGCTTCAGACGCGTATATTTGGAAATAAAATATATGTGGATTTAGAGATATCAACAGATGGTTCATATACATTAAGCAAGGCACATACAATAGCAGAATCGGTTCATGATGATATAGAGAAAAGCTTTCCTAAGGTAAAACATATTATGGTGCATGTGAATCCGGCGGATGTGTAAATGCTTAAGCAATTAGTTCTTGAGCGTAGGATATATATGCGTATATAATACTTTAATTATATATTTTTTATAGCAGTAAAGCAAAGACACTTTGTATTGTATTGATACAGGCGTACTTTGCTTTTTTATGTATAATAGGGGTAAAGCGTATTAGCAGCTGATACAATTTGCAAAAAAAGAATAGAAATGAGGAATCAATATGAATGAAAGATTAAATGAAATTCTTAAAGCTCATACTAAGGAGTTTGAGGAAGTAAGTGATGCAATCTGGGAGCATCCTGAAACGAGATATCAGGAATTCCAGTCTTCAAGGATACAAATAGAGTTTCTTAAGGAAAGAGGCTTCAGGTTAACTGAGGAAATAGCTGGAATTAAGACAGCATTTGTTGCAGAAGCAGGAGAAGGAAAGCCGGTTATTGCATTCTTAGGAGAATTCGATGCACTTCCTGGACTAAGCCAGTATGCAGACTGCCCATATGAGAATGCCATAGAAGAGGGCAAAGCAGGACATGGATGTGGACATAATCTCCTAGGCACAGGTGCTATGGAGGCTGCCTGTGTTATAAAGCAATATATAGAAGAGAACAATATAAAGGCTACTGTACGTTATTATGGCTGTCCTGCTGAGGAGAGTGGTGCAGGAAAGGCATTTATGGTAAGAGAAGGCTGTTTTGATGATGTTGATTTTGCTTATGCATGGCACCCAATGTTTGAAACAGGAATTATGAATAAAACACTTGCTAATGTCAGGGTTATATATGACTTTACAGGAAAAAGTTCACATGCAGCAGCTTGTCCTGAGGATGGAAGGAGTGCTCTTGATGCATGCGAGCTTATGAATGTGGGAGTTAATTATTTAAGAGAGCATGTTAAAACGGACAGCCGGATGCATTATGCATATCTTAATGCAGGTGGAAGTGCACCGAATATAGTTCCACATAAGGCAACACTTTTATATGCATTACGTGCTCCCAAGGCATCGTATGTTAAGGAGCTTATAGAAAGAGTATCGGACGTGGCAAGAGGGGCAGCGCTTATGACAGAAACGAAGGTTGATATAAGAGTTGTCAGCGCATATGCAGATTTTCTATCAGTTCCTGCAATGGATATGGTTATGGAGGACAGCATAATAGATAGTCCTTTAGTAGAATACACAGATGAGGAATATAAATATGCAAGCCAGTTTAATTCTAAGGAATATGATTTAAAAGATAATATAGATGCTTCATATGAAAAAGGAAAGAAAAGTATTCCAATAGGAAGTACTGATGTTGCAGATGTAAGCTGGATAGCTCCTACGGGTTCAATAACAGTAACAACTATGGCAAAGGACAGCACTATGCATGGCTGGTCAGTAGTTGCACAGGGAAAAAGCAGCATAGCGTATAAGGGTATGCACAGGGCAGCAGGTATCCTTGCACAGGCAGCATTAAGAGTAATAGAATCTCCTGAATTGCAGAAGAAGATAAAAGAAGACTTTAATAAGTCAAAGGCTGGTGAAGAATATGGCTCGTTACTACCAGCTAGCGTAAAGCCAGGAGATTTTTAATAAGATAATATTCTCTTGACAAAGATGTGTATATACTGTATATATTAACATATACAGTATATGCACAGTTTTATAAACTACCAAAAAGACAGGGGGGACGCTACATGTTAGAAGTCAGTAATCTTAATAAAATAAATCCCGACAGCAATTCATATCTCCTTGATAATATAACTTTTTATATTCCAAAAGGACATATATGTGGGGTGATTGGTGAAAACGGAGCAGGCAAAACAACGCTTATGCGTGCGCTTATGGGACTTTACAGTTCATCAGGAAGTATAGTGATAGACGGCTGTGATATGCGGCTTAATGAGGCAGCAGCCAAGGAAAGGCTTGGAATAGTATTTGCGGATGACGGCTTTTTTGACGGAAATATGAGATTATCGCAGATAGGAAAGTTCTATGGACAGTTATATCATAGCTTCAATATGGAATTGTATCTTAATTATATTGAAGAATTCGGACTTGATAAAAAACAGAAATATAAGAAGCTTTCCAAGGGAATGAAAACAAGGACACAGTTAGCATTTGCACTGTCACATAATGCTAAGCTGTTTTTATTTGATGAACCGACTGCCGGGCTTGATAAGCATTTCAGGGAAAAGTTCCTTAAGCTATGTACGAATCTTGTAGCAGATGGGGAAAAAAGCATACTTATAGCGACACATATAACGGAAGAGCTTGACCGGATTGCCGATTATATTGCGTATATGCAGAAGGGGAGAATGTTATTTTATACAGAAAGCTATAAAATGTGTGAGCGTTTCAGGATTGTTACTGGTGAGGATTATAAGTGTAACCTTATACCGGATGAAGTGGTTGTATATAAGGAGAAGAACACTTACAGCACAAGTGCCATGGTAGTTAATTCAGAGTGGTACAGAATAGACGATAGATTGGAAAAACACATACCTGATATCAGGGAGTTTATGTATTATTTTGTAAAAGGAGGGGAGAAAAATGCCGAAGTTATTGCAGAAAAATATCTTAATAAGTAGTTTTGTTTCGCTTATTATTTCGTTAACTGCAGTAGTGTGCTGGTCGTTTTTTCAGGTCAGTAGTTACAAGTATATATATGCCTTGAATTTGTTTTTAGTTGTGACGTGTAAGCCGGAGATTGCAGCAGGATTAAGTGTATTTGTGCTTCCTGATTATATGTATATTGCGCCGTATACCAAAGAACAGAGAAAAGAACTTATAAGGAAGGGACAGAGGTATAAGTTTTTTGCTATGTATATGTGGTTAATTATTATTTTGGTATTACCATTTGGATACATAGAATATATGCGGGGAAATATATCTTCGGTCATAGTGTGTTTAAGTGAAGTTATATTATCAGCAAGTCTGCTGTATAGCAATACATTTTCAATATACATAGTTAAAAATAGTGTGTATAGATACTGGTCAACAGTTGGTTTAAAGCTTGTTATGATATTAATGTTTTTTGGGGCTGTACAGACAGATAAGACAGCAGGTACAGAGAGCGTTAATATAATTATTGTCTTATTGGTTTTAATAAGTTCTGTGATTCTTATTCTGGTATGCAGGATAAAGTATCAGGATAGAATGTTTAGCAGTATGGCAGATTACGAATATGTCAAAGAGAAGCTGCCTGTGTATTCATGGAATACAAGTGGCAGATGAAGGAAAAGTACACTTATAGCGGCATATAAAGCGTAAGAACTAGACAGTATTGCTGCGTATATTAAAAATATAATAGAGGTTATATATGAAAATAGTTATTTCAAATACAGTAAATATGCCAATATATGAACAGGTTGTCAATCAGATAAGGGATGCGGTGATAAATGGTGAGCTTAAGGCGGGGGAAGGCATGCCGTCCATAAGAGTGCTTGCAAAAGAGCTTGCTGTAAGTGTTATTACAACAAAGCGTGCCTACGAGGAGCTGGAAAAGGAAGGCGTTATTGAGTCTGTTCCCGGAAGGGGATTTTATGTATGCGAGCAGAAAAATGACCATTTAAGAGAAAAACAGATGATGAATATAGAAAATCGTATGTCAGATATTTTAGAGGAATGTGTCAATGCGGGCATGACCTTGGAGGATGTGATTGATATGGTTCGTGTGCTGGGGGAAAAGTGATGGAAGAAATTATAATAAGAATTGAAAATGCAGCGTTAAAGTTAGGAAAGTTTTCTATAAAGCCGGCAATTATAAATATTCCTAAAGGCTATATCGTGGGCATACAGGGAGATAACGGAGCAGGTAAATCAACAATGCTTCGTATGCTTCTTGGGATGTATGATAAAATGCAGGGAAATATTTACATAGATGGCATTGATGTGGTAAAGAACAGAACACAGATAAAAAATATAACAGGCATTGTTTCGCAGGAGAGAACATTTTTTATGGAAGAGGATGCATATGAAAATGAAAGGCTGTATGCACCATTTTATAAAAACTGGAACAGCGGTGAATATCGTAAAATGCTTAAAAATCTGAATATTAATTCAGGCAGAAGCTTAGGAAATCTGTCAACAGGAGAAATGCTTAAGTATCAGCTTGCATTTGCAGCAGCATACAGACCGCAGGTGTTATTACTGGATGAGCCGACTGCCAATCTTGACCCTGTATTCAGAGATGATTTTCTAAAGATATTACAGGAATTCATAGCTGAATATGATATGACTATTCTTATGGCAACACATCTTGATGAAGACATTTCCAAGATAGCTGATTATATTATGGATGTGGAAGAGGGGAGATATTCACTTAGGGAAGGTATATAGAATGATGCAGATATGTGTCATGTAGAATATGCAAAAAATGGCAAAAAGAAACTGTAAAAAATAAGCACAGAAAAGAGGGCGTATATGGATACAGACATAAGAATGCTGCTAAAAGCAGAACGGGAAAACTGGAAAAAGCGTATGGTAAAAGAAACAAAAGGGACATATATAGCTATTTATCTTGGCTTGATTTTTAGTGTATTTATGTCAGCTATGTTTGGTTTTAAGTATGATTATTCATCAGACGATAAGAGGGTTATTATTTCGTTGACAGTATTTATATTTGTTGTATATCAGGGCGTGACTGCATATGTGTCATATGTGAGAGAAAACGGAAGGAGCGTTAATATATTTGAAAAATACAGGTACATCCCTGTGGATGTATCAGTGTTAAGGTGTGTAAAGCTTATATTAACAGCACGTATAGTAGCACCTTTCGTTATAACAGGACAGATGGCAGCTATATTTGTAAGAGTAATAGACCCGGATAATCAGGGCGGAGGCTTTTTGGATATTAGCGTATGTATGCCTTTGATTATAGGCTGCCTGTTTATATTAGAAAAGTTTATTGAATATAGAGTATTAAGCAGGAAGGCAGCATTGCAATAATTACATGCAATAATTAAAATAACTTAAAAACGTGCATTTTAACATTGGCTAAGTTAAAATGAAATAAATTAAGTTAAAAGATAAATAATAAAATTTTAGTATCGTCGGTCAGGTCATGGCTGGCGATATTTTTTTATCCCTTATTTCAATTTACGAACACTTTACACAGATTTCTCATACATACGGTATTACATTTTACATACCGTTGTTATTCTGTTAACTGTCAATGAGGTACAGGTAAAGTTGATAACGGATGGTACGTAACATCAGTTATGATTATTAGTCTTGTATCTTGTTGATAAGAAAACAAAACAATAATATGAAGAACAGACTGAAGTTGGGATTGAATAAATCGGACATAAGCAGTCAGAAGGAAAAGTGAGGATGATTATGAGAAAGTTTAATTGGAAAAAGAGTGTAGCTATTGCACTTAGTACAGTATGTATGGTAGGAGCATTAGTTGGTTGTGGAAGTAATAGTGCTTCTTCAGATAACGGAAATGATGGCGCAAAGGCAGAAAAGCTTAGCGGAAGCATAACAGCAGCAGGTTCTTCAGCACTTAAGCCACTTGTAGATGATGCAGCAGCTCTTTTTAATGAAAAATATCCAGATGTAAATATCACAATTGATGCAGGTGGATCTGGTGAAGGCCTTAAGCAGGTTTCAGAAGGAACAGTTAATATTGGTAACTCAGATGTAGAAGCAGCAGAAAAGCTTGATGCAACAAAGGCTTCAGCACTTGTAGACCATAAGGTATGTGTTGTAACTATGGCACCTATCGTAAACAAGGATGTAACAGCAGGCGGTGTTAAGAATCTTACAAAGGCACAGCTTACAGATATCTTCACAGGTAAGATTACTAACTGGAAGGAAGTTGGTGGTGCTGATGAAGCAATCGTACTTATAACACGTCCAGAGTCATCTGGTACAAGAGCAACATTTAAGAAGTATGCACTTGATGGTGCAAGTGAAGCATCTAATAAGTCTATGGAAACAGATGATTCAGGTGTCCTTTTACAGAATGTAAAGACAACAAAGGGCGCAATCGGATATGTAGCTTTATCTTACCTTGTAAGCAATCCTGGCGTTGATACAGTATCTATCGATGGTGTAGAGCCTACACTTGAAAATACATACGCTGGCAAGTATCCAGTATGGACATATGAGCATATGTATACAAAGGGAAATGCTGAAGAAGTATCACAGAAGTTCCTTGACTACATTATGTCAGATGAATATGGTAAGAAGATGGAATCTTTAGGATATGGCGTATCTTCTAAGATGACAGTGAAGGAACACTAATTATAACATTATTGTTCAAAGCAGATTTTGAATGGCTCTGAACAATAGTATATGACTTGTAAATCAATATATGTTAATGACTTGACAGTAATCAGATTATAAAGAGGCGGGCACAAAATAGATATGACTCCGGTAAGCAGATTAAGAAAGATAATATAAAAATAGTATCTTAACAATCTGAAAAGGATACATATATCATAAAGTGCCTGCCTATACATAATTTTTTATTAAGAAATTATATGAATTGCGTATCAATGCAGAAAATATCAGTAAGGGGCAAAATACATTTTAACCCTTACATCATCAATATTGCATAATGTAAAAATTTATATAAGTATGAGAATGGTCATTAGAATGGAGAATGTATGAACAGTAAGAGAAGTATGTTTACCAAGGAATACCTGTGGCGCAGCATAGTTACAATATGTGGTTTGTTCGTTATAGTTATTACATTGGGAATAGGAGGATTTCTTGTATACAAGGGGTCAGGAACATTTTTAAAGTTTCATCATTCCATCGGAGAATTCTTATTCTCAGCAGACTGGGCACCAGTTGATAGTATGGAAGGTGGAGGAAGCGTAGGTACGCTTATATTCATAGTTGGTTCACTTAGTACATGTGGTCTGGCGCTTGTTATCGCGACTCCATTTGCACTTGGCTCAGCTATATTTATGACAGAGATTGCACCTAAGTTTGGTGAGAAGTTCTATCGTCCGGTTATACAGATATTTGCAGGTATACCATCAGTAGTATACGGCTGGGTAGGACTTACAGTATTAGTTCCATGCATAAGAGATATATTCCACAGACAGGTGGGACACTCTATACTTGCGGCAGGACTTGTACTTGCAATAATGATATTTCCTACTATAACAAGTGTGTCAGCAGATGCCATAAGAGCAGTGCCTAAAGAGTATCGTATGGGCGCATATGGCATGGGTTCAACACGCTGGCAGACAATATATAAGATAGTGCTTCCAGCTTCAGCCTCAGGCATATTCTCAGGCATAATCCTTGGACTTGCAAGAGCATTTGGCGAGGCACTTGCTGTAGCTATGGTAATAGGCCAGACAACTGCTCTTCCTGAAAATATATTCTCTACAACTAAGTCACTTACAACCGAGATAACAGCCCAGATGGGAAATGCGATGGAAGGTGGAGAAACTAAGACGGCTCTCTGGACACTTGCACTTTTATTATTCCTTATATCACTGTTTTTCATATTCCTTATTCATATATTATCAAGTAAGAAGCCGGAAGGCTCACATGGCAAGGCTTCAACCAGCAGGAGTACAGTAGATAAAAGCACAGATAAGTTATCTGATAATAGCTTTAGCCAGACTATTAATGGTGTGGCAACAATGGCACCTAAGAATAATAACAAGCAGAACACAGTAGTCTACGAGCGGAATTAAAGGAGAGGAAGAAGCATATGAACAGAATTAGACGTGCGAAAGCACAGAATAAAGTAATGACAATCATATTCTACGCCATAGCAGTATTCTTTTTTGTCCTTTTAGCTGCATTTGCGGGATATGTTATTATCAAAGGTTTTATCGGGGCTGATATATCTATGTTCAGATTTTCACGCCGCGGAAGCATAGGAAACCAGTTATTTAACACTATATATCTTGTATTTTTATCATTGCTTATAACAGTTCCTATAGGCGCATTTGCAGGAATATATCTTGCTATGTATGCCAAGGGAGGCGCAGTGACAAAGTTTATAAGAATATGTATAGAAACTCTTTCATCACTTCCATCAATAGTTGTCGGACTGTTTGGTTATCTTATATTCCTCGTTATTATGGGAATGGATAAGAGCCTTATGGCAGGTGCGCTTTCAGTATCAATAATAACACTGCCACTTATAACAACTACGACAGAGGATGCCATAAAGGGTCTTCCAAAGGGTTACTTTGAGGCGGGCATGGGACTTGGTTCAACACGCTGGCAGGCAATATTTCACATATTACTTCCTGCCTGTCTTCCAAGAATAATGACAGGTGTCATACTTGCGGCAGGTCGTGGCTTTGGTGAGGCGGCAGTACTTCTGTATACAACAGGTTCAGGAACTAATATAAGATGGAGCAACTGGAATCTTGCTTCTTCAACATGTCCTCTCAATCCATTCCGTTCGGCAGAAACCCTGTCATTACAGATATGGGACTTACAGGTAAACGGACAGGACCAGAATCTTGCCAATCTTGCATCAGCAGTGCTTCTTATACTTGTGCTTGCATTCAGTATAGGTGCCAATGTGCTTAGTAACAGGATTAACAGGAAAAACGCTGGTGAGAAGGCATAGGGCAGCAGTGTATCAGTAAATGTAATATTTGCAGGAAAGCTGCGAAATACCGGCAGTTATATGCAATAACGGATAAGTAAAATTGGTAATAGATAATGTTGTTACACAATGTTAAGAATAGAAATGAGGAATATATATGGATAACAAAGTCAATGGTGCAGGAACAGTTACAGGCAGGGATGATAATAAGTTTGAGATAAAAAATCTTAATCTTCATTATGGTGATTTCCATGCATTAAAGAATATTAATATGAATATCAAGAAGAACCAGATTACAGCATTTATCGGACCATCTGGATGTGGCAAGTCAACATTTTTAAAGACACTTAACAGGATGAATGACCTTGTTGAAAATGTAAAAATCGATGGTGAAGTGTATCTTGACGGAAAAAATATATTTACAGATATGGATGATATTACATTAAGGCACAGGGTAGGAATGGTATTCCAGCAGCCTAATCCATTTCCTAAGAGTGTCTATGATAATATAGCCTACGGACCAAGACTGTTTGGTGTACGTAAGAAAGCAGACCTTGATATAATCGTGGAGAGAGCTTTAAAGCAGGCAGCCATATGGGATGAGGTAAAAGACAGGCTTAAAAAGTCAGCACTTGGACTGTCAGGTGGACAGCAGCAGAGATTATGTATAGCAAGAACTCTTGCAGTCGAGCCGGAGGTTATTCTTATGGATGAGCCTACAAGTGCGCTTGACCCTATATCAACATCAAGAATAGAGGACTTAGCTATCGAGCTTAAGAACCAGTACACAATAGTTATGGTAACACATAATATGCAGCAGGCGACAAGAATATCTGATAACACAGCATTTTTCCTGCTTGGAGAGATGATAGAGTATGGCAATACAGAGCAGTTATTCTCTATGCCAAAGAATAAGAAAACGGAAGATTATATTACAGGACGTTTTGGCTGATATATGATTATGGCAGGAATTATAACACAGATATTTCATAGATTTGTCACTTGTTATTCGTAAGGTATGGAAGTATAATGAGCGTGAACTTAAGAGTAAGGAAATATTCACTTAAGTTAATAAGCAAATGTATTATTTAACCTTAAAAGATTAAAGATACGCAGTCATATAAGAAGGGACAAAGGTATTAACATATGGGATATGTAAAGTTTGATATGCACTGCCATACAGCAGAGGGTTCAGTGGATGCGAAAATCAGTATTGATGATTATATTAATATATTAAGAAAAAAAGGCTTTGGTGGAATGTTAGTGACCGACCATGATTCGTATGGCGGCTATGAGGCATATGTTAACGCTGGGAAAAAGTATAATGACTTTGTTGTGCTAAGGGGAATTGAGTACGACAGTCTTGAGTTTGGACATTTTATAGTTATACTTCCATCGGATACGCCAAAGGAAGTGTATGAACTGCTTAGATACAAGGGACTTACTCTTGATAAGCTCATCTATATAGTTCATTGCAGTGATGGAATACTTGGTCCAGCACATCCTTATGGAGAGCCTTTTATGAGTTTTGCTTCCACGATGTACTGGAATCAGCCTAAACAGATAGCACACATGGTACATTTTGATTTCGTTGAAGGTTATAATGCCTGTGAAAGTAAGAAGAGCAACAGATATGCCAGAAAGTTTGCAAGCGACTGTAAGATTGCACTCACAGCAGGAAGTGATGCACATTGCAGCGAATGTGTCGGTCTGGGATACGCTTTGCTTCCTGATACAGTAAAGACTGTGGATGACCTGATTGTGTACTACAAGGAGGGTAATCATCCTAAGGTTGGTGGAACAAGATATGGAAGAACGACCAAGGATAAGATTGGTTCACTTAATAAGGTTCTTGTATATATGTTCTATATGTATAATAAGTTAGGTGCTATGATAAAGTATCCAAGGAGAGCCAAGGCTTTCCGTAATGCATTAAGGGCACTTAACAGAAGATTTATAATATTCAGGGACAGAACATAAGCTTTTTTCTGCTTTTATAAGTATAAGCATATATAAATGTAAGTATATATGCGGTTATATAAACATAACGCCTTCACTACTAAGAAATGTATTGTAGTGGAGGCTTTTTATGTATATAAATGTATTCTTTAATATGTTAGTTTGATGATTTATAACAACAAGAATTAATAAAAGTATATAAAAACAGTTAGAAATAAAAGCAGCGTGAAAAATTTTTTAACACGCAGAAATGAGGATTATTATGAGAAACAGATTTGACAGACAGTTAGTACAGCTCAATGACGAGCTTATAGAAATGGGTGGAATGATAGAAAAGGCTATATCTGATACAGTAAAGGCACTTGTCAATCAGGACACAGAACTAGCAAAGGTGGTTATCGATTATGATGAGGAGATAGACCATCAGGAAAGAGAGATAGAGCAGCTGTGCCTTAAGCTTTTATTACAGCAGCAGCCTGTAGCAAAAGATTTACGTCTTATATCATCTGCGCTTAAGATGATAACAGATATGGAGCGAATAGGCGACCACGCTGCTGATATATCAGAGATTACATTAGAGCTTTCCAGCCAGTCATATATCAAGAAGCTTGACCATATACAGCAGATGGCTAAAGAAACAATGTATATGCTTGTACAGAGTGTAGATGCATTTGTAAATAAGGATATGGATAAGGCAAATGAAGTTATAGCGCATGATGATATAGTAGATGAGCTTTTTGGCAAGGTAAAGAAGGAGCTTATAAACATGATACACGAGAATGCAGAGGTTGGTGAGCAGGCATCTGATCTTCTTATGGCTGCAAAGTATTTTGAGAGAATAGGCGATCACGCTACCAATATATCAGAATGGGTTATATTCTCAATAACAGGTGAACATCCAGACGATAAGTAATAAGTAAGTAATATCTAAGTAATAAATGAGTAAAATATTTTACACTGATTTTACATAAGGTTCAGATAACATTCATATAGGTGAATTACACTCCATAATGTAAGAAATGTAAGAGGTAAAAATATAATTTGTTAATTATAAGGAAACCTAAGGGATATTCATATGTATAAGACATATAAATATCAGACAAAAAATTATGGAGGAAGTATGGACATATTTGGTGTGTTATCGTTAATAGGCGGATTGGCAATATTCCTTTACGGAATGGATCTGCTTGGTGAAGGACTTACAGGAGCATCGGGTGGAAAGCTTGAAAAGATACTTGAAAAGCTGACCTCCAATCCTGTTAAGGCAGTACTTTTAGGAGCTGGTGTAACAGCAGTTATACAGTCATCCTCAGCAACAACGGTTATGGTTGTTGGTTTTGTTAATTCAGGCATTATGAAGCTTGAACAGGCAGTAGGTGTAATTATGGGTGCTAATATAGGTACCACTATTACATCATGGATATTAAGTCTTACTGGAATAGAGAGCAGCAACATATTTATAAGATTGTTAAAGCCTTCTTCATTCTCACCTATACTTGCAGTTATTGGTATAGTATTTTTAATGTTTTTAAAGAAGGACAGCCTTAAAAACCCAGGAAAGATTATGATAGGGTTTGCACTTCTTATGTATGGTATGGATGCCATGAGTTCATCTGTAGCACCACTTGCAGAAGTGCCACAGTTCTCTGCTATACTTACAACATTTTCCAATCCAATACTTGGTATGCTTGCAGGTATGGTATTTACAGCAGTTATCCAGAGTTCATCTGCATCGGTCGGAATACTTCAGGCGCTGTGTTCAACAGGAATATTAAGCTATGCAACAGCACTTCCTATCATTATGGGACAGAATATAGGTACATGTGTTACAGCTATGCTTTCAAGTATAGGAGCAACAAAGAACGGAAAGAGAGCAGCACTTATACATCTTTACTTTAATGTAATAGGTACGCTTACATTTATGATAATATTCTATGCTTTAAATGCAGTCATACATTTTTCATTCTTAAGCATGACAGCAGAAGAATTCGGAATAGCAGTTATACATACAACATTTAATATAATCACGACAGCATATCTTCTTCCATTAAGGAAGGTGTTAGAGAAGCTTGCATATGCTACAATTAAGATGGATGATGATGAGAAAAGACTTATTGACAGCAGAAGTGAAAATGAGTTCGCACTTCTGGATGACCGTTTCTTAGAGGTACCAAGTCTTGCGGTTGAACACTGCAAGGAGGTTATTAACAAGATGGCAGATATATCAAGGGAAGCCTTGTTTACATCTATGGGACTTATAAGTAATTACAATGAAGACCTCGTATTACGTGTACAGGAGCTTGAAAGCAGGGCTGACAGATATGAGGATGCGCTTGGAACATATATTATGAAGATAAGCACCAAAAATCTTAAAAAAGAAGATTCAGAAATGCTGAATGTTATGTTACATTGTATAGGGGACTTTGAAAGAATATCCGACCATGCATGTAATATATGCGATTCAGCAGGAGAGCTTAATGCAAAGGATATGAAGTTCTCACCTAAAGCTGAAACAGAGCTTAATATTCTTGGTTCAGCAGTAAGAGAGGCTGTGGATATATCTTTTGATTCATTTAAGAATAATGATAAAGCAGAGGCTGATAAGGTCGAGCCGCTCGAAGAGCTTATAGCAACGCTTGTGGTTGACTTAAAGGCAAGACATATACGAAGACTGCGTGAGGGAAAGTGTACTATTGAATTAGGCTTTGCACATTCAGATATTCTTAATAACCTTGAGAGAGTAGCAGCACATTGTTCTAATATAGCAGTGGATGTTATCCAGAAGGATGATGAGGAATTCGATGCACATGAGTATCTTGACAGAGTGAAGAATAAGGATAACCAGCAGTTTGTCAAGGAATATAAGGAGTATAAGGAAAAGTATAAGCTTCCAAAGACAAGAGCTTTCGGGCAGGATACTTAATCAGTTGTGCTGTGTGGATATATACTGGCAGATATCAGAAAAGGAGTAGATTATGGCATACATATATGTAGTTGAAGATGATAATAATATAAGTGAAATAGAAAGCTTTGCACTTAAAAATGCAGGACATACGGTTATTGAGTGTGCGTGTGGCAAGGACTTTCATAAGCTTATGAGAGAAAGAATTCCAGACCTTGTGCTTCTTGATATTATGCTTCCTGATGAGGATGGACTTGAGATATTAAAAAAGTTAAGACAGGTTCCAGAAACGAGAAGAGTGCCAGTTATTATGGTCACAGCAAAGACAACAGAGATAGATAAGGTTAAGGGCCTTGATATGGGCGCAGATGACTATATAACCAAGCCTTTTGGAATTATGGAGCTTATATCAAGAGTGAAGGCTGTACTTAGAAGAACAGGCGGAACTGATGAGGAGAAGCTTATCGGAATAGGACAGTTATTCATTGATGATGAAAAAAGAGTTGCATATGTCAGTGATAAGCCTGTAGAACTTACATATAAGGAATACGAGCTTCTTAAGTATCTTGCACTTAACAGAGGCATAGTTCTTACAAGAGATAATATTATGGACAGGATATGGAGTACTGACTATGAAGGTGAGTCAAGAACGCTGGATGTTCATATAAAGACTTTAAGACATAAGCTTGGCATAGCTGGAAATTATATAAAGACAGTAAGAAATGTCGGTTATTTTATGGATGATGAAGCGCATTAAGCGAATGATTTTTATTGGAATTTGATATATTGTATGTTTATCTGCCGTATAATTATATAAAAAATACGACAGATAATATGATAACATATTATAATTATAAAATGTGTCATAAATGGCATTATTAAAAAGGAAGTTATATATGAAAAAAAGAATTAATATACAGTATATGGTGCTGGCGTTCGTTACGATTGTGGCAGCAGTAGGTATATCGTCACTTGTGTTTTATAACATATTAAAGCAGGAAGTTCTTGGAGATATGCGCAACTATGTTGATATATTTATAGGCGCAGATGCATGGGGAATGGTAAGCGACCCGGATGACATTAACGAACAGAAAGTAATAGAAAGTTATGATGGTAATCTGCGAGTTACATTTATCAATAGTGAAGGCTATGCGGTTGTAGATAATCTCGTTGAAATATCAGATATGGAGAACCACAACGAGAGACCAGAGGTTGTGGAGGCCAGAAAAAATGGGCATGGAAGTGATATAAGAAAGTCAGAAACTTTGCAGAAAAACTCATTTTATTATGCAGTCGCCCTTGATAACGGATATGTTTTGAGAGTGTCGAGGGAAGTAAGCAGCATGACAAGTATTATGTTAAGTGCCCTTCCGGTTGTTATTCTTTTGTGTATTGTTCTTTTTATCATAAGTCTTGTAAGTTCACATTTTCTTACAAAGAGTATCGTAGAGCCGATAGAGTTCCTTGCAGACAATATGGATGCATCAGACTCAATTAAGGTGTATAAAGAACTTGTACCTTTTGTTAATACGATAAAAAGGCAGCATGAGGATATTATGAGAAATGCTAATATGAGGCAGGAGTTTACTGCAAATGTTTCTCATGAGTTAAAGACTCCACTGACTTCGATATCAGGTTATTCTGAGCTTATAGAGAGTGGAATGGCAAGCGGCGATGATGCCAAAAGATTTGCAGGAGAGATACATAAGAGTTCCCAGAGGCTTTTAACTCTTATAAATGACATAATCAGAATATCTGAGCTTGATGCGACTTCTTCCGATGAGACATTTGAGAGTGTCAATCTGTACGAGATAGCAAGGTCTACAGTCCAAATGTTAGAACTAAGCGCACAGAAGAATGGTGTTATAGTAAATGTTACTGGCAGGGACTTAAGCATAATGGCAGACAGACAGATGATAGACGAGCTTATTTATAATTTATGCGACAATGCCATAAGGTATAATAATCCTGGCGGCAAGGTTGATATATCTGTATATGAGCGCGTGGATGAAGGTAAGAAAGCAGTTGTTGTCGAGGTGGCTGATAATGGAATTGGAATATCAAAGGAGAACCAGCAGCGGATATTTGAGAGGTTCTACAGGGTTGATAAGAGCCGTTCTAAGCTTACAGGTGGAACTGGTCTGGGACTTGCGATAGTAAAGCATATAGTTGCAAAGCATGATAATGCGCATATTGAGCTTGAAAGCGAGCTTGGAGTGGGGACTACAATCAGGGTGGTGTTTGAGCAGTGAGAGGACTGGCTGGGGATGCCACTTGTAAATATAGTTAAATGTGATAAATAACAGTTGTGGTGACGAACGGACGACATAATATAAGCGGATGCCTATAGCGCATCTCACACGGTCTGCACTACAGGCATCCGCTTATATTATGTCTGATATTTTCAATATTTACATTCTTTATGTAAAGTGTATTGTTTATGGTGGAATGATTTTTTATCGGTATATGAGATTTATTGCAGGAGTGTGACATCCGTTAATCCAGTGGGAAGTATATTGAGTGAGAAGAATAGAAGGGGATTTCTCACTTAATTTTATGTGTTTTTTTGATTGATTTTAATGTAGACGTGTACAAGGATGTAGTAATGCAGTAAAGATGTGCATTTATGTTTATGATAAAAGAATGTATCTGTGACATATTCTTAGAAAGTAAAAATATTCTATTTCATCCACTTGATAAATGTAATACACCACATTGAGGAAATCATAGCGTTTTTAATATTGCCTCTGAACAGTAATTCTAATTCTTCCAATTCCCCACAAGTAAACATTGACTAATGAATATTAAAGTACTATTCTTTTATATGGACAATAATGCCGGTATACCGGAGGGTATTACAGTTACATAGTGCAGCATTTACGGGTATAGGAATATAAGCCTATAGGCAGAGCATATTCTGAACTTAAATGAAAGATATATATAGACAGTATGCAGGACTAATTATAAGCAGCCCATATTCTGCACTCGACAAGTAATCATAATATAAATATATGGAGAATGTACAGACATGAGCAAGAGAAAACTATTTGATATAGATAAGAGCAATCTTATGTTTCATAACAGGGCGCTGTTTGCGCTGCTGATACCCATAGTTGTTGAGCAGCTTCTCAACTCCTTTATGGGTATGGTTGATACGATGATGGTTAGTAACTTAGGAAGTCAGGCGATATCGGGAGTATCACTTGTCGACTCAGTGAATAACTTGATAGTCCAGCTCTTTTCAGCAATGGCAACAGGAGCAGCGATTATATGCTCACATTATATTGGTATGAGAAATAAGGATGGAGCTAATAAGGCTGCAAGACAGGTTGTACTTACTGTTATGGTGATATCACTTGCAATAACCATACTTGGGCTTATATTCAGAAGACCACTCCTTAGTCTTATATTTGGTCAGGTAGAGCCAGCGGTTATGGATAATGCGGTGGATTACTTCCTGTTTACAGCGCTCAGTTACCCATTTTTAGCACTGTTTTCAGCGGGTTCAGCGTTATTCAGGTCATGTGGTAATTCAAGATATCCTATGGTTGTATCAGTTATATCCAATGTTTTTAATGTAGCAGGAAATGCACTTCTTATGTTTGTGTTTAAGATGGGAGTATCAGGTGCAGCGATATCTACACTTATATCAAGAGTATTCTGTATGGTAGTTATATTTATAGCACTGTCAAAGCCTAAGCTTGATATAGTTGTCAATAACTATGCAGCGATAAGACCGGACTTCGGACTTATAAAGTCAATACTTGCAATAGGTGTGCCATCTGGTATAGAAAACAGTATGTTCCAGTTCGGAAAGCTTGCTATACAGTCAACAGTATCAACACTTGGAACAGCAGCCATAGCAGCACAGGCTATGACCAATATCCTTGAAAATGTTAATGGTATATTCGGTATCGGTGTAGGTATGTGTCTTATGACCGTGGTAGGACAGACACTCGGTGCAGGGCGTAAGGAGGAAGCAAAGTACTATGTGGTTAAGCTTGCAGGAATAGCAGAGCTTGGAATAATAGCTTCATGTCTGTTAGTATATCTGCTTGTTGAGCCTATTACAAAGCTTGGCGGAATGGAGCCTGAAAGTGCCCGTATGTGTATAGAGATGGTCGGCGCAATAACTATTGTAAAGCCGCTTGTGTGGGTATTCTCATTTGTTCCTGCATATGGTATGAGAGCTGCGGGCGATGTAAAGTTTTCAATGATGACTTCAATTATAACTATGTGGGGATGCAGAGTTGCATTAAGTATTGCATTGATAAGAGTTTTTGGAATGGGACCTATGGCTGTGTGGTATGGTATGTTTGCAGACTGGACAATAAGAGGAATAATATTTACAACAAGATTTTTAAGTGGTAAATGGATTAAAAAGGTTGTATAGATAATAAAGCCATATTCTGTATGTGTAGCGTTTTTTATTAGATAATTGTGTAAAAAATGCATTAACATATATACAGAATATGGCTTTTTATTTGCTTCTTTGTCAATGGATGACGTAAAAACTTTATTTTACAAGTCAGAAAACTTTAACATTATCTATAAAATTATATATCAGCAGTTATATTTTAATTAGAAATTTATAAATACATTAATTCATAAATATACTGCATAAGTAAGTTTATCCTAACTATCCGTATACAGACTTATATAAAAATAGAATAATTTTTTTATTAGAGGAAATCACAATGTCATATGCGTTTGCAGGGCATTAAAAATGAATATTTTATACATATTTAACAAAAATAGAAAAACAAAACTTTATAATATTGACAAAAATGTGAAAAAGATGTATTTTCAAGCTACTTAAACAAAATACTTATATAAAAGTTATTGGCATATTCAGTGTTGGGAGTGAATATAATTAATAAGATAAGTTTACATTTGCTTAAGGTTTTTACAACTAAATGTTAATTGCATGTATTAGGCGCAAGGCAGATAGGAGGAAGTATGTTAAGATTAAGAAAGGTTGCGGCATTGGGACTAGCAGCACTTATGACAGTCGGTTCACTTAGCATTCCGTCTACGGCGGGAGCAGCGGGGCTGCCAACAACACAGGGACATGATAAGTATGTCAACAAGAATGTATTTGATGTTATATCAAGTGATACATTCGGTACAAAGGAACTTGAGAGCCCATTATTTGATAAGACAACAGGTTCAAACGATATTACAGATTTACAGGTTCCTACACTTGCATATGATGATACAAGTATAGGACTTGTATGGCAGAAGCCAGAAAAGTACGATAATGTAGCAGATTATAAGGTATACATAAACGGTGAGCCTGCTGGCACAGCAAGAGAGAATTACAAAGTAAACGCTGCATGGGCAGCAAAGTATATGGAATCATTCTATGATTACTATAATACACAGGGCAAGAGCGATGTTGAGATGGTTAATGTAGATATCCATGCATACAGAGCAACAGGACTTAAGCCTGACACAGAATACACATTTAAAGTTGTAGCTGTAGATGAGAGTGGCAAAGAAATCGGTACAGCTAAAGAAATAAAGCAGAGAACAACAAAGGCACCAGAGGTTGTTAATATCAAGGACTTCGGTGCAGTTGAAACAGAAGGATATACATCTTACAACGATGAGATTAATGCAGTTATAGAGAGCAACACTAAGGCTATTCAGGCAGCAATCGATGCTTGTCCAGAAGGTGGAAAGGTTGTTATACCTGAAAACACAGATGGAAAGGTTTTCGTAAGTGGCGCTGTATGGCTTAAGAGTGATATGACACTTGAAGTTGATGGTACATTATGGGCATCACCTAACAGTGACCACTTTGAGATAGGTTTCCTTATGTATCCATTCTACACAGATACAAGAGGATGGGGACTTGTCAATGCGATGACAGCAGATGAGTCTAATCCTATAAAGAACGTAAGAGTAACAGGAACTGGTACTCTTTATGGTAACGGCTGGAAATATGGTGCCGGTTCAACTATATATGAAGATGGTTACACATCTAATAAGGGTAAGAACACTCAGGCAGGTGACCCAACAGACACTGAGAACTGGGGTCTTCCAAGATATGTTGGAGGCGGTAACGTAAATGTATTCTATCAGGGTATCCAGTCAAAGGATTCAGCATATAAGTACCTTAAGAATACAGGTAACTATGATGAAGACAAGCTTACAGCGCTGTTTAGTGCCACAACAGCAGATGAAGCAAAAGAAGCGGCAACGGGAGTATCATCAGGTGACCTTAAGTTTGCATATGCAACACGTTCAAGTCTTCTTATTATGAGAAACTGTGAAAATGTTTATGTTGGTGATATCACTATTGAGAACCCATCTAACCATTCAGTTAATATTCTTGATTCAAGAAATATTGCAACAACTAATGTAAAGGTATTCTCATATGATGGTAACAACGGTGACGGTCTTGGATATGGCTGTTCACAGAATGTAGTCTGCTGGGGTAACTTCACAGATACAGGTGATGATAACTTAGGTTTTGGTGCTTCAGTTGGTATGGGCGCAAGAGATTCAGAAATCCAGACAAACTCAGAAGTATGGATGTTTGATAACTTCCTTCGTGAAGGTCATGGTGGTCTTGCAGCAGGAAGCCACACAGGTAATGGTATTCAGGATGTTCTTTTTGAAGATACAGTTATGAACCATATTGATATGGCATTCAGATTTAAGTCAGCACCTACTAATGGTGGTTTCGGTGCTAACATAACTATGCGCGACTGTGCAGTAGCTGATACTAATCAGGGCTGGGTATTTACAACAAGCTATGGTGATCCTAACTCAGCATCATCTACAGAATATGCTGAGATTGGTGAGTTCTATAACTTTGCATCATACAATGTTTCAGTATATGGTGCTAACCAGAATACAATACAGGTACTTGCAGATATTGACCCTGTAGGCAATACAAGCAAGCCATTACATTCACACCACAATATGTATTTCCAGGATATTACATTTGGTAATGTAGGTTCTAATGGTTCTTATAAGAACAAGAATGGCTGGGAAACACTTATAGGCTGTGACAATTCAGTATTCTACAATGTAAAGACAGTATCATATAACAAGAAAGCAGAAAGTAAGAAGACTAACAAGGCATGGAATAATATCCAGTATTGTAATAACCTTGTATTCCAGGGAACTACATGGGATTCACTTAATGCATGCACAGATAATATGAAAGCTGCTATGAGTGGAATAACTGTAAAAGATAACACAGTAAAGGCTGAGAATTATAAGGAAACACCAGATAAACCAGATGCAGGTGACACAGATAATAACAAGCCAGATGCAGGTACAGCAACAGAGTGGACATCAAGTGTTGATGACTGTACAGATTTCTTTAATGATGCAGTGGATGCAACTAAGGGAAAGACAGATGCTATTGAAGCAGTACCTAAGGTAGAAACAAAGAATACACCTCATAACATCGGTTATCTGTATGATAATGAACATAATAGGGGCAAGAATACACAGTATCCAGGCTACGAGCAGGGTTATGCTTATACTAACTGCGATATAGCAGGACTTACAAAGCTTGTATTACCAATCTGCAGACAGACAGACGCAGGAACACAGACAGTTTCAGTACGTCTTGATGCTAAGGATGGTAAAGAGATTGCCAAGACAACACTTAAGGGTGTTAAGAATGATGGTTATGTCGATTATGAGATGGATGTAACACTTCCAGAGGGAGTAGATACAACTAAGGCTCATAAGATATTTGTAGTATTTACATCAACAGGCAATACAGCTAATTATATTGCCAATGCAAGAGATCTTAAGGGTATTAAGACAGCAACAGCAAAGGCAGCTGACAGCAGAGCAGCAGCTAAGGAATCAGTAGACCTTACAAATGGTCTTACAGAAGGAATAGAATATAACAAGGACAGCGCATATGCTACAGTTTCTACACTTGAAACAGCAGGTGTTAATGTACTTTCAGAGTTATCAACACCAGAACAGCCAGTAACTATAGATGGTGTTACATATACACAGTTTATACAGGCATCTACAGCAGCTGGTTCAGGTGTAAAGGTTCCAGACAATGGTACAGCAACATATGTATTCAAGGCAAAGACAGACTGCTCAGTTACATTACATAACAGAGCAACAAGTAAGGAATGGTGGTTTGTAGAGTCACCAGATGGAGCAAAAATAACAAATAGTGCAACAGGCTCAACAGTTGAAGCTATTATGACATTCAACTTAAATGCAGGTAAGACATATTACTATTACTGTGCTGGTTCTAAGCCAATGGTATATGGTATATATCTTGATGCACCAGTAGCTAACGCAGATTCTTTACTTAAGGAAGAAACAGCAACAGGTGGTTCAGATAGTAGTGATACACAGACAGCTTCAGATAAGTCAGTTAAGCTTACATGGACAGCAGTTGACAATGATACTGAAGTATACTATGGAGTTGACACATATGTTGATGGTGTAAAGGTTGATATGGTTGACGGAATTAAAGATACATCAACAATTATTGACAGATTATCAGCAGGTGTTGAGTACACATTTAAGGTATATGTAAGTGAAAAGGCTGATAATGCTAACAGCTTAAATGCAGGCAACAACAAGACATATCTTGGTGAATCAACATTTACAACAGAAGGAAGTAAGGACACAGCAGCTATTGCAGCTAAGGACACAGAAGTTAGTCTTGCAAGTGCTATATATACATGCGCACAGGCAACATGGACAGGAATTTCAAAGGATGATACAAGAATTCGTGGATATAAGATATATGCTAATGGCAATCTTGTTAAGACACTTTACAACTATCAGATAAATAAGTATGACACAGTAGATACTATAAGCAATCAGGTTGGTCGTCTTACACCGGGTATTGAAAATAAGGTTCAGATTGTTGCATTTACAGATGCAGGAGTAGAATACAAGTATCCAGAAGCAACAGCTAAGACACTTGAAAACTATGATTACAAGGCTCCTGTATGGAGCAGCGATGCTGCAGTTACAGCTAAGGAAAATGAAGCCGGTGACATCGTTATAACATGGGATGCAGCAACAGATGATACAAAGGTTGGCGGATACCGTGTATACCTTGATGGTGTAGCTTATGGTTCTGATAAGTACTTTAATCCAGTTAATGGAGCAAAGACAACAGAAGAAACAACTTATACAATTAAGAAAGAAAATCTTCCAGAAGGCTTTAAGGCATCAGATGCCCACACAGTAACAATCCAGGCAGGAGATACATGGTGGAAGGCAGAAACTACTATGGGAGCTTTCGATAAGATGGCAGGATTTAACTGGACTAACAAGGGTCTTAGCGCAGCTGTTGAAAATTATAAGCCAGAGCCAGGCAAGACAGATACAAAGATTGATAACGATACAGTATCTGTTGATAAAGAAGAAGTAGAAAATGCTATACTTACAGATGATGATAAGAAAGCTCTTGAAGCTGGTCAGAATGTAGATATAAAGATTAGTGTAACAGATGCTTCTAATGAAGTATCAGCAGATGCTAAGATAGCAATAGAAGCTGCACTTAAGGCAGCAGCAGACAAGGATGCATCTGTCAATGTTGGACAGTATCTTGATATATCTATTAAGAAGACAGTAGGTGAAGCTTCTTCTGATGTAACAGAAACAGCTAAGGCAATCAGCTTCAATGTTGATATACCAGAAACAATGAAGAATGCTGATAAGAATGTATCAAGAACTTACTATATCATAAGAATGCATGACGGTAAGGCAGAAGTTATTCCATCAAGTGTTGAAAATGATAAGATAACATTTGCAACAGATAAGTTCTCAACATATGCACTTGCATATGCAGATGCTTCTGTAAAGTCAGATGATGGAACAAACACAAATCCAGATGACAGCAAGAAAGATGATGGAACAAATACAAATCCAGATGACAGCAAGAAGGATGATGGAACAATCACAACACCAGATGACAGCAAGAAGGATGATACAACAGTAACAACACCAGATAATGGCAATAATGCAGCCGGCGGTGCATCTACAGGCAGCACAACAGACACAACAGCTACAACACCTAAGACAGGTGATACAAACGCTTCAATGTGGATGTTACTTGCAATTATGGGAATGGCAGGAATTGCATTTGTTACTGCAAAGAAGAGAGGTTTAGTAAGAAAGTAATAATGCTTACAGACTTAGAATACAAGTTATATAAATGAAAATAATATAATGAGTAGTTGAAGAAGCTATTCTTAAGACTTATAACCGCAGGGTGGAGACTTAGGAGTAGCTTCTTATCTTTTTGTGGTATATAATGAGCACAAGGAAAAGGTTTGAAAACAGGAGAAAAATAATATAAATAAAGAATTCATATTAAAGAGATTGGAGATAGAAAAATGAATAAAAAACGTGATTTATTGGCAGTTATAATATTGCTTTTAGGAAAATATGTTATTCCATATATGATTGCATTTTCTTTGAAATACATATTAAGGAAAGATATTAGCAGTTTTCAAGGTCAGATATTAGATTTAGCTATTGTTATAATTACATTTGTAGTTATAGTAATATTATATAAAGATAGAATTCTATGTAATATACGCGACATTTTTTCAAAGAGTTTTTTTAGAAATATATGGATATTATTATCAAGTACTTTAATTGTACTTCTTGCTAATATAACAATTTCCAGCTTGCTTATTAACTGGGGAATATCAAGTGATAATCAGGAAATTCTTGTTACAGAATTACATAATAATTATATAATTCAATTTTTGTCAGTGGTAATTTTAGCACCAGTTGTTGAAGAGGCAATTTGCAGAGGTGTAGTATTTAAGATTATTAGTAAAAAAAGTATAATATTGGGGTTTATTATATCTTCAGTTATATATGCTTTACTTCATATAGATTTTCAGCTTATAAGTGATGGAATATCTGTTCTTCCTCTGATTTTACCATATTTTATATTAGGAGTTGGCTTTGCGAGTGTTTATTATAGGACTAAAAATATATGTTATTCAGTTTTAATGCATATGATGATAAATTTATTGTTTTTGCTTATGGAATTTTATTAAAATTGCAGTTACTAGTTATACTTGAAATTATTATACTTTGAAGTATAATAATTATCCAAATCAGGATATACGTGCTATAATGTGCGTAAGCAATGAGCCGTGCCAGATAAAAGAATAAAAAAGCAACAGCTTTTCTGGACATGCATGGCGTAGCAAATAATACATGCTATAATGACACATAGCAATAACAAAGGAGGCTTGATGAATGATAAAAAAATACCCAAAATCATTACAACGCTGGCAATATGCGGTGGTCTGATAATGGGCTTTAATACATTAAAAACACCAGTATATGCTAATGATGATGCACAGACAGTAATAACCAATGATGAAAATGGCATACCTGACAGTGTTTTGTACAATGCTCTGTTAGAAGAACTTGACCGCAACAATGATGGTGTGATCACTAAAGAGGAAGCCAGCAGGAAAGTATATGCATTTACAATAAAGGATGAAAATATCACAACTCTTAAAGGTATTGATAATATACCCAATATAATAGCTATGACATTAGCTAACGATAATATAACAGATATCAGTCCATTAGCTGGTCTAAAAAAAATAGAATCACTTAATATTGAGGGAAATAATATAAGCGATATAAGTGTTTTGAGTAATCTTTCAAAACTTAAGAAAATTAGTATTGATGATAATAATATAAGTGATATTTCACCACTTAAGGGACTTAGCATGCTTGACTGGATAACAATGCGCAACAATAATATAAGTGATATAAGCGCACTGGGCAGTCTTACAAGCTTAACACATGTTGACCTTGATGATAATAATGTGAGTGATATCAGTCAGCTTAAGAATATGAAGCAGCTTGTTATGATAAGACTTGCTAATAACAATATAAGTGATATCAGTGCTCTTGAAGGCTTTACTAACTTAAAAGAGCTGCATCTTGAAAATAATCATGTTTCAGATATAAGTGCATTAAAGGACTCCTATGGAATGAATTGTTTAAGGCTGAATGATAATAATGTCAGCGATATCAGTGTTTTAGCACAGTATGATTCTTTATGGGAATTAAAGCTGCAGAATAATAATATAACCAATATAGATTCTTTAAAGCTGTTTTTTGAAGGCTGCAATACAGATTTCTATGATAGTGATTTCTTGTACTATGATGCAGACAATGTATTACACGGAAGAGTACTTCTTTATGGTAACAAGATACCTGAAAGTTCATTCAGAAATGCAGCTTCCCGTTATATACTTAACTATCCGGTAACAAAAGATGGTGAATTAATAGGTGTGACATGGCTTGAAGCACAGCAGCCTGTAAAGGATGAAGATAACAGCTCAGGTGACAATAATAATGATAATAACAATACAACAAATACTGGAAAGGTTGTACAGCTTGATGATGGCAGCTGGTATTATGTTGTAAATGGTTTTGTTGATTACAGTTATAATGGAGTAGCGAATAACGAATATGGCTGGTTCTATATAAGAAATGGAGCCCTTGACTGGAGTTATACAGGCTTGACAGACAGCGAATATGGCTGGTTCTATATAAATAACGGAGTGCTTGACTGGAATTATACAGGATTGGCATATAATGAATATGGCTGGTTCTATGTAAGAAATGGAGCACTTGACTGGGGTTATACAGGCTTGGCAAACAACGAATATGGCTGGTTTTATGTAAAAAACGGAGTACTTGACTGGAGTTATATGGGCGTAGAAGGTAATGAATACGGCTGGTTCTATGTAAAGAACGGAGTACTCGACTGGAGTTACACAGGCGTAGCAGGTAATGAGTATGGCTGGTTCTATATAAAAAACGGAGTGTTAGACTGGAGTTATACCGGAGTAGCAGGTAATGAGTACGGCTGGTTCTATATAAAGAACGGTGCATTAGACTGGAGTTATACAGGACTTGCATATAATGCATATGGAACATGGTACATAGTAAATGGTACAGTTGCATTTGACTATACAGGCAGCGTTAATAATGTAAATGTTGTCAACGGACAGGTAGTAGGACATGAACATAACTGGATACATCGTGAAGACATTTATGGTGAAAAGTTCGTATCAAAAGATAATATGAAACGATATGATGACGGAACTTATATAATTGATGATGGATATGAGGCTGTATATGAGAGCCACATAATATGCGGTAACTGTAAGATAGATTTTGGCAAAGAAGAGGATGGCGCAGAAGAGGCATGGGTAGAGCATGTATTAGAAAGTCCTCTTTATACAGGCTGTCAGAACTATTTCGTTGAAGAAATTCTTGTCGGAGAGAAATGTACAGCAGTTGTAACACCAGCGCATGATGAATGTTCGGGTTGTGGAGTTGTAAAGGGCGAATAAATAAAGTTGTAAAAGGTAAATAAATAATATTTAACATTATAGGTGCTCTCAAGGCTTTAAAATAAAGGCTTTGAGGGCATTTTTGAATTTGAATATATGTCAAATACAGATTGAAACACATAAATTTTTATGATAAAATAAATCTAAATATTGAAATAAATACAGTGCGGCAGGGTAATGAGGCTGGCTTTTATGTCTGTGCAGGATAATGATGCCAGAGCATAACACCAGAACCTTATGATTAATGCTGCCTGACAAGGAGGATATAATGGAGCAGTATAAGCAGGAATTTATAGATTTTATGGTAGAGAGTGATGTATTAAAGTTTGGAGATTTCACATTAAAGAGTGGAAGAAAATCACCATTTTTTATGAACGCTGGTGCTTATGTAACAGGTACACAGCTTATGCGTCTTGGTGAGTATTATGCTAAAGCTATTCACGAAACATATGGTGATGACTTCGATGTACTTTTCGGACCTGCATATAAGGGAATTCCAATCAGTGTAGTTACTGCTGTTGCTTATGCTAAGTTATACGGCAAAGAAGTACGTTACTGTTCAGACCGTAAGGAAGAGAAAGACCACGGCGCAGATAAGGGCGGTTTCCTTGGAAGCAAGCTAAAGGACGGCGACAGAGTTATTATGATAGAAGATGTTACTACATCTGGTAAGTCTATGGAGGAAACAGTTCCAAAGGTAAGAGGAGCTGCGGACGTTACTATCGTAGGTCTTATGGTATCCCTTAACCGTATGGAAGTAGGTCTTGGTGGTAAGATGAGCGCACTCGATGAGATTAAGGAAAGATATGGTTTCCCTACAAGCGCAATCGTTACTATGGAGGATGTTGTTGAACACCTTTATAATAAGGAATGTGAAGGCAAGGTTGTTATAGATGATACATTAAAGTCAGCTATAGATGCTTATTATGAGCAGTATGGTGTGAGAAATTAATATGCTTGCTATTGCATAAAATGTGAGAAAATGTTTTTGCCAAAGATAATGGCTGGCAGCGAAAATGTTTTGAACTATGTTTTGAACTTAACATCATATGAATATTAGGAGGCAGCATGGAAGAAAAGTTATATAAAAAGATGAAGTCAGTAGGTGTATCTAATCTGGTATTTGGTATCGTAACTATAGCATTTGGAATAGGTGCAGGTGTTATGATGATTGTTAATGGCGCAAGACTTCTTGCACATAAGTCGGATGTACTTTTTTAAATATGTTGATTAACTGCCTGGTATGGCATATATTTACAGTAGAGGAGAGAGTAAGAAATATTGTAAATTATGCTGTACCGGGCATATTGCGTTGTTGAGACAGGGGTGGAATATAGAAATATTCAGAAAATAATATCTGGAATATGGATAATATTAGTATTGTAGTAGAGGGTATTTAATTATTAATAATTGATATTAATGTTGTAATAGAGCAGAATGATAGAGTAGAGTTAGTTAAAATAGAGGTTGATAAAAATAAGATTAAGCAGTATATGGATTACTTAAGACAAAAGAAGTAATTATCCATATTGTAGGGAACAGAATTCAAGATAATGGGAGAATAATAGAAAATTATAAAGACAGGCAAAATAATTATGAAATTTGAAAAAAATAAAAAAGCTCTAATGAAGCTTTTGTTTATTATATATATGTGTCTTCTTATATACGTTGTATTTTTTGCAGAAGCAATGGGGAGGACACCTCAGGGGGAGTATGTGTATAACCTTGTTCCTCTTAGGGAAATTAAGCGTTTTTGGAAGTATATTTTTGATAATGATACACTGGGCAGTATAGCAAGGCTTAATATATTTGGCAATATTATTGCCTTCGTGCCATTTGGAATATTTCTGCCATATTTATCAGAAGGAAAGCTTAAGTTTATATTAACATTTCTGTATTCGTTTGGATTATCACTGACAATAGAGCTTGTGCAGCTTATAACCAGAGTGGGAAGCTGCGATGTGGATGATATAATACTTAATACGATTGGTGGAGTTATAGGATACATACTCTGGAGCATATACAGACATATTAAGAAAGGATAGAAGATTAAAGTGAAGTTATTTAATAAGTACAAGTTCTCGGATAAAAGACAGTCACTTGGTGGAATAATATCTACTATAATGGGGTTGTTAGCTTTGGCATCTTTAATATATGGAGTGTATATTTCGTTTAAGGCGCAGGGATATGCCGGACTTAAAGTAGGAAGTCTGGGACTTTTAAGTCTTTTTATATCTGTTATTGGAACAATTATCGGACTGTTAAGCTTCAAGGAGGACGATAAGTTTTATACATTGTCAAAGGTTGGTTCGATGCTTTGTGGAATACTTGCAGTATTTATGATAGCGGTATTTCTTATGGGATTATAATTAAGTATGCTGATATGGATTATATAGGTTTATAGGATTATAAATGATTTATTAAGGAGATATGGTTGTGTTTGATGATAATGTATTAGAGCGTTATTCGCTTGCTATAGAAAGAATTGCAGAGATTAATAGTGAGTGTGAGATAAAGAATAATAAGCATAAAGATTATTTTAATAAAGTGTCAGCATTTATCCTGCTTATGGATAAGCTTAAAAATGATGTGGCAGATGATGCATTTAACAGTATGTCACTTGAGGAGCTTAGTGAGTATAACCACAGACTCTATGAAGATGTGGCAGACAGAGCATATGATACAAGCTATGCTAATCCACGCGTATGTGCAAAGGCGTTCGGTGAGGATGCTGGAAAGCTTATGGCTATGGTTTATATGGAGCTTCGTGCACTTATCGTGTATATGTATGAGAAAAGATTATCAGATGCTACATCCGTTATTGAACTTTTTATAGAATTATATTGTATATTTGTCGATAATGAAGCTGATGCTGCCGGAAGAAATAATAATGCCCAATATACTGATAGTACAGTGTGTGGATGTGAGGCATCGGATATAATTCCAGATGAAGAGTACCGCCAGCTTGGTGAGGCTGTTTACTGGTATGTAAGCGATTACAGTGATGATTATATAGATTACAGGATAAGAGAGCTTCTTGACCCATCACTTGACTTTGCAACTAAGATTATTATGGAAAGTGACTTAAGTGATGTAAGATATCTTTATAAATATGGTGAGTATGTAACTGATAATGAGCTTAAGATGGCAAGACACCTTAATACATTAAGTGAAGAAGCTATACAGGATATGGCACGCACATTTACAGAAGGATACAGAATAGGCTTCGTGCTTGGCAATAAGCCGCTCGATAAGAAGAAAACAGTTAATATAAGATATTGCCTTGGTTTTGAAAGGCTTGTCAGGGCGGAGATAGAACAGTTTGAAAAGATGGGGCTTAAGCCTACTATATACAGGGCTGCGGTTAATACTATCAATAAGAAAATGCATATTAAGATAGGTTATTATGGTGCAAGCCCTAACAAGCAGATGGAGTTCGACCACAGATTTGATAATGCACTTTATCTTGACGGCGACTTTGTTGAAAGAAAGTTAGGCGCACTTAAGAGTGCTTACGAAAAGTACAGTGAGCTTGCAGCGGTTCACGGCGGCCCTGCTGTTATGGAGGTGTTCGGTGAAACACCATTTGAGCCGGAGGATACTATAGAATGTTGTCATCTTGATGATAAACAGCAGAAGCTTCTTGTTAAGTATAATAATGAGTCTGGAAGTATTATCAACAGTTATATTAAGGGCGAGGAGAGAAGCTTTACTATAATAGCTTATCCATCACCACAGATAGGTGATAAGTTCCCAGAGATATTTAATGAGATAGTTAAGATAAATACTCTGGATTATGAAAAGTATAAGGTTATCCAGCAGAATATTATAAATGTGCTTGATAAGGCAGAATATGTAGAGGTTCACGGACAGGGAGCCAACGAAACAGATATGAAGGTTTCTATTATGAAGGTTAATAATCCTGATAAGGAAACTGTATTTGAAAACTGTCTTGCAGATGTCAATATTCCCCTTGGCGAGGTATTCACTTCACCAGTTCTTAAGGGAACAGAGGGGGTGCTTAATGTAAGCAGTGTCTATCTTAATGATATTAAGTTTAATAATCTTAAGGTGTACTTTAAAGATGGTTTTGTTATAGATTATAGCTGTGATAACTTTGAAGATGGTATGAAGGGCAAGGCACTTTTTAAAGAAAATGTATTATATAACCATGACACTCTCCCTATCGGTGAATTTGCCATAGGAACAAACACAACAGCTTATGTTATGGCTAATAAGTATGACATCGTGTATCTTCTTCCTATACTTATAGTTGAGAAGATGGGGCCTCATTTTGCGATAGGTGATACCTGTTATTCAAGGTCAGAGGACGTGGCAGTGTATAATCCTGATGGCAAGGAGATAATATCAAGAGATAATGAGGTGTCATTATTAAGAAAGACAGAACCAGATAAGGCATATTTTAACTGCCATACAGATATAACTATCCCATATGAGGAAATAGGCGATATAACAGTTGTTGGTTATGACGGCGAGAGAACAGCTATTATAAAGAATGGACGTTTTGTGCTTGATGGAACTAAGGAGCTTAATGAACCTTTTGAAGAGTAAGAATTATATATTGACAATTTTTTATAATCTAATATAATATTAAAAGGTTAGTGATAAATATATTATAAATATCTATGGTGCAGAATATATAGATATGAGATATTTATTAATTGGTTATGGAAACAAAAGAGTTGTGTGTATTCAATGGAGATGGAAATATTTTATGTACAAAGTAAGTGAAGATATCGGTGTTGTTAGTGCGGGCGAGATGTTAGTTACGAAAGATATAGACTTAAAAGCGCTGGATCTGAATAGTGCAGATAGAAAAGCATATTTTGCTGTGAAACGTTTTTTTGATATATTCATTTCTTTGATAGGATTGATTTTCGTAGTTCCAGTAGCAGTAGTTGTAAAGTTGTGCTATGTAATATCGGGAGATATGAAGCCGGTTCTTTATAAGCAGAAAAGAATAGGTAAGAACGGAAAGCCAATATATATATATAAGTTCAGAAGTATGGTCAGTAATGCAGACAAGGTACTTGAGGAATTACTTGAAAAGGAAGAGTATAAAGAAGAATGGGAGCAAAATCAGAAGTTTGAGAATGACCCAAGAATTACAGGTATTGGTAATGTATTAAGAAAAACATCTCTGGATGAAATTCCACAGTTTATTAATGTATTAAAGGGCGATATGTCTATTATCGGACCAAGACCATTAGTTGAGGGTGAGCTTGATGCACATAATGGAAATCACAGCATATATGAAAGTGTCAGACCCGGAATAAGTGGCTGGTGGGGCGCTAATGGAAGAAGCGCAACTACATATGAAAGAAGACTTGAATTAGAATATTTTTACTGTAAGAATTGCAGCATAATATTAGATATCAAGTGTATATTATTGACAATTGTGGCAGTCTTTTTTAAGAAAGGCGCTAAGTAACAGGAATGGGTATGAACAAAGATATAAGCGTAATAATTGCAGCACATAAGAAGTATAAGATGCCAGAAGACGGAATGTATATTCCTATGCAGGTTGGTTCACAGGGAAAGCCAGATATATGTTATATAAGAGATAATACAGGCGATAATATATCGGACAAGAATAAGAATTTCTGCGAACTTACAGGAATGTACTGGTTATGGAAGAATGATAATTCTAATGTAAAAGGGCTGGTGCATTACAGAAGATATTTCCTTGAAAAGAAATGCAAGGATAAATGGGAGGCGATAGCCTCAAAGGATTATATTGAGGGTATATTAAAAGACTACGATATAATTCTTCCAAAGATGAGAAATTATTATATAGAAACTAATTATAGTCAGTATATACATGCACATCATAAGATAGATTTAGATTTAACAAGAGAGATTATTGCAGAAAAGTATAGTGAGTATCTTGATGCTTATGATAAAAGCATGAAAATGACAAAAGGTCATCGTTTTAATATGATGATTATGAAGAAGAAGTATTTTGATGAATATTGTGAGTGGCTGTTTGACATATTATTCGAGCTTGAAAAAAGGCTTGATATTTCTGGATATTCTGATTATGATGCAAGAGTTTTTGGGTTTGTAAGTGAAAGACTTCTTGATGTGTGGGTTTTCACTAAAAATTATAAATATAAGGAATTGCCAGTGGGATTTATGGAAGATGAACATTGGGGAAGAAAGATTAACAATTTTTTAAAGAGAAAATTCTTAAAGAAACATAATTAAAAATAAGTTTTTAGTTATATATATAAAATCCCTAAGTAGACGATGTTTCTATAAGGGGATTTTTTATTATAATGATATATTGTTTGGGGAAGTGTATTATCATGGATGCGTATGTAAGCAGTTTTAATATGGACAGAAAGAGGTAAATATGTGTATTAATGTTTTGGTCTTTGGAATGACGGATAATCCGGGGGGAATGGAAAGCTGTGTAATGAATTATTACCGCAACATAGATAAGAATGAAGTCCACTTTGATTTTCTATGTAACTGGGAACATATGGTATATGCAGATGAAGTTATGGCTGATGGCTCACGTATATATACAATTCCTAAGAGAAGTGACGATTATAAGGCATATAAAGAAAAGATGGATGAATTATTTGAAAAGCATGCTAAGGATTATGATGTGCTATGGTATAATACATGTACGCTTGCTAACATAGATTATCTTGTGTATGCTAAGAAGTATGGAATAAAGAAAAGAATAATACACTCGCATAATTCTGGTAATGAAACATCCAAGTTAAGAGGTATGCTTCATTATATTAATAAAATGAGATTAAGTATGTATGCGACTGATTATTGGAGCTGTTCTATGCCTGCATCAAAATATTTCTTTAGCAACAGGATTATTAATTCCACAAGACATCATATTATTAACAATGCAATACAGTTACAGCATTTTCAGTATGATGAAGAAAAAAGAAAAGAGCTGCGTGATAAATATAATCTTAATAATAAGAATGTTATAGGACATATAGGCAGGTTCCAGCCACAGAAAAATCAGGAGTTTCTTGTAGAAATATTTAGCAGATATCTAAAGCAAGATAACAATGCAATCCTTATGCTTATAGGACAAGGTGAGAATGAGGATAAGGTAAAACAGCGTATATCAGAACTTGGTATTAATGATAAAGTTATGCTTATGGGTGTTCGTCAGGATGTCAATGAACTGTTACAGGCAATGGATGTGTTTGTACTGCCATCTTTATTTGAGGGACTTGGTATGGTTCTTATTGAGGCTCAGGCGGCAGGACTGCCATGTGTGACATCTAAGGATGTTGTTCCTGATATTGTAAATGTTACTGGTAATGTAAGCTTTGTTCCGCTGAATAATAATGCAGACGAGTGGGCGCAGAAGATATATGATACTTTGCAGAAGACATATGAGAGGAATAAGAGTATTCCGATGTTAACAGAGGCGGGATATGATATAGCTAGAGAGGCAGATAGGTTTGCAGAGTATATAAGTGAATGAAATAACAGCTATTAGTTTTATATAAAATAAATGTAAGGGATACAAGGTGTAATGATTAATAAATATTATATAAATATACAGCTTGATGAAATAAATAATGCAGGCTCAAAGGCAGTAAATGATTGTAATCAGATATTAAAAAATAATGGAGTAAAACCATATACACTTAATATTAAAAAAAGTGGCAATAAGTACTTAAGCATTCTTAATAAAATGATAGAATTTGAAAAGATTAAAAAGATAGAGAAGAATAGTTTATTATTTGTTCCACATCCAATCTATATAAATAAAAAATACTATATTGATATATTAAAAAAGGCAAAAGAAAAGAGAAATCTTAAGCTTGTTTTCTTAATTCATGATTTGGATTCTTTAAGGAAAATGTTTCCGGAATCAGATAAAGAGTTTAAGCATATAGATGATACAATGTATGGGATAGCAGATTATGTCATAGCGCATAACAGAAGAATGAAGGATTATCTTATTGATAAGGGTGTCAGTCCTGATAAAATATATGAATTGGGAATATTTGACTATTTAACCGATTGTGAAACAGAAAGTAAAACAATAAAATATGCCAAAACATTAAATATAGCAGGTAATCTAGATACGGGTAAATGTAAATATATAAAAGAACTTAATAATCTGAAAAAAGATATACAGGTTAATCTGTATGGTCCTAATTATGATGAAAATGTGCTTAATTCAGAGTCAATACATTATAAGGGAAAGTTTCCATCAGATGAAATACCATATCTGTTAGATGAAGGCTTTGGACTTGTGTGGGATGGTGATGGAATTAATGGCTGTAGTGGTAATACAGGTGAATATCTAAGATATAATAATCCTCATAAGCTTTCTTTATATATGGTGTCTGGTCTTCCAGTTGTAATATGGAGCAAGGCAGCAGAGGCGGAATTCGTCATAAATAATAAGGTTGGAGTAGTCGTGAATGATATTAATGATTTCAACGATGTATTTGATAAGATAGACGAAAAAACTTATTACGAAATGGTTGAAAATACAAGAAAAATATCAGAGAAAATGAGAAATGGCAAGTATTTAGAGCAGGTTGTTAATGATATATTAACAACATTATGATGAGAGGGTCAAAAGGTAAAAAAGTCATTTATGCTTGTATGTGATGACTTTTGAACTTGTGTCTCGTCTAATACCGAAAACGAAAAAAAGGTGCAAATATTGATATATAGTAATTGATATATCATATATGAAGAAAGGAAAAAATATGGGAGATAAGATAAAAAAAGTCGCATCCAGAAATGAGCTTATGGTTATTATATGCTTATGTATATATATATTCCTGTTAACATTTACAAATACAGCATGGTATACATTTAGTGAAGGCACTAAGGTTTATACTATATTTAAGCTGTTAAGATATGTGTCATATCTGTTGTTATTTATTGTTATTATGGCAGATATAATAAAGCATAATTACAGCAGGGAAACATTGTTTTATTTAATATGTCTTCTGGTATTTTCATTTATAGGAATGTTTACCGGAAAAGATAAGGCATTGTTCTTTTATATATTTCTGTTTGGTGCAGCATATGGTATGAGTATAAATAAGGTGGTTAAGTCAGCTTTTATTGTTCAGGCTGGACTTCTGCTTGTTACGGTAGTGTGTGCATTTGCAGGATTAGCAGATAACTCTATATTGGATTATGAGCGTTCAAGATATTCGCTGGGATTTAACTGGCCTAACCTTGCGCCTATATTACTTTTATTTGTTGCATTACAGTACATTTATATAAGAAAGAATAAAATAACTGTATGGGAATGTATAATAATTGAAGTTATCAATATCTTAATGTATAAGTTTACTAACACAAAGATGAGTTTCTTTATGTTAAGTGCATTGTTGGCAGTCGTTATAATATGCCAGTTATCAGCAACTATGAAAAAGCTTTTAAAGAAAGCCTTAATATCATTTAAAAAGCTTGTTGTTATAATTCCGGCTATATGTGCATTTATCGCATGCTGGCTGCCATTATATAATCCGGAAAGCACTATATGGATAAAGCTTAATAGTGTACTTTCAGAACGTTTATGGCAGTGTAGAAATGCTATAACAAGATATGGCTTTACACTATTTGGAAGACATATAGACTTTGAAGTACATAATGTACTTAATGGTGGTGTATCCGACCAGACATATTTTATTGACTCAGGATATCTGCATATAGCTATGCAGTCGGGATTAGTTATATTTGTATTACTTGTGCTTTTATATGTTATATGTATGTATAAGGCATATGCTAATAAGGATTATTATATGTTATGCATTATGATAGTTATATCTGTATTTTGTATAAATGATATTTACTTTATCAGTCCGTTTAACATATTTATATTATATGCGTTCTGTGATAATGACACTTTCAAAGAAATACCATTATTGCAGAAGTTATCAAAACCAGTAGGTGTGGTTTATGATTGTATAGGTAACATTAGTTCAAAGATGTCAAAGAAAGAACGTTAATATGAGTAAGCAGAAATCATTAAAATTAAACTTCATAATGAATGCAATACTTACAATGTCAAGCTTTCTGTTTCCGCTTATAACATTTCCGTATGTATCAAGAGTGTTACTTCCGGCAGGAACAGGAAGAGTTTCATTTGCGAATTCTGTTGTGACTTATTTTGTTATGATATCACAGCTTGGTATTCCGACATATGGTATAAGAGCGTGTGCGGTTGTAAGGGATAATCCGGTAAAGTTAAAGAAAACAGTATATGAGTTATTTATAATCAATGTGTTTATGAGTATTCTTGCATATGCAGTGTTTTTTATAGCTATGGCAAGTGTGCCAAGACTAAGGGCAGACAGAAATCTGTTTCTTATAACAAGTACACTCATATTCTTTAATACAATAGGTGTGGAATGGCTTTATAAGGCATTGGAGCAATATACATATATAACAGTCCGTTCAATTATATTTAAGTTTGTTGCGCTTATTGCAATGTTTGTGCTGGTACGTGATGCGGATGATTATGTAATATATGGCGGAATATCAATATTTGCAGCGTCAGCTTCTAATGTATTTAACTTCTTAAGATTAAGGAAAATCTTAGGAAAAAGAAAAGTGTCAGGACTTAATCTTAGAAGACATTTCAAGCCGGTATTTACATTTTTTATAATATCGTGTGCTACAACTATATATACCAATCTTGATAATGTTATGCTTGGTTTTATGAAGGATGATATTGAAGTCGGATATTATAATGCAGCAACGAAGATTAAAAATATTCTTGTAAGTATAGTCACATCATTAGGAACAGTGCTTATGCCAAGAGCTGCTTATTATATTGAGCAGGAAATGTGGGAGGAATTCTACAAGCTTTCCAAGAAGGCTATAAAGTTCGTTCTGATTGCAGCAACATCGATGATGATATATTTTATGATATATGCAAGGGAAGGCGTGCTTTTCCTGTCGGGAGATGCATTTGAAGGAGCAGTTATTCCTATGATGATAGTAATGCCTACATTATTGTTTATAGGACTTACCAATATTATGGGTATTCAGATGCTTATTCCAATGGGACTTGAAAATGCAGTTATGATATCAACATTTGCAGGTGCGATAGCTGACCTTATATTAAATGCCATACTTATACCATTCTTTGGTTCGGCAGGTGCAGCTATTGGAACGCTTGTTGCAGAATTTATTGTGTTTATAGTCCAGATGGTATATCTTAAGAATGATATAGCGTATCTGTATTCTAAACAGAATTATATAAAGATTATAGCTGCGTTGATTGTTGCAATGATTGGAGCTGTTGCTGTTAAAGTATTAATATCAGGAATATTTATAAAACTTGTTGTATCAGCAGTATTATTCTTTGGATTATATGTAATTATGCTTTATATAATGAGAGAAGAAGTTATTACGGAGAACGTGAATAGAATTCTATCGCGTTTTATAAAAAGTAAATAGATTTATAATCAGGATGCTAAGGTAAAAATTATAAAGCCAATGGATTAAAATGGAGGATTAAAATGTACGATTATTTAGTAGTAGGTTCAGGATTATATGGTGCAATATTTGCCCATGAAGCTAAGAAAGCAGGAAAGTCAGTGCTTGTGGTTGACAAAAGACCTAATATAGCAGGTAACATTTACACAGAAAAGCAGGAAGGTATCAATGTACATAAGTACGGCGCACATATATTCCATACTAATAACAAGAAGGTATGGGAGTATATTACACAGTTTGCTGAATTCAACAGATTTACAAACAGTCCTGTAGCTAATTATAAAGGTGAGCTTTACTCAATGCCTTTTAATATGTATACATTCAATAAGATGTGGGGCGTTGTAACTCCAGAAGAGGCAGCGGCTAAGATTGAGGAGCAGAAAAAAGAGATAACAGGCGAACCTAAAAATCTTGAAGAGCAGGCAATATCACTTGTTGGACGTGATATATATGAAAAGCTTGTAAAGGGTTATACAGAAAAGCAGTGGGGAAGAGACTGCAAGGAACTTCCAGCATTTATTATTAAAAGACTTCCTGTAAGACTTACATTTGATAATAATTATTTCAATGCTTTATATCAGGGAATTCCAATGGGCGGATATACTAAGATGGTTGAAAATATCTTAGATGGTATTGAAGTAAGATTAAACACAGATTACCTTGAGCATAAGGAGGAGCTTGATGCACTTGCAGATAAGGTTGTATACACAGGTCCGATAGATGCTTACTTTGATTATAAGCTTGGAACACTTGAATACCGTTCAGTAAGGTTTGAAAATGAAACTCTTGATAAGCCAAACTTTCAGGGTAATGCGGCTGTCAATTATACTGACAGGGAAACACCTTGGACACGTATTATAGAGCATAAGTGGTTTGAGTTTGGCAAGGATGAAGAGGGCAACGACCTTCCAAAGACTATTATAAGCCGTGAGTATTCATCAGAATGGAAGCCGGGTGATGAACCTTATTATCCAGTAAATGATGAGAAGAATGGAAAGCTGTACGAAGAGTATAAGAAGTTGGCAGATGCAGAGGGTAAAGTTATATTCGGTGGAAGACTTGGAGAATATAAGTATTATGATATGGATGCTACTATTGCTTCTGTACTTGATAAGTGTGAGAGTATTTTTGGAAAGTAGTATAATAATTATATATGATGATACCAGTGGCACATGTTTAGCACGGACCGAAGCGGAGCGTAGACGTGGGAGTGCGTAGCACGGAACAATCCGTAGGTATCATAGGTGGGGGCTTTTGACCCCAACATCTAAGATAATATAAAATCAAAAATATAAAGAAAAGAATAAAGAGAAGGAAAACAAGTGGCTGATACAGATGTAAGTGTAATAATTCCAGCATACAATGCTTCCAGATATATAGGCAGGGCTGTGGAAAGTGTAAAAAAACAGACTGGATTATCATGGGAAATTATAATTGTTGAGAATGGTTCTACAGATGATACATATGATAAATGTCTGGAATATGCCAATGCAGATGACAGAATTAAAGTTATGCGGAGTAATAAAGGTGTGTCCAATGCACGTAATAAGGGGCTTGATAATGCATCAGGGAAATGGATATGTTTTCTTGATGCAGATGATTACCTTTATGATGGAGCGTTTCAGTATATATCTGGCATAAGTCAGGCATATAAAACAAAATGTGTATTTTTCGGACATAACAGTGGTGAGGGTAAAGTTGACAGGGAAACTCTTACATATAAAGATGAGGATAAGTATCTGGATTTCCGATGCAGTATGTTGAAAAATCCTACCCAGTATATGACTGTATGGGGAAAACTTTTAGACAGGGAAGTTATTAATAACAATAATATAAGATTTGATGCTAATCTTGTACTTGCAGAGGACAGTGATTTTCTGTTCAGATATATGCAGTGTGTAGATAGTGCTGTAGAGATAAGAACAGAATTATATCACTATTCCAGGGATAATGAGTCAACAGTAAGAAGTTATAATGCTGATACGACTAAGAATTATGTAAACTCTATCAATAACACATTAAAGTATGTGAAAAATGATGGAGAAGAGATAAGAAAGGCATATAATCAGTATATATTAATTCACCTCATTCTTATTCTTGTACATGATACTTATAATGTTAATAATCCTGCTACGGGAAAGCAGAAAAAACATAATATGAAAAGGCTTTTAAAAACAGATTGCTTCAGGCAGGCTATTGCAGAAACAAAGTTATCTGAATGTCGAGGCTTTCGTATGCTTCCAGTAATCTGTTTTAAGCTTCATATGGACTGGGCAGCGGTACTAATGGTTAAAGTGCGTATATATCAGAATTCAAAACACTGATAAGTTACCACGTATAAAATATCAGTTATATAAATGGAGTTATTGATGGCAGGCAGTAAAAGAATTATCCGACTTGACATTGCAAGAACATTTGCAATATTATGTGTTGTTTTATGTCACTGTTGTGATATGACATATTATTATAATGATACAATTAAGCTTAGTGAGCTTGGAATGGCATCACAAATCTTTATGATTGGTACCCAGACGATAGGAAGACTTGGCGTTCCGATATTTCTTATGATTTCAGGTGCGCTGCTTTTTAAGAAGATAATAAATAATGAAGGCGATATATTAAGATTTTATAAGAATAATCTGTTACCTTTATTTATTGTCAATGAAGTGTGGGTTATATTATATGAGCTGTTTAATGTGTTCGTGCTAAAGCAGACATTTGTTATAGATGATTTTATTAAGGAGCTGTTATTACTTAAGAATTCAATTATGTCCAATATGTGGTATATGCCTATGATATTAGGTGTATATATAGGAGTGCCTTTTGTGGCTGTAATAGTTAAGAAGTTTTCATTCAGGGCAGTTGCACCGGTTATGGGCGCAATATTTATATTTTCATATATTGTGCCTATGCTTAATGTAATATCCAAGATATATAATCTTAATCAGACATTTGGCTCAGATACATATATACCATATATGGGAGCAACATATGGATTGTATATGTTAATAGGATATTATATATATAATAACAGACATGTACGATTGAAAAATGGAGTGTTGGTCTTGATTTCTTTATGTAGTTATGCTATCACTTTATATGTTCAATTATATTCTTTGGGAAGCAGTTCTTATTATTTTTATAAGGTGTGGTACGATTTTCCATTTTTATTAATATGCTCATCCTGCATATTTGCATTATTTTGCAGGATTGATGATAATCGTATATGTGTAAAGCTGTCCAATGTATTTACATATATCAGCAGGATAAGTATGGGAATATTTTTTGTCCATGTCTTAATAATATCAATTAAAGTAAATTATATGGGACAGTTTAATGGAAGTCTGTCACTCGAAACAGTTATTATGACGGTAGTAACTACTATATTATCAATAATGATTATATGGTTGTTTGGCAGAAGCAGATTGCTTGCGAGGTATATGTTCCTTATAAAGTGAAAATATATATAATTGATGCCAGGATTATCGTTCAGGGGTGTGTAAAATCTTATGGATAGTCTTTGAATGATAATATTATATGATGAAATTGTCAAAATGTCAGAAAGATATTATGATATAAGACATTGACATCATTATGGATTACAAAAGATGAATTGCATATTGAAAGAATATATATTACACAGGGTAAATGCATATTATATGTATTGCAGGAGTTAATTGTGTATATTACAACAGATAATAAAATAAAAAATTGGGATAATAAAGGAGAATAAAGTGTTTAAGAAAAAAATGTTTTCGGCTGCACTTGCATGTGGCTTATGTGTGGCTTTAAGTATGCCGGCATATGGTGCAGAAGTAAGAGGCGATATAACCTCTGACATAGTCTATGATGGCCAGGACTGGGTATATGTTGAAAATGGTCAGGTTAATAATAGTTATACTGGTGTCAGACAGAATGATAATGGCTGGTGGAGAGTAGAAGCTGGAAAGGTTAACTTTGGTTACAATGGACTTGCTGAGAATGAGTATGGCTGGTGGGTAATCAAAGATGGCAATGTCGATTTCGATTGTAATGGCCTTATAGAAGATGAAAAAGGCTGGTTTTACATAAAAGATGGAATGGTTGACTGGAGTTATACAGGACTTGCCAGTAATGAAGCGGGCTGGTTCTATGTAAAGAATGGAACAATCGACTGGAATTATACAGGGCTTGCTGAAAATGAAGCGGGTTGGTTTTATGTAAAAGATGGTGTAATCGATTGGGATTATACAGGACTTGCTGAGAATGGAGCAGGCTGGTTTTATGTAAATGATGGCATAATCGACTGGAATTATACAGGACTTTATGAGAGTGAGTCAGTCTGGTTTTATATTAATTCAGGAATAATCGATTGGGGCTATTCAGGCGTAGCAGAAAATGAAAGCGGCTGGTGGAAATGTTCGGGTGGAACAATAGATTATAACTATACAGGACTTGTCGATAATGGTGATGAAGTGTGGATGATAAGTTCTGGTAAAGCAGACTTTGACTACAACGGCTATGTAAGCAATGCTAATGGCACATTTTATGTAGAAGCCGGTAAGGTTAATACTAACGCTAATGGTGTTATGTCAAAGGATGATGCACTTGTATATGTTAAAAACGGACAGGTAAGATATGATTATACTGGCATGGCAGAGTACAACGGACAGCGTGTATACATTAATAATGGTGTTGTCGACTATACATATACAGGACTTGCATCTGATGAAGCTGGAACATGGAAGATGAAGGACGGTATTGCGGATACTGAGTATAGTGGATATTATGATGTTAATGGACAGCGTGTATGTATACAGGATGGAAAGGTTGCATCAGATTATACAGATGTAACATATGATGGTGAAGCATGGGTATACGTTGAAAATGGTGTTGTAAGATATGACTATACAGGCATTAAGCCAAACAGCATAGGCTGGTGGAGAATAGAAGACGGAAAAGTTAACCTTGATTATAACGGCTTCGCTTCTAATGAAAATGGCAGATTTTATCTTCAGGATGGAAAAGTTAATTTTGATTATACAGATATCATACCTGATGGAGAAGACTGGGTATATGTTGAAAATGGACAGATAAGATATGATTACACTGGTATCAGACAGAATAGTAATGGCTGGTGGAAAATAGAGTCAGGTATCGTCAACTTTAAGTTTACAGGTATCGCTGCTAATGAAAGCGGAGAGTTCTTCATACGTGATGGACAGATAGACTGGAGTTATGCAGGCACAGTTAATCAGGATGATTATATGTATAGTGTAAAAGATGGTATAGTCGTATCTAAAGATAATATATCTGAGAAGATTATGGGGGTAGATATATCACACCATAATAACGATAATGGACAAGGCGAACTTGACTGGGCACAGGTTGCAGATGCAGGATATAAGTTTGCAATAATCAAAGTAGCAGGAAGGTCTATAGACGATGATGGAAACTTATATGAAGACCCTTGTTATGATGAAAATATAAGAGGCGCTCTTTCTAATGGCCTTCAGGTTGGCGTATATTTCTTTTCACAGTCTATGTCAGTAAGTGAGGCTGTTGAAGAGGCTAATTATATCTGTGATTTAATAGCTGGATATAATATCACTTATCCAGTTGTATATGACTGGGAAACAACTTCTGGATATAGAACAGAAGATAAGAGAAAAGATAGCGAGCTTCGTACAGCTATGGCTATAGCATTCTGTGAAACTGTTAAGAACAGAGGATATGACCCTATGATATATATTAACAAGTATGATTATCTTAATTATGTAGATACAGATGAATTATCATCAAGATATGATATCTGGCTTGCGTGGTACTGGAATGCTTATTATGAAACAGGTGTTTTATGGGAAGATGGCGATGATGTTCCAGATATAGGATACAAGTACAGAATATGGCAGTATACAAGTACAGCCAGTGTTCCAGGTATAGCAGGCGGATGTGATGTTAATATTGCTTATGGAACGAGATAAAATATAAGAATTAACATTAATGAATGAGTCAGTACATAATATGTGTGCTGGCTCATTTGTTGTTTATATGAAATTAAAAAAATTTAAAATAAAGTATTGAAAATATTGATTTGATATGATATTCTATCACTATAGTATACTAATAAAAATAATATATAGATAATTATAGAAGTGTGCAGTGATTGAAATATATTTTTTATAAGAAATATATATTAATTAGGTGTTTAGCATATTTTATTAATTATACTATAAATAAGCAAATACAGAAAAATGCACAAAAATACTTTGCTTTTGTTTGTACCCCAGATATATTTTAATAGATTATGAAAAATCTGTTTTTCTGACACGGACATAATTGTGCAATATTTTAAATTTGCTCATTTATAGAATTATATTTAATTATCTATAATCTCAACTGAATTCAGTTTCAAAAAAGATTTCCCAAGACAAAAAGTAATTCAATATGTGGTTTGTTTACAAAAGCATATTTGCAGAAAGGCGTTATATGAGTTATAGTACAAGAAAAAGGACTTCTGATGATATTATCGTCAAAGAATTCTGGAGAAATAATGAAAGATTTGCTGACCTTTTTAATGCGGTATTATTCAAGGGTAAATGTGTGATTAAGGCAGAAAATCTGCAGGAGATAGATACAGATGTATCGGGAACAATCAGAGTTCAAGAATATAAGGAAACATTAAAGAGAGCCAGAGATGTTGTCAAGAAATACTATAATGGTGTAGAATTTAATATATTAGGATTAGAGATGCAGGAAAAAGTTCATCTGGCTATGCCCTTAAGAACAATGGTATATGATGCGCTTGGATATATCAAGGAATATAATGAATTCAAGAGCAATAACACTAAGAATAGTATTAAGAAAAAGCGTAAAGCTTACACTGATGATAAAGATAAGGCGGATAATAAAACAAATACTGAATATAAGAGCAATAATAAAGCAGAAAGTTATAGAACCAGTGAAGACAGAGATAGTGGCGTACAGGAGGGCAGACTTGAAGGCAGACGCGAGGGCATAATTGAAGGAAAACTTGAAGGCCAGACAGAGGCGCGATTAGACAGCATAAAAACTATTATGAGAAAGCTGAACCAGACTGTTGATGAAGCTATGGATACACTTGACATAGAAGAAAAAGACAGGGCAAAGTATCGTGAGTTAATTAATTCTTAATTGATGGCAACATATTTACTAAAAAATATATAGTAACGGAGTACGAAAGGCCAGAAGTATACAGCTAATGAAGAACTTAAGACCTGTAGAATATCAAACAAAGAAAAAATATAGTATAATAAATACTTAGGCATATGTATGTGATTGCAATACACATACATATGCCTTTTTTGTTATAAAAAACTAGATATTGAGGTGCCAGAAACAACTCAGGTACAGAAGTATAAGGAAATATTAAAAAATTCAATTAAATTTTATAAATAGATTGACAATTTTATAAATAAAGAATAAACTTATATATGTATGATATATATATATATATATAGGTATATAAAGAGTATATCATATAATATTATAGTTTATGGAGAAATGCGTATGAAGAAGAAATTTATTATTCCACTGTCAGTTGCTGCTATGACATTGGCGTCAGTAACAGCAGTATCGGCAGCACAGGAACCAGCGGTTCAGCCTCAGTATGGGATTGTGTCAGACTATGGGATGGTTGGTGCATCAAGTGATGCTACATATGGTCAGTTCAAGTACTCTGTTAATTCTTATAATAATGAAGTTGTTATTAAAGGACTTTCAGATGAGGCAGCAGCCCAGTCAGATGTTCATCTTATTATTCCAGCTAAGATTAATGGGTATAATGTAACAGAAATAGAGAATTCAGCATTTAAGGATAATGTTAACATTAAGAGTGTTACATTTAGCGAAGGTCTTAAGAAAATTGGAGGAGCAGCATTTTCAGGATGTGTCAATCTTACTGGTACAGTAACTTTGCCATCAACTTTAACATCAATTAATTATGACTGGAGTAATAATGGCGGAGCATTCAGTGGAACATCTATTTCTAAAGTTGTATTTAAAGATGGCACAGATAAACTTACAGTCGACAGATATGCATTTTCTAACTGTAAGTCATTAACAGAAGTTAGTTTACCATCTAATATTTCAAATGTAGGTCCATACACATTTGATGGTGACAGCAGCCTTGAAAAAGTTACATTTAAAGATGGCTCTTACGAATTAACTATCAGTGATAATTCATTTAGAAAAACAGCAGTAAAAAATGTTACATTTCCTAAAAATACTATCGAGATAGGAGCAGGAGCATTTGATAGTGTTGTTGAATTAACTAGCATAACACTTAATGAGGGGTTAAAAACTATAGGTTCAGGAGCATTTGAAGGTTGTAATAATCTTAGTGGTAAGTTAGTTATACCATCAACAGTTGAAACTATAGGTAGTTCTTATTATGAAGGAGCTTTTGAAAGAACATCAATTACTTCAGTGGAATTCAAGGATAGCAGCACAGGCACATTATTAAGCATATATGATAATACATTCAAGGATTGTAAGATGCTTGAGAGTGTATCTTTACCAAACAGAGTTAAGAATATAGATTCCAGAGCCTTTGCTAATGATACTAACCTGTCAAGTGTTGAATTCAAAGAGGTACCAGGTAATTTAACTATAGGTTACTCAGCATTCTATAATACAGCTATTAAGGAAGTAAAATTACCATCAAAGACAACTTCGATTGGAGACTATGCTTTTAAAGATTGTGCCAGTCTTGAAATGCTTGAGCTCAACGAAGGTCTTACAAGTATAGGACAAGGAGCTTTTTCTAATTGTACTTCTTTAGGTGGAGTGATTAATATTCCATCAACAGTAACTACAATAGGAACAAATTATGGAGATGGTGTATTTGATAATACAGATATATTTGGTGTTGTTATAGCAGACGGCAATGCTGGAATATCAATCGGATATAATACATTTGGCAATTGTAAGAAGCTTGCGTATGCAGAACTTTCTAACAGAGTAACAAATATATATGGAAGAGCATTCCAGAATGATACAGCTTTACAGTGGGTTAAGATTAAGAAAGATAATTATGATGTAACTATGGCAGCAGATACATTCCTTAATGCGACATCATTAGAAAAGATATCTATTCCTAAGAGAACAAAAATGGATGGTAATCCATTCAATAGCTGTACAAGTTTAAAGAATGTATATTATTCTGGTTCAGAGAATGATTATAAGAATTATGTTACTATTGATTTAGATGGTGATTATAATAAAGAATACAAGAATGCAACTCTTACATACAACTACACAGCATACGACACATGGGCAGTACCAAAGGAACCAGATAAGTCTTTAAACGGACTTGCCCAGGATGAAAATGGTGTATGGAAGAATTATAAAGATGGTAAGGTTGATACAGAGTACACAGGTTTAGTAGATTATAATGGTACATGGATCTATGTTGAAGCAGGTGAAGTAAACTGGGGATATACAGGTCTTGTAGATTATAATGGAATGTGGTTCTACGTATCAGGTGGTGTAATAGACTGGAATTATGAAGGCATAGCTGATTATGCTGGCAACTGGTTCTATGTAACAGGAGGTATGATTAACTGGGATTATACAGGACTTACATGCTATTCGGGTGCATGGTTCTATGTATCAGGTGGTGTGTTAGACTGGAGTTATACAGGTCTTGCATACTATAACGGAATATGGTTCTATGTATCAGGCGGCATGGTAGACTGGAGCTATTCAGGTCTTGTATATTACAATGGAGCATGGTTTGCTGTATCAGGTGGAACAATCAACTGGTCAACAACACTCGTAGAATATAACGGAATGTGGTTCTACGTATCAGGCGGTATGGTAGACTGGGATTACACAGGAACATATGTGTTCTATGGTAATACATTTAATATCGTTGGCGGTGTTGTAGTGTGGTAGTTGCGAATTAATGTATTCTATAATCGCAGCATTTTAGCTAAGATTACCAGAGCGTATTGATATTATGATAATATGATACCGGAGTTAAAAGGTCTAATCCCACATGAGTCTGCTCATAAGTGTCTGAAAGACCTTGGACCCACAGCATCATATATATAATGAAAATATAACTGGCATATGTATGTGATAATTACGCATACATATGTCAGTTTTGTTATAAACAATAACATAGAGTTTGTTTTGCTTTCTTTTCTTGTATGTGCTAATCTATTATTATATGGATTATGCGAAAGGAGTACGTTTCATATGAAAAAATTGTTGAAAAATACGATTGCGGCTGTGGCTGTTATACTTGGTATCGGCTTGGGACTGGGTATAGGACAGAAGAATTATGTGCAGGCAGCGCAGGATACTTATTCATTAAGTATGGCTGAAGATAATAAGTGGTATTATTATAAGAATGGAGTTGTAGATACGGGCTATACAGGACTTGCATACAATGATTATGGCTGGTTCTATGTAAAAGATGGAACAATAGACTGGGGCTATACAGGACTTGCATATAATGAAAACGGCTGGTTTTATGTAAACGGAGGAATATTAGACTGGAGTTATACAGGACTTGCATATAATGAAAATGGCTGGTTTTATGTAAACGGAGGAATATTAGACTGGAGTTATACAGGACTTGCAAGTAATGAAAACGGCTGGTTCTATATAAACGGAGGAATACTTGACTGGAGTTATACAGGACTTGCAAGCAATGATTATGGCTGGTTCTATGTAAGCGGAGGTATGCTTGACTGGGGCTACACAGGAATGGCTTATAATGATTATGGCTGGTGGTATGTGGTTGATGGTACACTTGACTATACATATACAGGCTTTGGAGTTAATGAATATGGTTCATGGCTGTATTGTGATGGACGTATCAGATTTGACTATACTGGTAATGCAAGAAGAGGAACAACTATATATGTAATAGAAGCAGGCCGTGTTACACAGACAATAGAAATGCAATTAAATCTTAGTACTGATAGTGAGTATTATAAGTATGAATATGCATATAAAACAGGTGATACTTCAGTATTGGAAACAGATAGTGAAAAGGCATTTTATGATGGTTTATCATCATATCTGGATGCAGCATATGCATACGCAACACCTTATGAGCAGGAGTTAGCTGTACATAATTATATGGTTCTTAATTCAGAGTATGATTATTATAATTATATAAATGGTACAATCCCATACGTATCCCATACGGCAGAAGGAATATTTGTGAACAGGACAGCAGTGTGTGATGGATATTCAAGTGCATTTAAGTTATGTATGGATATATTAGGAATTCCTTGCGAGATTATCACGGGTGAAGGCGATGGCGTAGCACATGCATGGAATGCAGTTATGCTTGATATAGAATGGTATATGGTTGATGTTACATGGGATGACCCTGTACCAGATAATCCGGGCGTTGTAAATTATGATTACTTTAATATCACTGATGAAAAGATGAGAAGAGACCATTCATATACAAGTGATATAAATGCTAATGGAACAAAGTATAATTATTACGCACAGCAGGAAAATTATTTCACTAATACAACAGATTATTATGAATACCTTAATAAAAAGCTGTCGGAGGCATTAGAGTCAGGCGTAGAAAATGCAACTGTTGTAATATATGTAGAAAGTCTGGATGCACCAATAGATAATGAATTCAGAAGTGCTTATACGGATTATAGTAAGGTAACAGTCAAGCATCATTCATTGGGAACAAGCAGCAGCTATGGTTCTTATGTAATGAGGATTACATGGAGAATAAGCTAAGTGATTTACAGGTTAAAAATGCAGCATTGGAGAAACAACGGATGAGTAACAGATTAGTATTTCTTGATGACTTAAAAGGATTGTGTATATTATTAGTCGTTTTCTGTCATTTTGTTCTGCTGCCGGCAGATTCGGTGGCAGGCAATATAATTATGAGCATATGCTGGGTTGCGGTGCCATGCTTTATTATGACAACAGGATATCTTTTACATAAGAAAGAAACATTTGACTGGAAAAGATATTTCACAAGGCTTGTAACTACATACATAGTGTTCGTAGTATGGAGATTAATATATATGTGCGTTCAAAGTAACATATATGACGAAACACATACTGTAAGCGAATATATAAGAGCAACATTATTTGCGGCGGATATAAATGGTGTAGACTTCGGGGCGCTGTGGTATATGAAAGCATATATTGTAATTTATCTTATATATCCGGTTACATGGTTTCTGTTCAGACACGATGGCAGGAAGTTTGTACTTGGTATGCTTATAGTAAGCTTCATAGGAGATATAGGCGTTGGTGCAGTTAATATATTGTTATCATATTTTGGCAGCTTTGATATAAGTTCGGTGAGTACACTTGTTCCATATACGAATTATGCTTTTATGCTTACATATTTTCTTATAGGTGCATTTATGCATGAATACAGGGACGATATTAAAAACAAGATTAACAGATATATTCCGGTTATTTTATTTGTTGTGGGAGTGCTGCTTATTGTTCTTGAAAAGTATATAGAAACGAAAACAATGAGCTGGAATAACATATATCTTAATAATGGATATAAAAGAATATCGGTTATGCTTGCATCAATAGGGCTGTTTATGTGTTTTGATTATTACAGTTCTAATAAGGAAAATGTGTTTGGAAAATATGTAGGCCAGTGTACAATGGGAGTATATTATATACATTATATTCTACTGATATTGTGTGTGAAGTATATATATCCATATATTAATATAGAAAATTATTCACTGGCAGCTAATCTTATAAAAACTGTTGTAATGACTGCTGTGTGTATGGTGATAACTTGTATAGTAAGAAGAATTCCATTATTAAAGAAAATGGTTATGTAAATGCAGGTTTGTGTTTTTTGCTTTATTAATTAAAAGTACTGGATATATAACATTTAAAGTATTATACTTATAGCGGTATTCTTAGTGGTTAAACACTTTGAAGATAAAGCAGCAAGGCATATTATGATTTAGGAAATTGTAAGAATTGCATAGCAATGTATCAATATGGGTATATCAGTTGGGAATATAATTCCTTTTAACCCTGATATAATTATGTGCATTGTGAGAAAAAAAGGAGGAAATATGATAAGGGATAAGTTCTTAAAGAACAAAAGAATTAAGAAATTGCTTGCATCAATGGCTGTATTTGTCAGTGCGGTGTGTGTAAGTACAGCAGTGTCTGGTTTTACCACACAGGTTTATGCAGAGGCAACTATTGGTACTAACATTTCAGTAAAGACATCAGACAATAATTATATAAGATGGGCAACACCTGTTAAGGCATATCTTGTCAATATTGGTGATGGAAATCTTATGAGAGTACAGTCTGATGGTTCTAATGTTTATGTAGAATATTATAATTCAGAATTACAAGTTACGGATTATAAGCAGATTCCTACAGAACTTTCTGAGTTTGGTGGATTTTATGATGGTGCAGATGCTTATTATATAGTAAGCGGACAGAGTAATCCATCAGAGTCAGCAGATGTAGAATGTTTCAGAATAACTAAGTACGATAAGTCATGGAACAGAATTACATCTACTGGTTTATATAATTGCAACACAGTTGGACCATTTCATGCTGGAAGCCTAAGAATGACAGAATCAGATGGATATCTGTTCATAAGAACAAGCCATACTATGTATAAGTCATCAGATGGTTATAATCATCAGGCAAATGTAACGATACAGGTTGATGAGAAGAATATGAATATTACGGATTCATTTACTAAGGTTATGAATTCTGCGTATGGTTATGTAAGCCATTCATTTAATCAGTTTATTAAAACAGATGGTAATCATCTTGTTGCTGTAGACCATGGCGATGCTTATCCAAGAAGTATAGCACTTATAGAGTATCCAACAGATTTTACTACTGGTCAGTTTATTTCCAATATGGACTATTGGGGAGATAATTGCAAGTGTACATCTTTACTTAATATAGCTGGTACTACAGGTGATAATACAACTAATGCATCAGTTGGTGGTTTTGAAGTGACAGACAGCGCATATATAGTTGCAGCTTCTTCTATAGACCAGGATAATAATGGTAAACTCAGAAATATATGTATACTTTCAAAGTCTAAAGCCGATGGAAATACTAAGATAAACTGGATTACAGATTATACAGGTGATGATTATTCAGCAACAACACCACATCTTGTTAAGATGGCTGATAACAGATACTTAGTTCTCTGGTGCAAGAGAAGCGATAGAGAGGGTACTGTATATTATACATTTGTAGATAATAATGGTAATCAGACTGATAAGATAAGAACTATGACGGGTAAGCTGTCACAGTGCGAGCCAGTTATGTATGGTGATATGGCTATATGGTATACAAGCGATGAGGATAGTGTAAGTTTTCATGGTATATTCAAGGATGGTTCAGCTTATGGAACAGAAAGAGGTCTGCTGCAGGAAGCTGATGGAACATGGAAGTACTATGTTAATGATGAAGTTGATTATGATTATACAGGACTTGCCAACAATGAATATGGCTGGTTTTACGTTAAAAATGGCGTATTAGACTGGAGCTACACAGGACTTGCCCAGAATGAGTATGGCTGGTTTTACGTTAAAAATGGTGTGTTAGACTGGAGCTATACAGGACTTGCCCAGAACGAATATGGCTGGTTCTATGTTAACAATGGTGTATTAGATTGGAGTTATACAGGACTTGCAGAATATGCAGGAAACTGGTTTTATGTTTCAGGTGGCATATTAGACTGGGGTTATACAGGGCTTGCAGAATATGCAGGAAACTGGTTCTATGTTTCAGGTGGCATAGTTAACTGGAACTATACAGGACTTGTAGAGTATGCAGGAAACTGGTTCTATGTTTCAGGTGGTATAGTTGACTGGAGTTATACAGGAACTGCAAGTAATGAATACGTTACATTTTATATAAAGAAAGGTGTACTCGATTGGAGTTATACAGGACTTGTATATAGTAAAGATGGCACAGCTTATATAGTGAACGGCATTCTTGATAAGGACTATACAGGTGTAGTAGAGGATAGTGCAGGTGTTCTCTGGTATGTTGAAAATGGTATGGTTAATAAAGAATATAATGGTTATGTAAAGAGTGATGATGTTACATATAAAGTAATAAATGGTATTGCAGTTAAGCATAATCATTTATATACATCTGAAGTAACTAAAAAGGCAACATGTACTGAGGATGGTGAAAAGACATATACATGCTCAATATGTAATGATACTTACACAGAATCTATAGAAAAGACAGGTCATAAGTATGTAGATACAGTAGTTGAGCCAACAGATACAGAAAAAGGTTATACAGAGCACACATGCTCAGTATGTGGAGATACATACAGGGATAATTACACTGATGTAATAGTTCCGGAATATGAAGACGTAGATATTACAGAGGATAACTGGAAGGATTACTTATATGTATATGAATGTATAGTACCTGAATATGATGCTGATGGTATAGCTAATCTTACATATTACTGCAGATTAGCTGTAAAGCCAGAGATAATGGAAAAACTTAACCCAGGGGAATATACTACAATAACATATGACATTAATTGCTTTGTTAATAGGAATTCAACTATATCATATGATTTTTCATCAGGTGAGGAAGAGTATATTGTAGATGAAGGCTGGACTAAGAAGAGAAATTTATTGGGTTCAATAGAAAATGAAACAGGAAAAATCAATATTGGCGGTTCTAACTCTGATTATAGCTATATATATCATACATACAAGGATGTAGATGATAAGGCTATGTCAGGTGATATTACTATGAACACAGTAAATACCTATATCCTGGAAATGGCTAGTGTAACAGGAAAGTTATCAGTAAGAAGCAACTAATTATATTAAGTGGTTTATTACAATATAAGAAGTTACAGCTCAAGTTAAGAACGTATGATATTTATAATCTGCGTGAAAATATAATATAGTATAAAGATATATAATACAAATATTAAAAATACGTCAGAATGGTATAAAAGCTGATTTCTGGCGTATTTTTTGTTTACTTAATTGTTTATATATAATATACTATATCTAAAATTAGATTTACTTGTAACCGTGAACAGTATATATAATTATATTTGAACAAAATATGATAAAGTAATACACGCAATATTACAATCAGGTAAGATTATGTGTAATATTTGCCGATATAATATATGATAGGGCTTTAAATTTGTGAACAGCATAATATTATGATGTTGGGGTGAAAGCCACAACTATGAGCAGGTGTATGTGGGTGAATGACCTTGTGACCATGGTATCATATATTGGGATACAAAAAGACAAGTATATATTAATCATAATACGAAAAGGAGGAAGTATATGGAAAGAAACTATTTCAAAAGAATAGCTTCGGCATTTTTAAGTGTAATGCTTGTGCTTACATCAGTAAGTATAGCACCGGCTGCACAGGTGTCTGATACAGTGCAGACACAGAGTGTATCAACCCGCAAATACGCTAACATAGTTGTATTTGTAGATTTTAAGGATACAACACATGAACACGAAAAAACTGAACTAGGGAAGTGTTATAAGGAAGACCCTAAAATCACAGAATATTTCGAGGGGGATGAGGAGCACCCAAGAGCGCTTAAGCAGTATGTTTCTAACATTTCTTATGGGCAGCTTAATGTCCAGAATATTATTCCACAGTATGACAGTGAGAATAATAAGATAGAACCATATGTGTTAAGCAATGACGTATCATATTATGGGGACAGGACTGTTGGAACTTCAGGACCAGCCCTCGGAGATACAAGAATGGTTAAGGAGATTTCTGAATTACTTGCTAAAGACAGCAGATTTCCTAAGGATGCAATAGTAGATTATGATGGTGATGGATGTGTTGATAATCTTATGATTGTAACAGCCTGTGAAAAGGGTAATTCTAATTCACAGATGTATGGACATAAGTCAACATATGCAGGAACAGATGAGATTAATTCCAAGAAAATAGGCAGTTATACGGTTATTCCAGAGGGTTTAGCATACTTCGGATTAAGTGAAACCGGCGTTGTCATACATGAATTTATGCATACGCTTGGATATCCAGACCTTTATGTTAATACTAATGTTTCTGGTGTTGTACCGGTAGGCCAGTGGGATATTATGGCGATGGAATGCAAGTTCATCCAGTATCCTCTGGCATATTTCAGGTCAGCTTATTCAGGCTGGTTTGATATACCGACAGTAACAGAGTCAAAGAAGAATTGTTCAATATATGCAGCTTCTTCTACAACATTTGATACAAGAAATAATCAGGCGGTTATATTAAGAACAGATTATTCATCTAATGAATTCTTTGTTGTTGAATACAGAAAACAGAAGGCTAAATATGATGTTGCTTCTTATGATGATAAGTCATACGAGGGCAAGATATATGGTTCAGGACTTATCATATATAGAATAAACGCCTCTCTTATCGGTGGTAATATGTATGGTCCTCCATATAAGGCATATGTATTCAGGCCAGGTGATTCTATACTTAATGGCTATGAAAAGGCAGATTATACTAACTTAGATAAATCATTCTTATCAGCGGAAAGCGGCCGTACATCTTATGGAACACATGATAAGAATGCAGGTATAGCTGACAATGCTATTACATATTCAGATGGAACTAACAGCGGAATTGTTATAGAAAATGTAGGCAGTGCTTCTGGCGACACAATAACATTTGATATATCATTTGCAGATGACGGACAGGAAGGTCGCTGGATAACAGAAAGTACGGATACACTAGGACTTTCGCTTAGTGATATAGAAACATATACAGATAGTGAACAGAATAAATATTTTATAGCCAATATAGGTGATGGCTATGGTTATGCGACAAATGATACAGTATTATTTAAGTATAGTGATGGAGCATGGAGTAAGATTACAGACGGACCTAAGGCTGTTAATGATGGAAAGTCTATAGTTACTTACAATGGTGACGTGTATATTTCATATCTTGATACTAATTTTTATGCACGTGTAGATAAGTGGAATGGAAGTAGTTGGCAGAATATATATAAAGCCTCAGGTTATTCTGATAATGTATCACTTGTTGCAGGTTCTGAAGGCATATATTTTTCATATACAAGTCAGGATAACAGCAATATTTATGCATATAAGTATGATGGAAATACATTAAAGAATTTATCTGATAATATATTAGCAGGAGCAGTAAGTAGTATGCCGGCTAATGCTGCTATATCTGTAGATGCTGATGAAAATATATTTGTTGAATACAGAGATACAGCTAATAAGAGTAATATATATATTAAAAAATATAATCAAATTGATAACAGTTGGAATGCTGTATTAAATGGTTCAATACAGGCTAATGAGGTTGTATTAAGTAATAATAATGGAAAGCTTTATTTGTTTAAGAAAGGAACTGCTTTCGATACAGTAAAAGACAGTTATCTATACAGCCTTGACTATGCCAACTCTGCTAAAGAGTGGACTCAGGTAGGGACTAATAGTATAACAGACAAGGGTGTTAATAACGCAAGTCTGTGCTTTGATGGTGATAATGTATATGTAGGAACTACTGCAAGTGATAACATTACATTTGTAAGTGGACTTGTCGATGGCGAGTGGCAGCAGCTTGGAACTAATGTATCTATTCAGGATATTAGTGGTCTTAATATAAGCTACGGTAATTCTAAGATATATGCGACATATCTTGACAGTGACACTGGTAAAGCAGTTGTTCGTTCTTATGAAGTAAAATCTGCTGATAAGCCGGAGCAGCCGGTAGAGGTTCCTATAACAGAGGTACAGCTTGGCAGAGAAGCACTTGATATGTATGAAGGAGATACTTTCAAGCTTACAGCAACAGTTCTTCCAGTTAATACAACAGACAGCAAGGACATAAGCTGGAGCAGCAACAATGAAGCAGTTGCAACAGTATCTGAGGATGGAACAGTAACAGCAAAGAGCGTAGGAACAGCTGTAATTACAGCAACAAGCACAAATGGAAAGACAGCAAGCTGTACAGTGACAGTAGAAAAGAAGCTTATACCAATCACAGAGGTAAGTCTTAGTGAGAGCGCAGTAGGAATAATAGAAGGAAATACACATAAGCTTACAGCAACAGTCCTTCCAGAGAATACAACAGATAGTAAGAGCATAAGTTGGAGCAGCAATAATGAAGCTGTAGCAACAGTATCTGAGGATGGAACAATAACAGCTAAGAGTGCCGGAACAGCAGTAATCACAGCAACAAGCTCAAACGGAAAAACAGCAGATTGTACAGTAACAGTAAGCAAGAAGGAAATACCAATCACAGAGGTACATCTTGATAAGAGCAGCGCAACGCTTACAGAGGGTGACTCAACAACTCTTGTAGCAACAGTTCTTCCAGAAAATACAACAGATGGAAAGAGCATCAAGTGGAGTAGCAGCAACGTGGCAGTAGCGACGGTAGACCTTATGGGAAAAGTAACAGCCAAGAGTGCCGGAACAGCCATAATCACAGCAACAAGTGAGAATGGAAAGACAGCAAGCTGTGCGATAACAGTGGAAAAGAAGCTTATACCAATCACAGAAGTAAGTCTTAGTGAGAGCGCAGTAGGAATAATAGAAGGAAACACACATAAGCTTACAGCAACAGTCCTTCCAGAGAACACAACAGACAGTAAGATTGTAAGCTGGAGCAGTAACAATGAAGCAGTTGCAACAGTATCTGAGGATGGAACAATAACAGCCAAGAGTGCCGGAACAGCCGTAATCACAGCAACAAGCACAAACGGAAAGACCGCAGGCTGTACAGTAACAGTAAGCAAGAAAGAGATACCTATTGTAGATGTTGCACTTAACAGGACAAGCGCGACAATTACAGAAGGAGATATATTAAACTTAACAGCAACAGTACTTCCAGAGAATACAACAGAGTCTAAAAACATAGGCTGGAGTAGCAGCAACAACGATATAGCTACGGTTGACTCAACAGGAAAAGTAACAGCAAAGCAGGCTGGAACAGTTGTAATCACAGCAACAAGTTCAAACGGAAAGACCGCAAGCTGTACAATAACTGTAGAAAAGAAGGAAATACCTATCACAGAAGTTGTTCTTAATAAGACAAGTGCAGCTGTTGATGAGGGTGAAACAATAAAATTAATTGCTACTGTATATCCGGAAAATACAACTAATGGAAAGAGTATTAAATGGAGCAGCAATAATAACACTGTAGTCACAGTTGACCTTATGGGAAATGTAACAGCCAAAAAAGCAGGAACAGCCATAATTACGGCAACAAGTGAAAATGGTGTCAGCGCAAGCTGTACAATAACAGTCAACAAGAGAGATACATATACAGGTTTAAGAGATGTTAATGGTAAGTTGACATATTTTAACAACGGCAATGTAGATACAACATACACAGGTCTTGTGGATTATGAAGATAGTACATATTATGTAAGAAATGGTGTTGTAGACATAACATACACAGGTTTTGCAGATTATGAGGATGACAGATATTATATAAGTGAAGGTGTTGTAGATACAGAATATACAGGTCTTGTTCAGGATGGCGATGACTGGTTATATGTTGAAAATGGCAAGGTTAATTCCGATTATACAGGACTTACTTATTACAATGATGTGTGGTTCTATATAACAAATGGAAAGATAAACTGGGGATATACAGGACTTGTATATTACAATGATATATGGTTCTATGTATCAGGCGGAATGATAGACTGGAATTATGCAGGACTTGTATATTACAACGATGTATGGTTTTATGTATCAGGCGGAATGATTGGCTGGGATTACACAGGTCTTGCATATTTTGCCGATACATGGTTCTATATCTCAAACGGAATGTTAGACTGGAATTATCTTGGACTTACATATTACAATGATATGTGGTTTGTTATTTCAGGAGGAACGATTAACTGGAGTTATATGGGACTTGTATATTATAATGATATATGGTTCTATGTATCAGGAGGTACAATTAACTGGGATTATGAAGGTCTTATATACTACAGGGATACATGGTTCTATGTATCTGGTGGCTGTGTCGACTGGACAACAGCAGTTATAGAGTATAATGGAAATAAATTCTACATACAGGATGGCATGGTAGACTGGAACTTCTCAGGAACAATCGATTATAAAGGTTATACATACCACATTGTTGGCGGAATGGTAGTTTAAAGTATAATCTGTTAAGAAAAGAGGTATGATATGCACAGAAGAAAATTATTAAAAAAAGCATTGGCTGCATTTCTTGCAGTTAATCTTATAGTTACATCTTCATCAATGGCATTTGCCGGAAATAATGATAATAATAGTGCAGATGTGAATTATGAGAATGAAACAACCGATACAGGTTCACGTTATGTTGCAACAGGTTATAGGCAATTAGATGAAGAATATCAGATAATTCCAGATGTTCTCAGTAATGATAATTCTAGTATAGATGGAATGGACATTACAAAGGCAGCTACATATCCGGCTGCCTATAGAACAGAAAATCTTCCTGCTGTAAGAGACCAGGGAATATATGGTGTATGCTGGTCATTTTCAACAATATCATTAATAGAAACTAATCTTATAAAGAAAAATCTTGCTTCTAGTGATATTGATTTATCAGAATTACATCTTGTGAATTACACATATAACTGTGTTAATGACCCTTTGGGCGGACTTGAAGGCGATGTTAACAAGTTTGATACATCATATGGTTCTGTAATGCAGTATGGTGGCAATGTCGAGATGGCAGCTAACTCACTTCTTGACTGGGAAGGTGCTGTTAATGAGGATGTTGTTCCTTATACTATAGATTATATAAGACAGGTTGAAAATGAGCAGTTAAATGATTCACTTGCATATGGAAAAGATGTTGCACATGTACAGAATTTCTACAGAGTGAACATAACCAGCAGGGATGATGTCAAGAAAGCAGTTATGGATTATGGTGCTGTTTCAATATCATACTTCTCTGACCAGAGTAGTGACTGGAGTACAGATAATTACAATAGTTCTACTGCGGCGTACTATTGTCCAAATGCTTACACATCTAATCATGCCGTTACTATTGTAGGCTGGGATGATGATTATTCAGCAGATAATTTTGCAACAACACCAGATGGTAATGGTGCATGGATAGTAAGAAACAGTTGGGGCAGTTATTATGGTAAGGAAGGATATTTCTATCTTTCTTATTATGACAAGTCTATATATACAGTAGGTTATGCGCTTGAAGCAGAGCTTTCAAATAACTATGACAATAATTATCAGTATGATGGTGCAATGCTTTATGGATATATGGGATATGGTGGTTCTAATAAATATGCCAACATATTTGAAGCTAAAGCTAATCAGGATGGAAGTGAGAATATAAAGGCAGTTTCATTTATGACAGGACGTTCTACTAATCTTAATTATACAGTAAGTATATATACTAATCTTACAGATGAAACTAATCCTGAAAGTGGAACATTAGCAGCACAGAAAAGCGGAATAACAACATATGACGGAACATACACGGTTAATCTTGACAGTCCGGTAGAAATTAATGAAGGTAATAAGTTCTCAGTTGTTGTAGAAGTTAGGAATGCTTCAGGTAAAACATCATATTTGGCATATGAACGCAGTATGCAGTCAGGCAAGGTAGGATATTGGTGTACAGCTTCTGCTAAGGAAAATCAGAGTTTTGTAGCTAACCCATATGGATATTGGGACGACTTTGGTAAGGCACGGTCATGCAATTTTATTATTAAAGCATTTACAGACAATGAAACACAGACACCAGTGGTTGAGGTTGAGAGTGTAAGCCTTAATAAGTCAGAAATGACATTGACAGAGGGCAAAAGTGAAACATTAGCTGCAACTGTTACACCTGAAAATGCAGAAAATAAGAGCATTACATGGAGTAGCAACAATGAAGCAGTAGCAATAGTAGATGTTAACGGAACAGTAACAGCCAAGAGTGCCGGAACAGCAGTAATCACAGCGACAAGCACAAACGGAAAGAGCGCAGGCTGTACAGTAACAGTAGAAAAGAAGCAGATACCAGTCACAGAAGTACGTCTTAGCGAAAGTACAGTTGGAATAGTAGAAGGAAGTACATATAAACTTACAGCGACAGTACTGCCAGAGAACACAACAGATAGTAAAAATGTAAGCTGGAGCAGTAATAATGAAGCAGTAGCAACAGTAGATGCTAATGGAAATGTAACAGCCAAGAGTGCCGGAACAGCAGTAATCACAGCGACAAGCACAAACGGAAAGAGCGCAGGCTGTACAGTAACAGTAGAAAAGAAGCAGATACCAGTCACAGAAGTACGTCTTAGCGAAAGTACAGTTGGAATAGTAGAAGGAAGTACATATAAACTTACAGCGACAGTACTGCCAGAGAACACAACAGATAGTAAAAATGTAAGCTGGGGCAGCAATAATGAAGCAGTAGCAACAGTAGATGCTAACGGAACAGTAACAGCAAAGAGAGCCGGAACAGCTGTAATAACAGCAACAAGCACAAACGGAAAGACAGCAGGCTGTACAGTAACAGTAAGCAAAAAAGAGATACCAATCACAGAGATAAGTCTTGATAAGAGCAGTGCAACGCTTACAGAGGGAGAAACAACAACACTTACAGCGACAGTGCTTCCAGAGAACACAACATATGGAAAGAGTGTTAAGTGGAGCAGCAGCAACGTGGCAGTAGCAACAGTAGACCTTATGGGCAAGGTAACAGCAAAGAGAGCCGGAACAGCCATAATCACAGCAATAAGTGAGAATGGAAAGACAGCAAGCTGTACAATTACTGTTAACAAGAAGGATACCAATATAACAATTACAGAAGTACGTCTTAACAAGAGTACAGAAACGCTTAAAGAAGGAGATACAACAACACTTACAGCGACAGTGCTTCCAGAAAACACAACAGATAGTAAGAGTGTAAGCTGGAGAAGCAGTAACAGCGAAGTAGCAACAGTAGATGCTAACGGAACAGTAACAGCAAAGAGAGCTGGAACAGCAGTAATAACAGCAACAAGCACAAACGGAAAGAGCGCAGGCTGTACAGTAACAGTAAGCAGAAAAGAGATACCAATAACAGAGATAAGCCTTGATAAGAGCAGTGCAACGCTTACAGAAGGAGAAACAACAACTCTTGTAGCGACAGTGCTTCCAGAAAACACAACAGATAGTAAGAGTGTAAGCTGGAGAAGCAGTAACAGCGAAGTAGCAACAGTAGATGCTAACGGAACAGTAACAGCAAAGAGAGCCGGAACAGCTGTAATAACAGCAACAAGCACAAACGGAAAGACAGCAGGCTGTACAGTAACAGTAAGCAAAAAAGAGATACCAATCATAGAGATAAGCCTTGATAAGAGCAGTGCAACGCTTACAGAGGGAGAAACAACAACTATTGTAGCGACAGTGCTTCCAGAGAATACAACAGATAGTAAGAGTGTAAGCTGGAGCAGCAGTAACAGCGAAGTAGCAACAGTAGATGCTAACGGAACAGTAACAGCAAAGAGAGCTGGAACAGCAGTAATCACAGCAACAAGCACAAACGGAAAGACAGCAGGCTGTACAGTAACAGTAAGCAAAAAAGAGATACCAATCACAGAGATAAGTCTTGATAAGAGCAGTGCAACGCTTACAGAGGGAGAAACAACAACACTTACAGCGACAGTGCTTCCAGAGAACACAACATATGGAAAGAGTGTTAAGTGGAGCAGCAGCAACGTGGCAGTAGCAACAGTAGACCTTATGGGCAAGGTAACAGCAAAGAGAGCCGGAACAGCCATAATCACAGCAACAAGTGAAAATGGAAAGACCGCAAGCTGTACAGTGACAGTCAACAAGAAGGATACATATACAGGCTTGAGAGATGTTGATGGCAACTGGATGTATTTTGAGAATGGCAATGTCAATAGCGACTACGCAGGTCTTGTGAATTACGAGGGCTTGTGGTTCTATGTAGATAATGGAACAATAGACTGGGGCTATACAGGACTTGCAGATTATAACGGTATCTGGTTCTATGTATCAGGCGGTATGGTAGATTGGAATTATGCTGGACTTACATACTATAATGATGTCTGGTTCTATGTATCCGGAGGAATGATAAACTGGGATTACACAGGACTTGTATATTATAATGATATCTGGTTCTATGTATCCGGAGGTATATTAGACTGGGATTATATAGGTCTTACATACTACAATGACATATGGTTTGTTATCTCAGGAGGAATGATTAACTGGGATTATGCAGGACTTATATATTATAATGATATGTGGTTCTACGTGTCAGGAGGAACAATCAACTGGGATTATGCAGGACTTATATATTATAATGATGCATGGTTCTATGTATCAGGCGGCTGTATCAACTGGACAACAGCGATAGTTGATTACAATGGTGCTAAGTTCTATGTACAGAATGGTATGGTAGACTGGGATTACACAGGAACAGTTAATTATAATGGCAGTACATATAATGTAATTAGTGGTATGGTGTATTAAATGTAAATAAAATATCAAATCAATAATTATATTAAAAACATAATAATAGCTTGAAATGAGCCTGAATTATTCATAGTTCTTACTTGGATAATTCAGGCTTGTTTTTTATATGATGTAAGGGAAATGTCAGAAAATGCTGATTATGGCTCTTTAAGGGAAAACTCAGTGTTATAGAATTGTGTGAAATGTGCAGCATTTCACAGAGGGGTAATAAACAGCAAGATAAAAGCAAAAAAGATTAAATAAAATTGCATATGTATTATTGTGATATTAAAAATATTATATTATAATAAATTTGATAAAAGTTTTGTGAACAATTGAAACTAAAGGGTATGTGTCAACAGAGAAAGGATGATGAGTATGAGAAAGATACTAAGGGGCATAGCTGGAATTTTAATTGCAGTGGATGTCACAATGTTCTCATTTACGAACATATCATTTGCAAAGGATATGTATGGTGTAAATGATGTACAAGTACAGCAAAATGAACAGGAGCAACAGACAATTAATACTGTACAAAATGAACAGGAACAGCAGACAATTAATACTGTACAAAGTACACAGGAACAGTATGCTGAGTCTGGCAGAACAAGCATCAACAAGCCTGATATGGAATAATTAATACAGCTTTATAATAGTCTTCCAACATATGATAAATTATACAAGACAGAGCCAGTGGTTGAAGGAGCAGATTATCATATTGCGGTTCTTTCAGATGAAGCTTATGATACAGCAAAAGGTCTGATTAATTATTACAGACGTGTAGCAGGACTTGGAGATATTACATTGAGCGATGATGTTAATGAAAGTGCAGCATATGGAGCACTTGCGTTAGCTATGAATAATAGTGGATTAACACATTATCCATCACAGCCTAAAGATATGTCTAGTATTGATTACAATAAAGCATTTGCGGCAACAGCAAGCAGTAATCTATCGTCAGCAAGTGGATATTCAGAAAAAAGAATTATATCAGTAGCTGTAAGTGGTCAGATAGGAGATAGCGACTCATCTAATATTGATACACTTGGACACAGGCGCTGGTTGCTCAATCCGGGTGTTAAAACATTGGGAATCGGAAGTGCTAATAATAATTACAATTATTACACTGATATACGTGTGTTTGGAGATGGTATCCAATCAGAAAGTGTAAATGATTATGATTTTATTGCATGGCCATCATCAGGTGCTAATTTAACAGATACATTTCCAAAAGATACACCATGGTCAGTTACATTAAATCCTAAAGTGTATTATACTCCAACAGATGTTTCTGTAGAAGTAAAAAGCTTAAGATATGGAACAACATGGTATTTTGATAATAATACAGGATATGGAACATCTTCTGTTGATAATTACTTTAATATTGAAAAAAGTGGATATGGGGTAGCTAATTGTATTATTTTCCGTCCTGCATATCAGTATATAGATATGTTTAAGGGAGATTATATTGTTACAGTTAGTAATGTCAGAAGAAAAGATACTGGAGAATATACAAATATTCAATATAAAGTAACATTTGATAATTATGATGGTACTGTTTCAATTAACGATTGTGATATATCACTTGCTCAGGATTCATATGAATATGAGGGTCAGAAGGTTGAACCGGAAGTAACTGTAAAAGATAAATTCACGGGTAAGATATTAGAGAAGGATACAGATTATATAGTTCATTATTATTATAATAATGCAGTAGGAACAGCAAATGCATATGTAAGAGGAATTAATAAATATACTGGCAGCAGCACTCTGAGTTATGAAATAAAGCAGGGTGATGCACAGCTTTCAGTAGATATTGAAAAAAAGAATATCCAAGTTGATGAATATGCACAGATTATAGTTAATAGCAGAGCAAAGAAATATGAATACATATCAGATAACACATCTGTAGCAATAATCAGCTATGGCAGGGTAAAAGGTGTTGCAGAAGGAACAGCTAATATTACAGTAAGTGTTGCGGATAGTAATTATAAGCCGGAACAGGTGACATTACAGGTAACGGTTAGCGAGAAAAAGATAGAAATAACAGAAGTATTGCTTAATAAGTATGCAGAAACACTGACAGAAGGAGATACGATAACACTTTCAGCAGAAGTGCTTCCATATGATACAACATACAGTAAAAATGTAAGTTGGAGCAGCAGCAATGAAGCTGTGGCAACAGTATCAGCAGATGGAACAGTAACAGCGAAGAGTGCCGGAACAGCCATAATCACGGCAACAAGTGAAAATGGAATGACAGCAAGCTGTACAATAACAGTAGAAAAGAAGTTTATACCAATCACAGAGGTATACCTTGATAAGAGCAGTGCAACACTAACAGAAGGAGATACAGCAACCCTTACAGCGACAGTCCTTCCAGAGAACACAACATATAGTAAAGATGTAAGCTGGAGCAGCAGTAACGTGGCAGTAGCAACAGTAGACCTTATGGGAAAGGTAACAGCCAAGAGTGCCGGAACAGCCATAATCACAGCCACAACTGAAAATGGAATGACAGCAAGCTGTACAATTACTGTTAACAAGAAGGATACCAATATAGCAATAACAGAAGTACGTCTTAACAAGAGCGCAGAAACACTGGTAGTAGGAGAGACAACAACCCTTACAGCGACAGTCCTTCCAGAGAACACAACAGATAGTAAAAATGTAAGTTGGAGCAGCGGTAACAGCGAAGTGGCAATAGTAGATGTTAACGGAACAGTAATAGCCAAGAGTACTGGAACAGCCGTAATCACAGCAACAACTACAAATGGAAAGACAGCAAGCTGTACAGTAACGGTTAATAAGAAAGATACATATACGGGCTTAAGGGATGTTGATGGTCAGTTAAAATATTTTAATAATGGAAACATAGATACAACATACACAGGCTTTGCAGATTACGAAGGCAACAGATATTATGTAAGTAATGGCGTTGTTGATACAACATATACAAGCCTTATATTAGACAATGGTAACTGGGTATATGTTGAGAATGGCAAGGTCAATAACGACTATACAGGTCTTGTGAATTACGATGGCTTGTGGTTCTATGTAGATAATGGAACAATAGACTGGGGCTATACAGGACTTGCAGATTATAACGGCATCTGGTTCTATGTATCAGGTGGTATAGTAGACTGGAATTATACAGGGCTTACATATTATAATGATGTATGGTTCTACATATCAGGAGGCATGATAGACTGGGATTATACAGGACTTGTATATTATAATGACATCTGGTTCTATGTATCTGGAGGAATATTAGACTGGGATTATATAGGTCTTACAAGTTATAATGGTATCTGGTTTATGATATCAGGAGGTATGATAAACTGGGATTATGCCGGACTTGTATACTATAATGATATGTGGTTCTATGTGTCAGGAGGAACAATCAACTGGGATTACGCAGGACTTATATATTACAATGATGCATGGTTCTATGTATCAGGAGGAACAATCAACTGGACAACAGCGATAGTTGACTACAATGGTGCTAAGTTCTATGTACAGAATGGTATGGTAGACTGGGATTATACAGGAACAGTTAATTATAATGGCAGTACATATAATGTAATTAATGGTATGGCATAGGGAATATAAATGAAAAAATAATATATAATATTATAAATATATAATTATAATATTATATATACCAACAGTGATTGTATATGCAATCACTAAATAACAAAAATAATTATATGCCTATAGCTATATATAACTAATATTTAATAAAGCAGGAAAAAGATTTCGTTTATATGAAATTCATTTTTCCTGCTTTTGTTTTATGCTTATTCTTGACGATATATGTAAAACAAAGTAAAATATTATATGTATTGTTTAGTTTTATCTGTGTAATCTTTGAAATATATGGATTATTATACAATTAAGTGATTTAAAGAATACATATAATGCTATTTATCAGATAATATCAGCAATACTTGATTTAATATTATTATTTTAATGTGATAGTTACATTTCTATCAGAATGGGAGGAAGTTAAACATGGCTTTAGTAGGAATAGTTATGGGTAGCGATTCTGATATGCCTGTTATGGCTAAGGCAGCAGACATATTAGACAAGTTAGGTGTATCTTATGAGATGACGATTATCTCAGCACACAGGGAACCAGATGTTTTCTTTGAGTATGCCAAGACAGCAGAGGAAAAAGGGTTCAAGGTAATAATAGCAGGTGCAGGAATGGCAGCTCATTTGCCGGGAATGTGTGCAGCTATATTCCCTATGCCAGTCATAGGAATTCCTATGCATACAACTTCTCTTGGTGGTAGAGATTCGTTATATTCAATAGTACAGATGCCAACAGGTATCCCAGTTGCAACAGTTGCTATTAATGGTGGTGCCAATGCAGGTATACTTGCAGCTAAAATTCTTGCAACATCAGATGCAGAGCTTCTTGAAAGACTTAAGAATTACACTAAGGAATTAAAGGAAAGCGTACAGGCTAAGGATGCAAGACTTCAGGAAGTTGGTTATAAGAATTATTAATAACATATTGTTATTTTAGAGATTAATATGTTACAGGAGTTAACAAGTAATATACTATAAATATCTATAATTAACATAGAAGTATTACAATAATATAAATTTATATAACTTATTATAATAATAAAATCTGTAAGGGATAGTTGCAATATATCATAATACCCTCACAGATACACAAGAACGGAGGACAATAATGGATTACAAGAACGCTGGTGTTGATATTGAAGCAGGTTACAAGTCAGTTGAGTTAATGAAGGATGCGGTTAAGTCTACATTCAGACCAGAAGTATTAGGAGGAATTGGTGGTTTCTCAGGTGCATTTTCACTTGAAAAGATTAAGCAGATGGAAGACCCTGTACTCCTTTCAGGAACAGACGGATGTGGAACTAAGGTTAAGTTAGCATTTATTATGGATAAGCATGATACTATCGGTATCGATGCAGTTGCTATGTGCGTTAATGATGTTGTATGTGCAGGTGGAGAGCCTCTTTTCTTCCTTGACTACATCGCATGTGGAAAGAATTATCCAGAAAAGATAGCTACAATCGTTGGTGGTGTTGCAGAAGGCTGCCGTCAGTCAGAATGTGCGCTTATCGGTGGTGAAACAGCAGAACATCCAGGTCTTATGCCGGTTGATGAGTATGATGTTGCAGGATTTGCTGTAGGTGTTGTAGACAGAAAAGACCTTATAACAGGTGAAAATATAAAGCCGGGCGATACACTTATCGGTATAGCATCAAGCGGTGTTCATTCTAATGGTTTCTCACTTGTAAGAAGTGTATTTACAATCACAGAAGAGTCGCTTAATACATATTATGAGTCACTTGGAAAGACACTCGGAGAGGCTTTACTTGCTCCAACTAAGATATATGTTAAGACTATGAAGTCTATAAAGAATGCAGGTGTACGTGTTAAGGGATGCAGCCATATCACAGGTGGCGGTTTCTATGAAAATATTCCAAGAATGCTCCCAGATGGTGTAAGAGCTGTTGTTAAGAAGGACAGCTACGAAGTACCACCTATCTTTAAGATGTTACAGACAGATGGTGAGATTGAAGAGCATATGATGTATAACACATTTAATATGGGTATCGGTCTTGTACTTGCAGTAGCTCCAGAGGATGTTGATACAACTATGGAGGCAATTAAGGCAGCAGGTGAAACACCTTATGTAATTGGTAGTGTTGAAGCAGGTGAGAAGGGAGTTACTTTATGCTAAGAGTAGCGGTTATGGTATCCGGAGGCGGTACTAACCTTCAGGCTATTATTGATGGTGTAAAGAATGGCACGATTACTAATACAGAAATAGTCGCTGTTATAAGTAACAATGCCGGTGCGTATGCACTTACAAGAGCTAAAGATAACGGAATAGCTGCTTACTGTGTATCACCTAAGGATTATGTGACAAGGGATGAGTTCAACAAGGCACTTTTAGATAAGGTCAATTCGCTCAATGTAGACCTTGTAGTGCTTGCAGGATTTCTTGTTAAAATTCCAGAGGAAATGGTTCATCAGTACAGCCATAGAATTATTAATATTCATCCATCACTTATACCTTCTTTCTGCGGAGTTGGCTTCTATGGGCTTCATGTCCATGAGGCAGCTCTGGCAAAGGGTGTAAAGGTGACAGGCGCAACTGTCCACTATGTGGATGAAGGTATGGATACAGGAGAGATTATATTCCAGAAGGCTGTTGATGTTCTTGATGGTGATACACCGGAGGTTCTTCAGAGAAGAGTTATGGAACAGGCAGAATGGAAGTTACTCCCTGCAGCTATCAATAAGATTGCGAACGAGCATGCGAAGTAATACATTTCTTTAATAAATATATCAGGATGTAAGGGCAGGAAGCGTTATTGTACAAACAATTACTTGAATTGTGTCATTACATCATATTAAAAGCTTGTCAGTATTAGCATTGATAATACTGGCAATTAAGTATAACGAGTACGAAAACTGGAGGAATAACATAATGAAGGTTTTAGTTGTAGGAAGCGGTGGACGTGAACATGCAATATGCTGGAAGATAAGCCAGAGTCCTAAGGTTGATAAGATATACTGTGCGCCGGGTAACGCTGGTATAGCAGAGGTTGCAGAATGTGTAGATATAAAGGCAATGGAGTTTGATAAGCTCGTTGCATTTGCAAAGGATAATGCTATTGACTTAACAGTTGTTGGTATGGATGACCCACTTGTAGGCGGTATAGTAGATGTGTTTGAGGCAGAAGGCTTAAGAGTATTCGGCCCTAGGAAGAATGCAGCTATACTTGAAGGTTCAAAGGCATTTTCTAAGGACCTTATGAAAAAGTATAATATTCCAACAGCGGCATATGAAACATTTACATCGGCAGAAGATGCAAAGAAGTACCTTGAAACAGCAAAGTATCCTATTGTGCTTAAGGCAGACGGACTTGCACTTGGAAAGGGTGTTCTTATCTGTGCTGATAAGGAAACAGCACTTGCTGGCGTAGATGAGCTTATGCTTGATAAGAAGTTTGGTGCAGCAGGTAATACTATCGTTATCGAGGAATTTATGACAGGTCGTGAAGTATCTGTACTTTCTTTCGTAGATGGTAATACTATAAAGATTATGTCATCTGCACAGGACCACAAGAGAGCAAAGGATGGCGATAAGGGACTTAATACAGGTGGTATGGGTAACTTCTCACCTTCACCATTCTATACTAAAGAGGTTGATGAGTTCTGTAAGAAACATATATATCAGGCAACTGTAGATGCGATGAAGGCAGAAGGAAGACCTTTCAAGGGTGTTATATTCTTTGGACTTATGCTTACACCAGATGGCCCAAAGGTGCTTGAATACAATGCAAGATTTGGTGACCCTGAGGCACAGGTTGTACTTCCAAGAATGGAAAACGACATTATAGATGTATTTGAAGCGTGCATAGATGGAACACTTGATAAGGTGGACTTAAAGTTTGCTGATAATGCGTGTGTATGCGTTGTTCTTGCATCTGACGGATACCCTCTTGAGTACAAGAAGGGCTTTGAGATATCAGGTATGGAAAACTTCAAGAATAATGATGGATATTTCTTATTCCATGCCGGAACTAAGTTTAACGAAGAAGGCAAGGTCGTAACAAACGGCGGACGTGTTCTTGGAGTTACAGCACTTGGCTCTGACTTAAAAGAAGCGCGTGCCAATGCATACAAAGCTACAGAATGGATAAACTTTGCTAATAAGTATATGCGTCACGATATAGGCAGGTCTATAGACGAAGCATAAATAATGGAGGACAATAACGATATGAAGATTACATCGGTAAAAGGTACAAACGATTATCTTCCTAATGAAGTGGAGATAAGAGATTATCTTCAGAATGAAATATTAAAAGTATATGTGGCTAATGGTTTTGAACATATAACAACTCCTGTTATAGAGGATATTGAAAATCTTGACAAGAGTGACGGTGGAGAAAATCTTAATCTTATATTTAAGATTATGAAAAGAGGAGATAAGCTTGATAAGGCACTTGCAAGCGGCGTTACATCACAGAATGAAAATGTGCTTGCAGATATGGGCTTAAGATATGACCTTACACTTCCACTGAGCAGATATTTTGCTAATAATAAGGATAAGCTTACACTTCCTATGAAATGTATACAGATGGATAGAGTGTACAGGGCAGAACGTCCACAGAAGGGCAGACTCCGTGAGTTCGTACAGTGTGATATAGATATTATCGGTTCTGACTCAAGAGATTCAGAAGTAGAGCTTATACTTATAACAACTAAGGCTCTTAAGGCTATCGGTATGAAGAACTTCAAAGTCAAGGTTAACGACAGAAGATTACTTCGTGCATTCCTTATGGATTGTGGATTTGAAGAGAGCCAGCTTGACAGTGTGTGCATAACATTTGATAAGATGGACAAGGTAGGACTTGAAGGCGTAAGAAAAGAGCTTGAAGATAAGGAATTCGACAAGGCTGCTGTTGATAAGTTTACAGATTTCTTATCAGGTGTTGATAACCCACAGGAGATTACACTTGAGTCAGTAAAGGATATTCTTGTTGACAAGGCTCCTGCTGAAAGTCTTGAGTATATTATGAATTCAGTTAATGCACTTTGTAATGGTGAGTTTGATGTTGTATTTGACCTTTCTTTAGTAAGAGGACAGGGTTACTACACAGGAACAGTATTTGAAGTTGAGAGTATTGACTTTAAGGGTGCTATAGCCGGCGGCGGAAGATATGACAATCTTATAGGCAAGTTCTTAGGACAGCAGGTAAGCGCAGTAGGCTTCTCTATAGGCTTCGAGCGTATATTCTCTATCCTTATGGAACATGGCATAGACCTTCCAAACAAGGGCAACAAGATAGCTGTTATGTATGATGAGGGCGACCTTTCCAATGCATATAGAATAGCTGAAAAGTATAGGGCAGAAGGTAAGATATGCTCATTATATGTAAAGCCAAAGAAGATGGGTAAGTTCTTATCAAAGCTTCAGGAAAGAGGCTATGCAGGCTTTATTAATGTAAGTAATGGTGATGAGATATCAGACTTTGAATAATTACGAATAGTTAAAGCAAAGTATAAGCGTATGTATTATTACACTAAAGTTATTAATACATACGCTTTTTTATTAATGGGCGGCAGCTTTATCAAGAGCACTCTGTATAGCGCCAAGCAGCAGGCTTGAGGTGTACTTGTTAGCAGAGTCATAGGTTATGTTGGCAGTTGAACCGCTTTCCATAACAGCCTTCTTAATGTCGCCAAATGAACTGGTAAGCATCGGGTACATCGTCTGGACTGACTCTGACAGGTTGACGAGCTCAATATTGTTGATATTATCGGAGTCGACAGTCACCTGAATGTCAACGGGCGTTCCGTTAAGCATAAGTGAGGATGTATACACGCCGGGAGAATATGTAGCAGTACTGGCTTTATTCTGCCTGCTGGTTGTACTTGCAGGGCTGTTGTCTGGTTCTTTCACAGAGAGTATATATATAGTTGCTATTATGATAAATGCAGCAATTATGCATATAGTTATTATCAGTTTCTTAAGTGGTATGACTAATATTCTGGTAGGTCCACTCATCAGATTAATCCTCCTGTGCCGGATACTATTTGTAAGAATATATGATGCGTGATTGAAGGTTAGAACGGTATTGCATATAAATATAAAGATATAATTATCTGAAAATGTAATATTGGTAACATATTTAGAAAAAATGTAAAATATTGAATAATCTAATCATAAATAAGGAGATTACACTATGTCGTTACAGTATATACTAGGTGGTTCGGGGGCTGGAAAGTCCACATATCTGTACAATTCCATAATAAAAGAAGCCATAGAAAATCCGTCACTGGATTATATTATTGTTGTTCCTGAACAGTATACTATGGCGACACAGAAGAGAGTTGTTGAGCTTCACCCAAGAAAAGGAATACTGAATATAGATGTTGTGAGCTTTGAAAGACTTGCATACAAGGTATTTGAAGAGGTCGGGGCAACAGATTATCCAGTTCTTGATGATACAGGAAAAAATCTTATAGTAAGAAGAGTATTAGAGCAGAATAAAAAGTCGCTAAGGTTTTTTGGAAGTAATATATCCAATACAGGCTTTGTATCAGAGATGAAGTCAGTTATATCAGAAATGCTTCAGTATGATATTGGTGTGGATAAGCTTATGGATATTAATGAGAGTGTGGATAACAATAGTTTGTTAGGAATGAAGCTTGATGATATATCACTTATATACAGTGGGTTTAAGGAATTTATAAAAGACCACTATATAACATCAGAAGAGATATTAGACCTTATGTGCAGAAAAGTGACAGAGTCTGCTAAGATAAGAGGAAGTATTATAGCATTTGACGGCTTTACAGGCTTTACACCGGTGCAGTACAGGCTTATGTCAATACTTCTTGATATGTGCAGCGAGGTCAAAGTGGCGCTTACAATAGATGCAAATGAGCATGCCAATGTCAATGAGGGAATAGAGAACCTTTTCTATATGACTAAGGATACAGTTGCACACCTTAATAAAATATGTGATGAGCAGCATATTAATGCAGAAAGCATAGTAATAGAAAATGCTGATAAGAAAGTGCAGACAAGGTTTGAGTCATCAAAGGAGCTTGCATTTCTTGAAAAAAATATATTCCGTACAGGTACAAGATACTACAGCGGCAGGGTTGATGACATAGTGATGTATGCAGGTATCACTCCAAAGGATGAGATACAGTATGTCACGGGAGAAATATTAAAGCTTACAAGACTTTCAGGTTACAGATACAATGAGATAGCAGTTGTTACAGGTGATATATCGGCATATGGGAAGCTTGCTGCCAACATATTTGCACAGAATGATATACCATACTTCCTTGACCAGAAGCTCCACGTTACAGACAACTGTCTTGTTGAAATGATAACAGCGGCTCTTGATGTTGTTGAGAAGAATTATACCTATGATGCAATATTCAGATACTTAAGGACAGGACTTACGGGCATATCAGATGATGAGATAGATATTCTTGATAATTACTGCCTTGCAGTCGGTATAAGGGGCAGAAGACAGTGGAATACAGAGTGGACAAGAAAGTTCCGGGGCAGTGCCATGGCTACTGACCTTACAATGTTAAATGACTTGAGAGTGAGAGTTATAGAGCCTTTATCAGAGCTTGATGATAAGCTTAAGAGTGCAGACGGTGATGTTAAGGCTATGACAACAGCAGTGTATGAACTGTTAGTCAGACTACAGTGTGAGGAGCAGATGCTTGAGCTTGCAAGCAATAATAAGGATGAATACAGACAGATATACGCAAAGATAATAGAGCTTTTTGATAAGCTGGTACAGCTATTAGGCAGTGAAAAGGTAACTGTAAAAGAATATAACCGTATTATGTCATCTGGTTTTGATGAGATAAAAATAGGACTTATTCCCCCTACAAAGGACTGTATAGTTATAGGTGATATTGAGAGAACACGACTTGATAATATAAGAGCTATGTTCTTTGTCGGGGTCAATGACGGGTATGTTCCTAAAAAAAGCGACAGCAGAAGCGTATTGTCGGAAACAGACAGGGAAAAGCTTAAGACAATGGATGTTTCTTTGTCAATGTCAGTGAGGGAGAAAGCATTTGTACAAAGATTCTATCTGTATCTTATTATGACAAAGACATCGCAGAAGCTATATATAACTTATGCACATAACAGCATGGATATGAAAGCAATATTGCCATCTTATATTATAAGAATGATTAAGAAAATGTTTCCGGGAATGGATGTGCTTTCATATGACGATGCTGCAAAAGAGCGCTCATATATACGAATTCCAAAGGCTGAGCTTGAGTGGAGTGACGAGAACCTTGCAAAGATACTTGCAGACGGTGTTGCGCTTGACCTGTATGGAAAAGAGCTTACAGGAAGTGTCACATCATTTGAGCAGTATGCAGCATGCCAGTATGCGTACTTCTGCCGCTATGGATTGAAGCTGGATGAGCGTGAGGAGTATAAGTTTGCGGTAAATGACTTTGGTACGATACTTCATGCGGTTATAGAGGATGTATCAAAGAACATAAAACAGAATAAGAAATCGTTCGTGCTTTTATCTGACGAAGAAAGAAGAAGTATGGTGTCAGAGAGTATACATGCCATTGCGGACAGCTATGGAAACACGATATTAAAGAGCACGAGCCGTAACGAATTCCTTATAAAGCGTATGGAGGACCTGGCGGATAAGACACTGTGGGCGATAGGAAAACAGCTTGCAGACGGACTGTTTATACCTGACACATTTGAGAAAGGCTTCTTAACTAAGATAGAGGACTTACCTCACGATGTCACATTTTTTATGCAGGGAAAGATAGACCGAATAGATATATGTGAAGATGATGAAAATGTATATGTAAAGGTTGTCGATTATAAGACGGGACACTCGGACTTTGACCTGCTAAAGACATACTATGGACTTAAGATACAGTTATTTACCTATATGAGAGAGGCTATAAGCTTTGAAAAAAAGAGACATAAGGGCAAGAATATAGTTCCGGCAGGACTGCTTTACTATAATATAGACAATCCGATAGTTGAAACAAGGCAGGACGATGATGATAAAATTGAGGAGCTTATAAGAAAAGAGCTGCGTATGAAGGGTGTAGTCAATTCTAACAGAAATATTATAAGCAAGCTTGATTCAACAGAGGGAACTTCTCTTAATATTCCGGTTACAGTGAGCAAGTCGGGAAGCATAGATGCATCTAAGAGCAAAGTGCTTACAACAGATGAGCTTATGGCGCTTGGTGAGTACGTTGACAGGGAAAATGTCGTCAAAGCAACCAAAATACTGGACGGAAGTATCAATATCAATCCATATGAGCGAGGTCAGGACAGCAGTTGTAATTACTGTCCATATAACAGTGTATGTGGTTTTAGTGAGGATATGCCGGGAGTTAAGTTCAGAAGGCTTAACAGCTTAAGCGTAGAGGATATATGGTGCAGGATTAAAGAGGAAATTGAGTCATAAAAAGGAGTGTTATATATGGCAAAGTCATGGACATCGCAGCAGCTTGATGCTATGAACACAAAAGACAGGGATATTCTTGTATCGGCTGCTGCCGGTTCAGGTAAAACAGCGGTGCTTGTAGAAAGAATAGTGAATAAGATAACTAAGGAAAACGGAACAGATATAGACAGACTTGTTGTTGTTACATTTACAAAGGCAGCGGCAGCAGAGATGAAGGCAAGAGTAAGAAACAGGCTGGATGATATGCTCGATGAGGATGAGAAAAACAGCAACCTTATCAAGCAGATAGCACTTATAAATAATGCACAGATAACAACTATAGACAGCTTTTGTCTGTGGATATTAAAAAATCATTTCTCAGAGATTAATCTTGACCCGGGTTTCCGCGTTGCCGACAAGGGCGAGATAACACTTCTTGAAAATGATGTCATGCAGGATATGCTTGAGGATTATTATAAGGAAAGTGATGAGCAGTTCTTAGCACTCATAGATGCATATGGAACTGGCAGAAGTGATGCCAATATCGAAGAGATAATAAAGAAGATATATGTGCTTGCAAGAAGTAATCCATGGCCTGATGAATGGTATGAGCAGGTTATTGACACATACACAGGTATGGATAACAGCAATAATAAGGTACTTGTCAATCTGTATGAAAGTATACAGTGTTCTGCGCGTGACTATAAGAGAAAATATGAGTATATGATTGAGCTTTGTGGCAGGGTTGACGGACCGATATCCTATCTTGATGCAATCAATTCGGATTATATGAATATATGCAGGATTATAGATGCGGCAGACTTTGATGAGCTTTCAGAAAGAGTTATTAAGACAGAATTCACACGTTTAAGTACCAAAAGGATGCCGGATGCAAGGGATGACTTAAAAGAATATGTCAAAGTCCAGCGTGACAAGTATAAAAAATACATAGCAGGACTGCTTAAGACAGTATTTACGGCGGATATTGACAGTCTTATGGAGGATGTACATTCCAATGCACCAGCCATAAGTATGATGGTAAAGCTGTCAAAGGACTTTGCTGACAGGATGGAAGAAGAAAAACGTGACAGGGGAATAGTCGAGTTCAGTGATATTGAGCATTATGCGCTTGATATTCTTGTCACAAAGCAGGATGGAAGTAAAGAATATACAAATGTTGCAGATGAACTTGCAGAATATTTCGATGAAATACTCATTGATGAGTATCAGGACTCCAACCAGTTACAGGAGGAGATACTTACGGCGGTATCAAAGCACAGATTAAGTGATGTTCCCGATAATATGTATATGGTTGGCGATGTAAAGCAGAGTATATATAAGTTCAGACTTGCGTGTCCTGAGCTTTTTATGAATAAGTATTATAGTTATTCCGGCTATGATGAACAGAAGGAAACAGGGGTAATAAGTGACTGTAAGATAGAGCTTCAGAAGAACTTCAGAAGCAGGAAAAATGTACTTGATACAACTAATGATGTGTTCTACAGGGTTATGAACAGGAACTACTGCGGCATAGAGTATGACAGCAATCAGCAGCTAAACTGCGGTTTTGAATATCCAGAGTGTACTGATAAAAGAAACTTTGGGTGGGAGGACGAGAAAAGCACAGAAACAGTGCTTATAGATACGTCAGAAGATGATGAAAACAGCAGTATTGAAGCAGAAGCTATGTATATGGCAGAAAGAATAAAAAAATTCATGTCAAAGGATGAGCCTTATTATGTTTTCGATACAGACTTATCCGACTATAGGAGAATACAGTACAAGGACATAGTAATTCTTACAAGAACACTTTCCGGCTGGGCGGATACAATAGTAAATATACTTCTAGACAGGGATATTCCAGCTATGGCAGATACGGCACAGCAGTACTTCAAGTTAAGGGAGATAAAGGTTCTTATAAGCCTTCTTACATGTATAGATAATCCTCTGCAGGACATTCCTATGGCGGCGGTGCTGTTGTCATACTTTGGCGGTTTCACAGAGGATGAGCTGGCTGACTTGAGAGTGTATGGAAAGAAGAGTGCAGGTGCTGACAGATTATTTGTAAAGCAGATGCAGAGCCTTATAAAGGATACTGAAATAAAAGATACTGATAAAAAAGAAAATGCAGAAAAGCTTTCAGCACTTTCTGATAAATGTGAAGCTTTTCTTGATAAGCTTAAGGTATGGCGTGAAAAGTCAAGACTTATGACAATATATGACCTTCTGTGGGATATTGTATACAATACAGGATATTATGATTATGTTGGAACTATGCCGGCAGGTAAGAAAAGACAGTCGAATATAGATGTACTGCTTGATAAGGCATCATCATTTGAGGGAACAAGCTATAGCGGACTGTTTAACTTCTTAAGATATATAGAAAGATTACAGAAGTACGATATAGAACTTACGGACTCATCAGGAACGGGCGGCAATGGCGACTCAGTCAGAATTATGAGTATCCATAAGAGTAAGGGACTTGAATTTCCGGTAGTTATTATGGCAGGACTTAATAAGCAGATTAATAAAACAGATGCAAGAAATAAGCTTGTTATAGACAGGGAGCTTGGAATAGGAACAGATTATGTCAACCTCACAAGACAGACCAAGACACCTACACTTATTAAAGGGGCAATAGCAAGAAAGATATTAAGGGACTCAATATCAGAGGAAGAGCGTGTGCTATATGTTGCAATGACAAGAGCAAGGGAAAAGCTTATTATGGTAGGCGGTGTAGCCAGCATAGATAAGAAATTGTCTTCATGGCAGATGATATCAGATGAGCTTTGTGTCAATGGTGTATATTCGTATGCAGATTGTGAAAATATAGACAGATATTCTGATATGATTATGCCGGTGGCACTTATGAAGCAGGAGGATAATAAAGGTACATTTGAATTCAGCCTTATAAGTTCAGCGGATATTATCAAAGAAGATGAAGCCATAAGTAAAGAGGCACAGTCTGAAAATGTATCAGCAGATGAAGATACAGGCATTAACGAAAGTAAAGAAAGTATGAATGAAAGCCAGAAGGCTCCAGATGTTTACAATGATGATAAAGCGCAGTTATATGACAGACAAAAGACAGAGGAGCTTCCACCGTACATCAAAGACCCTGATGCTGACAGAAAGGTTAAGGTTACAGTAACAGAATTAAAGCAGATGCAGGCGGAGGCTGACTATGATGGTGATGCATTTATGCATGATGATATAAAGGCTGCTTATGATGAGGCAGAGCGTGATGAAGATAAGAGCAGGGCTGCTGATACTGAAAATGTGGAAGAAGGTGCAGACAGTTTTATTCCGACTATTCCTAAGTTTATATCAGGAAGTGAAGAAACTCTGAGGGCGAATGAGAGAGGAACGGCATACCACAGAGTTATGGAGTGTCTTGATTATAATAATGTTGAAAGCTTTGAGGATGTACAGGCGGATATCCACAGAATGTTGGAAACTGAGCGTATGAGTGAGGTGCAGATAAATAATATCAATGTAAAGGATATATACACATTTGTAAGTTCACCTATAGGAAAAAGAGTGAGAGCTGCTGCCATAAGCGGCAATATGAGGCGTGAGCAGCCGTTTGTGTTTGAGTATGACAGACAGCTTGTACAGGGTGTAATAGACCTTTTTATAATAGAAGATGGAAAGATAGTTATAGTCGACTATAAGACAGACCGTGTAAGAAAGGGAGAAGCAGGAGAGAAGGAACTTATAAAAAGATACAGCGTGCAGCTTGATTATTATGCTAAAGCCCTGTCACAGCTTACAGGTCTTGAGGTTAAGGAAAAGCTTATATATTCATTTACACTGGGGAGAGAGATAAATGTTGGTTCTTAAATATATGTCTGAACGGTTGAATTTATGAGCTTTATACTATATACTAAATTAGTTATACTAGGTTTATAACTAGAAGAACGGAGATTAGTGTGAAAAATAGATTTTAAACTTACGCAGAAATGAGGATTATTATGTCAGATATTACAAGTGAAATAAAGAAAAGAAGAACATTTGCAATCATATCGCATCCGGATGCTGGTAAGACAACTCTTACAGAAAAGTTCCTGTTATACGGAGGAGCTATCAACTTAGCCGGTTCTGTAAAGGGTAAGAAAACAGCAAAGCATGCGGTTTCAGACTGGATGGAGATAGAAAAGGAGAGAGGTATCTCGGTTACTTCCTCAGTACTCCAGTTTAACTATGACGGATACTGTATCAATATCCTTGATACACCGGGACATGAGGACTTCTCAGAGGATACTTACAGAACACTTATGGCAGCAGATTCAGCCGTCATGGTAATAGATGCCTCAAAGGGTGTTGAGAAGCAGACAATCAAGCTTTTTAAGGTATGTGTTATGCGACATATCCCTATATTTACATTTATTAATAAGATGGATAGAGAGGCTAACGACCCTTTTGAGCTTCTTGATGAGATAGAAAATGTCCTTGGAATAGCAACATGTCCTATCAACTGGCCTATAGGCTGTGGTAAGGAATTCAAGGGCGTATATGACAGAAAGCAGAGGGAAGTGTCACTTTTTAAGGCTGCGATGAACGGACAGAAGGAAGTTGCAACTAAGAATATTGCACTTGATGACCCTGAACTTAAGGCAGAGATAGGCGATGCTTATCTTTCTAAGTTAGATGAGGATGTTGAACTTCTTGACGGTGCAAGTGCAGAGTTCGACCTTGCAAAGGTACAGGCAGGTGATCTCACACCGGTATTCTTCGGTTCAGCTCTTACTAACTTTGGTGTGGAAACATTTTTACAGCATTTCCTTGATATGACTACATCGCCACTGCCACGTAATTCCTCAGCTGGTCCTATCGACCCATTTAAAGAAGATTTCTCAGCATTTGTATTTAAGATACAGGCTAATATGAATAAGGCACACAGGGACAGAATTGCATTTATGCGTATATGTTCAGGAAAGTTCACTGCCGGTATGGAGGCTAACCACGTACAGGGTGGAAAGAAGATAAGACTTTCACAGCCACAGCAGATGATGGCGCAGGAAAGACATATCGTTGAAGAGGCGTATGCAGGCGATATTATCGGTGTATTTGACCCGGGCATATTCTCAATCGGTGATACTATATGCTCATCTAACAAGAAGTTTATGTTTGACGGTATTCCTACATTTGCACCAGAGCATTTTGCAAGAGTAAGACAGATGGATACTATGAAGCGTAAGCAGTTCATAAAGGGTATCAGCCAGATAGCGCAGGAAGGTGCTATCCAGATATTCCAGGAGTACAACACAGGTATGGAAGAAATAATCGTAGGTGTTGTTGGTGTTCTTCAGTTTGAAGTACTGGAATACCGCCTTAAGAACGAGTATAATGTAGATATAAAGCTTGAGCCGCTTCCATATGAGCATATCAGATGGATAGAAAATCCACAGGAGATAGATGTAAACAGAATAGTTGGTACATCAGATATGAAGAAGATTAAGGACCTTAAGGGTAATCCACTTCTTGTATTTGCTAACAGCTGGTCTGTCAATATGGTACTTGAACGTAATGAGGGTCTTAAGCTGTCAGAGTTTGGAAAGAATTAATGAGTAACTAAGACAACAGGATGCTGCATCAGACTTGAATAATGTCACATAAGGAACTGGGTGATTAGATGAAAGAAAACTACAGATGTATTGTAAAAAAGATAACGGCTGTTGTACTTATGGTAATAGTGCTTATATGTACGCAGTATGGTTATACAGGGGTTTTACAGGTTAAAGCCGAGGACAGTATCATAGCGACAGGTTATGTCAATTATGATGTCACGGACTTAAGAATAAGAACCAAGCCGGTTAACGGCAGTATCGTAACTAAGGTCAACGGAGGCTTTAAGTTTGATATATACGAGGAAGTAAGCACAAGTTCAACCTATACTTGGTACAGTATCGGGTTCTATCTTGATGGGGAATACACAAGAGGATATATAACTTCACAGTACACGACAAAGGATAAGAAGTCTGACTATAAGCCGGATAATAACTTTGAGGATTATCTTAATGCACAGAATTTCCCAACGTCTTACAGGGAGAGCTTAAGACAGCTTCACGAACAGTATCCTCTGTGGGTGTTTGTGGCAGACCATAACGGCAGGGACTGGGATACTATGGTAAATGCACAGAATGTTATAGGACGAAGCCTTATATACAGTTCAGCGGATGCCTCATGGAAGTCGACAGCCGCAGGCTGCTATAACTGGGAAACAGGAGAGTACACCATATTAGATAGTGGCGGATGGGTTCAGGCATCGGAAGGACTTATAAAGTATGCGCTTGACCCACGTAACTTCCTTAATGATACATATATATTTATGTTTGAAAGCCTTTCGTATGACTCTTCTGTACATAATACAGAGGGTGTGCGTAATATCATAAGTGGAACATTTATGGAAAACTCAAGCCACGACTTAGATGGCTATGATTATGCATCACTTCTTATGTATGCAGGTGAGGTGTCAAAGGTCAGTCCTTATCATCTTGCAACAAGAATTATACAGGAACAGGGTGCTAATGGCGCAGGTAATGAGATATCTGGAAATGTAAGCGGCTATAAGGGCTACTATAACTATTACAGCCAGAATGCGTATGCAAGCGGAGGACTTTCAGCGGTGCAGAATGGCCTTAAGTATGCTATGCAGACAGATGACACTAATATGCGCCCATGGAATACAAGATACAGAGCGGTTGTAGGCGGTGCCATCAACCTTGGAAAGTGGTATATCAACAGAGGCCAGGATACTATATATTATGAGAAGTTTGATATAAAGAACTTTTCACATCAGTATATGACCAATGTACTTGCACCACGTTCAGAGGCGACAAGGGCAAAAAAGGCATACAGCACAAGTACACTTAACAACACTACATTTAAGTTTACAATACCGGTATATGACAATATGCCATCGTCAAGATGTGTTATACCGGATGGCAATAAGAGCTCTAATAACTGGTTAAGAGGTCTGTCAGTTGACGGATATTCACTTACACCGACATTTGCGGCGGATACTACAGACTATAGTCTTATAGTTGACAATGATGTCACAGGCATAGATGTATCAGCTTCGGCAGCAGATACTAATGCAAGTGTAAGCGGAAGAGGCAGCCATGAGTTATCAGTTGGTGATAATACAATCAACATAGTAGTCACAGCAGAGGACGGTACAACAAAGACTTATACTATCAGTGTTGTAAGAAAGAAAGCTGAAAATCCTGAGCCTGTAAAGCCGGATAATGGAAATAATAACAATAATAACAGCTCTGGCGAGAGTGACGGCTTTAGCAGTAACCTTAATGTCGATAATGATAATGGCATAGTTACGGGAGTCGGAGTTGGAAGCAGTGTTGAGAGTATACTTAACGGAATTACTTACACTAATGGCTGCTACGGAAAGCTTCTTAACAGCTCTGGCAGTGAGTGTGCTGCAGATGACACAGTGGCAACAGGCAATAAGCTTGTTATATATAAGAAGGACGGAAGTATATATGCCCAGTATGATGTTGTTATATATGGCGATGTAAATGGTGATGGAAGAATAACAAGTATGGATATGTTATATATAAAAAGACATATTCTTTACATTAAGACATTGTCAGGTGCTTACCTTTTAGCAGCAGATACTAACAAGGACAGCGATGTTACAAGTATGGATATGTTATACATAAAAAGACATATTCTGGATATAAAGTATATACAGCAGTAAATGGAGAATATAATGAAAGCAATCAGAAAAGTTACATTATGTGTTCTATCATTTGTCGTTATGTTTATGATGATGACAGCTACATTTGATAAAAAAGATGTATCAGCGGCAGAAACAGCAAGAATATCTGTAAGTTCAGGAAGCTGTGAGGTCGGTGATACAGTTACAATCACAATAACAGTAAGCGGTTCTAATATTATGCTGTGCGATTTTTATGTTAATTATGATGCATCTATAATTACTGCACAGTCAGGATATGACGCAGGTGGCAATGGAACGATAAGAATTGTATCAACGGAAAGTACTACATTTAAAGTTACATTTAAGGCTGTAAAGCCGGGTACTTCAACAATATCAGTTGCAAGGTCAACAGCGCAGATAGGCTCAGAGACTGAGGATAGTATGAATGTGGCAGCCTCATCAGGAAGTGTAAGCGTATCAGCACCGGCAAGCTATTCATCTGACGACACTTTAAGTTCGTTAGAGATAAGTCCGGGAGTGCTTTCGCCAGCATTTTCACCAAATGTTACCACATATACTACATCGGTGGGAAGTGACTGTGACAAGCTTACAGTAAGTGCCATAGCCAATGACTCAAAGGCAACAGTTAAAGTGTCAGGAACACGTATGGACCCGGGACTTAATACAACAACCATTACAGTTACGGCAGAGGACGGAAGCAAGAGAACATATACAATAAAGACAACAAAGGGTGATGATGTTAAAACACCGGATGATACGACAAAGGCGACTGACAGCGGCCAGCCGGATAACAGCCAGTCTGGTACAGATGGACCGGATACAAGTGCTATTCAGGAGCCAAATGTTGATGTAGGCGGCAGGGAATATAAGATAATATCATCCTTTGATGAATATCCTCTTCCAGACGGATATGTACAGGCAGATTCAGACTACAATGGTGTTAAGATTGCAGTCGGAATGGGAACTAATACAGACCTGTTATTAGTATATCTTGAAAGTGTGGATGGCACAGGAGAGAGCGGCTTTTATGTGTATGACTCCGTTAACCAGTCATTTTCAAAGTACATAGAAGTATCACAACCGGAATTATCATACTGCATACTTCCTATAGATGCAGCTTCTATGGAGCTTCCGGATGGATATGAGCTTGGAAAGATAGATATAGACGGCAGGGAAGTGGAAGTGCTTCTTGATAAGACTGGCAACTATGTACTCTTTTATGGTGTGAGCTCAACAGGCGGAACAGGATGGTTCAGATATAATACCAATGATGGAACTATACAGGGTTACGCAGGTTATAATACAGCGGATGAGCCGGTATTTAATATAATAGACAGGAAGAATAACAGCAGTACAGGTTCTTTTAGCTTATTTAAAGGCATAAATCTTATATTTATGATTATTATTGCTGCTCTTGCTATAGTTATCATAATCCTTGCAGTTATGGTCGAAATGCTCTCACGCAAGCTTAAAGTAAGCAAGAAAGCATTTGTAAAGGCTATGGATGATTATGATGATTCTGACGAATATGATGAGCTGATTAATATTAAGGATGGTTCATCAAGGACTTTACATGCAGGTGATGTAAAGGATAGCTACAATAGCGAAGATGACAGTACTGACTATGCTGAAGATAATAATGCTGATTATGAAGATAATTCTTATAGCGCGGATGAAAATGATTTATCTGATAAGAATTATGATGCTGATGCAGAGGATATTCTGAATAACTCTGGTATATCAGATACAGAAGATACATCATCAGAAAATGTGTCAGAAGAAATTGAACTTGAAGAGATTGAGTTAGAAGACAAAAAACGATAAAAGTAAATATATTATATGCTATATAAGTATCCTCTGGTGGATTAGACTTTATTTTATAAAGTTATCTGCCAGAGGATATTTTTTGGTTGACATATATATATCATAGTGGGACAAATATTAGTTAATATAGGAATATGGTACTATATATTGTATTTCACGAACGAAAAGAGTGAAAAAGAAAAGCGTGGAAATATTATGTCTGGCATTGGCGGATGGATACTTTAAAGGTTGGGGAATAAATTAATTGAGCGGTTAAACGAATGTGTAAGCTATATGTAAGGACTATGATATATAATGATAACAAGTTAATTAAGTGACTAAAGTCTGAATGGTCTGGGGGTGGCTTATTATGAGGAAAAAGGCGGTATTGGGTGTTGTATTTTTTATGATGGCTATGTTGGCGGCGTGTACTAAATACCAGATAAATGAGGA
>ERZ791829.30-NODE-30-length-172329-cov-29.921590_pt1 | contig 172329 bp, 134 predicted proteins | sample MGYA00510296_ERZ791829 | MGnify/ENA primary metagenome ERZ791829 (study PRJEB30046, sample SAMN00791973) | human gut metagenome | study: EMG produced TPA metagenomics assembly of the A metagenome-wide association study of gut microbiota in type 2...
AACATGAAAATAGGAGATAAACACCTATGATTAATGTTTACCTCCTACTCGATTGCCCACTGATGTAACATCTCAATGGCTTTGGCCAGTACGCCGGCAGATCCCTTGAAATGTCCGGAACCGCTCGGGACTCCTCCTTTGCCGTACCATTCATAAAAGCCTTTATTCTGTATAACCCGGTCTATCATCGGTCTGATTTCCGCGTAAGCCTCTTCTATGAATCCATGGGCTATCAACTGCTGGATCATCCGTCCTCCGAACCAGGTCCAGTCGCCGCCGTTCTGATAGACATACGGATGGGCCATTCCTCCGGTAAAGAAGTTTTCCGGATAAGGAGGATAGAGAGTCAGTCCGATACTGGGCATACCCGACAGGCGGACATTTTCCAGCATCTGCTGATTGACGGTTGCTATTTCTTCGCGTGTCAGCAAGCCTGCTTCGATGGCGACAGCCGTTCCTCCGTGATAATGGACCTTGTTTTCGTCGAACCCTTCCGGTATGGGAGATTTGTCCAGGTAAATATGGGGAATGAACTTCTGGTTCTTTTCATCCCATAAGTGAGTGCGTACATTTTTGGCGAAATTTTCCCGGATATCCTTCCATTTTTTCTGCTCTTCCGGATTCTGACTCATTTCCTGCAGATAGTCAAGAGCTATGATAAACATGGCATTGTCGTACACATCTATTGCCTTGAACGATTTTTCATTCATGTCGCATCCGAAGTCATCGCAAGGCTGTACGTCTCCCCAGTCGGCAGTCATAGCTCCATAAAGCAAGCCATATTCTTCGCTGTACCGTTCCCGCATCAGGTAATCCGTCATTTGAGTCATGCGTTCCAGAACCGTACTTCCCGCAATATTTTCCTGAAGGATCGAACGGTCACCGGTCATGCGTATATATTTTCCTACTATCTGTATCAGCGAACTTTCCTGATCTGTTTCAACTGTATTCTTGAAAGCCACGTGCTGGGGCGCTGCATCCGAGTAATACGGAACATTGTCATTCCAGGTGAATTCCGGTTTCAGGACATATCCGTCTATCATTTCTCCGTTGGGCTGTTGCAGGGCGAAGAAGAGTAAAATGGCATTTCGTAAATCCTTCCGGTCAGTTTCTTCACAGGCTGTTTCAATGAAGGTATTCATGTCTCTGGCCCAGATTTGCGAATATCCGCTTCCGGCATTGAGTCCCTGCCGGATAACGGATCGGGCCATACTGTCTACTTTGTTCAGTGTGGAATCTTGCAGAATGGTGGCTGCCAGCTGTTTTTCTTTGGTCGTATTGGAGCAGCCGACCATGAAGCAGCCGCATAATAATCCCAGTATCAGAGTCTTTCCTTTTCCCATAGTTCAGTCTTTTTTTAAGTTTATGCAAAAATACACCAAGTCAGACGGAACATTGCTTACCTTTATTGCGAATTAGTTGCATTATCTTATGATTTGCTATGGGATCTGCTTTTTAACTTCACAAGTCTGTTTACAGATTGCAAAACAGCGAGACAAAGAAAGGCACACTGATGTTGATGAGTATACCGTGCAGGATGGCCAGCGGGATAGCTTCCTTGCCGGAATATTTGCTGATGGATGCCAGCAGAATATCAGCGGAACCAATTCCGGCTGCTGAGATGGGAGCCAGGCATCCGAAATATTGGCGGATGAATGGAGCGCCAATCAAGGCTGTCATCTCACGGAAAATATTGGCCAGCAGAGCGATGGTTCCCAGTTCTGTAGCCAGTTGCATACCGATGCTGGGAGCTTTCAGCTGGGTTATCAGTACGGAAGAAATGGAATAATAGGCAAATCCGCTGCCCACTGCCATGCAGTCGAAAATACTCCACTGGCTGAGTATGAATCCGGCAACGGCCGAAAAAAGGAATGTTCCGGTTACCGTAGCTATGGGTACCAGTAACATTTTGAAGCTGAACTGCCGGACAAAGCCTTTGAGATCTTGATTGCATCCCAGATTGATTCCCAGCAGAAGCATCAGCAGATACAGAACGTCGACCGAAAGGATATGAAGATCGAAATCGGCTGTATAGAAAAGGCCGCCCACACAACCCAGAAGAAAAAATATAAGTATAATCAGACTACTTTTCATTGCTTACTCCTTTCTTGAAAAACAGGTGAGAAACGAGCAGGGCGGCCATTGAGCTTCCCAGCAGGCTTAATGCAGATATTACGGCTGCCTGACGGCAAAAATAACTGAGGTTGCTGATGATCAGTTTGTTGGTTCCTATGGATAGTCCCAAAATAAAAAGCAGCAGGCAGACTACTACCTGTATCAGTGAGGTTACTTTATGTATTCTGTGTAAATGGCGCAACCGATAGCCTATAAAGACTCCAACGGCCATTATAGTTATGAATGTAAACATGAAAATAATAAATTGAAATGAAACATCAAAAGCTTTTATCTCGTGTCAGAACGCTTTCTATGGCACATTTTTGAAATTAAAAGATCGGATGGACCAGATTATTTTCATACAATACTATCAATATATAAGTCTAGTTTAGTTTTTAATGAGCTGCAAAGATACTACATTTTTCATAAAGTCACGTATTATATGCAATAAAAAGATTTATGTGTTATAATATTGCGACATATTGTGCGTACTGACTTATAATATTATGAATTTGTATAGTTTTAAATTGATAGATTGAAAGAGCGCATGTTGATTTTATTCATTCCGGATTGTCCGAAAAAGAAAAAGCCCCAAGAGATGATCTCTTAGGGCTTTTCTGTTGGACTACCAGGATTCGAACCTGGACAAACAGAACCAAAACCTGTTGTGCTACCATTACACCATAGTCCAAACTTTAGGGGCTTTCCTCAGAAAGCGAGGCAAAGATACTATTTTTTTGAAATACGCTCCAAATATTTCTTTGTTTTTTTGTGATATGAATCGGCCTTTTGCTTTGTGATCCGGTAAAAATCAGTTCTGAACTTGTTTATTACAAGAAAAAATTTTTACTTTGCATATAACCTTTTTTCGTAAGTTTAACTTTAAATTCAAGTTGCCATGAGTTGTTCTTTTTCTAGCTATAAAAATATTATTTATCTGCTTGGCTATGTATTTTTCCTTGGATGTTCTTCTTCCAGTTCTACCAAAGTAGAGGAAACAAGTCTGATGTCTGAAGTTTTTTTGGAAGACAGTCTCTTGCATGCGCCGTATGGTTTGTGTGCGACAGATACTTATTTGGCCATAGCTAATCCTAAATCGGATACGATTCTCGATCTGTTTGATTATAATGGTAAATTGGTGAAGCGTATGATTCCACGCGGACAGGGAGTGAATGAGGGTTTGTTCATTTCCCAGATCCAGTATGACAGGCAGGGTAACCGTCTTTATTTGCCGGATCTTCACAAGAAAAACTTACTGATCCTGCATGATGTTACTGCAGAAAATCCCACCATCCGTGAACTGAAACTAGGCGGTGTGGATGCTGAGGCTTATAAAGACAGTGTTTACTTGAATTCACGATGGGGCAGATTGTCCGACGGAACGATACTGGCAACCAATGGTTCTCCTGCCGGTATGTTTGCTGCGTTTTCATCCGAAGGAAAGTTTTTACGCTTTTATGAACCGTTCCCCGACAAGCATTTAGTCAGTGATCAGCTGAATGATTGGGCTAATTCTTTGATGTATACTCCTTTGGGATCTTTTTCTCCTGAAGCAGACAAGGCAGTTTTTGTATATGCGGAAGCGGATATCATGACTATTTTCAAGGTAGACGGAAAAGACCGTTTAAAGGTGAAGTCAGTCAGAAAGTCTTATCCCGATCATATGTTTGTCCTGCAGCATACTCCGACCGTGGTTCAGGCAGCCATAACGGATGATACCCATTATTATTCTCAGGGGGTGGCGGCTACTGATAAATATATCTATGTCTTGTGGCTGGATACCATTTACAAAGAGGTGAGCGAGAATCACGATCAGACTGTCTGCATCAAGGTGTTTGACTGGGATGGAAATTTATTGGAGAATATTACGTTGGATACACCTGTAAAAAATATTACCGTGACTCCCGATGACAAAGTGATTTATGCTTTGTCTGAAAACGGGGAATCGGGATATCAGATCTTAAAGTTTAAGCGAAACCGGTAGAATATATTGGGGCGATCTTTAACGAACCGCAAGCGTATATGAGGATTACTTACTTCAGGAAGATCGTTTTTTCCTTCTGAATAATTGCGCCGTTTGTCAAAAAGATATTATTTACCCTGCTTGTGTATCATTCGGATGCTGAATCGGGAAAAAGTCTGACTGTGCCTTTATACATTTTATCTGAACGGGAGACCGGTCTGAATGAATATAGGAAGGATATGCACATCTTTTGCATAAATCTGCGAAAACGACGGCCCGTTCTGACCGTTTTGACTATTCGTTTGAGAGAAAACGGGCGCTCGATTAAGCTGAAATGACGGTTCATTTCCGGTTGAATGGACGGAAAATTCCCGCAAAATGTCCGGACAGCTTCCGGAACAGGAGGAAAGAGGTGGTTTTTAAGGTCGTTGCAGATCCGGATGAACCTTTCCGGAAGTGTTAAAAGATAGCTTATTCTGTTTACTGACAAGTCTTTAAGAGAAAAATCACTCGCGAAATCATTACTGCCTGCACTTCCGGACGTGAACCGGCGATTCTCACGGGCCGGAGGAGACAATTTGTCAAAATGAAACCGGAGAGAACGTCGTGTTTTTCCGCGATTATTATTACCTTTGTTTTCAAACTTAAAGAAAATCGATGTATGAAGAAACTTTTATTGACACTGACCCTGGGGGCGACGGTGGCCACCGGTATGGCGGTCACTCCGTTGTGGATGCGCGATGTGCGTATTTCGCCCGATGGAACCGAGATCCTTTTCTGTTATAAAGGAGATATTTATAAGGTGGCTGCTTCCGGTGGGGAAGCGGTTCAGCTGACAACTCAGGAGTCGTATGAAGCCACTCCGGTGTGGAGTCCGGACGGCAAGCAGATTGCTTTCTCAAGCGACCGTTACGGAAACATGGATGTATTTGTCATGCCGGCCGAAGGCGGTGCTGCACGCAGACTGACGGTGAATTCTGCGGCTGAGACACCCTCTGCCTTTACACCCGACGGAAAGTATGTGGTCTTCTCTGCCAGCATACAGGATCCTGCGGCAAGTGCCATGTTCCCGACTTCAGCCATGACAGAGTTGTATAAGGTTCCCGTTTCCGGAGGAAAAACCGAACAGGTGCTGGGAACACCGGCCGAACTGGTCAGCTTTAATGCGTCGGGGGATGCCTTTCTTTATCAGGACCGCAAGGGATTTGAAGACGAATGGCGCAAGCATCACACTTCGTCCATTACGCGGGACATCTGGATGTATGATACCAAAACAGGCAAGCATACCAACCTGACGGCCCGTGCAGGAGAAGACCGCAACCCGGTCTGGGCTCCCGACGGCAAGGCGGTGTATTTCCTGAGTGAGCGCGATAAAGGTTCGTTCAATGTATATACTTTCCCGCTGGATAATCCGAAGCAGGTACGTGCCCTCACTTCCTTCCGGACTCATCCGGTGCGTTTCCTTTCCATGAGCGGAAACGGTATGCTTTGCTACACCTACGACGGCGAGATTTATACGCAGAATCCTGACGGAAGTCCGAAAAAGGTGGCTGTCAGCCTGACGCGTGACGACGAGCAGTTGCCCGCCCGCTTCAGTTTCACCCGCGGTGCCCGCGAAGCTGTGCCTTCTCCCGACGGCAAGCAGGTGGCGTTCACCGTAAGGGGAGAAGTGTTTGTCACTTCCGTGGAATACGGAACAACCAAACAGATCACGCATACTCCGGAAACGGAAGAAGGCTTGTCTTTCGGAGCAGACAACCGTACGCTGGTCTATGCCAGTGAGCGTGGAGGCAACTGGGGACTGTATCTGGCCAAGATCGGACGCAAGGAAGATGCGAACTTCCCGAATGCAACCTTGATAGAGGAAGAGGCGCTGCTGCCTTCGAAGACCGTGGAACGCACGTATCCTCAGTTCTCGCCCGACGGCAAGGAAGTGGCTTTCATTGAAGACCGCAACCGCCTGATGGTGGTCAATCTGGAAACCAAAAAAGTGCGTCAGATTACGGACGGTTCTACCTGGTACAGCACCAGCGGCGGATTTAATTATTCCTGGTCGCCCGACGGAAAATGGTTCACACTGGAGTTCATTGGCAACCGCCATGATCCGTATTCTGACGTTGCACTGGTGAGTGCAGACGGCAAGGGAGAACTGGTGAACCTGACCAACAGCGGCTATTTCAGTGCTTCTCCGCGCTGGGTGATGGACGGCAATGCCATTCTGTTTGCAACCGACCGTTACGGTATGCGCAGCCACGCTTCCTGGGGATCACAGGAGGATGTGATGCTGGTATTTATGAATCAGGATGCATACGATAAGTTCCGTCTGAGCAAAGAGGACTATGAATTGCAGAAGGAACTTGAAAAGGAGCAGAAGAAGGAGAGTGAAAAGGATGCTGACTCGAAAGACAAGAAGAAAAAGGAGGACGGCGACAAGAAAGAGTCGGACAAAGTCAAGGAGGTGGTCGTTGAACTGGATGGTATCCAGGATCGTATCGTGCGTCTGACTCCCAATTCATCTGACCTGGGCTCTGCCATTCTTTCCAAGGACGGTGAGAAACTGTATTATCTGGCTGCATTCGAAGGCGGTTATGACTTGTGGAAGATTGATCTCCGCAAGCGCGACGTGAAACTGCTGCACAAGAATGTGGGACGCGGTTCCATGGAAATGGACAAGGAAGGAAAGAATATTTTCATTCTGGGAAGCAGCATGCAGAAAATGGATGCCTCTTCGGAAACACTGAAACCGGTTTCTTTCAGAGCCGAGATGAAGATGGATCTGGCAGCCGAACGTGCTTATATGTTTGAGCATGTCTACAAGCAGGAAAAGAAACGTTTCTATAATGTGAACATGCATGGTGTGGACTGGGATGCCATGGCAGCTGCCTACCGCAAGTTCCTGCCCCACATCAGCAACAACTATGATTTTGCCGAATTGCTGAGCGAATGGCTGGGCGAACTGAATGTTTCGCATACGGGCGGACGTTTCTATCCGTCTCTGGGAGGCGAATCAACCGCTAATCTGGGATTGCTTTACGACTGGAGTTATACGGGTAACGGTCTGCGTGTGGCAGAAGTAGTGGAAAAAGGTCCTTTCGACCGCAAGACTTCCGAAGTGAAGGCGGGCGTCATTCTTGAAAAGATCGACGGACAGGCTCTTACTCCGGACATGGATTATGCAGCTTTGCTCAACGGCTGTCAGGGCCGGAAAATTCTGGTTTCGTTCCGTGATCCGCAGAGCGGCAAGTCCTGGGACGAAGTGGTGAAACCCATCAGCAACGGTGCGATGAGCGGTCTGTTGTATGAGCGCTGGGTCAAACAGCGTGCTGCCGACGTTGAAAAATGGTCGAAGGGCCGTCTGGGTTATGTGCATATTGAATCAATGGGCGACGACAGTTTCCGTACCATTTATTCGGACATTCTCGGCAAATACAATAATTGCGAAGGAATTGTGATCGATACCCGTTTCAATGGAGGAGGCCGTCTGCATGAGGACATTGAAGTTCTGTTCAGCGGAAAGAAGTATTTCACTCAGGTGGTTCGCGGACGGGAAGCCTGCGACATGCCGAGCCGTCGCTGGAACAAGCCTTCCATCATGGTGCAGTGTGAAGCCAACTATTCCAATGCCCACGGCACTCCCTGGGTGTACAGCCATCAGAAGCTGGGCAAGCTGGTAGGTGCTCCTGTGCCGGGAACCATGACCAGTGTTTCCTGGGAGACGCTGCAGGATCCGAGTCTGGTGTTCGGTATTCCTGTCATCGGTTATCGTCTGCCGGACGGAAGCTATCTGGAAAACTCACAGCTGGAGCCGGATATCCTGGTGCTGAATGCGCCTGAAACGATTGTGACGGGTGAAGACACTCAGTTGAAGGCTGCCGTAGACGAACTGTTGAAAGAACTGGACAAATAAAGGCCGGAATATGATATGGAAGCTGGGATTCTCCTGATTTTCGGGAGGATCCCAGCTTTTATTTTCGGGGTTGCCGGCCGTTGGTTCTGGCAGGAAAGATGAGCGGAAGCATACGTCAGAGTGTTTTTTAAGTCTGTTTTTTATTATAAATTGTATAAATTTTCCATTCATTGGATAAATGAATGTATATTTGCCTGATGATCAAAAATGTGTCAGGCTGAGCCGCTCAGATGAAGACAAAAAGATAGTTCATAACTTTAATACCATAAGAAAATGAAGAGAACAGAAAAGATGCTGCTTTGCACCGGTTTGATTTCCGCGGCATTTGCAGCAAATGCCGGTGCGGCAGAGAAAAACACAAAACCAAACATTATCTTTATTTTGTGTGATGACATGGGATATGGTGATCTGGGCTGTTATGGCCAGAAGTATATTCAGACTCCCAATCTGGACCGGATGGCTCAGGAAGGTATGCGTTTCACACAGGCTTATGCCGGCAGTCCGGTCAGTGCACCTTCGCGGGCTTCACTGATGACAGGACAGCATTCCGGACACGGGCATGTGCGCGGAAACAAGGAATACTGGACCGGAGAAGTGATGTATGGTAATAACAAGGATTATGCGGTTGTGGGGCAGGAGCCTTACGATCCGGAACATATCATCTTGCCTGAAATCATGAAAGGAAACGGCTACACAACCGGAATGTTCGGAAAATGGGCCGGAGGCTATGAAGGATCTTGCTCTACGCCCGACAAACGCGGAGTGGATGAGTATTATGGATATATCTGTCAGTTCCAGGCTCATCTGTATTATCCGAACTTTCTGAACCGTTACAGCCGCTCGGCAGGCGATACGGCAGTGGTACGTGTGGTTATGGACGAAAACATCAAATATCCGATGTATGGTGACGACTATAAGAAGCGTCCGCAGTATTCGGCAGATATGATTCATCAGGAAGCGCTGGCCTGGCTGGACAAACAGGACGGCAAGCAGCCTTTCTATGGATTCTTTACCTATACGTTGCCGCATGCAGAGCTGGCACAGCCGAATGATTCCATTCTGAAAGGATATAAGCAAAAGTTCTTTGTTGATAAGACGTGGGGAGGAAGTGAAGGTTCACGTTATAATCCGGCAGTCCATACGCATGCGGAGTTTGCCGGCATGATTACCCGCCTGGATGCGTATGTAGGCGAAATCCTGGCTAAATTGAAAGAAAAGGGGCTGGATGAAAATACAATCGTTATTTTCAGTAGCGACAACGGTCCTCACGAAGAGGGAGGAGCAGACCCTGAATTCTTCGGCCGTGACGGAAAGTTGCGGGGATTGAAGCGCCAGTGTTATGAAGGCGGCATTCGCGTTCCGTTTATTGTGCGCTGGCCCGGTCATGTACAGGCTGGTACGGTGAATGATCATCAGCTGGCTTTCTATGACGTAATGCCTACTTTCTGTGAACTGGCCGGTGACAAGAAATTCCCTAAAAAGTATCTGAACAAAAAGCTGGAGGGAGACTGTTTTGACGGTATTTCTTTTGCTCCGACTTTGCTGGGACAGAACGACAAGCAGCAGAAGCATGACTACCTGTACTGGGAATTCCACGAAACAGACCAGATCGGTGTCCGCATGGGTGACTGGAAGCTGGTTGTGAAACAGGGAGTGCCTCATTTGTATGACCTGGCAACAGATATCCATGAAGACCGTGACGTTGCGGCTGAGCATCCGGATATTGTCAAGCAGATGAAGGAAATAATTCGTAAGGAACATCGTCCGAATGATCTTTTTAAAGTAACTTTGCCGGACTTTGATAAGTGATTAATAAACCTAAAATAAGAAACATGAATCTGAAAAAACAAACTTTGGCATGGACGCTCTGTGTGCCTGCCTGTCTGGTCGCCGCTCCTTTGTCGGCCGTAAATCCGGACGGTACGGCTATCGTACAGACACAGGGAGTCACAGTGACTGGTGCGGCTTTGCTGAATCCGACAACGGTCGAAGTGCTGTTCTCTGACGGACAGCGCATGACACTCGACTTTTATGGGGAAAATATTGTCCGCCTGTTCCAGGATCCGAATGGGGGAATTATCCGTGATCCGCAGGCTTCACCCGAAGCACAGATCCTGACGGACAGTCCCCGGAAACAGCCCGGAAAACTGACTGTCAGTGAAGGACAGGGAGTGATTACAATTGCTACGGATAAAGTAGCTTTGGAAATCAACAAACAGACTACCTTCTTTAAACTGATCAATAAAGTAACTAACCGCACTGTCGTTGAATCGGTAGCTCCGGTGGATTTCCAGAAGAAACAGGTTTCTCTGTCTCTGAAAGAAATGCCGGATGAGTATTTCTATGGCGGTGGTGTGCAGAACGGACGTTTCTCTCACAAGGGAAAGAGCATCAAGATTGTCAATACCAACCAGTGGACTGACGGCGGTGTTGCTTCTCCTACTCCTTATTATTGGTCTACGGGCGGATATGGAGTGATGTGGTATACATTTGCTCCCGGCCAGTATGATTTCGGAGCTGCTGAAAAAGGTAAGGTAACCCTGACACACGATACAGACTATCTGGATGTATTCTTCATGGTAAATGATACTCCGGTAGCTCTGCTGAATGATTTCTATCAACTGACGGGTAATCCGGTCTTGTTGCCGAAATTCGGTTTCTACGAAGGTCACCTGAATGCTTATAACCGTGACTACTGGAAAGAAGACGAGAAGGGATTCCTGTTCGAAGACGGAAAGAAATATAAGGAAAGCCAGAAGGACAATGGAGGTACCAAAGAGTCTCTGAATGGAGAAAAGAATAACTATCAGTTCTCTGCCCGTGCGGTGATTGACCGTTACAATGCGCATGATATGCCGTTGGGATGGTTGCTTCCGAATGACGGTTACGGCGCTGGATACGGACAGACCGGTACACTGGACGGCAATATTCAGAACCTGAAGGAGCTGGGTGATTACGCTCGTGAACGTGGAGTTGAGATCGGTTTGTGGACTCAGTCAGACTTGCATCCGAAAGAAGGCGTAGAAGCATTGTTGCAGCGTGATATCGTGAAGGAAGTGCGTGATGCCGGTGTGCGTGTGCTGAAGACTGATGTTGCGTGGGTAGGTGCCGGATATTCATTCGGACTGAACGGCGTGGCTGATGTCGGACAGATCATGCCTTATTACGGAAATAATGCACGTCCGTTCATTATTTCACTGGACGGATGGGCCGGTACTCAGCGTTATGCCGGAATCTGGTCGGGTGACCAGACTGGTGGAGAATGGGAATATATCCGTTTCCACATCCCGACTTATATCGGTTCCGGATTGTCCGGACAGCCGAATATTTCATCGGATATGGATGGTATCTTCGGCGGAAAGAATGTTCCGGTCAATGTCCGTGACTTCCAGTGGAAGACTTTCACTCCGATGCAGTTGAATATGGACGGATGGGGATCGAATCCTAAGTATCCGCATATTCTGGGTGAACCGGCTGCTTCTATCAACCGCTGGTATCTGAAGATGAAATCGGAATTTATGCCTTATACTTACACGCTGGCTTATGAAGCACTGGATGGCAAGCCGATGATTCGTGCCATGTTCCTTGATTATCCGAACGACTATACACTGGGTACGGCTACCCGCTACCAGTTCCTGTATGGTCCGTATGTGCTGGTTGCTCCGGTTTATCAGGAAACGAAGGCAGATGATAAGGGCAATGATGTGCGTAATGGTATCTATTTGCCGGAAGGTAACTGGATTGATTATTTCACCGGTGACCTGTATCAGGGCGGACGTGTCATTAATAATTATGAGGCTCCTTTGTGGAAACTTCCGTTCTTTATCAAGCTGGGTGCTATCCTGCCGATGGCTGAGGCTCACAACAATGTCAGCCAGATGGATAAGAAGACTCGTATCTATGAACTGTATCCGGCCGGAACTACTGAATTCACGGAATATGATGATGACGGTGTAACGGAAGCTTATCGTAACGGACAGTTTGCCACTACGAGAATCGTTTCTGCTCTGGAAGGAGATGAATTGAATGTGACCATAGATCCGACACAGGGAGGATTTGCCGGCATGGTCAATGAAAAGGTAACAGAGTTCCGTATCAATGTGACAGCACAACCGAAGAAGCTGGAAGCTCGTATCGGTAAGAACAAGGTCAAACTGACAGCTGTCAGCTCTATGGAGGCATACAAGAACGGTACGAATGTTTATTTCTATGAAGAAGCACCTGAATTGAATCGTTTTGCTACTCCGGGCAGTGAATTTGCTTCAGTGAAAGTGGTTAAGAATCCAGTAGTGCATGTGAAACTGGCTTCTGCTGATATAACATCCGATGCGGTTGCCCTGAAGATGAAAGGATTTGTATTTGCTCCTGCTGAGAAGTTGCTGGTAAGTACCGGTTCGCTGGAAGCTCCGAAACCTCAGGTTACTGATGAAAATACGACTGCTTATACCTTGACTCCTTCCTGGAACAAGGTTACTGGAGCTGATTATTATGAAATTGAGTTCAACAACATGCTCTACAGTACGATTCGTGATACACAGCTGCTGTTCGAAGATTTGCGTCCGGAAACAACCTGTTCGTTCAAAGTTCGTGCAGTCAATGCATCCGGAACTTCTGATTGGGCAAGTGTTCAGGTAATGACCAAGTCTGATCCGCTGGAATTTGCTATTCGTGGTTTGAAGGGTGAAACTTCTTGTCCGAACCAGGGTGGTCAGGGCGTCAACAAGTTGTTTAACTTCGATGAATCTGATTCATGGCATACAGAATGGAGTACGAAGGCTGTACCGTTCGATCTGGTTATCGATCTGAAGAGTGTAAATCAGCTGGATAAATTCCAGTATATGCCTCGTCAGGATGGTGGTAACGGAACGTTGAAGAAAGGTACTGTATACTACAGCATGGATAAGTCTGAATGGACAGAAGCCGGTACATTTGAATGGACAGGCGGTGACGTGAAGACATTCGTCTTTGAAAAACGTCCGACTGCACGTTACATCAAACTGGCTGTAACGGAAGCTGTGGGTAACTTCGGTTCCGGACGTGAATTGTATGTATTCAAGGTTCCTGGTTCTGAAAGCTATATTCCGGGTGATATCAACCAGGATAAGCTGGTAGACGAAAACGACTTGACTTCATATATGAACTATACAGGTCTGCGTCGGGGCGATTCTGACTTTGAAGGTTATATCAGCAAGGGTGACTTGAACAACAACGGACTGATTGATGCATACGATATTTCTACCGTAGGTATCGAGCTGGAAACCGGTGTAAGTTCGAAGAAGGTTCCTGCTGTAGCCGGAACTATTCAGGTTACTCCTTCCAAGAAGGTTTATAACGCAGGTGAAACGGTAGAAATCCGTGTTACCGGTAAGGGACTTCAGTCTGTCAATGCTTTGAGCTTTGCACTGCCTTACGATCCGCAAGTGATGGAATATGCAGGGGTAGATGCTGCCGGCATGAAAGAAATGAAGAATCTGACTTATGACCGTCTGCACAGCAACGGAGTGAAGGCACTTTATCCTACTTTCGTTAACTTAGGAGAGAAACCGACTCTGGAAGGTGATGGTGAACTGATGGTGATCAAGTTTAAAGCAAAGACTCGTCTGACCTTCAAGCTGAAAGCTATCGATGGTATTCTGGTTGATAAGTATCTGAATACTGTTCACTGGTAAATACTTTTCTGATGCAAAGATAGAAGTCACGGATTTTTCGCATAACTTCCGTGATAGCGTATAAATTAAAAAATAGCCGTCCCAATTTCCGGACGGCTATTTTTGTGTCATCTTCCATTGATCCGGAAGCAAACCATGCTATTGATCAGTCCGGTAGGTCTTCTTTATTTTATTCTTTGTAGAGTTCTGATGAATCGTTACGGATGGGAGAGTGCTTTCGGATTATCATGGATTGCTCCTCTAGAACTCTCAGGAGTCTCTTCCTGGTATATTTATTTTGCGTATTTGTGGCTTTTCAGGGCTTCTGTTGCATTTTAAAGGATGTTACCGATGGATGTCTCATCATCGGATTATATAAAAGACAGAGCCACCCCTGTATCACACGGAGGTGGCTCTTTGTAATTTTAATATTATGTAAGGTTAAATTAGAGAGGTTATCTTGTTATTAATATCCTTCATTCTGCTGTCCTTTGATTTGCGGGTTTGCATCGATTTCATCTTTCGGAATCGGCCATACCCACATGTGATCACTGGCATCCTTGGTCAGATCATTACCCTGTGTAGCTACATAGTTTGCCACAGGTGCATCTTCAGCAACAGAACGTGAGAATCCGATGCCCCATCGTTTCATATCCGAGAAGCGGAATCCTTCAGCGAAGAGTTCGCGGGTACGTTCATCCTGAATTTCCTTCATCAGCGCGTCTCCGCTGTAAGTCTGGTCAGTCCATCCGCTGATACGTGCCTTTCTCAGGTCGTTCAACAAGCCGCATGCAGCTCCTTCGTTACCGGCCTTGGCATATGCTTCTGCACCGAGCAGATACATTTCTGAGATACGCATAGCTTTGGTCTTGTTCATGTTGTTGGGTTTTCCAGTATACAGAGCCGGGTTTCCGGGCCATTTGTTGCAGTAGGTTCCCACGAAGTCAGGTACAGTCTGTGCATCGATGGTATCTGTCTTGAAGTAAGCTCCGTATCGGATATCGTTTTCGGTGTCATACAGATCAGTAACCTTCTTGCTTGCCATGTATGAGGGACGTGCGAACTTGTCGATGATTCCAGATAGCATGCTTCCGAGATCAGTCGGTCCTTCTTCGTTCTTGAGTTCCATATAGAACTGCCAGATAGCTTCTGTACCCGTATCGTTCAGCCACATGTCCTTATACTGTGCCGGATTGGAGATCAGTGTGTATGTACCCTTGCTGATCAGCGCCTGTGCTACATTTGCAGCAGTTGTGTAATCTTCCATATCGAGTGCAACACGTGCTTTGAGTACCTGTACGACATCAGCCGTAATCTTTGTTGAGTTAACGATTCCGGCAGTTGTAACATACTCTTCAGCTTTGGTGAGGTCATTCACGATATGCTGGTAAGTTTCCTGCAGTGAACTTCTTCCCGGATAAGTCTCCGCATTCGGTCCCGGATTATAGGTATCTACCAGAGGAACTCCATATTCACTGGCAGCCGTTGATGGATTATAGTCCTTGCAGAAGTGGAGAGCCAGTTCGCGGTATGCCATTGCTCTGCTGAAATATGCATGTCCCATGTACAGCTTGATTTGCTGTTTGTCCGCATCACTTATCTGCGGATCTTCCAGCAATAGGGCAGCTTTCTGTATGAGCAGGTTGGCATTGGCAATGTAGTTATAGTTGCTGGACCAGCAGCTTTGTATGGTTCCATCCGTGATCTGGAAGTCCCATCTGTAGAATGAACCATAATTATTGCCATAGTCGGGGGTTGCTACTACCTGTCCACTCTGTACGAGTTCGGTTGCAGCGATTGATCCCTGGATGTATCCTCTCCATTCAGCATGGAAGAGGTTACTGTATTTTTCGCAGTCCCCGACGTTGCGTACCGATTCATCGGTAGCGATGTTTGTTTCGGGGGTAAGATCCATGTCACATGAAGACAAGGAGCAGCAGCATGCGATTGCTGATATGAGGAATAGTTTCTTGTTCATATACTAATTTATTTTTATTCGTATACCAATCTTTTATTTGTATGGTGTTCATTAGAACGTTAATTCAGCGCCAATAGCGAACTGACGGGTGTTCGGATATACTCCTAACTGCAAGTTAGAGTCAACTTCGGGGTCTGCTCCCTTATATTGAGTAACGGTCCACAAGTTACGTCCTACACCGAAGATACGTACTCCCTTGATAAAGCCAACCTTCTTCAGCAAAGGTTTGGGGAGAGAGTAGCTGACGGTTAAGTTCTTCAGACGCATGAAGGAAGCGTTTTCCAGCAAGTGTGTATCGAACTGACGAGCAGAGTTGGCTGCCGGAATATCTGTGATCTGTCCCGGAGTTGTCCACATATTAGCCATTTCAACTGACTGGTTCAATTGTCCTACGAAGTTGGGGTTTTCTACGAAGAAGCGGTCATTGTCGATCAGGTACTTACCCAGCATGAATGAGAAGTTAGCGTCTACGCTGAAGCCCTTCCATGAAATACGAGTATTGAAACCTCCTGCCCATGGTGCATACTGGTTCTTTCCGGTAAATACAGCATAGTTGTCAGAATATTCCTTGGTTTCGTTTCCTTTATCGTCAAGCCAGATCTGCTGTCCGTCTTCCGGATCCACGCCGACCCATCTTACATAGTAGAAGTCACCGAGAGATTCACCTACCTGATATTTTACACCCGTGTTAGGAATTACATATTCGTCACGTCCACCGAAGAGTTCTGTGATCTGGTTTTTGTTGTAGTTGATGTTTCCGGATACGCTCCAGTAGAAATCTTTGGTATTGAAGATTTCATATTGTACAGAAGCTTCGAAACCACGGTTGTACATACTTCCGATATTTCCCCATCCGGAGCTATGTCCTGTTGTATAAGAATAAGGGATAGTCATCAACATGTCGCTGGTAACTTTGTTATAGAAGTCGATGCTCAGATCCAGACGGTTGAACATGCGTGTGCTGATACCGATATTCAGTGATTTCTGTTTTTCCCAAGTCAGATCATCGTTCTGTACACTTGAAATACCGAAAGAAGAGCCACCCTGATATTTACCTACTCCTACCAGACCTAATGACGGATAATAAGGATCGCCACTGAATGCAGAGTTACCAGTTGTACCGTAGCTGACTTTGAAACGTAAATCGTTCAACCATTCAGCGTCTTCCATGAAGCTTTCTTTCTTGATGTTCCACATAGCTCCAACAGAGAAGAAGGAAGCCCAGCGGTTGTTCTTTCCGAATACAGAAGAACCATCTGTACGGAAGGAAAGATCCAGGAAATATTTTTCTGCATAGTTGTATTCACCACGTGCGAAGTAAGAGTTCATAACTTTCTTCTGGATGCTTGCACTGGGAGCTTTCGGAGTTGTACCATGGCTCAACAGTGTCAGACGGTCATCGGTGATACCTTCAACACTTGCACCAAATGAACTTCCATCGTAAATGATAGCTTCCTGACCGATCAGGAAAGTAGCGTTATGTATTTTATCTACATCAAATTTATATTCGGCTGTATTGGTGAATGTCATGGATGAGTAGCGCTGGAAAGATTCGCTGGCTGATCCGGAATAGTTATTGAACTGAGCCGGAAGCTGTCTGTAACGATATCTGTAGTCGAATGCATCCAGAGCCTGTGAAGCACGGATTGTCAATCCTTTCACCGGAGTGAGTTCTTCGAACATATTTCCGTACAAGCGGATCTTGTTCTTTTCTGCAGGCTGATTTTCCAACAGATAATACGGGTTCCACAAACCAAGTACATCCAACAAGTCTTTGCGGTCTCCATAATGCCAGTTGCCGTTTCCGTCGTCAACGATTTCATACGGAGTTTCCCAGGGGAGAGCCCAGCGGCTCAAGGTTGCTACGTTGTACCAGCTGTTACCAGTTGTAGCAAAACCATTAGTTTCAAAATCTTCATAAGAAAGACCGAGGTTAACTCCGACGCGCAACCAGTCGAATACTTTTGTATCAATGTTACTTCTCAAAGTTTCACGTTTCATACCTGATGCCGGTTCCACACCTTCCTGATCGTAGTGGCTGGCAGAGATGAAGTAGTTTGTATTTTTAGAAACACCGGTGATGCTGGCATCTAATTGCCAGGTCGGTGCGTTGTCTTTCAGGAAATAATCTTGCCAGTTGGTATTAATACCCATATCCATGTATTGTTTGATGATGGATAAGTCGGCATTGGGAGCAATGGTTTTCCACAAGTCATAGTACTGACTGGTACTCATCATTTCAGTTGTTGGCAAAGCCGGCTGTGAGAAACCGTATTGGCCTTTGATGCTGACAGTCGGTTTAGCACCTTTTCCGCGTTTGGTTGTAATTACGACTACACCGTTGGCTGCACGTGAACCGTAGATAGAAGTAGAAGAAGCATCCTTCAATACGGTTACGTTTTCGATATCGCTCGGGTTAATAGCCGTGAAAGCACCACTTGAGATCGGGGAGCCATCAAGGATGAACAGCGGTTCAGTAGATGAATTGATAGATCCGACACCACGCAGACGCATGCTGACACCTTCGCTCGGTTCACCGGAAGAAGTATAAACTTGCAGACCGGCTACCTGACCTTGCAAGGCATCTGCAAAGTTGGCACTTGGGCGGTTCTCAATCTTATCTGATTTGACAGCTGCAACAGAACCTACGATAGATCCGAGTTTCTTGGCTGAGCCATAAGTTCCGGTCACCAATACTTCATCCAGAATTTCTGAAGTAGCTTCCAACTTAATGACTAAGTTGCTCATGTGTCCTTGTCTGATTGTGAGCTTCTGAGTTTCCATTCCGATGAATGAAATAATCAGGTGCTTAGCTGATGAGGGGGCATTGATGGTGAATTTTCCGTCCAGATCGGTTACTGTTCCAGTATTGGTTCCTTCAATTTGAACCGTAGCTCCGACAATTGGTTCATTGTCTTCTGCGGACAAAACGCGTCCTGTGACCTTGGACGATTGTGCCATTACCATTCCTATACTAAGGAATAGACAGGTAAGCAAAAGCATTACTTTTTGTTTCATAGTTTCTCTTATTATAAAGTTAATGATGAACGCAAATATATAATATAATTTCATAAAAATAACTCTTAAATGCAAAAAAAAACTATCAATTGTTTGATAAAATGGTGTTACCTTGTTTATTTATGTTAAGCAACATAAAACTTTATGTTTTTGGACAGAACTTTGCGCAAGTTCTGTTTCTTTGTTTTATAATCGTTACCGGGAGTGAGATTGGAATTTGAGAAAAGAGAGTACTTAAAGGGAAGTGAAAAAGTAATGTATTGCCTGATAAAAGACAGAGCCACCCCTGTATCACACGGAGGTGGCCCTTATTACATTGTTTATTAATGTAAGGTTAAGTTAGAGAGGTTTCATTGTATTAATATCCTTCATTCTGCTGTCCTTTGATTTGCGGGTTTGCATCGATTTCATCTTTCGGAATCGGCCATACCCACATGTGATCACTGGCATCCTTGGTCAGATCATTACCCTGTGTAGCTACATAGTTTGCCACAGGTGCATCTTCAGCAACAGAACGTGAGAATCCGATGCCCCATCGTTTCATATCCGAGAAGCGGAATCCTTCAGCGAAGAGTTCGCGGGTACGTTCATCCTGAATTTCCTTCATCAGCGCGTCTCCGCTGTAAGTCTGGTCAGTCCATCCGCTGATACGTGCCTTTCTCAGGTCGTTCAACAAGCCGCATGCAGCTCCTTCGTTACCGGCCTTGGCATATGCTTCTGCACCGAGCAGATACATTTCTGAGATACGCATAGCTTTGGTCTTGTTCATGTTGTTGGGTTTTCCAGTATACAGAGCCGGGTTTCCGGGCCATTTGTTGCAGTAGGTTCCCACGAAGTCAGGTACAGTCTGTGCATCGATGGTATCTGTCTTGAAGTAAGCTCCGTATCGGATATCGTTTTCGGTGTCATACAGATCAGTAACCTTCTTGCTTGCCATGTATGAGGGACGTGCGAACTTGTCGATGATTCCAGATAGCATGCTTCCGAGATCAGTCGGTCCTTCTTCGTTCTTGAGTTCCATATAGAACTGCCAGATAGCTTCTGTACCCGTATCGTTCAGCCACATGTCCTTATACTGTGCCGGATTGGAGATCAGTGTGTATGTACCCTTGCTGATCAGCGCCTGTGCTACATTTGCAGCAGTTGTGTAATCTTCCATATCGAGTGCAACACGTGCTTTGAGTACCTGTACGACATCAGCCGTAATCTTTGTTGAGTTAACGATTCCGGCAGTTGTAACATACTCTTCAGCTTTGGTGAGGTCATTCACGATATGCTGGTAAGTTTCCTGCAGTGAACTTCTTCCCGGATAAGTCTCCGCATTCGGTCCCGGATTATAGGTATCTACCAGAGGAACTCCATATTCACTGGCAGCCGTTGATGGATTATAGTCCTTGCAGAAGTGGAGAGCCAGTTCGCGGTATGCCATTGCTCTGCTGAAATATGCATGTCCCATGTACAGCTTGATTTGCTGTTTGTCCGCATCACTTATCTGCGGATCTTCCAGCAATAGGGCAGCTTTCTGTATGAGCAGGTTGGCATTGGCAATGTAGTTATAGTTGCTGGACCAGCAGCTTTGTATGGTTCCATCCGTGATCTGGAAGTCCCATCTGTAGAATGAACCATAATTATTGCCATAGTCGGGGGTTGCTACTACCTGTCCACTCTGTACGAGTTCGGTTGCAGCGATTGATCCCTGGATGTATCCTCTCCATTCAGCATGGAAGAGGTTACTGTATTTTTCGCAGTCCCCGACGTTGCGTACCGATTCATCGGTAGCGATGTTTGTTTCGGGGGTAAGATCCATGTCACATGAAGACAAGGAGCAGCAGCATGCGATTGCTGATATGAGGAATAGTTTCTTGTTCATATACCAAATCTTTTTAAAGTTTGTAGAGAATTTATCAGAACGTTAGTTCGGCACCTACGGCAAACTGTCGGGTGTTGGGGTATTTACCCAACTGCAGATTTGAGTCTATTTCGGGGTCTGCTCCCTTATATTGAGTAACGGTCCACAGATTACGTCCTACACCGAAGATGCGTACTCCCTTGATAAATCCAGCTTTGCTGAGCAACGATTCAGGGAAGGAATAACTGATCGTCAGATTTTTCAGACGCATGAAGGAAGCATTCTCCAGCAAGTGTGTATCGAACTGACGGGTAGAGTTGGCTGCCGGAATGTCTGTGATCTGTCCCGGGGTTGTCCACATATTCGCCATTTCAACGGACTGGTTGAACTGTCCTACGAAATTGGGATTCTCTACGAAATAACGGTCATTGTCGATCAGGTATTTGCCCAGCATGAAAGAGAAGTTCGCATCTACACTGAATCCTTTCCATGAAAGGCGTGTATTGAAACCTCCAGACCAGGGTGCATACTGGTTCTTTCCGGTAAATACAGCATAGTTGTCCGAATATTCCTTGGTTTCGTTTCCTTTGTCGTCAAGCCAGATCTGCTGTCCGTCTTCCGGATCTACGCCAACCCATCTTACATAGTAGAAGTCGCCGAGAGATTCGCCTACCTGATATTTTATACCTGTATTAGGCAACACATATTCACTGCGTCCGCCGAAGAGTTCCGTGATCTGGTTCTTGTTGTAGTTGATGTTTCCGGCTATACTCCAGTAGAAATCTTTGGTATTGAAAAGCTCATACTGTACGGAAACCTCAAATCCGCGGTTGTACATGCTTCCGATATTTCCCCATCCGGATCCGTGTCCTGTAGTATATGAATAGGGAATTGTCATCAGCATGTCGCTGGTCACTTTGTTATAGAAGTCAACGCTTAAGTCCAGGCGGTTGAACATGCGTGTGCTGATGCCGATGTTCAGGGATTTCTGCTTTTCCCAGGTCAGGTCATCGTTCTGCACGCTTGAAATACCGAAAGCAGAGCCACCCTGATATTTGCCAACTTCAACCAGTCCTAATGACGGATAATACGGATCACCACTGAATGCGGAGTTACCCGTCGTACCATAGCTTGCTTTCAGAGAGAGTTCATTGAGCCATTCGGCACTTTGCATGAAGTTTTCTTTCTTGATGTTCCACATGGCTCCGACAGAGAAGAAGGAAGCCCATCGGTTATTCTTTCCGAATACGGAAGAGCCGTCTGTACGGAAAGACAAGTCAAGATAATACTTCTCTGCATAGTTATACTCACCGCGTGCGAAGTATGAATTCATCACTTTTTTCTGGATGCTGGCAGTGGGGTTCTGCGGAGTTGTACCATGACTTAACAGTGTCAGGCGGTCGTCGGTGATTCCACTGACACTTGCACCAAATGCGCTGCCATCGTAGATGATGGCTTCCTGTCCGATCAGAATCGTTGCGTTATGTACCTTGTTTATGTCGAATTTATATTCGGCTGTATTGGTGAATGTCATGGATGAGTAACGCTGGAAAGTTTCACTGGCCGAACCGGAATTGTTATTGAATGCAGCCGGAAGCTGTCTGTAACGATATCTGTAGTCGAACGCATCCAATGCCTGTGAAGCGCGGAGCGTCAGGCCTTTCACCGGAGTCAGTTCTTCGAACATATTTCCGTACAGGCGAAGTTTGTTCTTCTGTCCCGGCTGATTTTCCAGCAGATAATACGGATTCCACAGACCGAGCACATCGAAAAAGTCCTTGCGGTCTCCGTAATGCCATTTGCCGTTTCCGTCGTCAACGATTTTGTAGGGCGTTTCCCAGGGAAGAGCCCAGCGGCTCAAGGTTGCTACGTTATAAGGATTGTTTCCCTTTGTTGCAAAGTTATTGGTTTCGTAATCTTCATAAGAAAGACCGAGGTTGACTCCGACACGCAGCCAGTCGAACACTTTCGTGTCGATATTGCTTCTCAGGGTTTCGCGTCTCATTCCTGATGCCGGCTCCACACCATCCTGATCGTAGTGGCTGGCAGAGATGAAATAATTGGTATTATTGGCAACGCCGGTGATGCTGGCATCCAGTTGCCAGGTCGGTGCATTGTCTTTCATAAGATAAGACTGCCAGTCGGTAGAAATGCCCATATCCATGTATTTCCGGATAATGGAAAAGTCTGCGTTGGGGGAGATTGTTTTCCACAAGTCATAATACTGGCTGGTTGTCATCATCCTGGTTGTCGGTAGAGCCGGTTCGGAAAATCCGTATTGTCCCTTGATGCTGACGGTCGGTTTGGCACCTCTTCCCCGTTTGGTTGTGATAACTACCACACCGTTGGCAGCACGTGAACCATAGATAGAGGTGGAAGAAGCATCCTTCAAGACGGTTACGTTTTCGATATCGCTCGGGTTGATGGCCGTAAAGGCTCCTCCGGAGATCGGAGAACCGTCGAGGATAAACAGCGGTTCGTTGGATGAACTGATGGAACCGATACCGCGCAGACGCATGCTGACGCCTTCGCTCGGCTCACCGGAAGAAGTATAGACTTGCAGGCCGGCTACCTGTCCTTGCAAGGCATCTGCAAAGTTGGCGCTTGGCCGGTTTTCGATTTTGTCAGACCGGATGGCGACAACGGAACCTACGATTGAACCCAGTTTTTTGGCCGAACCATAGGTTCCTGTCACCAAAACTTCATCCAGCACTTCTGCAGTGGGCTTCAGTTTGATGGTCAAGTCTGTTCTGTTTTTTTCTTTTATGTTGATTTTTTGAGTTTCCATTCCGATGAAAGAAATGACCAGAATCTGGGCTGACGACGGAACGTTGATGGTGAACTTTCCGTCCAGATCGGTTATGGTTCCGGTGTCGGTTCCTTCTATCTGAACCGTAGCTCCGACAATGGGCTCATTGTCTTCGGCAGACAAAACGCGTCCTGTTGCGTTAGATGATTGCGCTATGGCTATTCCTATGCTGAGAAACAGGCAGGCGAACAAAAACATTACTTTTAACTTCATAGTTTCTCTTATTATAAAAAAAGTACAATTATATCTGTTCTCTGGGGAGTATTTCCGGTTTGTCCGGAAAGGAAAAGAATCCATGGTCAGAAGGATATTTGACCGGTTGCAAAATTATATATTATGAGTCAAATTCCGCTTTGGACGGGAGGGATGATTGTTTGTAACAGACGGACGTAACTTTCGTATAATCAGAGGGGTATGATTGTAATTTCTTGTAAAAAGCCTTCCGGAGACTTGTAAGGTCCGAAACTCTGTTCCAAAGGTCAGCAGGAAGTCCGGCCATCGTAAGTTTCAGGTCGTGGAGTTATGCAGACACCTTCGCAGAATCGTATGCTCGTTGCGGCTTTATCGTGCGGTCGTTGCGGCCGAATTCTGCGGTCGATTCAGCCAGATTGTCCGCACGATTTTTCCGCCTCCAGACATGCTCCCAAAGCGGTACAGAAAAAGGCCTCGGGCTTTTAAAAAAACGTTTCGTTATTTATTGAAAAACGTTTCGGGCTTTACATGAAAAGAATTCGGCGTTTTTGGAGAAGCAAATGAGGACAAAAAAATCCACCCCTTCTGTTCTTATCCTTTCCGGAGAAAGGGGGAAGAAAGAAGGGGTGGATGTCAGTAAATATGCTGTATGTCTGAATAAACTTATTTAGCGATCAGCAGGTAATAGTTCTTTTTGCCTCGCTGGATCAGCAGGTATTTTTTATCCAGCAGATCAGCAGCAGTAATTACCTGGTCGAATGCACCCAGCTTTTCCTTGTTCAGTGAAACGCCGCCGCCCTGTACCAACTTCCGCATCTCGCCTTTGGAAGGGAATACGGCAGCTTTTTCCGTAAGCAGGTCTACAGCCTTGATACCGGCTTCGATTTCAGCTTTTGATACTTCAAACTGAGGTACACCTTCGAATACAGACAGCAAAGTTTCTTCGTCCAGTTTCTTCAGTGCATCGGAAGTTGCATTACCGAAGAGGATGCCTGATGCTTCTACCGCAGCATTGTAGTCAGCTTCCGAGTGTACCATGATGGTTACTTCCTTAGCCAGTCGTTTCTGCAGTACGCGCAGGTGCGGAGCCTGTTCGTGTTCGGCGGTCAGTGCGTCGATTTCTTCCTTGCTCAGTGAGGTGAATATCTTGATGTATCGCTTGGCATCTTCGTCGCTTACGTTCAGCCAGAACTGATAGAATTTGTATGGAGAAGTATATCGGGGATCGAGCCAGATATTTCCTGATTCTGTTTTACCAAATTTACCTCCGTCAGCTTTAGTGATCAGCGGGCAGGTCAGTGCGTATACTTCACCGCCGTTCGTACGGCGAATCAGTTCAGCTCCTGTCGTGATGTTTCCCCATTGGTCAGATCCACCCAGCTGGAGTTTGCAGTTCTTGGTTTCATACAGATGCAGGAAGTCATAGCCTTGCAGCAGCTGATAAGTGAACTCAGTGAATGAAAGACCGTCACGAGCTTCCCCATTCAGACGTTTCTGAACAGATTCCTTAGCCATCATGTAGTTGACAGTGATGTGTTTTCCCACTGTACGTGCGAAGTCAAGGAAAGAGAAGTCTTTCATCCAGTCGTAGTTGTTTACCAGTTCTGCCTTGTTCGGGGCGTCCGACTCAAAGTCGAGGAATTTGCCCAACTGCTTTTTGATGCACTCCTGATTGTGGCGCAGAGTTTCTTCGTCCAGCAGGTTACGTTCCTGTGATTTACCGGACGGGTCACCGATCATACCGGTAGCACCTCCTACCAGAGCCAGCGGCTTGTGTCCGCAGCGTTGGAAATGCCGCAGCATCATCACACCACACAAGTGGCCGATATGCAGTGAGTCGGCAGTGGGGTCGATACCCAGGTAAGCCGTAACCATTTCCTTTTCCAGCAGTTCTTCAGTGCCCGGCATCATGGTGTGTACCATGCCGCGCCATCTTAATTCTTCTACAAAATTCATCGAATGAAATACTTAATTTAACATATTAGTTCTCGTCATCCGGTTTCGGATGTTGCGGACAAAAGTACGACACTTTATCTGAATAACCAATTTTTAGCGGCTAAAAAAGAGACGGTTAGTGTTTTCCGTGATTTCATGAAGCAGCTCCCGGCCGGAAATGCCGCGCAGGGAAGCAGCTTTTTCTGCCAGCTGCAGGATGGAGACCGGTGCAGTATCGGTTTCTAACAACAGGCGGTCGGAGGGAGTGGAGACAAGTGCCTGCGGCTGGTATTTTTCTCCGAACGAGAGATAAAATCCGTGACGCAGGTAGCTGGCTGCCAGTTCTTTTTTCCCGCGGAAACCGTGAATAATCCAGGGCTGGCTGGCAGAAGTCTCATGCCGTAAGACAATGATTTCGTTGGAAGTCTTTACAATGTGCAGAATCAGCGGTAGCTGGTATTGTTCGGACAGTCGGACGGTTTCCAGAAAAGCTGTCCGCTGAAGTTCGTAGGAGACCGGGCAACATTTGTCGAGACCGGCCTCTCCCAATGCAATGACGCGGGAGTCGGCAGCCAGCATTTCAGCCATCCATTCCAGTTGGCCGGGCAGATTCTCTTCTGTAAGATACCAGGGATGAAGGCTGACACTCAGGTAACGGGCCTGTTGGAATTCCGGAGTGTGGCAGTCCTGCATGCCGCAGTTCAGCAGCACGTGTTCCGGATGGTCGGTCAGTTGGTGGGAATGAATGTCGAGCAGCATAGCGGGATCGGTTGGTCAAGGGACGGGATCATAGCCTGAACCTCCCCAGGGATGACAGCGCAGGATACGGCGGATGGCCAGCCAGAGGCCCTTGAACGGACCGTGTTTCTTCAGCGCTTCAATGGCATATTGTGAACAGGTCGGTGTAAACCGGCAGGAAGGAGGGGTGAACGGTGAGATACAGTTCCGGTAAAAATAAATCGGAAGCAGCAGCAGATAAGTAAGCAGCCGTTTCATACCAGACGTTCTGTTGTCAGCTGGAGCAGGTGCTTTACTTTCTCTTCCACCTCCTGGGAGGAGTGAAGATTATTGTCCAGCCAGATAAAGGCTACGATGGCTTTCTTGCCGGAAGCATTCAGGGCATCAAGCAGAATATCCTTGTGCTTGCGGTAAGCTTCGCGGATCTGGCGTTTGACGCGGTTACGTTTCACTGCCCGTTTGAAGCGTTTTTTGGGCACACTGATCAGTATGGCAGCAGTAGGCCTTGTTTCTTCTTCGATCGGCATGTACACGATGCGCAGAGGGAAGGCCGGCAATGACTTGCCTCCTCCGGAGAACAGTCTTTCAATAAGCAGGCGGCTGTTCAACCGTTCTTTCTTGGGCAGGGTATAGGTTTGGGTTGCTGTCATAAACGCTTTCCTTTTGGGGTGGGATAAAGAGGCCGGAAAACCGGTTGTGTATATTCCTTACTTGTTGTTTGGTAGGAAAAGAGTTAAAGTCAATACTCCGTTGAAACTGGCGTTATTGACTTTAACTCCTGAACTCAGTCGGCAGGCTGTTGCTTCTTTCGGAAGTGCAACCCGCTAACTTATTATAAACTAAAAAAACGCTTTTTCCTGCGAATTATCGGTTTTGTTCTCCAATAAACAGGTCCAGTGCGGCTGGCATGGAAGGAGCAGCTGCGCTGGGAGCTTCCAGATCAAGGCGAAGACCAGCTTCCTTGACTGCTTTGGCAGTAGTCGGTCCGAAGCATCCGATAGCGATATCTTTCTGTTCGAAACCCGGGAAGTTCTTCATCAGTGACTGGATTCCGGCCGGACTGAAGAACACCAGCATGTCATAGTCGGACATTTCTTCCGGCTTGAAGTCGTTGCTGACTGTGCGGTACATGACAGCTTCAGTGTGCTGGATTTTGTTCTTGTCGAGCAGATCCTTTACTTCGTCATTGTGTACGTCTGACATCGGTACGAAGTATTTTTCTGTATTATGCTTCACCATGAGGGGCACCAGATCAGCAAACTTTCCTGTTGCACCGAAAAATACTTTGCGCTTGCGATATTGCACATACTTCTGGATATATAATGCAATAGTCTCGGAAGTACAGAAATATTTCATGGTTTCCGGAATTGTTACTCGAAGCTCAACGCAAAGATTAAAGAAATGATCAATGGCGTGACGTGAGGTGAACACGATTGCCGTATGATCCAGAATAGAAACCTTCTGTTGTCTGAACTCTTTAGCCGACAAGCTTTCTACTTTTATGAACGGGCGAAAATCTATCTTCACTCCGTATTTCTCAGCGATATCAAAATAGGGTGACTTTTCAGATGTTGGTTTAGGCTGAGAAACTAGAACTTTCTTTATCTTCAATGTCCTAAAAATTTAAAATCAATATATGGTTAATGTAATTAATCCCTTTCCATAATAAAAGATCGGGTATTATTTCAAGGGTGCAAAAGTACAGAATTAAATGCAAACACCCATGAAAATGATTAAAAAAGTTCTTAATACACTTGTAAAATAACAATATTTTGGCAAAACAGAGTATTATGACAACCAATGTTTTAGCAATGTCAGGCTTTAAATCGAAATAAACAATCAGCAGAACAACCGGGAAAAGCAGAACTCCGGTTCCTATTTGAAGGTCAAACCATGACCGGATCCATGAACGATTCCTTTCTTTGTCAAAAAAAATCCAGTTTATAAAACTGTAGGATATCCACTTGAATGAAACAAGCAGGAAGATGGTTGTCACGTAAATGCCCAGCAGCAGACTGTGAGGAACAATCTGGAACAGGAGAGAGGAATTATCCGAAAAATAGTCGTACAGACAGAATCCTCCCAGGATGCAGGTTACTCCTCCCATCGTGAGAGTGTACCGGACTTCGGAACCGACCGGTTCGTCAAACAGGCTGCCTCGTTGTTTGTGCTGGAAGAAGTTTCTGAAACGTTGGGCCAGGTATTTTTTACCGTTTCGCAGCGCATAGGAATAAAGCAGGAAGCACAGGAACAGGCAGAGTGTCACCAGCCAGTCGGAACGAAGCAGATAGGGCAGAGGTTCTCCCTGCATCCCGGCTTCCCGGTCGGGCTGCATGCTTCTGATCAAGGCGCTGTCCAGTCGGGCCTGCTGCTCTTGCTCCAGTTGTTGGATTTCCCGGAATCCTGTGCGGCACACGTCGTTCATATGGCTGCAAATTTACGGATTTCCTTGTTCCAGACCGGAGTGGTGTACAGAAGATCTACTGCTTCTTCAACCGTTGTTGCCACTTGCCAGATCTTTCCGTGTTCGGGACGCATGAAGTGTTGTTCGATGGCTTGCTCCAGCATTTGCAGCAATGGATCATAAAATCCGTTGACGTTCAGTATGACAATCGGATTCAGATACAGTCCGAGCTGCTTCCAGGTTATAACTTCCAGCAGTTCTTCCATTGTTCCGCATCCTCCGGGCAAGGCGATAATTCCGTCGGAAAGTTCAGCCATCAGCTGCTTGCGCTCATGCATGGTTTCGGTTTCTATCAGGCGGGTCAGTCCGCGATGATGCCATCCCTGTTCCACCATAAAGTGCGGGATAATGCCGGTTACGGTGCCCCCTGCTTCCAAAGCAGCATCACTCAGCTGACACATCAGCCCGAGGCATCCTGCTCCATTGATGACATTGATGTGCTGACGGGCCAGCAAATGTCCCAGTTCCTGGGCTGCCTGGAAATAACTTGCATCTATTTTAGTGCTGGAAGCGCTATATACGCATACGTTTTTTATAGAATTCATCGGATATTCTCACTTTTTTGCAAAGATAGGGATAAAGTATGTATTATTGCTCATCTGATGATAGTTCCTTCTTGATTTGTATCCGGATTTTCTGTCAGATGCAATGAAAACCATGAAAGCCCCGGCAGACATTTTCAGGATGTTGCCGGGGCTTTCAGAAATATCTGGGCGTTTTCAGACTTTATTTCAGTCCGAAAGCGGCTTTTACACGGTCTACGTAGTCCAGCTTTTCCCAGGTGAAGAGTTCTACCTCTACATCTTTGTTGCCTTCGTATGCAGATTCAAAATGCTTGGTAATAACTTTGGGTTCACGTCCCATGTGACCATAAGCTGCAGTCTCACTGTAGATAGGATTACGCAGTTTCAGGCGTTCTTCGATGGCACGCGGACGCATGTCAAAGATTTCATCTACTTTCTTGGCGATTTCTCCGTCACTCATGGCAACATTGCTGCGTCCGTAAGTATTGACGTAGATATTGATCGGACGGGCAACACCGATAGCATAAGAAACCTGTACCAGTACTTCGTCGGCTACTCCGGCAGCTACCAGGTTCTTGGCAATGTGACGGGCAGCATATGCGGCACTGCGGTCAACCTTACTGGGGTCTTTACCAGAGAAAGCACCACCTCCATGAGCTCCGGCACCACCGTAAGTATCAACGATGATCTTACGTCCTGTCAGTCCTGTATCTCCGTGCGGACCTCCGATAACGAATTTTCCGGTCGGGTTTACAAAATATTTGATCTGATCGTTGAACAGTTTCAGGACTTCCGGGTTGTGGATTTCAGCAATGACACGCGGCATCAGGATTTCAATAACGTCCTTGCGGATCTGAGCCAGCATTTCTTCGTCTGCTTTCAGCTGTGCCTCCTGTGAGTTGTCAGCAGGCTGAATGAATTCATCATGCTGGGTAGAAACCACGATGGTATCGATGCGTACAGGACGTCTGTTGTCGTCATACTCGATTGTTACCTGGCTCTTTGAATCCGGACGCAGGTAAGTCATTACTTTGCCTTCACGACGGATATCAGCCAGAACCATCAGCAGTTTATGGGCCAGGTCAAGTGACAGTGGCATGTAGTTTTCAGTTTCGTTGGTAGCATAACCGAACATCATGCCCTGGTCGCCGGCTCCCTGATTCATCGGATCTTCGCGTTCTACGCCGCGGTTGATGTCAGGACTCTGTTCGTGGATGGCTGAGAATACACCGCACGAATTTCCTTCGAACATATATTCGCTTTTGGTATAGCCGATTTTGTTGATTACTTCACGTGCAACACGCTGAAGATCAATATACGCTTTGGTCTTCACTTCTCCTGCCAGTACCACCTGTCCGGTAGTTACCAATGTTTCGCAAGCTACTTTTGAACTGGGGTCATAGGCCAACAGTTTGTCAAGCACAGCGTCGGAAATCTGATCCGCCACTTTATCGGGGTGTCCTTCAGACACCGATTCGGATGTGAATAAGTATCCCATTGTTTTTGTAAATTAAATGGTTAAAATGATTGTTTTTATCCGTGTACGGACAAGAGTAGATTATGTGAAATCAAGGAAGTGTTACTATTGTGTTTTAGCATTTTTTTCCGTGGTTGCAAGCTACTCAAATCTTTCCACTTTTGTTTTCGGCTGCAAAGATACGTATATAATTGGAATAATTACAAGATACGTTTGTTTTTAACATAGGTTTAGAGTGCCTTTCTGCCAGAGGAAAGCTTACAATAATTCCAGTAACTCCCGAATCGTTTTACCGGTAACAGGATGTATGGTTTCAGGAGCTATTTCGGCCAGTGGCTCTAAAACAAACCGTCTTTCCGTCATTAGCGGATGGGGCAGGACCAGTTGATCTGAATGGATCTGAAGGTTATCATACATCAGCAGATCAATATCTATCAGCCGGTCTTTATAGGCATTTCCGGATGATTTCTGTGTACGTCCCAGTTTGCGTTCGATCTGTTGTGTGACGAGCAGCAGTTGTTCCGGTGATAAACGGGTTTCGATGCAGGCTGCTGCATTGAGGAAACTGTGTTCGGACTGGAATCCCCAGGGGACCGTTTCATAAAAGGAGGACAGGGAAATAACTTTCCCTATCCTCTCTTGCATCAGCCGGACGGCAGTACGTAAATTGTTATCTTTATCTCCCAGGTTGGTACCCAGGCTTACATATACCTCAGCCATAACGGGAGATTTATTTGTCCAGAATCAGCATGGCATCGCCATAAGTACCGAAACGGTAGTTTTCTTTCAAGGCGATGTTATAGGCATCCATAATCAGTTCGTAACCGCCATAAGCACATTTCAGCATGAGCATGGTGGACAGCGGCATCTGGAAATTGCTGACCATGGCATTGGCTACAGAGAAATCATAAGGAGGGAAGATAAATTTGTTGGTCCATCCTTCGAATTCTTTCAGATGTCCGTCAGTACCGACGGCCGTTTCGATTGTGCGCATAACTGTTGTACCTACGGCACATACCTTGTTGCCGCGGTCTTTGGCTTCGTTGACAATACGGCAGGCTTCTGCGTTGACAAACATCTGCTCTGAGTCCATCTTATGCTTGGTCAGATCTTCGACATCAATATCCCGGAAGTTACCCAGTCCGCAGTGCATGGTAATGAAAGCAAAGTCGATACCTTTGATTTCCATACGTTTCATCAGTTCCCGGCTGAAATGAAGGCCTGCTGCAGGTACTGTGACTGCTCCTTCATTTTTTGCAAAGATCGTCTGGAAACGTTCTTCATCTTCCGGTTCTGCCGGACGGTGAATGAAAGGAGGCAAAGGGGGTTCTCCCAATGCATACAGAGCCTTTTTGAATTCATCATGCGGTCCGTCATAGAGGAAGCGAAGGGTACGTCCGCGTGAAGTGGTATTGTCAATCACTTCAGCTACCATGGAGTCATCGTCACCGAAATAAAGTTTGTTGCCGATACGGATCTTACGGGCCGGATCTACCAGTACATCCCAGAGGCGCAGTTCTTCATTCAGTTCCCGCAACAGGAAAACTTCAATACGTGCTCCGGTCTTTTCTTTGTTACCGTACAGGCGTGCAGGAAAGACCTTGGTGTCGTTAAAGATAAACACATCCTTGTCATCAAAATAGTTCAAGATATCCTTGAACATAACATGTTCGATCTCGCCGGTTGATTTGTGTACCACCATCAGGCGGGATTCATCTCTGTACTTTGCCGGATGAAGCGCGATCTTCTCTTCCGGTAACTTGAATTTGAATTGTGACAGTTTCATCTTCTTCCTTTCTTTCTTTCCTTATTCGTTAATAACTTCAATTTCTTGCTGTTCCAGCCATTCGGGGAAATCTTCCACTTGCATGCAATCTTCCAGTCTGACCTCACCGACCCGTGTCCGGATGAGTCCGGTCAGGTGAGCTCCGCTTTGTAAAGCTTCTCCGATGTCCCGTGCCAGTGCCCGGATATAGGTTCCTTTGCTGCACACTACCCGGATCTTTATTTCCGGAAGGTTGCATTCCAGCAGCTCGATTTCATCGATGACCAGTGTCTTGGGCTTCAGTTCCACTTCGTCACCCTTACGCGCCAGATCATATGCCCGTTTGCCATCGACTTTACATGCCGAGAAAGCTGGCGGGATCTGTTCAATGGTTCCCTTGAACTGCTGCAATACTTCTTCTACCATTTCCCGGGTAATATGTTCTGTGGGATACGTAGCATCGATTTCCTTTTCCAGATCATATGATGGAGTCGTAGCTCCCAGCTGTAAGGTCGCTATGTATTCCTTGGTATGATATTGGAATTCTTCAATACGCTTGGTTGCCTTTCCGGTACAGATGATCATAACACCCGTTGCCAGCGGATCAAGGGTTCCTGCGTGTCCCACTTTAATTTTCTTTACCCCCAGCTTACGGCTGATGTGGTATCTGATCTTGTTGACTACCGCGAACGATGTCCATCGTAGCGGCTTGTCGAAATATAATACTTCTCCTTCTTTAAAATTCATGGTTGATGGTAAATCTCAGGTGTTGTACCTGTTTCCTTTTCAGTAAAAACGATACGCCAGGGGTTATCCCACCAGACTATATATAATGGTAACGGCTCCGGCGATGGCACAATATACGCCGAACCACACCAGTTTGCCTTTCTTGACAATGTTGATCATCCATTTGCAGGCAGCACATCCGGACAGAAAAGCAGCCAGGAAGCCTACAATCAGTGCTGAAGCGCTGATCTCTGCATTTGCTTCGGATGCTCCTTTCATGATTTCCATTCCAGAGAGCAATGCCTCACCCAAAATAGGTGGTATTACCATCAGGAAAGAGAACTGTGCAAGGGTTTCTTTCTTATTACCCAGAATCAGTCCTGTAGCGATGGTACTTCCGGAACGGGAAAGTCCCGGCATAACAGCGCAGGCCTGGGCCAGTCCGATAATGAAGGCATCACGCTTGCTGATCTTTTCTTTCTGCCGTGGTTTGGCATAATAAGAATAGGTAAGTAAAGCCGCTGTCACCAGCAACATGCAGCCGACGATCAGCAATCCGGAATCGAACACTTCTTCTACATAATCTTTGAAGAAGACTCCTACAATACCGATCGGGATCATAGAGATCAGAATGTTGATCACGTATTTGGTTTCTTCATTCATCTGCCATTTGAACAAACCCTTGAAAATCCAGTCTATTTCTTTCCACAGAATAACCAGGGTGCTCAGTACGGTTGCAACGTGTACCACGATGGTGAAAGTCAGGTTTTCCTCTCCCTCAATGCCGAACAGTGCTGAACCGATAGCCAGATGTCCGCTACTGCTGACAGGAAGGTATTCTGTCAGTCCCTGTAAAAGTCCTAAAATTAAAGCCTCCAGCCAACTCATTCTTTGATATCCTCTTTATTGTTATTGATGTTGATGTCACTAGTTTCTTTGGGCTTACGCAAAATTCCGTAGATCATGAAAATGAATCCCAGGAAGCATACTGCCGGAGCAACCTTGATGCGGCGTGCGCTGAAGATGTCCGGATTGAATGCAGATTCGGTCGATCCCGGACCGCTCATCAGCAGGAATCCCAGGATGATGACCACCATACCAATACCCAATAAGGTGAAGTTGGTCTTGTCAAAAGCGAAACTCTTTCTATCCATATACTTTGATTTTAATTGATTGCGGTTTATTTGTAAAGTTCTTCTGTCTTTAATCCCAGATATTTGTTAATGGAAATCCATGCACACAATGTTGTGATGAGGATACCGAATATCAGTACAACTCCCATTACGGTCAGCATGACAGAAGGTGTGATGACTTGCAGTAATCCCGGCTCATAACCTACCAACAGCCATGCCATTACCATCAATGCGGCATCAGCCAGTGCTGCTGCCAGTAGTCCGATCCAGACATTACGGGCCAGAAATGGCTTCCGGATGAATGAACGACTGGCTCCAACCAGCTTCATGGTATGAATCAGGAAACGCTTGGAGTATACAGTCAGACGGATGGTATTGTTGATCAGTGCAAAGGATATAAGTGTCAGCAAGGCAGCCAGACCGAGCAGAAAGAGACTGGCTTTGCGCAAATTGCGGTTCACCGAGTCTATAAGATCCTGCGGATAGTTGACTTCCAGAATGTTCTTTTTGCCCATCAGTTCCTGCTCGATGAGATGAATACTGTCCGAATTGGCGTAGTCAGCATTCAGCTTGATTTCAATGGATGCACTGAAAGGATTATATCCCAGGAACTCAGCCGGATCAGTTCCCATAGCTTCTGTCTGCTCTTTCAAAGCCTGATCCTTGGAGATATAGTTCGTTTGTTTCACATACGGTTCCTTGTTCAGCTGCTTTTGAAGCGCCAGAATGTCTGCTTCCCGCATATCGTCACTGAGTACCACTGAGAAAGCAATGTTTTCACGTACATAGACTGACAGGTTGTTGGCTGTCAGGACGAGAAACACCACCAGTCCCAGCAACAACAGGACCAACATGGTGCTGATGCTGGACGTGACAAACTGCATGTCAAAAAAGGATCCGGATTTTTTGCTCATAATTGTTTCTTTCTGAAGACGTAAATCATTGAACTGCTTTGTTCCTTACGGGTCAGGGTAGCCATCCAGGCTTCGAACCCGATCAGTAAACCCTTGAAAAAAGGACTTCGGCTTTGTTTGTACTTTTCTGTCAGCATGGATACATAAAAAGCATCAAAAGGCATGGGGTGGCGTTCAGCCAGCACAAAACCATGCTTTGCTCCGAACTGCTGCATGGCAGAAGGCGTGAAATGCCATAAGTGACGTGGTACATCCCATGCAGCCCACATCGCTCCGTATTTGCGTGCATCAAACGAAGAAGGATTGGGCACTGCAATCACCAATATTCCTCTGTCCTGAAGAATCCGGCTAAGGGTTTCCCAGGTTTCGTTCAAGTGTTCCAGATGTTCCATTACGTGCCACAGTGTGATCACATCGAATGAAGCATCCTCATATGTTGCGAGTTTCTCGGGAGCATCTACTTCCAGACCGAAATATGTCTGTGCGAAGGTGCGTGCCTGCGGGCTTTTCTCGATAGCTGTTACTCTCCATCCTTTTTCCTTCATAAAGTGAGGAAAGTATCCGGTTCCTGTACCGATATCAAGCAACCGTCCGCGGCTTAATCCGCTGTTGTGCTTGATCAGTCTTGCCTTGCTGGCCAGCATATAGCGTCGTACCCAGTGATAAACACGGTTCATCAAGCCGTGATGAGTATCACTGTGAGAGATATAGTCGGGTGATTCGTAATATCTTCCGATTTCAGCTTCCACGGGAATTCCCTGTGTGAACAGGAAACCACATGACTCACACTTGTATACGTCGAACGTTTCGCCCGTCGCATAGTGGTCTTTGCAGGTCATTTCCTTGTGGAAAGCACTTTTTCCGCAGAGCGGACATTTATCTATATTGAGTATATTCACTTTAATCCCTAATTTGCTGCAAAATAACAAATAAAACGATTATAGAGGGACTTTCTTTAAGGGTTTTTAAGAGATGTGACGCTTTTTAAGCCAGAAAGGTCAGACTTTATCTGAAAAAAGTCATTACCTTTGGGGATGTAATCAATTTTGAAAAAATGGAAAACAGAAGATTAACTCGCTCAAATGACCGCATGATAGCCGGTGTGTGCAGCGGCATTGCAGAATATTTCGGTTGGGATATAACTTTGGTCCGCATTCTTTATGTGCTGGCCACAGTCTGTACGGCTTTTTCCGGAACGATTGTTTATCTGATTTTGTGGATTGTCATGCCGGAATACAGAAGAAGATAATTTTGCAGATGAGATTCGAACTTTATTGGGAAGAAGAAAAATGATAAAAGCCAAAGAACTGTTCTTTGGCTTTTATTATATGATAATCAGAGGGCGGTTCCTTTCAGGGTTGCTGAACTGGAGTCTGTGATCCGTACCTGAACAAAATCTCCGATACGGTGAGTTCCCCGGTCGAACACCACTACCTTATTCTGTTCCGTACGTCCGAAGAGCTGATCTTTCGAGCGTTTGGACACTCCTTCCACCAGCACTTCAAATGTTTTTCCGACATCCCTGGCATTGCTTTCTGCCGACAGCTGGTTCTGTAATTCGATCATTTCGTTCAGGCGACGTATTTTTATTTCTTCTGGAACATCGTCAGGAAGATGCTTGGAGGCATAGGTACCCGGACGTTCCGAATATTTGAACATGAAAGCAGAGTCGTAAGCACATTCGCGCATCAAGGAGAGAGACATCTGGTGATCTTCTTCCGTTTCGGAATGGAAACCGGAGAAAATATCCGTACTTAAGCCGCAGTCGGGGATGATACGGCGGATTGCTTCAACTCGTTCCAGATACCATTCACGGGTATATTTCCGGTTCATCAGTTTCAGAATGCGTGAACTTCCGCTTTGCACCGGCAGGTGAATGTGCTTGCACACGTTGGGCACTTCGGCAATCACGTGCAGGGTTTCATCGCTCATGTCTTTAGGATGTGAGGTGGTGAAACGGATTCGCATGCCCGGTACTGATTCGGCAACGAGGCGCAGCAGCATAGGGAAAGTTACCGTCTGTCCGTCACGTTCGAAGCGGTACGAATTGACATTCTGTCCCAGCAGAGTCACTTCCTTATAGCCTTTCCGCTCCAGGTCATGCACCTCGTTGAGGATACTTTCCACATCACGGCTCCGTTCGCGTCCGCGGGTATAAGGCACGATGCAATAATGACAGAAGTTGTTGCAGCCTCGCATGATGGAGACATAACCGGAGATATGGTTTCCGCAGATGCGGGAAGGAATCACATCCCGATAGGTTTCTGTCGTGGAAAGTTCCACATTAATAGCTTTCTCTCCAGCTTCAACGGCACTGATCAGTTCCGGAAGTGTCAGGTAAGCATCCGGTCCGGCAACCAGATCTACGTGGTGATGTTCGATCAGGTCATTTTTTACACGTTCAGCCATACATCCCAGCACACCTACGATCAGGTGCTTGCGTTTCTTGCGCAGAGAATGGAAAAACTCCAGCCGGTTCAGGATCTTCTGCTCTGCGTTGTCGCGGATGGAACAGGTGTTCATGAATACAGCATCTGCTTCTTCCAGCGTTTCGCAGGGAGAATAGCCGGCCATTTGCATGATGGAAGCGATGACTTCACTGTCGGCCACGTTCATCTGACAGCCGTAAGTTTCGATGAATAGTTTTTTGTTCTCGTGTTCAGTTGCAGATTTAAAGTCTGCTCCTGTGCTTTCTTTTGTCATAGTTTTCTGAAAATTAGTAATTCAGTTGCAAAGATATGGCTTTTCGGGTTAACTTCCATAAAAGGGTTAGGATATATGGAAATAATTTGTATCTTTACCGGACACTTAACATACTTTGATTAACGATGGATCTGAGTTCACTGATGGAAACCGTCTTTTCGGTGGGGATTGTTGTTGCCATGGTAGCCCTAGTGGCTTGGCGGCGATACAAAGAAGGGCAGGGCAAGCCTGCTTCGGGGAAACGTGCCGTATCTGCCGGGACAGGAAAACGGCCTGTCATGCAGAGACCTGCTGAGAGGGAACCTGTTGAGAAACGTGAACCGATGCCGTCTCAAAAAAAGAAAAGAAATACCCGTCCGGCCTTTCATGAACCGGAAGCAGTTCCGTCAGCTTCCCGGAAGGCTGAGCCTGAAGATGCGGAGATTCGCCTGAAAACACCGGCAGATGCCCGGAAGGCTTTCCTCTATTCGGAGATATTCCGTCGGAAATATTGAATGCAACTACTGAAATAACCAAATACTAATACCTTAAATACCATGAGTTTCAATTTTATTACAGCAGCTGAAGCTGCCAGTCTGATCAAAGATGGAGAGATTATCGGCCTGAGCGGTTTTACACCGGCAGGCAGTCCGAAAGCAGTTACCGCCGAACTGGCGAAGATCGCAGAAGAAAAGCACGCTCGCGGAGAACAGTTTCAGGTTGGAGTGATTACCGGTGCTTCAACGGGAGATTCCTGTGACGGTGTCCTGACCCGTGCTCATGCATTGAAGTTTCGTGCTCCTTATACAACCAATACTGACTTTCGTAAAGCAGTTAATAGTGGAGAAATAAATTATACGGATATTCACCTGTCTCAGGTTGCCCAGCGTTTACGTTCCGGTTTCCTGGGACATGTAAGTACAGCCATTGTCGAGGCATGTGAAATTACGGAAGACGGACGTATTTACCTGACGGCGGGAGTTGGTATTACCCCGACCATTGCCCGGCTGGCAGACAAGGTTATCGTAGAATTGAATGCGGCTCACAGCAAAGCGCTGATCGGTATGCATGACCTGTATGAGATGGAACGCCCGCCTTTCCGCCGTCCGGTTCCCATTGTACATCCAAGTGACCGGATCGGGCTGCCTTACATTCAGGTTGATCCTTCGAAGATTGTTGGTGTTGTAGAAGTAAACATTCCCGATGAGGCCCGCGGTTTTCATGATCCGGACCCGATTACAGACCGTATCGGCCAGAATGTTGCCGAATTCCTGGCATCGGATCTGAAGAAAGGAATCATTCCTTCTACCTTCCTTCCCTTGCAGTCCGGAGTGGGAAATATTGCCAATGCAGTGTTGAGTGCACTGGGAAAGGACTCCAGTATTCCGCCGTTTGAAATGTATACGGAGGTGATTCAGAATTCCGTGATCAAGCTGATCAAGGAAGGACGCATCAAGTTTGGAAGTACCTGCTCGCTGAGTGTAACAAACGATTGCCTGCAGGATATCTATGATCACATGGATTTCTTCCGCCACAAGCTGGTACTCCGTCCGTCGGAGATATCCAACTGTCCTGAAGTCGTGCGTCGTCTGGGAGTTATTACCATGAATACCGCCATTGAAGCCGATATCTATGGAAATGTGAACTCCACTCACATTTGCGGAACAAAGATGATGAACGGTATCGGCGGTTCGGGAGACTTTACCCGCAGTGCTTATATCTCTATCTTCTCTTGTCCGTCGACAGCGAAGGGAGGATGCATCAGTTCTATCGTGCCGATGGTTTCCCATCTGGATCACAGCGAACATTCCGTGAACGTCATCATTACCGAACAGGGTATTGCAGATTTGCGTGGAAAGAGCCCGATGGAACGCGCACAGGCAGTCATTGAAAACTGCGCACATCCTGACTATAAGCAATTGTTGTGGGATTATCTGAAGATTTCCACCAAGGGACAGACCAGCCATTGCCTGTCGGCTGCGCTGGGCATGCACCAGGTATTCCTTGAAAAAGGCGATATGCGTCTGACTGACTGGGCAGACCTTCACCGGTAAAGATATTCCGTAAAATAAACAAGCCCTGCGTTCCCGGATTGGGTTTCCTTGAAACGCAGGGCTTTATTTTTCACTTGAGAGAGAGGATTATTTCTCTTGCTCTGTAGTAATGGTCAGTGTCTGTTTCTTCAGGCCTTTAGCCGTAGCTTCCAGCGTAATGGTTCCTGCTTCTTCCGTTGACTGGACGATAGCCGTCATCATTCCGTTGAATACTTTCATGCGTGGCGTCTGGAATGATTCCAGAGAAGTCGGGTCTCCGTTTGCTCCGGCACGGTAAGTACCCTTTCCTTTTACCCGGAACGAGATCTGATTGTCTGCATGCGGGCAGAGGTTGCCGTCTTTATCCACAACCTTTACGGTTACGAATGAAAGGTCTTTTCCGTCAGCCTTGATTGTGCTGCGGTCGGCAACGAGTTCAATGTGATGAGGCTTGCCGGCTGTATGGATTTCTTTTTCAGCCACTGCCTTGCCATTCTTGTCGTAAGCTACAACCTTTACGGTACCCGGTTCATACTTGGTATCCATCCACATCAGGCGGTAACGTTTCTGGCGTTTAAGGCTGGCCATGGAAGCAGAGTCAGCACTGTTTTCGATGGTAACCGAGAGATCTTTCGTACGTTTTCCCTGGCTCTTGCCGTTGATGAACAGCTCTGCCGAAGGATAGTTGGTATAGACAAAGACCGGAGTAACTTCTCCTTCGCGTCCTTCCCAGTTCCAGTGGGGCAGGATATGCAGGGTTTCTGCATTCTTGTTCCAGTGGCTGCGGTAGAGGTAGTAGCGGTCTTTCGGGAGTCCTGCCAGGTCAATGATACCGAAGAGAGAAGAATGGCTGGGCCAGTCTGAATAGTAAGGAGTCGGTTCACCCAGATAATCGAATCCGGTCCATACAAATTCACCGATGCAATAAGGAAGGTCGTCATGCTGGATGAAGTCGTCTTCGGGCAGGTTTGACCAGCTGCAGTGTTCCACGTCATAAGAAGAAGCCTGATGGTCGTCATACTTAGCCATCGAACGTCTTTCTACGGGGAACTTGTACACACCGCGTGAGCTGAGGGTAGATGCAGTTTCGCTTCCCAGAATGATTTCCTGCGGAAGTTTCTTATAATTCTCCAGATATTTGTGCGGACGATAGTTGAATCCCGGTACATCGAGCACGGCAGCCATGTTGTTGTTGACTACAGCGTCGGGTACATCCATACCCTGTGTGACCGGACGTGTCGGGTCTTCGCGGTGGCAGATGTCCTGAAGCATGCGTGTCAGTTTCGGGCCGCGGTTGCCGTTCCACTGGTCGGGTACTTCGTTTCCGATGCACCACATGACGATACTCGGGTTGTTGCGGAAGTGACGGAGCAGGTTTGTCAGGTCACGTTCCACCCATTCGTCGAACACTTTGTGGTAACCGTTTTCCACTTTTGCTGATTTCCATTCGTCGAATGATTCAGCCATTACCATCATACCCATTTCGTCGCAGGCAGCGATCAGTTCGTTGGATGGCATGTTGTGCGACGTACGGATGGCGTTACATCCCATGTCTTTCAGCATGCGGATCTGGCGGCGTATGCCTGCCTCGTTGGAAACACCTCCCAACGGTCCGAGGTCGTGATGGTTACATACTCCGCGGAACTTCAGCGGTTCTCCATTCAGGAAGAAGCCTTTTCCGGCAATGATTTCCACGGAACGGACACCGAAACGGGTTGTATAAGTATCTTTCAGTGTTTCGCCTTCGTAGATTTTGGATTCGGCAGTATAGAGTGCAGGAGTATCCGGAGTCCAGAGAGACGGATGCTCGATGATGAATTCCTGTTCAAACTGTTTTCCGGTGAAAGCTGTGCCTTGCTGTTTTCCCTGAGCCACCACTTTGCCGTCGGCATCCTTCAGCTCGGTAACGATGGTATAGTCAGTCAGCTTCTTTCCTTCCGGCATTTCCAGGCTGGTTGCCAGACATACTTTCGCATATTCCTTCTTGACAACGGGAGTTGTCAGGTGAGTTCCCCATACGGGGACATAAGCATCTCCGGTCACGATGACACGCACGTTGCGGTAAAGTCCCGCACCCGGGTACCAGCGTGAGGATTCTGTTTCGTTTTCGAGGCGTACGGCCAGTACATTCTTTCCGTCCGCATTCAGGTAAGGCGTTGCGTCAATCTGGAAAGCATTGTAGCCGTAGGGCCAGTAACCTGCTTCTTTTCCGTTGACATAAACGCGTGCATGACTCATGGCTCCGTCGAAAAGCAGGATACATTTACCGCCTTTCGTCATCTGAGGTGTGCTGAAGGTTGTACGATACCATCCTACACCTACAAACGGAAGTCCTCCGGTTCGTCCGGCATGTTCCATGGCTGCTGTCTGTCCGTCCTGAGCAATGGCTGTGTGCTGTTTGTCATTTTCAATGCTGAACGGTCCGTAAATCGCCCAGTCGTGAGGTACGGTCACATTCTGCCATTTTTTATCATCCCATTGAGACTGACTGAAACCTTTGTTGTCTTCACGGGTGAATTTCCATCCTTTTTCCAGTAACATTTCCTGTCGCTGTTGTGCGTTTCCTGCGGCGGGGAGCAGCATGGAAAGCATGAAAAGGCAAGCTAGTCGGTTAATTTTCATCTGATAAGTATTGAGGTTAATGATATATTTTTCACAAATATAGCGATATTCTTTTAATAATGAAAAGATAGATGGCTTATCTCTTGTCTGGAAGAGCCATGGTGTCCTTTTTCCTTTGTCCGGTCGTCTGGCGGGGAAGACCGGTCCGTTTGCCTGAATACCACGAGAGAAAACAGCTGTTTTGGGCTGACGAAACAAGTGTTTCCCCTCGTGGAATTTTTTGTTTTATCCTGGAGAAACTTTTGTTTCTTGCTGATGAAACTCTTGTTTCGTCTAGAAGAAACTTTTGTTTTCTGCTGGTGGAACTTTTATTTTCACTAAGTGGAACTCTTATTTTCACCAGGTGGATCTTTTGTTTTTACCGGATGAAACGTCTCTTTTCTCCTGACGTTGCAGCCTGAATGACCTGAGGAAAAGGCTTCATCCTTTCGGACAATCCTGTTACTTTAATAGTCTTGTTGCGGAAATTAAGCTGTTTCTCTGAGGTTTTATTCCCGAACTCTTGCTATCTTTGCGAATGTTTTGTAAAGACAATAGAAATCAAATAAATATATTATTAAGCCGCTATGGAGTATAATTTCAGAGAGATTGAAAAGAAATGGCAGCAGAAGTGGGTTGACAACAAGACCTACAAGGTTGTCGAAGACGAATCAAAGCAGAAATTCTATGTGTTGAACATGTTCCCTTATCCGTCGGGAGCCGGCCTTCATGTAGGCCATCCGCTGGGATATATTGCGAGCGACATTTATGCCCGCTACAAACGTCTGCAGGGATTCAACGTCCTGAATCCGATGGGATATGATGCATACGGACTGCCCGCCGAGCAGTATGCCATCCAGACCGGACAGCATCCTGCCGTAACTACGGCTGCCAACATTGCACGTTATCGTGAGCAGCTGGACAAGATCGGCTTCTCATTCGACTGGGATCGGGAAGTGCGTACCTGCGAACCGGGCTATTATCACTGGACACAGTGGGCTTTCCAGAAGATGTTCAACAGCTTCTATTGTAATTCCTGCCAGAAGGCACAGCCAATCAGCAAACTGGTTGCTCATTTCGAAGCATCCGGTACAGAAGGTCTGGATGTGGCTTGCAGTGAAGAACTTCATTTTACTGCTGAAGAATGGAAGTCCAAGTCAGAAAAGGAACAGCAGGAAATCCTGATGAACTACCGGATTGCCTATCTGGGCGAAACGATGGTAAACTGGTGTCCGGCACTGGGTACCGTACTGGCCAATGATGAGGTTGTGGACGGTGTGTCAGAACGCGGAGGACATCCGGTTGTACAGAAAAAGATGCGCCAGTGGTGTCTGCGTGTATCGGCATACGCACAGCGTCTGCTCGACGGACTGGAAACAGTGGACTGGACAGATTCTCTGAAAGAAACCCAGCGCAACTGGATCGGCCGTTCAGAAGGTACTGAAGTCCGTTTCAAGGTGAAAGACAGCGATCTGGAATTTACTATCTTTACTACCCGTGCCGATACGATGTTCGGTGTGACCTTCATGGTACTTGCACCGGAAAGTGAACTGGTTCCGCAGCTGACAACTGATGCACAGCGTGCAGAGGTGGAAGCTTACCTGGAACGTACCAAGAAACGTACCGAACGTGAACGTATTTCCGACCGCCGTGTGACAGGTGTATTCAGCGGTTCGTATGCCGTGAATCCGTTTACCGGAGAATCTGTTCCGGTATGGATCAGCGATTATGTACTGGCCGGATATGGTACGGGAGCGATCATGGCCGTGCCTGCTCACGATAGTCGTGACTATGCTTTTGCCAAGCATTTCAATCTGCCCATCGTGCCGCTGGTAGAAGGATGTGATGTCAGCGAAGAAAGCTTCGATGCGAAGGAAGGAATTGTCTGCAACTCTCCGAAAGCCGGTGTAACTCCTTATTGCGACCTGAGTCTGAACGGACTGACCATCAAGGAAGCTATTGCTGCTACCAAGAAATATGTGAAGGAACACAACCTGGGACGCGTGAAGGTGAACTTCCGTTTGCGTGATGCCATCTTCTCCCGTCAGCGCTACTGGGGCGAACCGTTCCCGGTATATTACAAGGACGGCATGCCTTACATGATTGACGAAAGCAAGCTTCCGCTGGAACTTCCCGAAGTAGACAAGTTCCTGCCGACAGAAAGCGGCGAGCCGCCGTTGGGACATGCAACCCGTTGGGCGTGGGATGTAGAAAAGGGAGAAGTAGTGGAAAATACCCTGATCGACAATGTAACCGTTTTCCCGCTCGAACTGAACACCATGCCGGGCTTTGCCGGATCAAGTGCATATTATCTGCGTTATATGGATCCGCACAACAATCAGGCACTGGTTTCTGAAAAGGCTGACCGCTATTGGCAGAATGTCGACCTGTATGTAGGTGGAACCGAGCATGCTACCGGTCACCTGATCTATTCCCGTTTCTGGAACAAGTTCCTGTTCGACCTCGGCGTCAGCATCAAGGAAGAACCGTTCCAGAAGCTGGTCAACCAGGGAATGATTCAGGGACGAAGCAACTTTGTATATCGTATCAAAGATACCAATACCTTTGTTTCACTGGGCCTGAAGGATCAGTATGACGTGACTCCGCTTCATGTGGATGTCAACATCGTTTCCAATGATGTGCTCGACGTGGAAGCCTTCAAGAACTGGCGTCCCGAATACAACAATGCCGAATTTATTCTGGAAGACGGCAAATATATTTGCGGATGGGCGGTTGAAAAGATGAGTAAGTCCATGTACAACGTAGTAAACCCGGATATGATTGTTGAGAAATACGGAGCCGATACCCTGCGTATGTATGAAATGTTCCTGGGTCCGGTAGAGCAGTCCAAACCGTGGGATACCAACGGTATTGACGGTGTACACCGCTTCCTGAAGAAACTCTGGGGCTTGTTCTACGACCGTCAGGACAACTTCCTCCCGACAGAAGGCGAAGCAACGAAGGAAGAACTGAAATCACTTCATAAGCTGATCAAGAAGGTAACATGCGACATTGAGGTCTTCTCTTACAATACGTCAGTCAGTGCCTTTATGATCTGTGTGAACGAACTGACTTCACTGAAATGCCGTAACAAGGATGTACTGAGTGGGCTGGTTGTACTTCTTGCACCGTTTGCTCCTCACTTGGCTGAAGAATTGTGGGAAGCACTGGGTCATGCAACTTCCGTATGCGATGCACAGTGGCCGGTATGCAATGAAGAATATCTGAAGGAAGATACCGTGAAATATACGATTTCCTTCAACGGAAAAGCACGTTTCACAATGGAATTCCCGGCAGATGCCGACAACGATACGATCCAGGCTGCCGTTATGGCCGAAGAACAGTCTCAGAAGTGGATTGACGGCAAGACACCGAAGAAAGTCATCATTGTTCCGAAGAAGATTGTCAACGTAGTGCTTTAATCACATGGAAGCCGTGTTGAAAAGAAAACTGGGCCGGGAGTCGAGAGACTACCTGGCCATCACGTTTGGTCTGATCTGTTATTCTCTGGGGTGGGCGGCATTCCTGCTTCCTTATCAGATTACGACCGGAGGTGTTACCGGTATTGCGGCTATCATTTATTATGCCACAGGTGTGGAAATACAGGTTTCCTACTTCGTCATCAATGCCGTATTTCTGGGATTTGCGTTGAAGATTCTCGGTCCGAAATTCAGTGTGAAGACCATTTATGCCATTTTCATGCTGACATTTCTGCTTTGGCTGTTCCAGCGTCTGCTGGAAGGAGACGATGGAAAGCTGCCTCAGTTGCTCGGACCCGGCCAGGATTTCATGGCCTGTGTCATTGGAGCCGGTATGCTGGGCTTTGGTATTGGAGTCGTGTTCTGCAACAACGGCAGTACGGGAGGAACGGATATCATTGCCTGGATCATCAACAAATACAAGGATGTGACGCTGGGACGCATGATGATGTATTGTGATATTGTCATCATTTCGTCGTGTTACTTTATTTTCCACGACTGGCGCCGTGTGCTGTTTGGTTTTTGTGTCCTTTTCATCATGAGTCTTGTGATTGACTATGTGATCAATTCGACCCGTCAGTCGGTACAGTTCCTGATCTTCTCCAGAAAGTATGAAGAGATCGCCGAAGGCATTGCTACCCGCGTGGATCGTGGAGTGACACTTCTTGACGGCAAGGGATGGTACAGCAAGCAGGAGATCAAGGTTGTTGTCGTACTGGCCAAGAAGAGCGAGTCGATTGATATTTTCCGCCTGGTGAAGGACATAGACCCGAACGCGTTTATCTCACAAAGCAACGTGGTGGGAGTATATGGAGAAGGATTCGACAAACTGAAGGTCAAATAAAAATGTAAGTATGAAGAAACTGGTTTTTGCTACAAATAACGCTCACAAACTGGAAGAAATCCGGGCCATTCTGGGCGATCAGGTTGAAGTTCTGAGCCTGAAGGATATTCATTGTGAAGCAGACATTCCCGAGACAGCCGATACGCTGGAAGGCAATGCTGCCCTGAAGGCAGAGTATGTATACCGCAACTACGGGCTGGACTGTTTTGCCGATGATACCGGTCTGGAAGTAGAGGCTCTGAATGGTGCTCCAGGGATTTATTCGGCACGTTATGCCGGAGGTGAAGGACATGACTCGGAAGCGAACATGAAGAAACTGCTGCATGAAATGGAAGGACAGGACAACCGCCGGGCACAGTTCCGTACGGCAATCTGTCTGATTGAGGGCGGCAAGGAACATCTGTTTGAAGGAGTCGTGCGGGGCGAGATTATCCGTCACCGCCGTGGTACTTCCGGCTTCGGTTATGATCCGGTCTTTGTTCCCGAAGGATACACTGAAACCTTTGCTGAAATGGGGAACGAGGAAAAGAACAAGATCAGTCACCGGGCACGTGCGGTTCAGAAGCTTTGTGCGTATCTGAAGAAATAAACGGACGGTTCCGGAAGCATAAAGAAAATAAAAACGGCTGGAAAAGGAGGTAGGAGAGATGAAACTGCGTATCGTTCTCGGTGTGATTGTGGTGGCAGCAGTGGTCTATTGCTCGCTGCCTTATTATGCCCGTCAGGCACTGATTCACTGGATGCCGGTCATCGATGATCTTGAGACTTTCCACCGGCACACTGTCCGGCATGATCCGGATCGTGTGTGGAACTGGCCGCTGTCGGCTGACTACAACCGTTGTCAGCTTCCGGAACCGGACGTACATTATCTGGACAGCCTGCATACGGTTGCCTTTCTGGTGATCCGTCATGACAGCCTGTTGTTTGAGACATATCGGGATGGCTGGAACGATACTCTGACCTCAAATGTTTATTCTGCAACCAAGACAATCGTCGGGATGCTTGCCGGAATTGCCCTGGACGAAGGGAAAATTCAGAGTCTGGATGACCCGGTAAGCCGTTATATACCTTCTTACCGGAAAGGAATGCAGGCCGATGTTACAATCCGGCATCTGCTGACCATGAGCGGAGGAATGGCCTGGGATGAGGCTTATTCCTCGTTGTTTTCCGTAACCACTCACGGTTATTACGGCAATGACCTGTACAAGCTGGTGACCGGACTGGAGGTCTGTGACCGTCCGGGCGTACAATATTCATATCGCAGCGGGGAAACGCAGTTGCTGGCCTTTGTCATTGAAGCGGCTACAGGAAAGACTCTGAGCCAGTATGCGGAAGAGAAATTGTGGAAGCCGATGCAGGCTGAACGCGATGCCTACTGGCTGTTGGACAAGCAGGACGGGGATGAGAAGGCATTCTGTTGTTTTCATACGACGGCCCGTGATGTAGCCCGCTTTGCACGGCTCATGCTTCATCGCGGCAACTGGAACGGCCGTCAGCTGGTCTCGCAGGCTTATATGGACGAAATGATGCGTCCTGCTTCCTGGCTGAAGGACCAGTGGGGCAAAGATTCACTGAATTATTATGGATACCAGACCTGGATCATGCACTATCACGGTCAGGTGAATCCTTATATGCGCGGGATGCTGGGACAATATATCATCGCGATTCCCAGCCAGGATGCCATTGTCGTGCGCCTGGGGCGCAAGCGCTGTGATCTATATGACCGGGAAATCACAACAGATATAATCCGCTACATGGATATGGCCATGCGGATTCTTCAGGATTGAGAGAGCATCAAAAACAACAATCTTTCATTCCTTATTTTCGGAACTTCTCAGCCACTTTCTCATATGTCTGGAGAGGAACATTCAGCTTCTTTCCCAAATCGATCATATCGAACAGCATGCCTTGTATTTCCGATTCATGGCCTCGTGCAAGGTCTTTCTGCATGGAAGCCGTGCTGTGCGGATCCAGTTTGTCGATTACTTTCAGGTTATAGGTGACCGGATCCTCCGGGAATACAACGCCCAGACGGCGTCCGATCTCCGCACTTTCGCGGGAGAGTCCGACAAAGGTGTCACGAACTTCACCTTCTTTCTGTACTTCTCCCATCGGGACATCGTGGTAAGCGCCTGTACAGGCCATGGCAGAAATAAAGGACCATTTAATGAACGTATCGCGGTTGATGTCGTCTGAAACATCCACTTTGATGCCACAGGCACGCAGATCACTGGCTATGACTTCCAGACGTTCACGGGTAATTCCCTGTTCGGGACGGGCTCCGAATACCAGCCGGAAGATATTTCCCATCTGGGTGATTTCACCTTCACCGGAAACGAATCCGACAATATAAATACAGCCGTCGAGTACGGTAACCGCAGGTGTCATTCGTCCGATGCGGGGTCCTGTACCATATACATTCAGGATAGGGATGACCAGCGTGTCCGGTTTTGCGGCGCGTTCCAGTACGTCACGGATAGATTCAATGGAGTAACCTTTTACACAGACGAAGATCACATCAGCCTTGCCGTCAAAAGAATCGGCCGTACAAGCCTTTACCGGAAGAAAGTGATCTCCCTTCAGATCCGATTTCAGGTGAAGTCCCTGCTTACGGATTGCTTCCAGATGTTTGCCTCTGGCGATGCAGGTAACTTCCCTGCCGGCCAAAGCAAGGAAACCGGCGATGCTTCCTCCTACGCCGCCGGTTCCAATGACAAGATAGTTCATTTGAATAAGTTTTAAAGGTCTTATACGTTGAAGCGGAAGTGCATGATATCACCGTCTTCCACTACATAATCCTTACCTTCTACGTTCAGCTTTCCTGCTTCGCGTACGGCTGCTTCAGAACCATACTGGATGAAATCGTTGTATTTGATAACTTCAGCACGGATGAATCCCTTTTCAAAGTCGGTATGGATAACGCCTGCACACTGGGGAGCCTTCCATCCTTTGTGGAAAGTCCAGGCACGGACTTCCATTTTTCCGGCGGTGAAGTAAGTTTCCAGGTTCAGAAGTTTGTACGCAGCCCGAATCAGACGGCTGACGCCGGATTCTTCCAATCCGACCTCTTGCAGGAACATCTGACGGTCTTCATACGTTTCCAGTTCGGCAATGTCGGCTTCGGTTTTGGCTGCAACGATCAGGATTTCTGCTCCTTCTTCCTTGACAGCTTCACGAACCTGATCCACATATTTGTTTCCGTTGACGGCACTTGCTTCGTCTACGTTGCAGACATACATCACCGGTTTGGAAGTCAGCAGGAAAAGATCGTGTGCGATCTTCTGCTCGTCTTTGGTTTCGAACTGTACGGTACGGGCCGATTTACCTTGCAGCAAGGCATCGCGGTAGCGTACCAATACTTCATAAGTTTGTTTGGCAACCTTATCTCCACCGGTCTGAGCCTGTTTCTGAACTTTCTGGATACGGCTTTCAATGGTTTCCAAATCTTTCAGCTGAAGTTCCGTATCAATGATTTCCTTGTCGCGTATAGGGTTTACGCTTCCGTCCACATGAGTTACATTGTCATCATCGAAGCAGCGCAATACATGCAGGATGGCATCTGTTTCACGGATGTTAGCCAGGAACTTGTTTCCAAGTCCTTCTCCTTTGCTGGCGCCCTTTACAAGACCTGCAATGTCGACAATTTCAACGGTTGTCGGAACGATACGGTCAGGAATAACCAGTTCGGCGAGTTTGTTCAGGCGGTCATCCGGAACGGTAATTACACCGACGTTAGGTTCAATGGTGCAGAAAGGGAAGTTTGCTGCCTGGGCCTTTGCGTTTGATAAGCAATTGAAAAGCGTAGATTTGCCCACATTCGGCAAACCGACGATACCACATTGTAATGCCATAGATATCTGTTTAATTATTTGTTTCTGATTTGTCCGGCAAAGTTATCAAATAATCAGACAACTGCCAAGAAAATTATTTTTCCTTAGGCAGATGGAAAGAGAATTTATGAGAAGGGAAGTAAAGTTTGGTTATAAATTATAAGTAATATTGGCTTTTGAGGCTTCCTTTGAGAAATGTTTTGATAGGGATGAGGAAGGAAAAAGAAAAGAGGCATCTCTCACGAGGTGCCTCTTCAATAATAAGAGAGTTTATGAATGTTGTTTTTGTTTTTTGTGATGCTTACTTGTCCATGGTGACTGTCATGCTCGGAATCAGAACAAAGGTATGTTTCTTGGGAATCCACTTGTAATACTTAGTTGTAATGCTCTTGCTATCATATGTATAGCGGATGCATAAGTCGTTTTCCCAAGCTTTTTCGTCCTCATTCCATTTCTGTGACAGGTTTTCGGTCATTTGCTGGTTATCATCATATTTGTAATTATATTTCATGTAGTTGGTAAGCATGTCTCCGTTGCGTTTATAAACGGTTTCTGCAACTTTTACACCATTTACTTCTTCGGCATTGTACACCAGATTACTTTCTGCGGTACGTGCTGAAATTGTAACATTACTAATCATGATAACTGCTGTAACCAGTAAAGTTTTCATTATGCTCATAGTCTTCATATCTTTAAAGTTTTAGGTTTTACTATCATTTTGTTTTTGATTGCGGTGCAAAAATAGTAAAAGCTTTGATATATTGCATATATTTTGCATGAAAATTTTATGCAACTTAGCAAAATGTTATATTTTAAAGATATGTTAACACTTCATCTCTCTTAATGCGCTTCCAGCCAATTCTGTCCCCATCCGCTGTCTGCAAGCAAAGGTGCTTTCATTTTGTAGGCAGACTCCATCTCTTCAATCACGATCTGCTTTACTTTTTCCTGTTCTTCAGGCAGTACGCTGAAGTTTAATTCATCGTGTACCTGCAGGATCATTTTTGACTGAATTCTTTCTTTCAGGAAGCGTTGGTAAATGCGTACCATGGCAACTTTGATGATATCGGCAGCACTTCCCTGAATCGGCGCATTGATGGCATTACGTTCCGCATATCCTCTTACTACCGCATTTCTTGAATTGATATCTGGCAGGTAACGTTTGCGCTTGAAGATTGTTTCAATGTATCCCCGTTCGCGGGCAATGCGGATACTTTCGTCCATATATTCCTTCACGTGCGGGTAGTTTTCAAAATATCCGTCGATCAGTTCCTTGGCTTCTTTACGGTCTACGTTCAGGCGTTCGGCCAGACCGAAGACGGAGATACCATAAATAATACCGAAGTTGGCTGTCTTGGCTTTGCTTCGTTGTTCACGGGTTACTTCTTCCAAAGGCACCTTATATATTTTAGAGGCGGTGGCGGCATGGATATCCTGACCTTTCTGGAAAGCTTCGATCATGTGAGGATCTCCACTCAGATGAGCCATAATACGGAGTTCAATCTGTGAATAGTCGGCAGAGAAGAAGATACATCCGTCATCAGGAATGAAAGCTTTTCGGATTTCTTTGCCGTCTTCGTTCCGGATCGGGATGTTCTGCAAGTTCGGATTACTGGAGCTGAGTCGTCCGGTAGCAGTTACAGTCTGGTTGAACGAAGTATGGATTCTTCCGGTCTCGGGATTGATCAACTGGGGAAGCGCATCGATATAGGTTCCCAGTAACTTCTTCAGTCCCCGGTGTTCCAGAATTTTTTCTACAACTTCATGTTTTCCGCGCAGGCTTTCCAGTACTTCTTCTGAAGTAACGTATTGTCCGGTTTTGGTTTTCTTCGCTTTTTCCACAATCTTCAGTCTGTCGAAGAGTACTTCTCCTACCTGTTTGGGGGAAGCGATGTTGAATTCAGTTCCGGCCAGCTGGTAAACTTCCTCTTCGATCTGTTTCATGCGAAGCGTGAAGTGTCGTGAGGTTTCTTTCAGTGCCTCGGTATCGATGCGTACTCCATTGCGCTCCATATAAGCCAGCACCGGAATGAGTGGCATTTCTATTTCTTCAAAAAGTTTCCGTACATTGTTTTCGTCCAGTTCCTTTTCCAGTTTGTTTTTCAGTTTCAGAGTTACGTCTGCATCTTCACAGGCATATTCGTAGACAGAAGCAGGAGGGAGGTCGCGCATGTTACCCTGATTCTTGCCTTTAGGTCCGATGAGTTCTTCGATATGGATCGTCTGATAGTTCAGATAGATTTCTGCCAGATAATCCATGTTATGGCGTAATTCGGGTTGAAGGACGTAATGAGCCACCATGGTGTCGAACAACGGGCCTTGCAGTTGCACACCGTAGTTAGCGAGGACCAGCATATCATATTTGATGTTCTGTCCGACTTTCATGATTTCCCTGTTTTCGAAGACAGGTCTGAACCGGTCTACTATTTTTTGTGCTTCGCTTCGATTAGCCGGTACAGGAACATAGAAAGCCTGGTTTTCGGCATAACTGAAGCTCATTCCGACCAGTTCTGCACGTATCGGATCGGTACTTGTAGTTTCCGTATCTAGACTGAGAACGGACTGTGTAACGATATTTTGAAGAAGTTGGCTCAGTTTTTCTTCATTATCAACGAGTTGATAGTTACAATTTAGCGTATGAAGCGTTGCGAGATTCGTTTTTTCAGGTTCGCTCGTAGTCTCGGGCGTAAAAAATCCAAAGAGATCGCCTTGTCCGGGTGTTGCGGCCGGAGTTTCTTTTGGCTTTTCTTTGAAGATGCGTTCCAATAATGTGCGGAACTCCAGTTCCTGAAAAATTTTTCTCAGTTCTTCTTCGTCGGGTGATTCACGTTTCAGTGCATCCATGTCGAGTGGGAGAGGGACATCTGTTTTGATGGTTGCCAGAAATCTGGAGAACTCGATCTGCTTACGGTTTTCTTCCACCTTTGTACGAAGGGCTCCTTTCAGCTGATCTGTATGGGCAAGGAGGTTCTCAATGTTGCCAAACTGTGCAATCAGTTTCTGTGCCGTCTTTTCTCCAACGCCCGGACATCCCGGAATATTGTCGGAAGCATCTCCCATCAGTCCCAGCAGGTCGATGACTTGCAAAGGCGACTGAATGGCATACTTGTTCTTGACTTCTTCGACACCCATGACCTCGAAAGCCTTGTCGTTGTGTCGGGGGCGGTACATGAATACATTCTCGCCGACCAGCTGTCCGTAGTCTTTGTCGGGAGTCATCATATAAGTGGTAATGCCGCGTTTCCCGGCTTCCGTGGCCAGTGTTCCGATGACATCGTCGGCTTCATATCCGGGCACTTCAAGGATCGGAATGCGATAGGCACGGATGATATCCTTGATAATAGGGACGGAGAGACGGATCACTTCCGGCGTTTCCTCACGTTGTGCCTTATATTCCGGATAGGCTTCATGACGGAACGTAGGGCCTGTCGGATCGAATGCTATACCGATGTGAGTGGGGTTTTCCTTTTTCAGGACATCCTCCAGTGTATTGACAAATCCGAGGATGGCTGAGGTATTGAAACCTTTCGAGTTGATACGGGGGCTTTTGATGAGCGCGTAGTAGGCGCGATAAATCAGCGCATACGCATCCAATAGAAACAGTTTCTCCATTCGTGTAAAAATATTAAGTTTTTTCATGTAAAAGTACAAAAAAATACGGGATTAGCTGTTTTATTATTACTTTTGTACGCAAATAAATATCCATGGACAAGACAGAATTAATCAAACGACCGATAGAAAAGGAATTAGGTGAATTCAGAGAACTGTTCGAATCATCACTGGAAAGTAGTAATCCGCTGCTGGGAGAAGTATTGTCGTATATCCGAAAGCGCAACGGGAAAATGATGCGTCCTATATTGGTGATGTTGATGGCCAAGCTCTTTGGGCATATTAATTCCTCTACGCTGCATGTGGCTCTCTCGCTGGAATTGCTGCATACGGCCAGTCTGGTACACGATGATGTCGTGGATGAAAGTGACGAACGGAGAGGACAATCGTCGGTTAATGCTGTTTATAACAATAAGATCTCGGTGCTGGTAGGTGATTATATGCTGGCAACAAGCCTGTGGCACGCGGCTCATACCGGAAAAGTCGAGCTGGTGGAACTGGTTGCCCGGCTGGGACAAGCTTTGTCGGAAGGCGAGATTATTCAATTGGCTAATATCAGTAACCGCGATTTTTCGGAAGACATTTATTTTGATGTCATCCGCAAGAAAACAGCAGCTCTTTTTACTGCCAGTGCAGAGAGTGGGGCACTTTCAGCCGGAGCATCGGAAGAAGAAGTAAGCCGGGCGGCGGATTTCGGTGAAATGATCGGTATTGCATTTCAGATAAAGGATGACATCTTTGACTATTATGAATCACCGGAGCTGGGCAAGCCTACCGGAAATGATATGTTGGAAGGCAAACTTACTTTGCCGGCACTTTATGTCATCAATAAGCTGAATGATGAATCAGTCCGTGAACTGGCGCTCCGGATTCGTGCTTTAAAAGCCTCTAAAGAAGAAATTGCTTCGTTCGTGGAACTGGTAAAGCGGGAAGGAGGAATAGCCCATGCAGAGCAGGTAATGTATGAATACCGGAACCGTGCCTTGCAATTGTTGCCGGCTTCGGCAGATGAAGCTTTGCGTCTCTCGCTGACTGCTTATATTGATTACGTCATTGAAAGAAAGAAATAGGCAGATAGATATATCTGGTGTGAAAGCAGGCAGAGCGGATCCGTTCCGTTCTGCCTGTCTGCTTTTATCAGAAGAATTTGGTTTCCTGTCCGAGAATATCCGACAAAAGAAGATTTGCCAGACGGCTGGTTCCGAGACGGAACAGCTGGTTGTTTAACCATTCTTTTCCTAATACCTCTTTGACAATGGTATAATAGGTCAGGGCATCCTTCACTGTATTGATGCCTCCAGCCGGCTTAAAACCGATTTTACGTCCTGTTTCGCGGTGGTATTCCTTGATGGCATTACACATCACATACGCAGCTTCCGGAGTTGCTGCCGGATTCTCTTTTCCTGTGGAAGTTTTGATGAAGTCTGCGCCTGAATACATCGAAAGAATAGAAGCTTTCTTGATGTTGGAAGCTGTTTTCAGGGCGCCGGTTTCCAGAATAACCTTCAAATGTTTGTCGCCGCATACCTCTTTCAATTCTTCGATTTCATCGCACATGCCTTCGTAATCACCTTCCAGGAATTTGCCTACCGGAATCACGATGTCGATTTCATCAGCGCCTGCATGAAGAGCCATTGCCGTTTCTGCCACCTTGACTTCCGTGAAGGTCTGTGAGGAAGGAAATCCTCCTGAAACGCAGGCGATGTTTACATGGTCTGCTTCCAGTGTATCGTTGACGATTTCTGCCATGTTAGGATAAACACAGATAGCCGCTACGTTATCCAGATCGGGATACTTGTCATCAAACTCATTCACCTTTTCCGTGAATTTCATGACGCTCTGCTCGCTGTCTGTACATTTCAGGGTTGTCAGATCGATGCAGTGAAAGAGGAATTTCTTGACCTCCGCAGTATCGTTTTCTGACAGATGCTTTTCGATGAGTGCGGCAGTTTCCCGGGCGATTTTGTCATCATCCAGGTTTGTCTCATACTTGCCTAATGCAATGTCATACTTGCTTGGCTGATGCAGGTGTTCTTTGTCCTCTTCATCGTAGGGAAGTGTCAAATCTTCGTAGTCTTCGTAATTGTTGTTACTCTTCATAAGGCTTATAGTTTGGGGTTGTTTTTATGTCTCTCTTTGTCGCGGGCTGTTTTCTTCTCCAGATTTTTCTGAAAAGCTTCGGTCAGGTCGGTGCCGGTCTGATTGGCCAGACAGATCAAGACCCAGAGAACGTCCGCCATTTCATCGGCCAGGTTCGCTTTTTCTCCCGGTTTAAACGACTGGTCTCCGTAGGTGCGTGAGATCACACGGGCCAGTTCGCCCACTTCTTCTGTCAGTACGGCCATATTGGTCAGTTCGCTGAAATAGCGGACGCCATACGTCTTTATCCAGTTGTCTACGGTTTTTTGTGCTTCTTCCAGAGTCATTTTATTCTTTGTTTTTAGTGTCCATACAGATGGTAACGGGGCCATTATTCAGCAGCTCGACCTTCATGTCTGCACCGAATTCACCGGTTCCGACTTCTTTTCCCAAAGCAATGCTCAGCTCGTTGCAGAAGTATTCATAAAGAGGAATAGCCGTTTCATGTTTGGCTGCCCGTATGTAAGACGGGCGATTTCCTTTCTTGGTGGAAGCCATCAGTGTGAACTGACTTATGACCAGTATTTCTCCGTTTACCTCAAGGATAGACTTATTCATTACTCCGTTTTCATCATCGAATACACGCAGGCCTGTAATCTTTTTACAGAGCCAGTCGGCATCTTCTTTGGTATCGGCCTCTTCAATGCCGACCAGTATCATGAAGCCTTCCTGAATGGCAGACTTGCATACCCCGTTGATGGTAACTGAGGCATGACTTACTCGTTGTATTACTACTCTCATACGTTTCTGTTCTTGTTACAAAAATACGAAATTAATCGAGATTTCTGATGTTCTGTATATGCTGTTTTGAAGCTTCGTTTATTTCAAAGCTTCCTTCACGTTTATTGCTGCAGCTTCACCGATAACAGCCGCTATTTCCTGAAGGGATGCTTTCCGGATACGTGCCACACTCTTGAATGTCCGAAGCAGATCTGACTTCCGTTTTTCTCCGATTCCCTTGATAGAATCGAGTGCTGAAGCTACCTGACTCTTGCTTCGCTTGTCCCGGTGAAAGGTTATGGCGAAACGGTGCACTTCATCCTGTATCTGTTCCAGCAGATGGAACAGGGGAGTACCCTGTTTGATTCCGATGGTTAATGGGGGAAATCCGAAAAGTACTTCTGAAGTGCGGTGACGGTTATCCTTTGCCAGTCCGACGATTGGAATATTCAAGTGCAGCTCGTCTTCGATGACTTGCCGTACGACTTCCATTTGTCCCTTTCCACCGTCAGTCAGGATTACGTCAGGAAGCTCTCCCTGTTCTTCCAGAATACGCGTGTACCGGCGGCGGACCACTTCCTGCATGGATGCATAATCGTCCGGCCCCGTCACAGTCTTGATGTTGTATTTCCGGTATTCTTTCTTGCTGGGTTTGGTTTTCCGGAATACTACGCATGCAGCTACGGCATCAGACCCCTGGATATTTGAATTATCGAAGCATTCGATATGCACGGGCAGGCGGTCCAGTCCCAATTGCGTCTGAATTTCCTTCATCAGCCGGGCGCTCCGTTGCTCAGGATTCAGTTTCTCGGCCTGCTTCAGCCGATCCACTTTATATTGTTTTACGTTCAGCAATGAGAGTTCCAGCAGATGTTTCTTGTCACCTCGTTGCGGTACGGTGAAAGTCACTCCATTCATCTCCATGTCCAGCTCAAAAGGTACGATGATCTCTTTCGACTGGCTTTGGTAACGTTCCCGCATTTCCACAATACCGAGCTGGAGAAGTTCCTCCTTGCTTTCGTTAACCCGCATCTTATATTCGAACGTGAAGGCCTGGTTGACGCATCCGTTAGTAATGTGCAGATAGTTGATGTAAGCAGAACTTTCGTCCGTTTCAATCGAAAAAACGTCGATGTTGTGGATGACAGAACTGACTACCTCACTCTTGGAACGGTAGTTTTCGATCAGCTCGTATTTCTCCTTTACTTTCTGTGCTTCCTCAAACCTGAGCTCTTCGGCCAGCTTCTGCATCTCCTCCATCAGTGCATTACTTATGGACTGTGTATTCCCTTTCAAGATTTCCCTGATTTCAGCGATGCTTTTCATGTACTCATCGTGCGACTGAGCGCCGATGCATGGCCCTTTACAATTCTTGATATGATATTCCAGACATACCTTGAACTTTCCGGCTGTGATGTTTTCCGGAGTTAAAGCCAGGTTACAGGTGCGGAGAGGGTAAAGCCTTTTGATCAGTTCCAGCATAGCCATCATCGAAGGCACGTGGCTGTATGGTCCGAAGTAAGTGGAGCCATCGCGGATAAGCTTCCGTGTCTTGAAGACCCGCGGAAAGTATTCATTGCTGACGCAGATTGACGGATAGCTTTTGTCATCTTTTAGCAAGACATTATAACGCGGACGGTATTTCTTGATGAGGTTATTCTCCAGCAGTAGCGCATCCTCTTCGGTGTTGACTACAATGTAGCGAATGTCTGCAATGCGGGTAACCAGTACCCGGGTCTTACGCGACTCGTGCTCTTTGGCAAAATAAGAGTAGACACGCCGTTTCAGGTTCTTTGCTTTGCCTACATAAATGATGGTACCTTCGCTGTCCAAATACTGATAGATGCCCGGGGTCTCCGGCAGGTTCATCACGATGGAACGCAGGTAATCATTGGCTATGGCTTTTTCTTTATTCTCCATCTTGTTTCGGAACTAATTGAATCAAACAAATTCCCGGCGGTCTTGCGGCAGTATGTCCGCATGACCGCCGGGAATAGTAAAGACGTTTACAATTGCAGAAGAGTGGTTACTTCTACATTTTCGGGGAATGCTTTGCGTCCGTCCAGACCTTTCAGTTCGATGACGAAGTTGACGAATGCCTGTTTAGCTCCGCAGCGTTCTACCAGACGGTAAGTAGCAGCCATGGTTCCTCCGGTTGCCAATAAGTCATCGTGAAGTAGTACGACATCATCCTTGCCGATTGCATCCTTATGGATCTGTATGGTGTCTGTTCCGTACTCCTTGTCGTAGGTTTCTTCGATAGTTTCTGCAGGAAGTTTTCCGGGTTTGCGTGCCATGACGAAGCCAGCTCCCAAACGGGCAGCCAGTGCACCTCCCAGGATGAAGCCGCGTGATTCGATTCCTACTACTTTTGTAATACCCTTATCCTTATAGATCTCGTAAAGTTCATCGATCATGCCTTGCAGACATTCGGGATTTTTAAAGAGGGTGGTCACGTCGTAGAACAGAATTCCCGGTTTGGGGAAATCCGGAATTTCGCGCAGGTTTTTCTTTAATGTTTCTTTATTCATATCCAATGTTTTATATGTTTTCCTTAAACAAATTGTTTCACGTGAAACATCGTCCTTTTATCTGCCTAGCAGGACGAGCAGCACATTTACATCGCTTGGCGATACGCCAGGGATGCGGCTGGCTTGTGCCAGGGTTTCTGGATCTATCTTAACCAGCTTCTGGCGAGCTTCGGTTGACAGAGACTGAAGGCTTGCATAATCGAACTTTCCTTTAATACGGATGGATTCCAGCCGGTGGATCTTATCGGCTATGGTACGCTCGCGGTCGATGTAGCCTTTGTATTTGATGCGTATTTCGGCCGCTTCGATAATCTCTTCCTTCCGGTCTTCAATCCGGTCAAGTAAAGCCTGGAAAGCGGGGACGTGTGGCGCAATGTTGTCGATGGTGATTTGCGGACGGCTGATGATATCAATCAGCTTACATCCGTGGGTGAGTCTTGCTGTGCCGAGTGATTCCAGAGCATCATTGATTTTATCTGCCTTGATAGAGTAGGTCTTTGCAAACTCAACGATTCGTTCTATTTCTTCACGCTTGCTGCAGAGTTTGTCATACCGGTCTTGTTTTACCAGTCCCAGACGGTAGGCCCGTTCGGTGAGACGCATGTCCGCATCGTCCTGACGAAGCAGGATCCGGTATTCGGCACGCGAAGTAAACATGCGGTAAGGTTCGTCCACACCTTTCGTTACGAGGTCATCAATCAACACTCCGATGTAGGCTTCATCACGTCCGAGTACGAATGGTTCTCCACCCTGACAGTTTATATGTGCATTGATGCCGGCAATGATTCCTTGTCCGCCCGCCTCTTCGTAGCCGGTTGTTCCGTTTACTTGTCCTGCGAAGAACAGGTTCTTTACGATTTTTGATTCGAGTGTATGCTTCAGTTGCGTCGGGTCGAAGTAATCATATTCGATGGCATATCCCGGACGATAAACTACCAGATCGCGGAAACACGGAATCTTCTTCAATGCTTCTAACTGGATCTCCATCGGCAGGGATGAAGAGAATCCGTTCAGATAAAGCTCGCGTGTTGTTTCTCCTTCCGGTTCAAGAAACAGCTGATGCTGCGGCTTGTCAGGGAATGTCACGATTTTGGTTTCGATACTGGGGCAGTAGCGTGGACCGATACTTTGAATCTGTCCGTTGTAAAGCGGGGAGTCTGCGAGTCCGCTGCGCAGGGTGTCGTGAACTTCTTCATTCGTGTAGCAAGTCCAGCACTGAAGTTGCTTGAGCTTGCGTGGCTCGCTGATATAAGAAAAACGATGGAAATCGTTTTCACCGTCCTGGGTTTCCATTAAATCAAAATGGACGCTGCGTGCATCAATGCGAACCGGTGTACCGGTTTTCATACGTCCCGCTGTAATTCCGTGTCGGGTGATGGATTCCGTCAGATGATAGGATGCAGGTTCTGCACACCGTCCTCCGGCAAGCATTTTACGGCCGATATGCATCAATCCGTTCAGGAATGTACCTGCAGTCAGAACTACGCATTTGGCATGAAACGTAACGCCCCAGCAGGTAACTACTCCCGTTACTTCTCCGTTCTCGACCAGAAGTTCTTCAACAGTGTCCTGCCAGATATGAAGGTTCGGTATGTTCTCCAGAATCTCTCGCCAGGCCCAGATAAATTTACCGCGGTCGCATTGTGCACGTGGACTCCACATGGCAGGACCTTTCGAGCGGTTGAGCATGCGGAACTGAATGGCAGTACGGTCTGTTACCAGTCCCATGTAACCGCCCAGTGCATCGATCTCCCTTACGATCTGTCCTTTGGCAATGCCTCCTACGGCCGGGTTGCAACTCATCTGGCCAATCTTGTTCATGTCCATTGTGATGAGACATGTTTTCGAGCCAAGATTAGCGGCTGCAGCTGCAGCCTCACAACCTGCGTGTCCGGCTCCTATTACAATAACGTCGTAATTGAAATTCATACTGTTTCTAGTTTTATTGTCGTCTGCAAAGTTACGAAAAATTAGCGGCTTACCGGAAGGTGTAACCTTGAAAAGAATAGGGCTTTTATTTAGAACACCGGTGCCGGAGATTTTGTTTTCCGGGAGGATGCGGGAAGGGGTGGAATAACCTGAAAAAAGGCCTCGGGCTTTTTAAAAAAGAATTCGACGTTTCAGTGAAAAGATTTCGGGCTTTAAGGTAAAACGCTTCGACGTTTTTTTAGGGGAATTTTTCTCAAAAAACATCTCCCGGACACTGACAAAAATCCAGTGTCCGGGAGACGGAAACAGAATAGGGAACGGGATTGAACGGATTTTCTTTTATTGGAAATCGGCCAGCATATCGAGGGCACGGTTCTCTGCAGCTTCCATGATTTCACGCTCGCCTGGCCCTTTGTCGTTGATTCCGCAAAGGTGAAGGATACCATGAATGATCACCCGGTGCAACTCTGTTTCGTAAGTGGCACCGAATTGTTCAGCATTGGTGCGTACGGTGTCGAGACTGATGAAAAGATCACCGGAAATCCGATTGCCTTCACAATAGTCGAACGTAATGATATCCGTGTAATAATCGTGTTGCAGATACTGGCGGTTTACTTCCAGAATCTTTTCGTCCGAGCAAAAGATATAAGCTATTTCACCGACCTTCTTTCCGTAAGTTTCAGCTACGGCTTTTATCCAGGCCGAAGTCTCACGCTTCTTGATGGCGGGCATATCCACGCCTTCCGTTTGATAAGTAATCATAATTGTCTATACATTTAAATGTGGTTGCAAAGTTACGCATTTTTGGCGGCATCTTCTTTGTTTATCCGAAAAAGAGGTAGCAGATGAAGATCGCGGCAAGGACACCTGCAAGATCGGCAAGTAGTCCACAGGGAACCGCATGACGGGTACGTGTGATGCCCACGCTTCCGAAATAGACGGCCAGGATGTAGAACGTCGTATCTGTGGATCCCTGGAAAACACAGGCCATACGTCCGATAAACGAGTCGGCTCCGTACGTGCTCATTGCATCGACCATCAGTCCGCGGGCACCGCTTCCGCTTAATGGCTTCATCAAAGCAGTAGGAAGTGCGCCGACAAAATCACTGTTGATGCCACAGAGTTCTGTTAACTTCGCTACACCCCGGATCAGGTAGTCCATGCATCCGGAAGCTCGGAATACTCCGATGCCCACCAGGATGGCGACAAGATAAGGGATGATCCGTACGGCTGTGGTAAAGCCCTCCTTGGCTCCTTCTACAAATGCATCGTATACATTGATGCGCTTACGCATGCCTGCTATGATGAATCCGATGATGATGACAAAGAGGAACACATTGGCAGTAGTGGTGGAATACGTGTCAATTTGTTGGCGTGAGAGTGTGGTGAAGAACCAGATGATTCCGGCGATGAACAGGCTGGCTCCACCCAGGAAAAGAAGAATGGTACGGTTCAGCAGATTGATGCGCTGATAAAGACTGACGGTGATGATTCCTGCCAGTGTAGAAAAGAAAGTTGCCAGCAGGATCGGTACAAATACGTCGGTGGGCTGGGCTGCTCCCATCTGTGCGCGGTAGACCATGATGCTGATGGGAATAATGGTCAGTCCGGATGTATTCAGGACTAAAAACATGATCATCGGATTGCTTGCCGTATCTTTTCGGGGATTGAGTTCCTGCAGGCCTTCCATAGCCTTCAGACCGAGTGGGGTGGCTGCATTATCCAGCCCCAGCATGTTGGCGGCAAGGTTCATGAAAATGCTTCCTGTGACAGGATGTCCTTTCGGAATATCGGGAAAAAGTTTACTGAACAGGGGACTGAGAATTCGTGCGAACCAGTTGACCACTCCGCCCATTTCGCCGATTTTCATGATGCCCAGCCAGAGGGAGAGAACACCGGTAAGTCCGAGTGAAATCTCAAAGGCTGTCTTTGAAGAAGCAAAGGTTGAATTGATGATATCGGGAAAAACAGTAGTGTCGCCAAAGAAAATGAGACGCACGGAAGCCACGGCAAAAGCTGTCAGGAAAAAGGCAAGCCAGATATAGTTCAAGACCATGATGAATAATATTTTATCTGTTGTTAATAATCTTTATCCGGACAAAAATAAGTGTTTTCAACAGAAAAAGATAATTTTGCTTTCAATAAATAGATATTCTATGAAGAGAATCCAAGTCATCCGCCGGTCTTTGCTTGCTGTCCTGGTTGTGGGTAGCTTTGCATTCCGGTTCATTCCTCATGCCGGCGAATTTTATGCATGCCGCATGTATCCGGCCATTTCCACTTTCCTTTCTGCAATAGCTTCGCTTGTTCCTTTTTCTCTTGACGAATGGGTGGTTGTTCTCTCTCTGGTGCTGCTGGTGGTTTTTCCTTTTTGGGCCCGTCATCGGAAGTTTCGCTGGAAACGCATATTGGGATATGAGGCCGAGTGTTTGCTTTGGATTTATGTCTGGTTTTATTGGGGATGGGGAATGAACTATTATCGTGACAGTTTTTATCTCCGGGCCAACGTTGCACCACGTCCGTATGAAGAAGAGGTGTTCTGTTGTTTTTTACAGAGTTATGCCGACCGGTTGAATGCTTCCTATGCGGCCGCATCCGGCATTTCGCTTAATGATTCCTGTCTGGCAGATTCAGAAAGACCGGAAAGAGCATTGTTGTTTCCTGACCGGATGAATCTGGAGGCTGAAGTGAAGAAACTCTATGCACAGATTCCGGGACATTACGGACTGGCACTTCCTCGCGATTTCCAACATCCAAAATACTTATTCTTTAATTCTCTTTATTCCGGAGTCGGTGTCTTGGGATTTATGGGACCTTTTTTCGGTGAGTCTCATCTTAACCATGAACTTCTTCCTTTGCAATATCCGTTTACTTATGCCCATGAGCTGTCTCATCTGTTAGGCATAAGCAACGAAGCCGAAGCTAATTTCTGGGCTTACCAGATTTGCATTCGTTCGACATCACCTGCCGTGCGATACAGCGGTTATTTTGGACTTTTGTCGTATGTGTTGTCCAATGCGGCGGCGACTCTTCCTGAACAAACCTGGAAAGCCTGGCTGGAAACTATTCATCCGGCCATCCTTCGTCAGCTGGCCGACGGCCAGCGTTATTGGTCGGAGCGTTATAGTCCATGGATCGGATCAGTACAGCATGTGATCTATAACTGGTACTTAAAAGGAAACCGTATTTCGTCGGGGCAGCGGAATTATGCTGAAGTGATAGGAATGATTCTTTCTTTGCCGGAAGACAAGTGGTTCTGAAATCGGTGAGAATTAAAAATTCCCGGGGAGGTGGTGAAATATTCCTGATTTTCCGATTCTGACAGAATCTATACTTTCTTGTTTGATTCTGTCTTGTTTTAAAATTGTGCTCTTCTCTTTTATTTGGCTTTATATTGTTTCTTTTTGTTGCTATATACCTGTGTTAAGTGTCTTTTTGATATTGCTTGTATATCTTTCTCTCGGTGTAATCTGGAGAAAAATAAAGAAAAAAGTTTTGGATAAGGCTTATTGGACATTTTCACTTGAAGAAATTTTCCAGAGATAACCTCCTGACATGAACCTCTTATTATATAAGGTGTATAAAGCAGCAAGTTTTTATGAAAATTAAAAGAAGTGCAGGCTCTTCGAATAAAAAATCGTATCTTTACTCCCTGAAATTTCATAGTATTACGAATCGATGGCCATTATCATTAAGAAAGTAAGCAATAAAAAAGAGCTGAAAACATTTATCCGCTTCAATTACGAGTTGTATAAGAATAATCCTTATTCTGTACCCGATTTGTATGATGATATGTTAGGAACATTCAGCCCGCAGAAGAATGCGGCGTTTGAATTTTGTGAAGCGGACTATTTTTTGGCTTATAAGGACGACAAGGTGGTAGGGCGAGTGGCCGCCATCATTAACCGTCGTGCCAATGAAACATGGAACAAAAAGGAAGTTCGTTTTGGCTGGATTGACTTTGTAGACGATCCGGAGGTTTCGAAAGCTTTGCTTGATCAGGTGGAAGCCTGGGGAAAGGAAAGAGGGATGGAAGCAATGGTAGGCCCTCTTGGCTTTACGGATCTCGATGCAGAAGGTATGCTGGTTGAAGGCTTCGACCAGTTAAGTACGATGTCCACCATTTACAATTATCCGTATTATTCTCAACACATGGAGCGTCTGGGCTTTGAGAAAGAGGCCGATTGGGTGGAATTTAAATTGACTGTACCCGATAAACTTCCTGAGAAGTTTGTACGCATCTCCGAAATTATTCTGCAGAAATATAAGCTGAAGATCAAGAAGCTGAAGCGTAGTGAGATTAAGGAAAAGAATTACGGACAGAAAATCTTTGATCTGATCAATGAAGCTTATGCGCCTCTGTACGGTTATTCCAAGATGACGCAGGGACAGATCAATCAGTATATTAAAACTTATCTTCCGTTAATTGACCTGCGGATGGTGTCGCTGGTGGAAGATGAAGCAGGCGAGCTGGTAGCCGTAGGTATTTCGATGCCTTCGCTTTCAGAGGCATTGCAGAAAGCCAAAGGAAAGATGCTGCCTTTTGGATGGTATCATTTGCTGAAAGCCCTGTTCTTCAAGAAACCTAAAGTGCTCGACCTGCTGCTTGTGGGAGTGAAGCCGGAGTATCAAAGTAAGGGCGTGAATGCTTTGCTTTTCTATGATCTGGTTCCAATTTATCAGCAGATGGGATTCCAGTATGGTGAGAGCAATCCGGAACTGGAAGTAAACAAGAAAGTACAGGCGCAGTGGAGTGCCTTTGAATCGGTACAGCACAAGCGTCGTCGTGCTTATAAGAAAGTATTTTAAGTCTGATTACCGACAATGAGCATGGAAGAAATAAATGAACAACAGAATACCCCTGTTTCTTATACAGAGGAGAACATTCGCCATCTGAGTGACATGGAACATGTGCGTACCCGTCCGGGTATGTACATCGGACGTTTGGGAGACGGCTCACAAGCTGAAGACGGAATCTATGTCCTGTTGAAGGAGGTGGTGGACAACTGTATCGACGAATTTAAAATGGGAGCGGGAAAGCGCATTGATATCCAGATGGAGGATAACCTGCGTGTTTCCGTGCGTGACTATGGTCGTGGTATTCCGTTGGGAAGTTTGGTGGATGCCGTTTCGATGCTGAATACGGGAGGTAAGTATGACACAAAGGCCTTCAAGAAAAGTGTCGGTCTGAATGGTGTGGGAGCCAAGGCGGTCAACGCCCTGAGTTCTCGTTTTGTCGCACGGAGTGTTCGTGACGGTCAGATGCGTGAGGCCATATTTACTCAGGGAAATCTGATAAGTGACACAACTTCTTCCACCGATGAAGAGAACGGTACTTATATCTTCTTTGAGCCGGACAATACTTTGTTCCTGAATTATCATTTCCGTCCGGAGTTCATCGAAACCATGTTGCGTAATTATACGTATCTGAATACCGGACTGGCTATTTATTACAACGGACATCGCATTATCAGCCGGAACGGGCTGGAAGACCTGCTGAATGATAACATGACTTCACAGGGATTGTATCCGATTATCCATCTGAAAGGAGAGGATATTGAGATTGCTTTTACGCACAGTCCGCAGTACGGTGAAGAATATTATTCCTTTGTCAACGGGCAGCATACCACTCAGGGTGGAACGCATCAGAGTGCTTTCAAGGAACATCTGGCCCGGACGATCAAGGAATTTTTCGGCAAGAACATGGAGTTCCAGGATATCCGTAACGGACTGGTAGCTGCCGTTGCCATTAATGTGATTGAACCGACTTTTGAGAGTCAGACCAAGATCAAACTGGGTTCGCTTACCATGGCGCCGGAGAAGGATTCGGACGGAAATCCATATCCGTTGTCGGGAGTAAGTGTCAATAAGTTTGTTGGGGACTTTGTCAAAGAAAATGTTGATAATTATCTCCATAAGCATGCGGATGTAGCAGAAGTCCTGCTTCAGAAGATTCAGGAATCGGAGAAGGAACGGAAAGCGATTGCCGGTGTGACAAAGATTGCACGTGAACGGGCCAAGAAAGCAAACTTGCATAATCGCAAGCTTCGGGATTGCCGTATTCATCTGAATGACGTTAAAACCGGCAAGAAGGATGATGAAGATGATCCACGGGCAGAAAGTTCTATCTTTATCACAGAGGGAGACTCAGCAAGCGGTTCCATTACAAAGAGCCGGGATGTCAATACGCAGGCGGTATTCAGTCTGCGGGGTAAGCCTTTGAATTCGTTCGGACTGACGAAAAAGGTTGTGTACGAAAATGAAGAGTTCAACCTCTTGCAAGCCGCTTTGAATATTGAAGATGGACTGGACGGATTACGTTATAATAAGGTGATTGTAGCAACCGATGCGGATGTGGACGGTATGCATATTCGTCTGCTGATGATGACTTTCTTTCTTCAGTTCTTCCCTGATCTGATCAAGAAAGGCCATGTATACATTCTTCAGACGCCGTTGTTCCGTGTCCGCAACCGGAAGAAAGGAGTCTATGAAACCATTTACTGCTATACGGATGAAGAACGTGTGGCAGCGATTGAGAAGTTAGGGCCCAATCCGGAGATTACGCGATTTAAAGGACTTGGAGAGATTTCTCCTGATGAGTTCCGGAACTTTATTGGAAAAGATATGCGGCTGGAGCAGGTAACTCTCCGTAAGACGGACGCCGTCCGGGAATTGCTGGAGTTTTATATGGGAAAGAATACAATGGAGCGTCAGAACTTTATTATCGATAACCTGGTAGTGGAGGAAGATCTGATAACGGACAACGTATAATATATAATAAGGTGTGAAAGCCGGTTGAAAGAGAGTAGAAACATTTAATTCTGGATGTGTTGAAAGCTATATTTCCGGGGACGTTCGACCCCTTTACGATCGGACATTATTCAGTGGTGAAACGTGCCTTGACATTTATGGACGAGGTAATCATCGGTATCGGAGTGAATGACGGAAAACGTACATGGTTCCCTACCGAAAAACGTGTGCAGATGATACGCGATCTTTTTAAGGATGAACCGCGTATTAGTGTAGAGGCTTATACCGGCCTGACGGTTGATTTTGCCAGCGAACGTGGTGCCGGGTTCATTATCCGGGGCATTCGTACGGTGCGTGATTTTGAATATGAAGAAACGATTGCTGATATCAATCGGAAACTTTCCGGTATCGAGACTATCCTGTTGTTTACGGAACCGGAACTCACTTCTGTCAGTTCAACAATTGTTCGTGAACTGCTGCAATATGGCAAAGATGTGACTCCGTTCTTGCCTGAAGGAATGAAGATTGAATAAAATGAAAGACATGATAAGAACTTGTTTAATTGTGATGCTGGCCTGTTTGTCCGCAGGAGGAATGCAGGCGCAAAACAAATTGTTGGATTCTCCGGCACGTAAGCTGCAGTTGGCTGAATTTGCCATTGCCAATTTATATGTGGATAAAGTAGACGAGCCGGAACTGGTCGAAGCTGCTATTGTCAGCATGTTGGAAAAGCTGGATCCGCATTCAACTTATTCGGATCCGGAAGAAGTGAAACGTCTGAATGAGCCGTTGCAGGGAAACTTTGACGGTATAGGTATCCAGTTTAATATGGCGACGGATACATTGTTTGTTATTCAGCCTGTTTCCGGAGGCCCCTCTGAAAAAGTAGGAATTCTTGCAGGTGATCGTATTATTCAGGTCAACGATACGGTTATTGCCGGAGTGAAGATGAATACAGACGAAGTGATGCGCCGCTTGCGCGGACCGAAAGGAACGGTTGTCAATCTGAAGATTATGCGTAAGGGAGTGAAAGATTTGCTTTCATTTACCGTAAAGCGTGATAAGATTCCGGTTTACAGTCTGGATGCGGCCTATATGGTAGACCGCAGAATCGGATACATTCGTGTCAACCGGTTTGCAGCTACTACCAGCAAAGAGTTTATGGAGGCTTTGCAGAAGCTGAAGCAACAAGGCATGCAAGACCTGATTCTGGATCTTCAGGGGAATGGTGGCGGTTATCTGAACGCGGCTATTGATCTGGCAGATCAGTTCCTGGGCAAGAAAGAATTAATCGTTTATACGGAAGGAAGACGCAATCCTCGGAGTGAATTCTTTGCAAAAGGGAATGGAGCCTTTCTGAACGGACGTCTGGTTGTCTTGGTAGATGAATATTCTGCTTCGGCCAGTGAAATTGTTTCTGGTGCCGTTCAGGATTGGGACCGTGGAATGATCGTCGGACGCCGGACTTTTGGTAAAGGATTGGTCCAGAGACCCATTGATTTGCCGGACGGTTCCATGATCCGTCTGACAGTGGCCCGTTATTATACTCCCTCCGGCCGTTGTATTCAGAAGCCGTATGAAAGTATTGAACAATACAACAAAGATCTGATAGACCGCTATAACCGGGGAGAAATGTTAAGTGCAGACAGTATTCATTTCCCGGATTCTTTAAAATATAAGACCCATAAACTGGGACGTACCGTCTATGGCGGCGGCGGTATCATGCCGGATTATTTTGTTCCGCTTGATACAACCCGTTACACAGACTATTATCTGGCTCTGCGGGATAAGGGAGCAATTGTTCAGATGAATATCAAACTGATTGACCGTCATCGGGCAGAATGGTTGAAGAAGTATAAGAACTTTGACCGTTTCTATAAGGACTTTGAGATTTCTTCCAAGATGCTGGATGAACTGGTCGAATTGGGCAAGACGATGGGAGCAGAGTATAACGAGGAACAGTTTCAGACTGCTCTTCCGTTGATCAAGACACAGCTCAAAGCCTTGATCGCCCGTGACCTGTGGGATATGAACGAATATTTCAGAGTGATTAATGATTTGAGTGACAGTATGAAAAAAGCTCTTGAACTGCTGGAGAGGCCGGGAATGGATTTCCCTAAACGAGATTAAAGAATTATTTCCATAATTCCTTGTAATCTCGCGGAAAACTTCTAATTTTGCAACAAGAAATAACATATTGTAAAAGAAATTTTAGTTCTAACAATTAAATAATTTAAATTCAATCATTTATGTGGTTAAGTAATTCATCTATTGGAAGGAAAGTGGTGATGAGTGTTACTGGTATCGCCCTTGTCCTGTTTCTGACATTTCACATGGCGATGAACCTTGTTGCATTGTTCTCAGGCGAGGCATACAACATGGTTTGCGAATTCCTCGGTGCTAACTGGTATGCCCTGGTAGCAACTGTTGGATTGGCTGCCTTGTTTGTGATTCACATCATCTACGCTTTTTGGCTGACTATGCAGAACCGTGCCGCACGTGGTCACGAACGTTATGCTGTGACAGCTAAACCTAAAAATGTGGAATGGGCATCTCAGAACATGTTGGTACTGGGTATCATTGTAATTCTGGGTCTGGCTCTTCACTTTGTGAATTTTTGGTACAAAATGCAGTTCGCTGAAATTATCGGTAATCCGATGATGGGAGGTCTTCATGCAGCTGATGGTTATGGTTACATCATGCAGACTTTCTCTAACCCATTGTTCTTTGTACTGTATATCATTTGGTTAATTGCTTTGTGGTTCCACCTGACTCACGGTTTCTGGAGCTCAATGCAGACTCTGGGATGGAACAATACCACCTGGATTAACCGTTGGAAATGCATCTCTAACATCTATTCTACCATCATTGTTCTTGGTTTCATGCTGGTAGCCGTTGTGTTCTTCCTGAAAAACATGATGGGTTGCGGTGCTTGCTAATTTAAGTGTAACTGATTAAATTGAAAAAACATTATGACTAAGATACTTGATTCTAAGATTCCTGAAGGCCCGATAGCTGAGAAATGGACTAATTATAAAGCTCACCAGAAACTGGTGAACCCGGCTAACAAACGTCGTCTGGATATCATCGTAGTTGGTACTGGTTTGGCAGGTGCTTCTGCTGCTGCTTCTCTGGGTGAAATGGGATTCCGCGTATTCAACTTCTGTATTCAGGACTCTCCTCGCCGTGCACACTCTATCGCTGCACAGGGTGGTATCAATGCTGCTAAGAACTATCAGAACGATGGTGACTCTGTATATCGTCTGTTCTATGATACTGTAAAGGGTGGTGACTACCGTGCTCGTGAAGCAAACGTTTACCGTCTGGCTGAAGTATCAAACAACATTATCGACCAGTGCGTTGCACAGGGTGTTCCTTTCGCTCGTGAATACGGAGGTACACTGGCTAACCGTTCATTCGGTGGTGCACAGGTTTCTCGTACTTTCTATGCAAAAGGTCAGACTGGTCAGCAGCTGTTGCTGGGTGCATATTCTGCATTGAGCCGCCAGGTAGGTGCAGGAACTGTGAAGCTGTATACTCGTTATGAAATGCTTGACGTTGTTCTGGTTGATGGCCGTGCACGTGGTATCATTGCCAAGAACCTCGTAACTGGTAAGTTGGAACGTTTCGCTGCACATGCAGTAGTTATCGCAACCGGTGGATATGGTAACACTTACTTCCTTTCTACTAACGCTATGGCATGTAACGTTACTGCAGCTATGTCTTGCTACCGTAAGGGTGCTATGTTTGCAAATCCTGCTTACGTACAGATCCACCCGACTTGTATTCCGGTACACGGTGACAAGCAGTCTAAACTGACTTTGATGTCAGAATCTCTGCGTAACGATGGTCGTATCTGGGTTCCGAAGAAACTGGAAGATGCAAAAGCATTGCAGGCTGGAACTAAGAAAGGTAGCGATATTCCTGAAGAAGATCGTGATTACTATTTGGAACGCCGTTATCCGGCATTCGGTAACCTGGTTCCGCGTGACGTTGCTTCACGTGCTGCCAAGGAACGTTGCGACCATGGCTTCGGTGTAAACAACACGGGTCTGGCCGTATTCCTGGACTTCTCTGAAAGTATCGAACGTCTGGGTATCGATGTAGTTCGCCAGCGTTATGGTAACTTGTTCGATATGTATGAAGAAATCACTGACGTTAATCCGGGTGAACTTGCAAGAGAAATCAACGGACGTAAATACTACAACCCGATGATGATTTATCCGGCTATCCACTATACAATGGGTGGTATCTGGGTAGACTACGAACTCCAGACTACTATCAAGGGTCTGTTCGCTATCGGTGAATGTAACTTCTCTGACCACGGAGCTAACCGTCTGGGTGCTTCTGCATTGATGCAGGGTCTGGCCGACGGATACTTCGTATTGCCTTACACTATCCAGAACTACCTGGCCGACCAGATTACTGTTCCTCGCTTCTCTACTGACCTGCCTGAATTTGCAGAAGCAGAAAAGGCTGTTCAGGACAAGATTGACCACCTGATGAACATCAAGGGTAAGAAGTCTGTAGACTCTATCCACAAGGAACTGGGTCGCGTAATGTGGGAATATGTAGGTATGGGACGTACAGCTGAAGGTTTGAAGACCGGTCTGGCTAAGCTGAAAGACATCCGTAAGGAATTCGAAACAGAACTGTTTATCCCGGGTTCTAAGGAAGGTTTGAACGTAGAGCTGGATAAGGCTTTCCGTCTGAACGACTTCATCACAATGGGCGAGCTGATTGCTTACGATGCATTGAACCGTAACGAATCTTGCGGTGGTCACTTCCGTGAAGAATACCAGACAGAAGAAGGTGAAGCAAAACGTGATGACGAAAACTTCTTCTATGTAGCTTGCTGGGAATACCAGGGAAGCGACGACAAGGCTCCGGTATTGTACAAAGAACCGCTGGTTTACGAAGCTATCAAGGTACAGACTCGTAACTACAAGAGCTAATCAGTGAAGTTAAACAATTAAAGAATCTAAGTAAAATGGATAAAAATATATCATTTACGCTGAAAGTTTGGCGTCAGAACGGACCTAAAGATAAAGGTCATTTCGATACATTCCAGATGAAGGATATTCCGGGTGATACTTCCTTCCTGGAAATGTTGGATATCTTGAACGAACAGTTGGTTGAAGAAGGTAAGGAACCGGTAGTATTCGATCACGACTGTCGTGAAGGTATCTGCGGTATGTGTTCTTTGTACATCAACGGACATCCTCATGGACCTGCAACCGGTGCTACTACCTGCCAGATCTACATGCGTCGTTTCAAAGATGGCGATGTAATCACTGTTGAACCGTGGCGTTCTGCCGGTTTCCCGGTTATCAAAGACTTGATGGTAGACCGTTCTGCATACGACAAGATCATGCAGGCTGGTGGTTTCATCAGCGTACGTACAGGTGCTCCTCAGGATGCTAACGCTATCCTGATCCCGAAACCGATCGCTGACGAAGCAATGGATGCTGCTACTTGTATCGGTTGCGGTGCTTGTGTAGCTGCTTGTAAGAACGGTTCTGCGATGTTGTTCGTATCTGCAAAGGTTAGCCAGTTGAACCTGCTGCCTCAGGGAAAACCGGAAGCTTTGCGTCGTGCAAAAGCTATGATCGCTAAGATGGATGAACTGGGTTTCGGTAACTGTACAAACACTCGTGCTTGTGAAGCTGAATGTCCGAAATGTGTTTCAATCAGCAACATTGCTCGTTTGAACCGCGACTTCATCAAAGCAAAACTGAAAGACTAATCATCTGATTAATCAGAATATGAAGAGAGGGTGTATCTTTGGGATGCACCCTCTTGTCGTTTTAAGACACAAAGAGATGTTGTTCTGACATTCTTTGTGTAAGATGTATGCTGATTACAGCAATCGGTACATGCCGCCTGCTGCCGCTCTTACAACTCCTTTTAATTCCAGTTCCAGCATGATACCGGCCAGCCGATTCACAGGAATATTGGATGCAACGATCAGACTGTTCAGCTGCATGCCGTCCGGGTTTTTCTCCAGCAGGGAACAAATCAGACTTTCCTCCTCATTCAAGTCTGGGAACAGTTGGCGTTGTACAATGGTGGGGCGGTGTTCCTCACAACTCCAGTTCATGGCTTTGACGAAATCTTCAGCGCTTTGCAGCAGTGCTGCCCGGTTATTTCTGATCAGATTGTTGCAACCGGTGGAATATGTGTCTCCTACGCGTCCCGGAAAAGCAAAACAGTCCCGATGATAACTGTCTGCGATATCCGCAGTAATCAGGGCGCCTCCTTTTTCTGCTGATTCCACAACGATGGTAGCATCGCTGATGCCTGCCACGATGCGGTTACGCCGGATAAAGTTCTGCCGGTCGGGATTGGTACCACTGGGATATTCCGTCAGCAGGCCGCCGTGATGGATCATTTCAGCCGCTGTCAGCCGGTGTACAGCCGGATAGATCCGGTCCAGTCCGTGTGCCAGCACACCGATCGTATCGGCTTTATACTGAAGCGCAGCCCGGTGAGCATGGATATCAATGCCATATGCCAGTCCACTGACAATCAATACATCGGGAACCAGCTCCTTCAGTTCACGGACAAAACGGGTGCAGAGATCTTTTCCGTAGTCTGTGGCATGGCGTGTTCCTACCATGCTTATGACATGCAGCCGGTTAAGATCTGCATTTCCTTTGTAGAACAACACCAGCGGTGCGTCATCACAGTCGCGCAAGCGTGAAGGGTATTCTTCGTCATGAATGCTGAGACAGCGGATCTGATTCTTTTCGGCAAAGGCCAGTTCTGCTTCACAAAGCCGCAGGGTTTCCGGACATTTCAGGGCTGCTTCCAGTTTGTGTGTTGATTCCGGAAGGCTTTGCAGCACCTCATGCGGATGCTTGAACAGGTCGGTAAGCTGGTCTCCGATGGCCAGCAGCAGGCGCCGGGCACCAATCAGTCCCAAGCCGGGAATACGGGTCAGTGCAAGCGTGTAGAGCAGTTCTTCGTTTTTCATTCGGTGAAATAAGGAGCAAAGGTTTCATTCAGCAACTGGGATTCGCCCAGGCGTCCGTTAATCAGACAGACGGTATCCACCGTTGCTTTGATGACCGGTTTAAGGTCAGGAAGGCGGAAGATATCCTGATAGAATATATACTTGATGCCTTCTTTCTTCAGGTAGAGTTTGGAAACAAACTCGTCACCACTCCGGAGAGGCGTCTTGAAAGCAATGGAAAGACGGGCTACTACGGCATCAATGCCTTGTTCATGCAACTGGGCGAAACTGATTCCGGCCGATAGAAGAAATTCATGGCGCGTATGTTCGATGTAGTGCTGATAATTGGCATTGTTGACGATACCTTGCAAGTCGCATTCGTAGTCGCGGACTTTCATTTTCAGTTCATAGATGTACTTTTCCATGATGAGAACAGGTTTTGGTTATTTGGACAAAGATACATAATTATGTGCTAAGTGACTCTTTAAATACTGGTTAATTACCGGAAAGTCCGTAACTTTGTACTTCCTGATTTACATTTTAACAGCCTGACGGATGATAACTCTTTATGCAGCTCCCTTACAGGGATTTACGGAACTTGCCTGGCGCAATGCTCATGCACAGGTTTTTGGCGGTATAGATGCCTATTATACTCCCTTTGTACGCCTTGAAAAAGGGGAGATACGCAACAAGGACAAACGCGAACTGCTTCCTGCAGGAAACACAGTATCCCGACTGATTCCCCAGATTGTTGCAGCTGAGCCCGATGAATTCCGGATGCTGGTTGAGCAGATTTCCAACTGGGGCTATCGGGAAATTGATCTCAATATGGGCTGTCCGTTTCCGCTGATAGTCAATCGCAGGAAGGGATCCGGTATTTTACCTTTTCCGGATAAGGTTGCAGCCTTGCTCCATGAAATGGAAACATTTCCGGAGATTCGTTTCTCGGTAAAGATGCGTCTGGGCTGGGAGCGGGCAGACGAATGGCAGGAGATTCTTCCCCTGTTGAATGAATCCTGTGTCAGGCAGATAACCTTGCATCCGCGTATCGGCCGGCAGCAATACAAAGGAACAGTAGACAGAGAGGCCTTTACTGCCTTTTATGAGAGCTGCCGGTTACCGCTGGTATATAACGGAGGCTTGAGAACCCAGGAAGAGATGCAGGAACTTTTGCAAGCTTATCCCCGGCTCGAAGGACTGATGCTGGGACGCGGACTGCTGGCCAATCCGGCTCTGGCAGCCGGTTTCAGACAGGGGAATACACTGCCGGTCTCAGAACTTTACCGGAAGGTAGGGCAGATGCACCAGCTGATCTATGCAGAATATGCACGTACTTTGGAAGGAGGAGAGGCGCAGATTCTGCAAAAACTGAAGCCCATGTGGGAGTATTGTCTTCCTGATCTGGACAAAAAAGCCCGCAAGGCTATTTTGAAAAGCAATAAGCTGGATGCTTATCTCCGGGCTGTCCGTGAAGCCCTGTAAATCCCGAAATTTATTCTTTCTGCTCCTTTTTGAAATATTCATATCCGATGCGGCAGTAAAGACATTTCTTGGAGTCGCAGTAATTCTTTTTCAGCTGGATGAGAGCCTGACTGTCACCTGCATGAGCAGCCTTCAGTCCGCATTCTTCCCACATGCGGGTGATGTAATTGTTTTCCGGTTTCAGATCTTCCAGCAGCTGGCTGGCCCGGTTGCAGAGCCGTTCTTCTCCTTTATGCTTTCCGTAGGCATAGAGGAAAGGAATCACCGTGTTGATGATCAGCAGGTCGATGGAACTCTGACTGAGCGTTTTGGGGTGGGAGGGCGAAGGCTGTCCGAAGACATAATGGGTCAGCCAGTAGACAGATGTTCCTCCTTTGAATATTTCCCGAAGCTCCTGCAAGGTTTCCAGTTCCATCAGCCGTGAGAACATCCCCTGTGAACGGTGGTACAGACAGGCCAGCTGTGCGATGCGTACATGCGGAAAATTTCCCGGACGCATGCGGAGAAACTTCCAGCGGCAGTCTTCGGCAGGAGTCAGATCGAACTTATGAGCCAGATAAGCATATTCCTTCATAAGTTTTTCCGTATAGTCATCGGCAGGAAGTTCCTGTAAGAGTCCGGCCTGTCCGAAGAAGATTGCTTCAATCTGGAAAAGGTCATCCCGATGCTTGTTGACGGCTGCCAGAGGGATATGTTTGGCCCAAAGCTCAAATGCATCACTGTTTACTCCAAACCCGAAATTACGTGCCAGTGTCACAAAGAAAGCGCCTTCCCAGCTGCGGTCACAAAAATCCAGCCGTTGAAAAATCTGCTGGGTTTTCTGTTCGAAGCGTTCCGTCTGCAGACTGGAGAGCCAACTGTGAAGGAGGAAGGGCGACAAATGCGGGATCAGCCGGTAGCAGGCCGGATAATGGCTTGTCTGGATCAGTTCCTGGTAGTTTTCAAGCAAGTAGGGCGGATAATGCAGTTCAAGTTGGGGGATCGGTTCTCCGTTGGTGCGCTTCACTTCGGCATCAATGTCGGAGGCCGCATGCAGAATGACCGAATCGTAAGTCGGATCCTGGTCGTGGTGATGGCGTTTCCAGTCGGAAGCACGCTCATGAATTTCCACATTTCCCACCCAGATCACTCCGTCCAGTTTGATTTTTGCATTGAAGAAGTCAGGACCGGCATCCGGATTGGAGAGTCCGGGATCAATAATTTCCACTTTCTGTCCTGTGGTCGTGTGCAGAGGTTTTAGCGGGAAAAGCTTGTGTTTCCATACGTAATGTAAGAGTTGTTCCATGTTAACGAGGTGTAAATGTTGCCTAAATGTAATGATTAATACTGAAAAACACTATCTTTGCGTTGAAAATTATCAGAGAATTATGAAAATAGCATTGATTGGATATGGAAAGATGGGTAAAGAGATTGAGAAAATTGCTCTTTCCCGCGGACATGAGATTGTGAGCATCATCGATATCAATAATCGTCAGGATTTTTCTTCCGAAGCTTTTCGCTCGGCAGATGTTGCCATTGAGTTTACGGCACCTTCTGTAGCTTACGGCAATTGCCTGGAAGCTTTCAAGAATGGTGTAAAGGTGGTTTCCGGAAGTACAGGATGGATGGGAGAACACGGTGACGAAATGCGCCGTCTGTGTCAGGAAGAAGGAAAGACATTGTTCTGGTCCTCCAACTTCAGTCTGGGAGTAGCCATTTTCTCGGCTGTCAACAAATACCTGGCCAAGATTATGAATAATTTCCCCAACTATGATGTTTCGATGGTGGAAACCCATCATATTCATAAACTGGATGCACCGAGCGGTACAGCCATCACACTGGCCGAAGGCATTCTGGAAAATCTTGACCGTAAGCAGAAGTGGGTATCCGGAACATTGACCGCTCCTGACGGTACGGTCAGCGGAACAACCGACTGTGCTCCCGATGAGTTGCCGGTCAGTGCTGTCCGCAGAGGCGAGGTTCCGGGCATTCATACCATCAAATATGAGTCGGATGCCGATTCTATCATCATTACACACGATGCCAAGAACCGCAGCGGCTTCGCGCTGGGTGCCGTACTGGCGGCTGAATATACAGCCGGACATACAGGTTTTCTGGGTATGAACGATTTATTTCCTTTCTGATTATGATACAGGCCTCACGTAGACAATGGATAAAGTTTGCCGTCGTTCTGGTGCTTTATCTGATTTTCCTGCTTTGGTTGCAGAGCTGGCTGGGACTGATTGTGGTTCCGTTTATCTTTGATGCTTATATCTCGAAGAAGATTCCATGGACCTGGTGGAAAAAGTCGAAAAACAAGACGGTGGTAACAGTCATGGGATGGGTAGACGCCATTGTATTTGCCCTGGTTGCCGTTTATTTTGTCAATCTGTACTTTTTCCAGAACTACGTCATCCCGTCTTCTTCACTGGAGAAATCTTTGCTGGTAGGCGATTATCTGTTTGTCTGCAAGATGAGTTACGGTGCCCGTATTCCGCAGACTCCGCTCCATGTGCCCTTGACTCAGCATACCCTGCCCATATTCGGATGCAAATCTTATCTGGAATGGCCCGAATGGGATTACAAGCGTGTCAGCGGACTGGGTAAGGTACAGCTGAACGACATCGTGGTGTTCAACTTCCCCGCAGGCGACAGCGTAGCGACCGGTGTACCGGCAGAAGATCTTTACCGCTTGAGTTATCAGGCAGGAAAGGGCTTGTCACAACCGGTTGATATGTCCCGGCTGACTCTGGAACAGGAACGTGAGGTATATGACTATTATTATGCCGCAGGGCGGAAATACATTGATGAGAATCCGCAGATATATGGCAAGATCGTTTCCCGTCCGGTAGACCGTCGGGAAAATTACGTGAAGCGCTGTGTGGGCCTTCCCGGACAAACCCTGCAGATCAAGGACCGCATCATTTATCTGGACGGAAAGCCGAATAAGGAGCCGGACAATGTCCAGTACCGTTATCTGGTTTATACAAAGGGCATGCTGCCTGATGATCTCTGCCATGAGCTGGGCATCAGCGTAGAAGACCGCGAAATTTATTATTCCGAAGAATCCGCCTATAATATGCCGCTGACGGAAAAGGCAAAGGCTGCTTTGCTGGCACGGAAAGATCTGGTGACTGCCATTCATGACGTGCCTGATGACGATGCCGGCGGACTGTATCCCGTCAACAAGAATACGGGATGGACTGTAGACAACTACGGTCCGGTATGGATCCCGAAGAAAGGAGCCACCATCGATCTGACGCTGGACAACCTGCCGGTCTATGAACGGCCGATCCGGGTGTATGAAGGCAATCAGCTGGATGTGAAAGACGGACGCATTTATATCAACGGACAGGAAACCACGAAGTATACTTTCCGCATGGATTATTACTGGATGATGGGCGATAACCGCCACAATTCTGCGGATTCCCGTTTCTGGGGTTTTGTTCCTGAAGATCATATTGTCGGTAAACCGATCTTTGTTTGGCTTTCACTGGATAAAGACCGCGGATGGTTTGACGGAAAGATCCGCTGGAACCGTCTGTTCAAATTTGTAGATTCAATCAAATAAACTTGTGCGAAACGGACGTTGGCTAGTCTGGCTGAAAGCAATCGGCGGCGCACTGGTCGCCGTATTGCTGGTTAAGACTCTGTTTGTCACCTCTTGTTTCATTCCTTCCTCCGGGATGGAGAACAGTCTCTATCAGGGGGAAGGCGTGCTGGTGGGCAAATGGAGTTACGGTCTTCGTCTGCCTTTCCCGTCGTTGCTGGGTTATCACCGCTTGGGAGCTTCTCCAGTGGGGCGGGGAGACATCGTACTGTTCAATAATCCTAACCCGGCCGATCCGGAAACGGGAATTGAGTGGCGTGAAGTTTTTATCAGCCGTTGTGTCGGGCTGCCGGGAGATACCCTTTCGCTCAACCGTGCACTGACCGTTACCGGAAATCAGGCCTTGAGCCCGGACAGCAAGGCGCTCTATGTCTATCCGTCTTCTTCAGAAGATCTGATGCAGGCCGTTCTGGAAACTCTGGGACTGCTGCCCGGCAATACATTGGTGAGCTATACGTCTGATGGCGGTTATGTCCGTAGCTTCAGCCATTACGAGTTCTATCTGGTTTCCCAGAAGCTGGAAGGCCGGATTCCTGTTGTTCCGCTCGACAGCCGTATCTCTCAGGAAACACATCCGTTTGTCGTACCCCGCAAGCAGGTTCCGGTAAAAGTTTATCCCTGGAATGCTGTGCTTCTCTGCAATACCATTGTGCGTCATGAGCATAAGCAGGCCGGTGTGCAGGGAGACACACTCTATGTGGAAGGCCGTCCGGTGGGAGAATATACCTTCAGCAAGGACTATTACTGGATGGCTTCCAACGATCCGGTCAATCTTTCCGATTCTCGTTTGTTTGGCTTTGTGCCCGAAGATCACCTGATCGGGCGTGCCCTGCGGATATGGTATCCGGCAAGAAAGGGACGTTTCCTGCAGCGGGTGCAATAGTTGTGGCATTAAATTGAAGGAAGAAATAGTTATGAAGAAAGAAGTGATATTGGGGTCCGCTTATCTGGGACCGGTGGAGTATTATACCAAACTCTTTGCTTACGATACGGTCCGTGTGGAGCGTTATGACCATTATATGAAGCAGACCTATCGCAACCGTTGTGTCATTGCTTCGGCCGACGGCCCGCTGGCGCTGACCATTCCGACGGAGAAGGGAGATGACGCCAAGTGTCTGATGAAGGATATCCGCATTTCCGATCACGGCAACTGGAGACATGTGCACTGGAATGCCTTTGTGGCAGCCTATCGTCACAGCCCTTTCTTTGATTACTATGCCGATGAGTTTCACCGTTTCTTTGAGGAGCGTTACACCTGGCTGTATGATTTCAATGCTGAGCTGTGCAGCTGGGTATGTGAGCAGATTGATCTTCAGCCCCGGATTATCCCTACGGACGATTATCTGCCGGTATCGGAAACGGCCGATGATTTCCGTGAACGGATCCATCCCAAGCGGCTGCCGCAGGAAGCCGATCTGGACTTTGTTCCGAAAGCCTATTATCAGGTATTCGATGCCCGGCTGGGTTTTCTTCCTAATCTCAGTATTGTCGATTTATTGTTTAATATGGGACCCGAAAGCCTGCTGGTGTTGCGTGATAGTACGGTCGGTTCATCCCAATCTTCCCGTTGATTTTGTATTATGAAAAGGACATTCCGGTGAGTTTGTCCTTTCGTTTCTGGAGTTTCATGCAGACGAATCAAGTGTATTCTCTGCATGAAACTTTTGTTTCGTCTGGGTGGAACAAAAAGTTTCTCTAGGTGGAACTTTTTTTTTCTCTGCATGAAACACTTGTTTTCTTTCGGGAAAACTGCTGTTTCGTCGAAACAAATTCTGCCGGACGAGCCGAAGAATAGGTCCCTTCGTGCAGACGTTTCCAGCAGGGTTTCCGTACATCTTTTGCAAAAAGAAATCCGCCTGAGTGCGGATTGCGCTCAGGCGGATGATAAATTGACGTCAGGATGACGGATTATTGCGGTACGATGGTGAATCCCCACTTGTATTCCTGATTAGCAGGAATCAGGTATTGAGGATCAGGAATGGCACCCCAGCTGTCGTAACCTCCCACACCCATCTGCTTCATGTCGATACATACTTCCACAAAATTGCGCGGAGTGATGTCGTTGATGTGCGTCTGGCGCGGTTTGATGTTGCGGGCCGTTGCCACATCATGCTTCCGTTCTTCTTCGTTGCGGTTCTGCCACTGATAGTCGCGGTGAGTAGCTTCTTCACCGTCAAAGTCTTCTACCGAGTTGCGCAGGGCATTGAAACCGATAGTCTTGTCAGCATAGATAGTCAGGCCTTTTCCACCTTTGCGGCTGAGAGTCAGCCAGCGGGTATCGGTGTGATGACCGTTTTCCTGCGGACGGACGTAAGGGAAGTACATGGCATCTGCCGTGTTCTTGTAGAGCCCTACCAGAGTTCCGTTGTTGCGGTCAATGTAGTTTTCTTCCGGTCCGCGTCCGAAATAAGTTACCTGGTTCATATTGGCAGGCAGGCGGAAACGTACGCCGATACGCGGAACCACCAGTTTGGAACTTTCCTTGCGCAATGCTTCGTTGCCCGGAGTAAAGGTAGCCAGACGGGTTGCTTCCGATACTTCTGTTTCAGCAGCAGCCATTTCGGTAGAAGTGAATGTATAGTCAGCTTTCACAACGCCCGACGGATGGATGCGGTAAGTGGCAATGTAGAGGTTGCCGGCAGCCAGCAGATAAGAAGCCTTCAGTACGGCATCTTCTCCGTCCATGGTCAGCGTGGCATCTACTACCTTGAAGTTACGGCTGGATTCTTTCCAGATCTGCAGGCGTTTGGGTTCCTGGCTTCCGTAGTCATTGTCGTTCGGTGCGCGCCAGAAGTTCGGCTGGATACCGAAGCCTTCATTGAAATATTCCGTACCTTTTACCTTGTAGGAAGTTACCAGACCGCTGGATTTGTCGAAAGTAAAGTTGACGCGTGATGAGTGTGCAGTCAGCAGATTGCCTTCTGTTGTACACTGCAGTTTCGGGCCTCCTTCCGCAAAGGTTCTGGGTTGCGGATCAATCGGCAGGCGGAACTGATCGTGCGCGATTTCCCATCCGGCAGGAATCAGGATTTCCGGTTCGACGGTTGTTGCGCTGAATTCCACAAAGTATTCCGTACCTGTTTTCGGTTTCAGACCGTCTACATTTACGTTTACTTCCTGGCTGCCCTGCGGTTCGATGTCCAGAGAAACTTTGTGGGTACGGATCACCTTATTGTTCTCCTTCACGGTATAGGTAATCATGTACTTCTTCAGATTGGTGAAGTAGAAACGGTTGGTTACCCGGAATTTTCCGGTTGCCGCATCGATGGCTTCGAAGCCTACATTCTGATGTGCATACTTCACTTCGCTCATGGCCGGATGCGGAGTACGGTCTGGGCTGACGATACCGTTGCAACAGAAGTTTCCGTCGCTCGGCATGTTGGTACCGAAGTCGCCGCCGTATGCCCAGTATTCGCGTCCGTTTTCATCTTTCACCTGAATACCCTGGTCTACCCAGTCCCAGATGTATCCGCCCTGCAGGTTCGGATATTTGTAGATAGCCTTCCACTGATCCCAGAGACTTCCTGTAGAGTTACCCATAGCGTGAGCATATTCAGAAGGAGCTACCGGGCGGTCACTTCCGATACGTCCGATTTTTTCCAGCCAGGATGCATCCGGATATTGCGGAACATACATGTCTGAGTTCCATTCCCACTGGGCACGCTCGTAGTTGACCGGTCGGTTCATGACATCCTTGTCTGCCTGTTTCAGCCACAGGTAAGTCTGATAGAAGTTATATCCGTTTCCGGCTTCGTTACCCAGTGACCAGAAAGTGAGGCAAGGATAGTTCTTGTTACGTTCAAACATATTCTGAGTGCGATACATGTGCGGTTTCAGCCATTCCGGATTGTTGCCCAGTGTACCGCCTTTTCTCAGGTCGTAGTACATACCGTGGCTTTCGATGTTGGCTTCATCGTACACATACAGTCCGTATTCGTCGCACAGTTCATAGAAGCGGCGGTCCTGCGGATAATGGCACAGACGTACGGTATTGAGGTTGTTGCGCTTCATCAGTTCGAAATCCTTGCGCATCAGCTCTTCGTTGACATAGTGTCCCGTCAGCGGGTTGTGCTCGTGGATGTTGACTCCTTTCAGTTTGATCGGTTGTCCGTTGACCATCAGAACGGTGTAATTGTTGCCGTTTGCTGATTTCTGGTCGATCTGTTTGATTTCGATGCGGCGGAAACCTACATGATAAGGAATCACTTCACTGACCTGACCGTTTTCGCGGACCGTCATCAGCACCTTGTAAAGGTTAGGAGCTTCCGAAGTCCAGGTCTTGACAGCCGGCAGCGTCTTGTCGAAAGTAACGGTTGCAGGCTTGTTGCTCTGTACGTTCACTTTCTTTTCTTCCGTAGCTACGGTTTTACCGTCGGCATCCAGCAGTTCATAGCTGACTTCCAGATTGGCGGTAGCCGTACGGTGGTTCTTCAGGTCGATGGCCAGACGGAAGATACCGTCTTTGTATGTATCATCCAGGGTAGAAGTGATGCGGAAATCCTGTACGGAAGCTTTCGGCTGTGAATACAGGAATACATCACGTTCGATACCACTCAGGCGCCAGAAGTCCTGACATTCCAGGTAAGATCCCGTACTCCAGCGGAAAATTTTCAGTGTCAGTACGTTTTCTCCCGGTTTCAGCCAGTCGTTGACGAGGTATTCGGCCGGATTCTTTGAATCTTCGTTGTAGCCCACTTCCTTGCCGTTCAGATAAACATAGCATCCGGATTTTGCACCGGCTATGTGGAGATAGATGTCGCGTCCGTTCCAGTCTTCGGGAACAGTGATGGTACGGCGGTAAACACCTACCGGTGTATTTTCCGGCAACTGTGGCGGTTTGGGATTGAGCGGCTGGAATTCATAACCGTGATTGGTATAGATTGCCGTTCCGAAACCCTGTACTTCCCAGTTTCCCGGTACCGTGATGTTCTGCCATCCCTGCTCAGAAGGAGAAGCTTCGGTGACGTCAGCCGGAAGTTGTTTGTAGGAATCTGTGTAATAAAACTTCCAGGTTCCGTTCAGCAGCTGGTAGTAAGGACTTTTTTCGTAATCTCCCGTCAGTGCCTGCGTCTTGTTGGCATAAGTCATGAAAGCCGAACGGGGTTCTTCTCGGTTAACGGAAACCACCTGGATATCTTTCCAGTAGGGAAGAGATTCATCTGCCTGGACGGTCTGGGGAACAGCGATGGTTGCCAGTCCGGCCAGTGAGAAACAAAGGTTAGAAAAGTCTTTTTTCATGAATATAGATTGATTAATATTAATATTTGGAAACAAATGTACAAATTTTTACAGATTGCCGGGTGTGCCAGGTTCATAAAAAACACTAAGATATATCGGAGAACCGGAATAAAGTTGTACTTTTGCGTCTGATACAAAGATTAATAGAGGAAAAAATGAATAATCTGCCTACAGTAACTAAAAATTTGCTTATTATCAATGTGCTTTGCTTCTTCGGAATGCTGGTAGCAAAACGATATGGCATCGATGTCGAAAATCTGCTGGGACTTCACTTCTTTTTGGCTTCAGACTTTAATCTGAGCCAGCTGATCTCATATATGTTCATGCACGCCAATTTCCAACACATCTTTTTCAATATGTTTGCCGTGTGGATGTTCGGGCGTGTGCTGGAGCAGGTATGGGGCCCCAAGCGGTTTCTTACTTATTATTTGATTTGCGGAATTGGTGCCGGTCTGATTCAGGAGCTGGTGCAATATCTGGAATACGCCTTTACCTTGTCCAATTATGACAGCGTCAATCTGGGAATTGCCGGAGGAATTATACCGATGGAAGAATACCTGAATATGATGACGACGGTGGGAGCTTCAGGAGCCGTTTACGGTATTCTGCTGGCGTTCGGAATGTTGTTCCCTAACAGCCAGATGTTTATTTTCCCGCTTCCGTTCCCGATCAAGGCGAAGTATTTTGTGATCGGTTATGCTGTACTGGAGTTGTTCCTGGGACTGGGCGGAGGTGACGGAGTTGCTCACTTTGCTCATCTGGGCGGTATGCTCTTTGGACTGATCCTGATTATCTATTGGAGGAAAAAGAATGGCAATCAACAGTTTTATAGCTAATCTGAAAGAAAATTTCCGTCGGGGAGACATTGTCACGCAGTTGCTGTACATCAATGTCGGAATGTTTATCCTGACTGCACTGACGGGCATTGTACTGATACTTTTCCGTCTGCCGCCTGTTCCCTGGCTGAACTGGCTGGAACTGCCGGCATGGATTGAGGCATTTATCCGCCAGCCCTGGTCGCTGCTGACCTATATGTTCATGCATGCAGGTGTATTTCATCTCCTGTTCAACATGTTGTGGCTGTACTGGTTCGGCCGTTTGTTCCTGAATTTCTTTTCGGCCCGTCATCTGCGGGGACTGTATATTCTGGGCGGATTGTGCGGCGGACTGCTGTATATTCTGGCATATAATGTATTTCCTTATTTCTCGGATGCCGTATATTCTTCCTACCTGCTGGGTGCATCGGCTTCGGTGCTGGCCATAGTTGTGGCGACGGCTGTCCGTGAACCTGAATATACGGTACAGTTTATGTTTATTGGTGCCGTTCGTTTGAAGTATGTGGCTTTGTTTATGGTGGCCCTTGATCTGCTTTTCATGACCTCTGAAAACGCCGGCGGACATATTGCGCATCTGGGAGGCGCACTGGCCGGATGGTGGTTTGCTTCCGGTCTGAGCTGCGGACACGATGTAACGAAGTGGATCAATGCCGTATTCGATTTTCTGGGCGGGAAATGGAAACCGGCTCCCCGGAAACCGAAAATGAACGTACATTACAGTGACAAGCAAAAAGATTATGATTATAATGCCCGTAAGAAGCAGCGTTCGGACGAGATAGACCGCATTCTGGATAAGTTGCGCAAATCGGGATATGGCAGTCTGACTGAAGAGGAGAAGAAAAGTCTGTTTGATGCCAGCAAAAAATAATTCAATTCAATGAAAATATTGGGACATGCAGTGCGAGGACTCGCACTGACGGGAAATCTGGTCGTAGCGGCCGGGTTTCTTCTTTGTGGTTACAGTTCATATATCCAGCCTGTTACCCATCCGATATGGGCTTGTCTGGGATTGGGATTTCCTTTTTTTCTGCTGTTGAATCTCTTTTTCCTTTTTTTCTGGCTGGTGTGCCGCCGCAAGTTTGTGTGGCTTCCGATACTGGTTTTTGTTGTGGGGTGGGGACTGGTTCGTGCATATATTCCTTTCAACCGTTCTCAGGATCCTCAGGGAGGAACCCTGGTGAAGCTGCTTACCTATAATGTAATGAATACGAACTTATCCCGTCCGGAAGAAGGAGCAGAGGAGGGGAACATCGTGACATATCTGGAACAGTCGGAAGCTGATATTATCTGTCTGCAGGAAATCACCTCTTCGGAAAAGCAGCTCCGTAAGGCTTTTCCGATGTATCCGTATGTACGGCGGATCGGTTTTGCTACGGCCAACGGTGTGGCTTGTCTGTCAAAATATCCCATTCTGTCAGCAAAGAGAATAGAATATGCCAGTGCATTTAACGGAAGTGCCCTGTTCCGTCTGAAAATAGGAAAAGATACGGTGACACTGATCAACAATCATCTGGAGTCGAACAAGCTGGATGCCGGAGACAAGGCCTTGTACAAGGAGCTGCTGAAGTCGCCCGATGAGGAAAAGGTGAAGACGAGCGGAAAGTATCTGTGGCACAAACTGGCAGATGCCGTCGCAATTCGTGCCGCTCAGGCTGATTCGGTGGCAAAGGTCATTGCTGAGTACGGTTATGACCGCATGCTGGTGTGTGGAGATTTCAATGATTCTCCCTTGTCGTATGCCCGCCGAGTGATTGCCAGGGGATTGCAGGATGCCTACGTGGAAAGGGGAAACGGTCCGGGATTTTCCTATAATCAGAATCTGCTTTATTTCCGGATTGACCATATCCTGGCCGGAACTGATTTCCGGATTCTGCACTGTGAGGTGGATCGTTCCATCCGTACGTCCGACCATTATCCGGTGTGGTGTCTGTTAGAGAAGAAAGAATAAACATTATATCTATTTTAATATGAAACATTTAGCAATTGCATTAGCCATGAGTTGTATAACCTTTGGGTGCAGTCAGAAGGCAGAAAATGCCTCCAATCCTTTTTTGACGGAGTTCCAGACTCCTTATGGTACTCCTGATTTCAACCGGATCAAGCCGGAACATTATGAACCAGCCTTCCTGCAAGGTATGGAACAGCAGAATAAGGAAATCAAGGCCATCGTGGAAAATCCGGAAGCTCCGACTTTTGAGAATACCATTGTTGCCTTGGATAACAGCGGGGAAATCCTGAACCGGGTAAGCGGTGTTTTCTTTGCCCTGGCAGAAGCCGATACGAATGATGAACTGATGGCACTGGAAGCAAAGATTGCTCCGATGTTGTCAGAACACAGTGACAATATTTACCTGAATGCAGATCTGTACAAGCGTGTTGCTGCGCTGCACGATCAGGAAGAAGCAGGAACCTTGAAGCTGACTACGGAACAACATTACCTGCTGGACAAATATTATAAAGGTTTCATCCGTTCCGGAGCCGGACTGGATGCTGCCAAGCAGGAGCGTCTGCGTGCCATCAATAAAGAATTGTCTACCCTGACCATTGAATTTGGCAATCACGTACTGGCTGAAAACAATGCCTACAAACTGATTGTCGACAAGAAGGAAGACCTGGCCGGTCTGCCGGAATCTGCCATTGCCATTGCTGCCGATGAAGCTAAGGCTGAAGGTCTGGAAGGCAAATGGGTGTTCACTCTTCAGGAATCAAGCCGTCTGCCTGTTTTGCAATATGCGCAGAACCGTGAGATGCGTAAGAATATCTATCAGGCTTATACCAGCATGGGCAATCATGGAGATGCCAATGATAACAAGGAAATCTTGAAACGGATTCTGACCTTGCGTCTGGAGAAGGCCCAGCTGATGGGATATACGAACTATGCAGAATATGTGTTGGCTGACAATATGGCCAAGACTCCGCAGAATGTAATGGACTTCTTGCATAACTTGTGGGGATATTCTATCGAGAATGCAAAGAAAGAGGCTGCCGAACTGCAACAGATCATGGATCGTGAAGGCAAAGGTGAAAAGCTTGAAGCATGGGACTGGTGGTATTATGCAGAAAAACTGCGTAAGGAAAAGTATGATCTGAATGAAGATGAAATCCGTCCTTACTTCAGTGAAGAGGATGTCCGTAACGGATTGTTCTATGTCGTAAATAAGCTGTATGGCATTACATTGACGGCAGTAGACTCTATTTCTGTATATAATAAGGATGTGAAAACCTATCTGGTGAATGATGCCGACGGATCGTTCCTGGGTATTTTCTACAGCGATTATATGCCGCGTGCAAGCAAGCGAAGCGGAGCCTGGATGAGTAATTTCCGCGAACAATGGCAGGGAGTCCGCCCGTTGATTTATAATGTGGCCAGCTTTACCAAGCCCAGTGGAGATATCCCTTCATTGCTGACTATTGATGAAGCCCGTACGATGTTCCATGAGTTTGGACATGCACTCCACGGAATGTTAAGCCAGTGTACTTATAAAGGTGTTTCCGGAACATCAGTTGCACAGGACTTTGTGGAACTTCCTTCTCAGATTATGGAGCATTGGGCCATCGAACCGGAAGTAATGAAAGTGTATGCCAAGCATTATAAGACCCGTGAGGTGTTGCCGGATTCTCTGATTGCCAAGATTGAGAACCAGGCTTTGTTTAATCAGGGCTTTATGACAACAGAGCTGCTGGCTGCGGCCTTGCTGGATATGGAATTCCATACACTGACTTCTACGGATAACCTGGATGTTGTAGCTTATGAGAAACAGGTGATGGACCGCCTCGGACTGATCCCGCAGATTGCACCTCGTTACCGGACTACTTATTTCAATCACATCATGGGTGGTTATGAAGCCGGATATTACAGCTATCTGTGGGCTGAACGTCTGGATGCAGATGCTTTTGAAGCATTCAAGGAACACGGAATCTTTGATCCGGCAACTGCAACGGCTTTCCGCAAGAACATTCTTGAAAAGGGTGGTTCGGATGATCCGATGAAACTCTATCATACATTCCGCGGTGCAGACCCGAGTCTGGAGCCTTTGCTGAAAAACAGAGGACTAAAGTAAGGGATAAATAGGCTTTTTTATCCTCTATGCCTTAAATATTTACAAACCTTTCCGCGTATAAGTGAAAAAAAAACTATATTTGCAACCTTGAATAAACGTATATAATTAAAAAAAGTAAATATAATAATTAAAGTAACATGCAAAACAAAGGATTCGTAAAAGTTTTTGCGGTATTACTGACCCTTGCCTGTGCTTTTTACCTTTCATTCTCATTCGTGACGCGTTATCAGATGAACAAGGCGGCCGAAGATCCGAGAGGTGCTGCACATTATCTGGATTCCATGCAGAATCAGAAGGTTTGGCTGGGAGTTTACACGCTGAAACAATGTCGTGAAATGGAGATTGGTCTGGGTCTTGACCTGAAAGGTGGTATGAACGTGATTCTGGAAGTGTCTGTACCCGATGTGGTTAAAACACTTGCGGATAACAAACCCGATGAAGCTTTCAACAAAGCCGTAGCTGAGGCAGCCAAACAACAGGTGACTAGCCAGGACGATTTCATTACCTTATTTATCAGAGAGTATAAGAAACTGGCTCCGGAAGGAAAGTTGGCAGAACTGTTCGCTACTCAACAGCTGAAAGACAAAGTGACTACCCGTAGTACAGATGCGGAAGTAGAAGCTGTGTTGCGTGAAGAAGTGAAAGCTGCCGTTGAAAACTCATATAATGTATTGCGTACCCGTATCGACCGTTTCGGTGTAGCTCAGCCGAACATCCAGACTCTGGAAGGACGCATGGGACGTATCATGGTGGAATTGCCGGGTATTAAGGAACCTGAACGTGTGAGAAAGTTGTTGCAGGGATCTGCTAACCTGGAATTCTGGGAAACTTATGAAGCAAAGGATATCACTCCGGTTCTGGCTTCTGCTGACAGCCGTGCACGTGCTATTCTTGCCAGCGAAACTGTTTCTTCTGACTCTGTTGCAGTGAAAGAAGAAGCTGCTGTTTCTGCTAAAGACAGTCTGGCTGCAGCCTTGAAGGGTGAAGCTCCGGCTGAAGCAGGAGAACAAAACCGTAAGAACTATCCTCTGCTGTCTGTTCTACAATTGAATCAGAGTGGTGTAGGAGCAATTGTCGGTTATGCTGATTACAAAGATACGGCTGATATCAATCGTATCCTGAATATGAAGGAAGTAAAAGAAGTTTTGCCTCGTGATCTGAAGCTGATGTGGGGTGTAAGAGCTTCTGATATGGATAAGACCGGACGTATTTTCGAATTGTATGCAATCAAATCTACCCAGCGCAACGGACGTGCGCCGCTGGAAGGTGATGTGATTACAGATGCACGTGACTCATACGACCAGTACAACAGACCTTGCGTAACGATGGCTATGAATACAGAAGGTGCTCGTCGCTGGGCACAGCTGACCAAGCAGAACACTGGCCGTGAAATCGCTATCGTTCTGGATGGATATGTATACAGTGCTCCGCGTTCTAACGGTGAAATTGCCGGAGGTAATTCTGAAATCACAGGTAGCTTCACTCCTGAACAGACAAAAGACTTGGCCAATGTGTTGAAATCCGGTAAGATGCCTGCACCTGCACGTATCGTACAGGAAGATATCGTAGGTCCGTCTTTGGGTCAGGAATCAATTAACCAGGGTATTGTTTCATTCATTGTTGCTTTGGTTGTATTGATGGCTTACATGTGCGTCATGTACGGATTTATTCCGGGTATGGTCGCTAATGCAGCTTTGTTTATCAACTTCTTCTTTACATTGGGTATCCTTTCTTCCTTCCAGGCTGCACTGACAATGTCCGGTATTGCCGGTATGGTGTTGTCTTTGGGTATGGCTGTGGATGCTAACGTTTTGATCTATGAACGTACGAAAGAAGAACTGAAAGCAGGTAAGGGTACTCGTCAGGCTTTGTCAGAAGGTTATGTAAACGCTTTTTCTGCAATCTTTGACTCTAACTTGACTTCTATCATTACAGGTATTATCCTGTTCAACTTTGGTACAGGACCTATCCGTGGTTTTGCTACAACGTTGATTATCGGTATCCTCTGTTCATTCTTCTCTGCAGTGTTCTTGACTCGTCTGGTTTACGAACACTTCATGAATAAGGATAAATGGATGAACCTGACTTTCACAACAGGAATCTCAAAGAACCTGATGCAGAATGTACATTATAATTTCATTGGTTCTACCAAACGTTCCTTTACGGTTTGGGGTACCATCATTATTATCTGCATTGTATCATTCTTTGTCCGTGGTCTGGCGCAGAGTATTGACTTTACGGGTGGACGTAACTTTGTTGTTCAGTTTGAACAGAAGGTTGCTCCGGAAACCGTACGTGAATTGTTGCAGCCGAAAGTAGGTGATGCAAACGTTCAGGCAATTGCACTGGGAACAGACGGAAGAACTGTTCGTGTAACTACCAACTATCGCATTGAAGAAGATTCTCCGACAATTGATGCTGAAATTGAAGAGTTCCTGTATCAGGCTTTGAAAGATGGTAATCTGTTGGGTGAAGGTACTACTCTGGAAATCTTTATCGACCGCGATAACCGTGTAGGAGGTTCTATCATCAGTTCACAGAAAGTAGGTCCGAGTATTGCAGACGACATCAAGACTTCTGCAATCTGGTCAGTTGTGCTGGCTTTGATCGCAATCGGTTTGTATATCCTGATCCGATTCAGCAATATTGCTTTCAGTATCGGTGCTACGGTAGCGCTGACTGTTGATACTTTGTTGATTATCGGAGCTTATTCACTTTGCCATGGATGGATGCCATTCTCTTTGGAAATTGACCAGACATTCATCGGTGCAATCCTGACAGCAATCGGTTATTCTATCAACGATAAGGTGGTAATCTTTGACCGTGTACGTGAGTTCCTGGGACTGTATCCGAAGCGTGACCGTGTACAATTGTTCAATGATTCACTGAATACAACATTGTGTCGTACCATCAATACCTCATTGAGTACATTGATCGTATTGTTGAGTATCTTCATCCTGGGCGGTGACAGTATCCGTAGTTTTGCTTTCGCAATGATTCTGGGTGCAGTAATCGGTACGTTGTCTTCTCTGTTCATCGCAGCTCCTGTTGCTTATCTGACAATGGGAAATAAGATGCCTAAAGGAGAAGAAGCTAAAGCTTGATACATCCGATTCTGATATAATCAGAGTATTTTAGTTTACTCTGTTTCTGATAAAGCCCTGGCTTATTTGTAAGTCAGGGCTTTATGCTTATAGTAAGACTGAAAACGAAAAATAAGACATTCAGCGTTTATTGCTTTTATAATTCTTAAAAACATATTTTTGAAATGTTCGTTGTTATTGGACTTATGCTTACAGGCGTTTTGATTGGTTGGGTGACGCGTAAGCATTGTTTGAAATTTCTGCAACAGATTATACCTGTGTTTATCTGGTTATTGCTTTTCCTGCTTGGAGTGGAAGTAGGGGATAATGATGCCATACTTCGCGGATTGCATACGATTGGAATCGAAGCGCTTGTTCTTACTCTGGGAGGAACATTGGGAAGCGTGCTGGCTGCTTCTTTGTTATGGAATATCCTGACAGGATGGAAAAAGACAACGGAAACAGTACATGAATCCTCTGTGGCCTCGGGGAATATATTGCATGCTCTTAAAGGCAGTCTGGTAATTGTTGCTTTTTTTGTGATCGGAGTATGTTGCGGCTTGTGGGGATGGCTTCCCGGGCATTGGGGGAGTAAGATTAGTTTTTACGCTTTGTGCCTGTTGATGTTTAGTGTAGGAATCAGTGTCGGGAATGATTCACAGACGTTGAAGAGTTTCCGGAGTCTGAATCCCCGATTGATGTTTCTGCCGCTCATGACCATTTTGGGAACTCTGGCAGGAACAGCTGTAGTCAGTATTTTTCTGAGTCATCGTAGTCTGACTGACTGTTTGGCGGTAGGCTCCGGTTTTGGTTACTATTCTTTGTCCAGTATCTTTATTACGGAATATAGGGGTGGGGAATTGGGTACAGTAGCTTTGTTGGCCAATATCAGCAGAGAAATATTGACATTATTGGCTGCTCCATTATTAGTCCGTTGGTTTGGGCGCTTGGCTTCTATTTCTGCAGGTGGAGCTACAACAATGGATACGACGCTTCCTGTGATTTTGCAGACAGCAGGACAGGAGTTTGTTGTTGTATCGATCTTTCACGGTTTTGTTGTAGATTTCAGCGTTCCTTTTTTAGTAACCTTTTTTTGCAGTATATAGGGAACCCTGATTGATATAGGAAAAGAGGCCGCTTTATAATAAAGATAGTTCAGCTTCTTTCATAAAATGAAGAAGGTGTATCAATCTGTATATGGACATACATTTTTGATACACCTTCTTTTTTGTTTGTCAGGAAGACTGGATTACTTCTTCTGGAAGCGTTCTGTCAGCTTAGCCAACATATCTTTAGTCATTGAATCCAAATCGTATTCCGGTTTCCATCCCCATTCTTCACGGGCGCAAGTATCATCCAGTGAATTAGGCCAAGAATCAGCAATAGCCTGGCGCAAAGGATCAACTTTGTATTCCATTTGGAAATCAGGAACATATTCCTTGATCTTGTTGTAGATGATTTCCGGATCAAAGCTCATAGAAGCGATGTTGAACGAGTTACGATGAACGAATTTGCTCGGATCAGCTTCCATGATTTCGATAGCAGCACGCAATGCATCCGGCATGTACATCATGTCCATGTATGTACCTGCTGCGATCGGACATTCAAATTTTTCCCCTTTAGCAGCTGAATAATAAATATCTACGGCGTAGTCGGTTGTACCGCCACCCGGAGGAGTTACGTACGAAATCAGTCCAGGGAAACGAACAGAACGAGTGTCGACACCGAAACGGATGTTGTAATAATCGCTCAGCAATTCACCGGAAACCTTAGTTACTCCATACATGGTACGTGGGTTACGGATAGTGTCCTGAGGAGTCTTGTCTTTCGGAGTATTGTTTCCAAATACGCCGATTGAGCTCGGAGTAAACACGGCACAATTCATGGTACGTGCTACTTCAAGAACGTTGAACAAACCACCCATACCGATCTTCCATGCAAGCTGAGGTTTTGCTTCAGCTACGGCTGAAAGCAAAGCGGCGAGATTGTAGATCGTATCAATTTTATATTTTGATACAGTTTCAGCAATCTGCTGTTCGTTGGTAATATCAACGATAGCCGACGGACCGGATTCCTTCAGTTCTCCTTTAGGTTCTGCTCCGGGAATATAACCGGCTACGATGTTACCGTTATACAGTTTTCTCAGTTTCATTGTCAGCTCTGAACCGATCTGTCCGGTCGAACCGATGATCAATACATTTTTCATAATCTAGTTTTTAAGTTTGATACCGATGCAAAGATAGCTATAAAATAAAATTTTTTTCAAAAAAAGACAGATTATTCATACACAGATTCAAGAAAAAATGTGAACTTTGTGCCTTAACCTTAAAATATAAATCTTATGTACGGAAAATTTAAAGATTTCTTGTCTCAGGAACTGGCAAACATTGAAGCTGCCGGCTTGTATAAAAAAGAACGTATCATTACAACACCTCAGCGTGCGGATATTCAAGTAAATGCAGGAGAAGGTGTACTGAACTTCTGTGCCAACAACTATTTGGGCTTGTCAGACAACAAGCGTCTGATTGAAGCTGCTAAAGCTGCTATGGATTCTCATGGTTATGGAATGTCTTCTGTTCGTTTCATTTGTGGAACTCAGGATTTGCACAAACAATTGGAAGCTGCTATTTCTGATTATTTCAAAACAGAAGATACAATTTTGTATGCTGCTTGCTTTGATGCTAACGGTGGCTTGTTTGAACCATTGTTTACAGATGAAGATGCTATCATTTCTGACTCTCTGAATCATGCTTCTATCATTGATGGTGTTCGTCTGTGTAAGGCAAAACGTTACCGTTACGCTAATGCAGATATGGCTGATTTGGAACGTTGCTTGCAGGAAGCTCAGGCTCAGCGTCATCGTATCATTGCTACCGATGGTGTCTTCTCAATGGATGGAAATGTAGCTCCGATGGATAAGATCTGTGAACTGGCAGAGAAATATGATGCATTGGTTATGGTAGATGAATCTCACTCTGCAGGTGTTGTTGGTCCTACTGGTCATGGTGTTGCAGAACAATATAATGTATATGGACGTGTAGATATCTTTACAGGAACTCTGGGCAAGGCTTTCGGAGGTGCTATGGGTGGATTTACTACCGGTAGAAAGGAAATTATCGACATGTTGCGTCAGCGTTCTCGTCCGTATCTGTTCTCTAACTCAGTTGCTCCTGCTATTGTCGGTGCTAGCTTGGAAATGTTCAAGATGCTGAAAGAAAGCAATGCATTGCATGACAAATTGATGGATAATGTAACTTATTTCCGTGATAAGATGTTGGCTGCCGGATTTGATATCAAACCGACTCAGAGTGCTATCTGTGCAGTGATGCTGTATGATGCGAAATTGTCTCAGGATTTTGCAGCCAAGATGCAGGAAGAAGGTATTTATGTAACAGGATTCTATTATCCGGTTGTTCCGAAAGGACAGGCTCGTATCCGCGTACAGCTATCTGCCGGTCATGAACGTGAACACCTGGACAAGGCAATTGCAGCCTTCATCAAAGTTGGTAAAGAGTTAGGAGTTATCAAATAAAGAATAAAATTCTTCATTTTTTAATTGGGGCGAGGCCTGTGAAATACAGGATAAGCCCCTTTTTTATTTCTAATTGGGCGGGAAATTGTACCCCCGAGGGGAATCGAACCCCTATCTAAAGTTTAGGAAACTTCTATTCTATCCGTTGAACTACAAGGGCAACTTTTGCAAAAGTACGGCTTTTTCTTGATTTCCCCATGTGTTCTTTGATAAAAAACTTTATTATCCTTCTCCTTGCTAAATATTTTTTGATTTATCTTGCTTTTCTCAAGTAACTTCGCCATTTTTGCAACCATTGATTTTGTGAACTTTAAATAATACGTTATGGCAGAAGATATGATTGTCAAAGAGCTGGACGATGTTGTAGTCCGCTTTTCAGGCGACTCAGGTGATGGAATGCAGTTGGCTGGTAATATGTTTTCCAATATTTCGGCTACTGAAGGAAACGACATCAGTACTTTTCCGGATTATCCGGCTGATATTCGTGCCCCGCAAGGAACATTAACCGGAGTTTCAGGCTTCCAGGTTCATATAGGCTCGGGCAAGGTGTATACTCCGGGTGATAAATGTGATGTGCTGGTTGCTATGAACCCTGCCGCCTTGAAAACACAGTATAAATTTTGTAACCCCCAGTCTGTTATTATTATCGATACAGATTCGTTTACCAAGCGTGATTTGGAGAAAGCCCAATTTGTTCTTGAAAATCCATTCTCTGAATTAGGAATCAAGAATGAAGTGGTGGAGGCAGCCATAACGACCATGTGTAAGGAAAGCCTGAAGGATAGTGGTTTGGATAATAAGACGATTATGCGAACCAAAAATATGTTTGCACTGGGGCTTGTTTGCTGGTTGTTCCATCGGGATATCCATGTAGGTGAGAAAATCTTGAGAGAAAAGTTTGCGAAGAAACTGGAAATTGCAGAGGCAAATGTGAAAGTCTTGTATGACGGTTATCATTTTGGTGAGAATACGCATGCTTCCGTATCCATTAGCTATACTGTTCCAAGTAAGGAACAGAAGAAGAAAGGCCTGTATATGGATATAAATGGCAATAAGGCTACTGCATATGGCTTGATTGCTGCTGCGGAGAAGGCTGGTCTGGAACTTTATTTGGGCTCTTATCCCATTACCCCGGCAACAGATATTCTTCATGAGCTGGCCAAACATAAGTCATTAGGAGTAAAGACTGTTCAGTGTGAAGATGAAATCGCTGGATGCGCTTCTGCCGTAGGTGCTGCTTTTGCCGGAGCTTTGGCAGTTACAACGACTTCAGGACCGGGTATCTGTCTGAAAAGTGAAGCGATGAATCTGGCAGTGATTACGGAATTGCCTTTGGTAATTGTGGATGTGCAACGAGGAGGACCTTCTACGGGATTACCGACAAAATCCGAGCAGACTGATTTACTTCAGGTTCTTTATGGACGTAACGGAGAAAGTCCCATGCCGGTTATTGCAGCTTCATCGCCAACAGATTGTTTTGACGCGGCTTTTATGGCATGTAAAATAGCCTTGGAGCATATGACTCCGGTTGTTTTATTGACCGATGCTTATATTGCCAATGGTTCAGCTGCATGGCATTTACCGGACTTAAACGAATATCCTTCGATTTGTCCGCCTTATGTAAAACCGGAGATGGCTGGTACATGGACTCCGTTCCAGCGTGACCCGAAGACTGGCGTACGGTACTGGGCTATTCCAGGAACTGAAGGTTTTATGCATCGTATTGGCGGTTTGGAAAAGAGCAATGAAACAGGAGCCATTTCTACAGATCCCGAAAATCATCACCGGATGGTACAGCTTCGTGCAGAGAAAGTTGCGCGTATTGCAGATTCGCTTCCGGATTTGCAGGTCGAAGGTGATTTGGATGCAGACTTATTGATTGTGGGTTTTGGCGGGACTTATGGACATTTGCACTCTGCGATGGATACATTGAGAAAGCAAGGCAAAAAAGCTGCCTTGGCTCATTTCCGCTTTATCAATCCGTTGCCCCGTAATACAGAGGCAGTATTGCGCCGCTATCCGAAGATTGTGGTTGCCGAACAGAATATGGGACAACTGGCCGGTTATTTGCGCATGAAAATCGAAGGAATTCATTTGTATCAGTTTAATCAAGTAAAGGGTCAGCCTTTTGTTGTACAAGAATTGGTTGATGCATTCACAAAAATATTGGAGGAATAAGCCATGGATGAAACAAAATATACAGCAGCAGATTATAAGGCTGGTCAACCTCGCTGGTGCCCGGGATGTGGCGATCATGCCTTTTTGAACTCTTTTCATAAAGCTTTGGCTGAATTGGGCGTTCCGCCTCATGAAATAGCAGTTATTTCAGGAATCGGATGTTCTTCACGTTTGCCCTATTATATGAATACGTATGGGATGCATACCATTCATGGGCGTGCAGCAGCTATTGCAACTGGTGCGAAAGTTGCTAACCCTCAACTTACGATCTGGCAAATTTCTGGGGATGGAGACGGACTGGCTATCGGTGGAAACCATTTTATTCATGCGATTCGCCGCAATGTAGATATTAATATTGTTCTGTTGAATAATCGGATTTACGGTTTGACAAAAGGACAATATTCACCGACCTCTGCTCGTGGTTTTGTGAGTAAGTCTTCACCTTATGGAACAGTGGAAGATCCGTTCCGGCCTGCCGAACTTTGTTTTGGAGCGAGAGGCCGTTTCTTTGCCCGTTGTGCAGCTGTAGATGGTGGCCCTTCTGTAGAAGTTCTGAAAGCGGCAGCACGTCATAAAGGAACTTCCGTTGTAGAGGTCTTGCAGAATTGTGTGATTTTTAATGATGGAACACATAACGCCGTAGCCAAGAAGGAAGACCGTGAACGTAATGCCATTTATCTGGAGCATGGTAAACCGATGTTGTTTGGACCTAACAAGGAATTTGGTCTGATGCAGGAAGGATTCGGTCTGAAAGTGGTGAAACTGGGTGAGAATGGTATTTCAGAAAAAGATATTCTAGTGCATGATGCACATTGTGAAGATCATACTCTACAGTTGAAACTGGCTCTGATGGAAGGGCCTGATTTCCCGATTGCTTTGGGAGTGATACGTGATGTGGAAGCTCCTACGTATGATGAGTCGGTAGAAGCTCAGATAGAAGAAATTTCAGCTAAGAAACCTTATCATAATTTTGCAGAACTGTTGGCAACAAATGATACTTGGGAAGTGAAATAATATCAAAATAGAATTGGCGTATGTCGGATTGGGTTGACAATCCTTCATACGCCAATTTTTTTATAGAATCAGATAAATAAACTATTCTTTCTCTCCGAAACATAAATCTCCTGCATCTCCTAATCCAGGTACAATGTATGAATGTTCATTTAACTCTGGATCTATGGCGCCACACCAAATGGTGGTTTTGGCATCAGGTAATGTCTTTTGTAAATACTCAATAGCTTGTTGGCTGGCCAGTACAGAAACGATGTGTATATGTGAAGGTTCACCTTTTGTAAGTAAGGCTTTATATGCCAGTTCCATAGAACCTCCGGTTGCCAGCATCGGATCGGTAATGATCAGAATCTTATTGTCAAGGCGTGGAGAAGCAATGTATTCAATGTGAATGTCGAAATGTTCAATGTCAATGTATTTGCGATAAGCTGAAACGAAAGCATTTTCCGCATGATCAAAGTAGTTCAGGAAACCCTGGTGCAAAGGTAGGCCCGCACGAAGGATGGTAGCCAGTACCGGTTGTACCGCTGGTACGTTTTCACAAGTCTTTGCTAGAGGGGTTTGAATTTCTATTGGATGATAAGGGAGATCCCGGCTGATCTCATAAGCCATGATTTCACCGATGCGTTCAATATTTCTTCGAAACCTCAGGCTGTCTCCCTGTATGTTGATGTTACGTACTTCTGCCAGATACTGATTCAGGATTGAGTTTGCCTGATTGAAAGTGACAATCTTCATAAATGATCAAGGGGTTTGATTGTTCAAAATAAGTTTATCCTTGCAAAGGTATGAATAATATTTTGTAGGCTCCAAGTCTATAAGAGTGTTTCTGTTTAAAAGATGCATATAAATGTAATGAGATTTATACGTAAATATCTTGTTTGAAATTTCTTTCAGTTCTATATCTTTGATTTTTCTGAACTCCTGGATAACTTTTGTTTTTGCCTGATAAAGCTTGGCTGAAAGACTGGAAATGAAGGATTGACCCTGTATTTCAGCTCTCATGGAATGTAGTTGTAATGTCTGAATTGCATATTTGTTACACAAGTATAAATCTTTTCATGATTACGGATTTTTTTCTCTAATAAATTCTTGGATTCAAAGAAAACCACTATTTTTGTAGCGCCTAAAAACAAGGGGATGTTGAAAAACATTCTTTTGATGGTTATTAAGAATTAGGAATTAAACATTTGATATAAATAACCAAATTAATCATTTGAACAATGGCAAATTTAGATCTTACTAAGTACGGTATCACTGGAACCGTAGAAATCGTACACAATCCTTCTTACGATGTATTGTTTGCAGAAGAAACAAAAGCTGGTTTGGAAGGCTTCGAAAAAGGTCAGGTAACTGAACTGGGTGCAGTAAACGTAATGACTGGTATCTACACTGGTCGTTCTCCTAAAGATAAATTCTTGGTAAAAGACGCTACAAGTGAAAACACTGTATGGTGGACTTCTGAAGAATATAAAAACGATAACAAGCCTGTAACTACAGAAACCTGGAATGTATTGAAAGACTTGGCTGCAAAAGAATTGTCAAACAAGAAACTGTTCGTTGTTGACGGTTATTGCGGTGCTAACGAAGCTACTCGTTTGAAAGTTCGTTTTATCATGGAAGTTGCATGGCAGGCTCACTTCGTAACTAACATGTTCATCCGTCCTTCTAAAGAAGAATTGGAATCATTCGAACCTGACTTCGTTGTTTACAACGCTTCTAAGGCTAAAGTTGAAAACTACAAAGAACTGGGTCTGAACTCAGAAACTGCAGTTGTATTCAACTTGACTACTAAAGAACAGGTTATCCTGAACACTTGGTACGGTGGTGAAATGAAGAAAGGTATGTTCTCTATGATGAACTACTTCAACCCGTTGCGTGGTATCGCTTCTATGCACTGCTCTGCTAACACTAACATGGACGAAACTGAATCAGCTATCTTCTTCGGTTTGTCTGGTACAGGTAAGACAACTTTGTCTACTGACCCGAAACGTAAGTTGATTGGTGATGACGAACACGGATGGGATAACGAAGGTGTATTCAACTACGAAGGTGGTTGCTACGCTAAGGTTATCAACTTGGATAAAGAATCAGAACCGGATATCTACAACGCTATCAAACGTGACGCTTTGTTGGAAAACGTTACTGTTGATGCTGAAGGTAAGATCAACTTTGCTGATAAGAGCGTAACAGAAAACACTCGTGTTTCTTATCCGATCCACCACATTGAAAACATCGTTAAGCCGGTTTCTAAAGGTCCTCACGCTAAGCAGGTTATCTTCTTGTCTGCTGATGCATTCGGTGTATTGCCTCCTGTATCTATCTTGAACCCTGAACAGGCTCAGTACTACTTCCTGTCAGGATTTACTGCTAAGTTGGCTGGTACAGAACGTGGTATCACTGAACCGACTCCGACATTCTCTGCTTGCTTCGGTGCTGCTTTCTTGAGCTTGCATCCTACTAAATATGCAGAAGAACTGGTTAAGAAGATGGAAATGACTGGTGCTAAGGCATACTTGGTTAACACTGGTTGGAACGGTACCGGTAAGCGTATTTCTATCCGTGATACTCGTGGTATTATCGATGCTATCCTGGATGGCTCAATCGAAAAAGCTCCTACTAAGACTATTCCTTACTTCGACTTCGTCGTTCCGACTGAATTGCCGGGTGTTGATCCGAAGATCCTGGATCCGCGTGACACTTACGAATGTGCTTGTCAGTGGGAAGAAAAAGCTAAGGATTTGGCTGGTCGTTTCATCAAGAACTTCTCTAAGTTCACTGGAAACGAAGCAGGTAAAGCTTTGGTTGCTGCTGGTCCGAAATTGTAATTATAAGAATTACATAAGACTAAATAATCAGAAGGAGTCCCGATTTTCGGGGCTCCTTTTTTTGTTCCTTTTCCTAATCCTGTTACCTTTGTAGATAGAGACTTTACCATACTAATTATAAACGCTTATGAAAAAGTATATCTTATTTCCATTGTTTGCAGTGGCAGTCATGTGTTTCTCCTCCTGCCATTCTCAAAAAGGCCGTATGGACGACTTAAAGGACTTTGTGGAAAAGATCCAGGAGGAAGGGAAGGACTATACTCTCGACCAGTGGAAAGAAGCTAACGAACGTTTCCAGAAATTGCTGGATAAAATTAATTCCTACGAAGATTTGACCAAGGAGGAATTGGAAGAGATGGCTAAATTGCAAGGGCAGTATGCTGCTACTGTTTTTAAGAACAGTGGAAAGAGTATTATGGAGCAGATGCAAAAAGCTGGAGTTGCATTGGATAGTCTGGAAGAAGGTTTCGAGAAAGGAATGATTGAGAGTCAGGAGTTAGAGTAATATTTATCTAATAACAATAAACTATGAAACAATTGAAGACGATGGCAGGCTGTTTATGCCTTTGCCTCGCAGCAGGATGTACCTCTCCCGCTTCACAGCAGGAGAATGTAGCTGTTACCGAAGGAATGACTCAGTCTGATGCGGTGATTAAGACCATAATGGAGCGCCGTAGTGTGCGTAAATACAAACCACAGCCGGTTAATCGTGATACAATGCAGACGATTCTGAATTGTGGCATTAATGCTCCTAACGGACAGAACAAGCAATCATGGGCTATTCGGGTAGTGGATAATCCTGATTATATCAATGGCCTGACGGAAATCTATAAAAAGGCCAATCCTCAGGCAGCAAAAGATCCGAATTTCAAGAATATGTTCCGCAATGCCCCTACAGTTGTATTCATTGCCCATGACACTTCCTATGACATGTCTCAGATTGATTGTGGACTGTTGGGTGAGAACATGATTCTTTCAGCCTGGTCTATGGGAGTAGGTTCCTGTTGCCTGGGAAGTCCTGTCCGTTTTATGAACACGCAACCTGAAGCAACTGATTACCTGAAAAAGCTGGATTTTCCTGAAGGTTACCAGCTCTTGTATTGCATAGCATTCGGCTATCCGGATGAAAGTCCGGCAGCCAAGCCACGTGATACCCAGAAAATCAAGTTTATAGAGTAATCTGATTTTATTGTCTTTCTCCCAGATCGTCGTATGAACTTTGCAGGATCGCCTTACCGAGTTCCATACGGCGCAGGCTGGGGGCAGGTTCATCCACCAGTGTTTTTCCTGAATTGTTGTCCACCTGTGTTACTCCCGTACTGTCACGGAAAGCAAAGCCGTTGTTATAGGTGTAATAGGCAAAAGGATAAGTATATTCTTTCCCCAATACATTTCTGCTGAAGTTAAATTCCCGGTGATTGATGCCCAGCTGTCCCAGCAGGGTAGCAGCCATATCTGTCTGATTCATCAGTTTGTCAACAACAGCCGGCTGCTTAATTGCACCTCCCAGCCAGAGCATAGGAATATGATGAATACGCGGCGTGTTGTTCGGCTCGTTGATCGGATAATGGAAACCGTGATCCGGCAGACAAATAACCAGCAAGTCTTTCCATTGTGGCAACTGTTTTAATTTATCGATAAACTTCCCGAGACATTCGTCTGTAAAGGCGAAAGCATTGGGAATCTTTTCTTCCAGCCGGTGATAAGGTACCTCAAAAGGCTCATGGCTGCTCAGAGTCAGGAAAGCTGTGTGCCATCGTTGTGAGAGAGGCCGTTTCTTGATTTCATTATACAAGTATTCAAAAGTGATATCATCGTTCACTCCCCACGGATTTTGCCGTTCTTTCAGACTGAAATCCACATCTGCGGTAAGTTTCTGGTATCCGCTTCCGAGCAGATAACTTTTCATGTTTGTAAAGTTGATATCCCCTCCGTACAGGAAGTCTGTAACATATCCTTCCTTCACCAGTTTGCCTGCAATGGAAGGAAGCGTACGGCTTTTTGCCGGTATTTTCATGACAGAAAGAGTAGGGAAGCCCTGATAACCGCTAAACGTACAGATGGTTCCTCTGTCCGTACGGAAGCTGTTGGCATAACAGTTGGTGAAGAACACTCCTTCCTTCGACAGGCGTTCCCAGTTCGGACTTACCCCTGGTACTCCTCCAAGCGATTCAATGAACACCCCTCCATAACCTTCCACCAGAATGATCAGAATGTTTGGGCGGCGTGTATTGAGCAGTTCTACCATATTTTCTCCTTCTGTCGGATAAAGTCCTTCAAACAACTCTTTACGCTTCTCCTCGTCGAAGAAATCGAATTCTGACGCATAATTCTCAGTCTTTCCGGCGGAAGCCAGCAGACTGAAGGCCGGATTTACGGCTGAATGATTCAGAAACTCATTATTACAGAAGTATACCTGTCCGATATTGGCTGTTGATTCCGTTACACCTCCCCGGATGACAACAAACAACAGTCCGCCAAGTAGAATCATGCCGGCACTTCCCGTTACCCGACGGCTAGTACCAGCCAGTCTTTGAGGAGTCAGTTTGTATAAACCGGCCATCATCAGAGCTGATAAAAGCAGCATGATAAAGATGCGTAAGATAATGAATCCCGTAGAAACGCTTGCCAGTGCATTTTTCGGTGAATCCATATACAGGAAGATGGAAGCATCCAGCTTGAATCCCCAGAACGGATATAAAGCCATGTCTACAATGAAGATCAGCATGACCAGAAAGCTGATCAGCACATAATAGCCTGTCAGAATCTTCCGCAACGGGAATTGTCTGAACCAGATACTGATCAGGACTACAAGCCATGGGATTACCGTCAGATACCCGGCAGTAGTGGCATCAAGTGTGAATCCGTGTAAGATCACCCGTCCGAAATCTGCTGGAGAAACACCTTTTTCCACTGCGTCGTTATACAGCATGAACAATGGTTTCTGTATAAGGAAACACCCCAGTACCATTGCGAAAAAAGCAATCAGGTAAGCTATTCTTTTCTTCATAATGTCAGTTGCTTTATCATCCAGTTAATTATAAACGGCTGCTCATGTCCGGAATTTCTCCGTCAGTAGCAGCCGTTATGTTTATTTTCTTCCAAAGTCAGCCGGTACCTCTCCCCATTTTTCTGTTTCCCATTTAAGTAATGGAGTCGGGCATCCATTTTCGTGCAGCCACTTCTCAGCCCGTTCAATCAGCCTGAAAAGTTCCTCTGTACGATCATTCCGTTCCAGCTTTGTTTTGCATTTTTTCTGTTTTACCCAGTTCAGCGCATTGCGGCTGTCCGAATAAATAGGCATGTGCAGGTTCTTCTGTTTGAGCAATGCCAGTCCGTGTACAATGGCCAGGAATTCACCGATATTATTGGTTCCATACACAGGTCCGAAGTGAAAGATCTCTTCACCCGTCAGGAGATATACTCCCCGATATTCCATCGGTCCCGGGTTTCCGCTGCATGCTGCATCTACGGCCAGGCAGTTCAGATCGAATCCTTCCGGCAGTGCTACGGCCGTTTTCACTTTCTCTTTACCGGCTCCCACATACTGGTGAGCGGCTGAGGCCAGCGCCTGTTCTGCTTCCTCACGGGTGTCAAATGATTTATAAAGGGCCCCTTTATAATTCTTGATTTGCAGTTGACATTCCGTCCATGAAGTGTAGATACCTGGCGCGACCCCTTTCCAGACCACGTAAAACTTTTGCTTCGGCATTACATTCTTTCCGGAACTTCAATACCCAGCAAGCCCATAGCCAGCTTCACAACCTTGCCCACGTTCTGACTCAGTGCCAGACGGAATACCTTGAGAGCTTCGTTCTCTTCGCGCAGGATGCTGAAGTCGTGATAGAACTGATTGTATTCCTTCACCAGATCGTATGCATAGTTAGCCAGGATTGACGGGTTGTAGTCCGTACCAGCCTGTTTCACTACATTGCCGAAGTCTGCCAGCATCTGGATCAGTCCTTCTTCCTTCGTGCTCAGCTCGATGCCGGCCGGGATAACGGCAGGTACTGTAATTCCAGCTTCTGCAGCCTTGCGGAGAATAGACTGGATACGTGCATAAGTATATTGAATGAAAGGACCCGTATTACCGTTGAAGTCGATGGATTCTTTCGGGTTGAAGGTCATATTCTTGCGGGCATCTACTTTCAGGATGAAATATTTCAGAGCACCCAGACCTACGATACGTGCAATGTCATCAGCCTCTTCCTTGGTCAGACCATCCAGTTTACCCAGTTCGTTGCTGGTTTCCTTGGCCGTTTCGATCATTGCTTCCATCAGGTCATCAGCATCTACCACGGTACCTTCACGGCTCTTCATCTTACCTTCCGGCAGTTCCACCATTCCGTAAGAGAAATGAACCAGATCTTTACCCCATTCGAATCCCAGTTTGTCAAGCAGGATAGACAGAACCTGGAAGTGATAGTTCTGTTCGTTACCTACTACGTAAATCATCTTGTTGATCGGATAATCCTGGAAACGAAGCTTGGCTGTACCGATATCCTGAGTCATGTATACGGAAGTACCGTCAGCACGGAGCAGCAGCTTGTGATCCAGACCTTCAGCGGTCAGGTCAGCCCATACGGAACCATCCTCTTTGCGGAAGAAGAAACCTTTTTCGAGGCCTTCCATTACCTTTTCCTTACCTTCCAGATAAGTTTGTGATTCGTAGTATATCTTGTCGAAGCTGACACCCATCATTTTGTAGGTCTCGTCAAATCCGGCATATACCCAGTCGTTCATCATTTTCCACAGACTGCGTACTTCCGGATCGTTGGCTTCCCATTTGCGGAGCATTTCCCGGGCTTCCAGCATCAGCGGAGATTCAGCTTCAGCCTTGGCCTTTGCTTCTTCTTCGTTCATTCCTTCTGCCTGGAACTTAGCCATCAGTTCCTTGACTTCTGCCTTGTAATGTTTGTCGAAAGCCACGTAATAGTCTCCGATCAGGTGGTCACCTTTCTTGCCTGATGACTCCGGAGTTTCACCGTTTCCGTATTTCAGCCAGGCCAGCATGGACTTGCAGATGTGAATACCACGGTCGTTTACGATGTTGGTCTTCACTACCTTGTTGCCGTTTGCCGCCATGATGTTTGCCAGTGCGTTACCCAGCAGGTTGTTGCGCACGTGTCCCAGATGCAACGGTTTGTTGGTATTCGGTGAAGAATATTCAATCATGACCAGCGGCGCATTCTCATCGGCTTTGCGGATGCCCCATTCTGCATCGGCGTGGATACGGTTCAGCAGTTCCACCCACACGTCGGAAGCAATAGTCAGGTTCAGGAATCCCTTGATGACGTTATAGCTGGCAATGGCCGGTTCATGCTGTTTCAGGTATTCACCGATTTCCTGTGCTGTCTGTTCAGGACCCTTCTTCGACATCTTCAGGAACGGGAAAACCACGAGAGTCAGGTGGCCTTCAAATTCCTTTTTAGTCTTTTGCAGCTGTACCATCTTGGCGGGAACTTCCTGCCCGTACAACTCTTTCACGCCGTTGATTACGGACGCCGTCAGTTTATCTTCAATTTTCATGCGTGTATGTAGTTTTATGATAATCCGTTCAATGGCGCAAAGATAGTGAATTTATTTTGTTCTTCCGACAGGGCGTTTCATTGAAAATTTCCTATCTTTGTCGTATAATTGGTTACTTTGATATGAAACTAGGGCTTTCGAATATAAATAAGATCAGACAGGCGGATATTAAGCTGAATGGGCTGACAGTTATTGCCGGTACAAATGATTCAGGAAAGAGTACCATCGGGAAAATCCTCTTTTCTATCATTAAGGCATTGGATAACTGCAAGGACAGTTCCAGGCTGATAGACGATACGATAGGCAAGAAGCTGCGTTTACTTTACACCAATTTGAGGCAGTTTGATGATCTTTATCATACAAGTCTGAAAAGTATCATTTTTTCTATATCATACCGGAATGTACAGAGAGAGCTTCGGGACAAGAATACCAAGAATAGTGTCCTGAGCCGTCTGTCTCGTCTGAAAGAAGAACTGGAACAGACGGATATCAAGCCATTTCATCGGGCTGTGGTCAGTAATCTTGTGTCTGAGATACAGGAGCTGGCAACAGAGGAAGCTGCTCCCAATGGCATATTGAAAAGAGAAATGCAAGCCATACTGGAGGCAGAGTTTGTAAATTCTGTATGTACGCACCACACTTCTTCTTCCCGTATTTTCTTTTCTGATGAAAGCGGGAATGAGAATCTGCAGGTAACGATTCAGGATAATCTGATTCAGGAAATAGAAGGCGGAACCGGATGCTTTCTGGAAGATGTCACTCTGGTTGAATCCCCTCTTTACCTGCATTTAATTGATATCCTTTCTACAGCGCGAACCTTCAATGAACTGAAATCCATGGACAAACGGCTTCTGGGTATTCGTCCTTTGGTTAACTATCATATCAAGGACATGGCCGAGAAACTTGCCAGTTTCAAGTATGTTGGTATGCATACTCTTTTTCAGGAATCAACTGATTCGGAGGAGATTAATCATATTACCGGTGGTTATTTCAGCTTTGATGAAGACAACAATAACATCTATTGGATAAAAGGAGAAGAAAAATATCAGGTTGTCAATGTTGCTTCCGGTATCAAGTCTTTTGGGGTTATGCAGATACTGAAGGCTGTCAATGCAATAAACGAACGGAAAGTACTTATATGGGATGAACCGGAAAACCATCTTCATCCGGAATGGCAAATCAGACTGGCTGCATTGCTTATGGAGCAGGCGAAAGCAGGGGTGCCTGTTCTGCTTACTTCGCATAGTCCTTATTTTATTCAGGCAATCCGTTATTTTGCCGATAAAATGCATATGAACTCATTTGTCAGTTATTATATGACAGATGAACAGAAAGATGGTACTTGTGTTTTATCGGACTGTACCGATGACTTGAATAAGATTTTCTTTAAGCTGGCCCAGCCTTTAAATGATATTATTAATCTTGGATTATGATTTATGATTACTCCACAGTCAGTATACGATTGGGTTTTACGCTGTATTGGAAACAATACCTGTTCTGTCTGTGATTTGCATAAGCCCTGCATAGGTCATCCTTGTGCATGTGTGCAGCATACGCCGGTTATAGACTTTGATGAGGTGGAACGACTTTGGCATATTAGCCGGAAACAACCTTCCACTGCTTCGGCAGATGCGCTGGTCTGTCATCATAATCTGTGTTTTGTTGAGATCAAGGGTTGGATTAAATTTTTGGAAAACTTGCATCTTACCGGAGAAAGACAGTTTACGGATCGCGAAGAGGAACGCTTGAAAGGACGGATACTTAAGCAGGTGGGGCATTATGATTTCCAAAAGAAACTCTTGAGCAGTATTGAGGTTTGTGAGGATATTACGGGCACTCCTGATCTGTTGTCTGCGCTTCCTGTGGCATTTATCCTTGTTACTGACATTAATCCTGAAACTAGTCCGCTGGAAGTGTTTTCCATGCAGCTGTCCATGTTGGCGAATACTTCTACCGATTGGAAGAAAGTATGTACAGAAGCCATGTCACGGCGTTTAGCTTCACAGATAACTTCTATACATACCTATTTTGTCTATTGTAAGGATTTTGATCATCTGATCAAGAGTCTGTGATTTTACATTTATTTCACCAGCTTGCTGCACTCAGCCTGCTGCTCTTCGGTGAGTTTGCTTTTGTAGGTATTGAAGATATATTTCCCCACCACGGAATTTCCATGCTTCATGACCTGCTGAGTGATGAATTCGGCAAACTTAGTCCGTATGCCGTCTGCCGTGGCATCTTTTCCGAAATCCTGATCCATGAACTTATCTTTCTCCATCAGGAAGTTCATCATTTCCTCATTCAGATCCGTATTGGTTACGTATACCCGTTCTCCCAGTTCCACTTTGATCAGGCCGTTTTCCAGGACAAAAGGAAGTGTTACGGGAAACATGTCGCTGTCATTTTCCTGTACCAGTAATTCTCTTACTACGGCTTCGTCCTGTTTTCCGGAAAACTGAAAGGTTCCGTTGGTCACTTGGGCACTGTCATATCGGGTGTCCCCTTTCTCCGCATCGATGAGGTAGACGGTTCTTCCTTCCAGTTTGGGGTTGGTAACTTTTCCTTCCAGAGTGTATGCATCTTTCGGAGCGTTTGAACATGCAGCCATCATTCCGGCAAGGAACAGTGATGCATAGAGTTTGTTATTCCATTTCATGATTGATTCAAGTTTTAATGAGTAATCTTTAAAAATTGAAGTTTTTCTTAATTCTTTCTTCATTTGCAAATATATTAAATTTTGCTGATGATTCATATTATGCATTAATGATATAAATTATTTGATTGACATTACGTTTCTGTCACCCAATAATTGGATGCCTGATACAATCCGTTTTTCTGGAAGAGCTGTTTTAGGTAATTTTCCCTTTCCTGTATATGCTTGAGAGCTAACTCCAGTCTTTCTACAGCCATATAAAACGGCAGGCAGTCATTATTCAGATCGTCATCCAGAAAGTAAAGATTCCGGATTGTTTCCTGATAGGTTTTTCCTTGACTATGGGTCTGCCTTGCTTTGGTGTAATAATGAATACAACGTTCTGCCAGATATGTCGAATTAGTATAGCTTGGTGTACCTTTACGTAAATAAGTACTGACTCTGTTATAAAGATTTTTTCTTCTTTGTTCATTGTATGCAGTTGTCTTCATCAGATCAATATCATTCTCTTTCAGATTTAAATATTGTTGAATTTTTGCTTGGTTCTGGGTCATGCCGTATGCGTAATAGCAGTAGAGTTTCTGATACAGCGTGCCAGTCACATATTGCAGGTAAAAGACATCAGCCTTGAAAGAATTGTTGAACAGATTACTGTTCTGTATGGGAACGATCTGGTTTTGTATCTGGCTGAGGCAATACATGCTGTCACATATCAGCATTTCCAGCAGATCCATGCGTTTTTCTTCAGCTTCCTTTGTCTCCGTACGTTTGATTTCATACATTTCCGTTAACATACGGATATCTTCCTGAGTCTCGGGATTCCCGTTCTGGATGTACTCGTGTAATTCTTTTAAAGTAAGTTCGTTGAGTTTCCAGTTTGTTTTGTCTGTCGGTCGGAGCATTATGTAGAGCAGGCTATGATTGAATCTGGTTTTTAGTTTCAACAGTTGGGTGCTGCTGAACATTGTCTGAAACAGATGATGTCCGGTCATAAGTGAGCTGCGGTAGAATTTTCCAAGTGATTTTCCCATTTTTATTCTTCCATCACGATCACTTAGCTTCTCTTTTTCCCATTTTGTATTTTTATTGCGCCACAGTTCCAGTCGGGTTGTCTGATAGAGGAAAATGATTTCTTCCAGATCAGGTGTATTTGAAAGTGATTCCAGATCAATCTGTTCATACATTTCCAGTGTTTCCATCCATTGGATACGGCTAAGTTCGGCCAAATGGATATGTTCCTTCTGCCGGTGCAGGGAAATGAGAAAATGTTGAATAATTGTTTCCATTAAGGAAAGGATTTCATATCCGTTAATACTTTCATTATTCTTCAGGCAAGTACGTACATAGAGTAATAAAGTATAGATGATATTTTTATGACATTTGGTTGCAGCCCCTCTTTCACAAGAGACATTGTAAAGACCGGCTGCAATCCAATAAAATAAAATCGCCCGTGAAAAGCTGGTTGTTATAATCGTGTTGTTAAAATGCCATTTGAGTACATTGATGACTGACCATTCAAATATAGGTTGTCCATCCGTTTTGTATAGGTATTGTTGAATGGTCTTATTAAATTCTGTACAAAAAGAGTGGAGTTCGTCAGCATGATAGTCGTTATGATCTTTGTTGTCATATAGGCATACATTTCCCAGACTTTCACAAGCCAGTGCGAAATGGTAGGAGATATTATCCCGATGATTCGAGGCAGAATCTGTCTGGCCTGATTGTTGTTTAAACAGGCTGGCGTATTGGAATATTCTGAAACAAACCTCATATGTATTATTTAAATCTTCCGAATTCAGTTTGTATCGTTTGTCCTCCATCAGTGTCATGATACTTTTAAGGTAACAGCTTTTTGCACTGAATTCTCCGTAGGGCATATCCTGGATGGTCGTTTTGAAAGTTTGGTTCTTATAATAGAGTATGTCTCCCATTTTGCGGAAGAAATCGGCTTCTATTAAGTCATTTTTTTTATGGTCAGTGTTCTTTCCTCTTATTTCCAAGAAATTGTTATATGCTTCTTCCAGATGAATCAAGTTGATACCCTCCGTGTCTATTTTTTCGAGGACAAACAATTTTGCCAGAATGGCAAGATGCAGCGTGCGTGTATCCCTGTATAAGGCTGCATATTTCCATTTTAAATTATGGCCTTTCAATAGCATGATTAGTTCGTCATATAGGATGAAAGCAGAGTTGTCTGTTTTTCTTTTTTCATGCGCAACTCCCAGTTTCAGCATGCTCCGGTTCAGGAAGAGGAGGTAATTCTCTGCCTGTACCATTTTTGTGTAAGTATAATCTTCGAAGATCGGAACAACCAGTTCGATGCATCGTTCATACGCACGGATAGCAGCTGAGTAATTTTCTTCCAGTGTGAACAAGTCTCCTAGTGAATGGTGTATACTGGCCAATGCATATTGTGAATAGTCATGAGTTCCGTTTACCGTTGTGTTTTGTCGTATGATTTCCAGGTACTGGTTTTTCAGACTTTGCAGGTCAAGTGATGAAAAATTGAAGAGGGTTGACATTTCTCCTGAGACTTTTGACTGGTAGGAAATCTCTTCAATGATACGCATAGGAAACTTATAGTGGTAGAGACCGCAGGGGATTGTTGTAATAAGGCTATGGTTCATAAAATTGATAACCGTACTGACATAATCTCTCATTTCAGGAGCTTTGTTCAGTTCCTGCAGTTCAGGTACCTGTTCCAGGTTTCTCCAGGAGAACCCGTTATTGTGTAATTTAAGAATATGTGTGACGAGGAATGAGGCCGATACCATCAGTTTATCTCCGAAGTCACTGTTTTGATTAAGCAATGTTTGAAAAATGGGGTAAACCAGATAGTGAATGAAGTTGATTTTTTGTATGCTGTGTCTTCCAAAAGAAAGATAAAGCAGATTATCTTTTCCTTGTTTTTCTATACAAGGTTCTTCATGAGGCAGTATGATGTCCTTTTTTTCCAGATAGGTTCTGTTGCGTACATATTTCTCAAAAAAGAGTGTGAGTTTTTTAGGAGATCCGTTACTGATAAACGCCAGATAAGTTATGAATCTGTTCAGGAAAAGGAGCTCCTGCTCAAGACGTATTGCTCGTTCCTTGTCAGTTTCATTCTCCATCCATTCTTTATGTGCCTGTCTGAAACGATAATAGTTCTTCAGAGAAAAAGGTTGCGATGAATTATAGTATTTAGAGGAAATGGTCTCTTGTTCAAAATGAGGCGGTAAAAGTAGGTAGCACACGAATTCTTCTGTGCGCAAGGTTGAATTATTTCGGCTGTTGTTTCCGTTCAGGAAACTTTCCAGGTTAAGTACTCCGTTGAAGATACTGCTGATGGAGAAATCACGGTCACACATGTCAGCCTGAAAAGCTTCGTATAGCTCCCTTCCTGCTATAAAGATAAAATAGGCTTTGGCTGTAGAGAGAAAAAATTTCATGCTGGCTATGATGCTGAGCACCTGTTGCGTTCTTACTCTGGAGGAAACATGTTGCTCAGGGCGTGTTGACAATTTCTCATATTCTGGAATTTTCTGTTCTGTATCTGTAATGCTTCTATGATTAGTGTCCACTTTGTCCAGTTCATCAATAATAATGATAAACTTTCTGTTCGTCCTGGCTTGTTTCACATGGTTCAGTATTTCTATCAGCTCAAATTCTATTTCCTGAATACTGGCCGGAGGGGTTGTCTGTGTCTTGTTGTGCGAGAGTCCTAGAATAGAAGTCAGTTCTTTTATTTTGTCAGTCCATTGCATGGCAGTTTCCTGAGTTGTTGTAGCATTCAGTCTCGCACAGAGTTTTCGGATCTGTTTATAGGCCCGGTAATACGGGGAGATTTGAGGAAGCATATAGTTCACCAAAGCTTCTACTCCAATGAATGCGAGGATGGCAATGCTTACGTTCTTCCAGTTGCCGATCAGTGTGCATAGCCAGTCTGATTTGCAATAGTCCGATATATCCGGCAGCGAAAGGATCATCACCGTCAGCATGGTGAACAGAATATATGCTAGAGCTATGAATGAATGTAAAGTCTCTACGATCTTCATCCACCAGCTCTTTCCGTTTTCCAGTTTGCTTTTCAGGTTTTTGGCCAGGATACGCAGTATTTCGATTTCCTGCATGTTTTCTTGTCCCAGACTGATGGACAAGGGAATATATTGCGTGTTTCCGGGAGCTTTTTTATTCAGTTCGTTGATGGTGTAATTGACGAAGCTTGACTTTCCGGCTCCCCGGTATCCGGTGATCAGGTAAGTCCCACTGTCCGACTGATTATTTTTTAACCAATTAGAAAGCTGGTGCAGCGGATTGCTTTCCGGACGGTATTTGGGATCAATGGCTTCTTCCGTGGATGACCGGTGAAAGAATGTAAAGTTGCGCAGTAGGAAACAAATCCGTTCATTGTCTGTATGAATCCATTCAAAATAGTTACTGTTATTCATAACTGGACATGTAATATGATAATTAGAATTAAGACTAAAGGAATAACACCTATAAGGAGCATGATGCTGTAAAATGGTTCTTTTATTTCAAAACAAATCAACAGAACGGTTATTGTTTGCAGGATTATGAAGACTGCTTCCATTATACCGCCAATCAGTTTGTTTATGATCAGGGTCTGACTGTTTTTCGTAGTCCATTCCTGGGCTTCCTGACATATTCGCTCCAGCGCTTCTAGTTCTGTGGGTAAGGCCGGTCGGGCTTCCTGCCGGCTATATGCCAAAATGGCTTCACTTTCTTTTTCCTGTAAAGTTTCAAGCCGGTTATTGATTTTTTTGTATTGGCGTGCTCCGATAAATCCGAGAAAAGGTGTTATGCATGTGATGATGCCCAGTGCATAGTCCGACAAGGTGTTGTTCTGACAATAAACTTTCAGGTATAAGATTAATAGAATCCAAGCAATGAAACATGAGACGTTTAAGGCAGAGATTATATATTGTATCTTCATGGCTTGTGATATTTCAGTTCTGAAGCGATGAAGTTTGATTACTAATCTGAGTTGTTGGAATGTAGTAAGCATAAAGGAATAGGTTAAGCAATGAAAAGATACCCCGTCTCCTGTGACGGACAGACGGGGTATTCTTTACTAGTGGATCGTGATATTTGGACTTCTCTCAATGTTAGAAGCGGAATCCGATCTTCAGGTTCGGGGTAGCGAAGAAGTTGATGTTGTGATGACCAACTTTGTACGCTGCCTGACCTTTCGGGCAGATCTGGATATGGTCGTAGCGATAAGCTACCGGCTGTACTTCGAAGCCGAGGATCAGACCCGGCGACAGACTGTATTCAATACCGGCTACACCTGCTACCTTCAAGCCGAAAATTTGTCCGGCGCGGGAATTGGGGGTGTAGAGCTGGACTGATTCACCAGTCAGATCCGGATTATGATTAGGTCCGTATACATTGTAATCTGATTCATAGTCAGGATCATCACTCCATGAGATAAATAATGCATCTTCGTTATAGGTTGTTTCACCCGTGTACGGAGTTGTTGTTTCGATACGTCCCATTTGCCATCCCAGTAAACCTCCTACATAGAGGTTGATGCGTTCGTTCTTGGTGTTGAAGTAATAATTGGAACCGACTGCTACATTCCAGGCATTGCTGATACGTCCTTCTGTATATTTAGTACCCATGATCGGCATTTCTTCCACTGTATAGTCACCTTCTACATAGTCTTTCGAAGGAGTTGCATTGATATTCATGCTGAACATCAAGTTAACGTCCCAGCGGTCTGTAAGGAAGTATTTGCCCTGGATACCAATCAGGTTAACCAGACTATTACTGTTCAGATTTCCTAAGTTGAGATACATGCCCGGATCTTCAGACATATTCGGATTGGTTGTTACGTTTCCCAGTCCCGTATTCTGAGTAAATCCGTTTTGTGCATTCCAATAAGTCGGCAGCAGATAACTCATGTCCTGATTGAACATTTGGTTGTTGCCAATCAAGGCTGACACCTGCCACTGGCCTTTCTTAGGAGCAAACGACGCATCACTGCTGCTGTACTGTTGCGCCGTGATCGGCGCAACAGATGCTACAGACAGAAGTAATATGCATAGTTTTTTAATCATACTTCTAAGTTTAAACGTTCATTATTATTCGGCAGGAGTTTCTTCACCTTCAGCAGGAGTTTCAGGTTCTACCGGAGTTGAGGTACTTCCACTGGTCAATGCTTCCATGTAGCTGTCCTTTTGTGCATTTGCTTTGTCAAACAATGCCTGAAGTACTTCAATCTGCATGTTGTATGCTTCAATCAAAGCATCGTTGTAGTTCTTGAGGATTTCTTCTTCAGCCTGATAAGAACCGTCTTCCAGTCCCTTCAACAGGTTTTCATATAAAGCAACTTCCTGTTTCTTTTGAGAGATGGTTCCCAAAGTGATTTTGCCGTCAGTTTCACTTAATGATGCACCTTCATAGCTTGCAATTTTGACTTTCAGGTTTTTAATAGCTTGATCGTAGTTGGTCTGACTGATAGTTCCTATATTATTCACATCAGGAACAGCTGCAGCCATTGCGTCAAGGATTTCGCCATAGCTTTCTGCCTCTGCATCATAGGTAGCTTCCTGAGCCGCATATTTGGCTTCGATTTCAGCTTTCACTTTGTCGAGTGCTGCTTCTTCCAGTTGCAGTGCGTTGGTTTCAGCCAGAACAGCTTCTTCTACCTTTTCGATGTTAGCCAGCAAGGTAACCCAATCGGCTACGTTAGCTGCTTCTTCGTATGCTTTAACGGCCTCTGCGTGTTCGTCCATGGCAGTGAAGTAGTTGAATGTTGCTGTACCGGAAGTCGCTCCTGGCAAGGTGGTAGATGCTTCTTGGGCAGCTGTCCATTCTTCATACGTGTAAGCGGTACGCTGATCAACATCTACACCAAAATCCTTTGCTGCTTCAGTCAGAGCCTTGTAGTAACCACCATTCATTGTTGGTGCTGCAGTACCGAAACGATCATCATCATTTGCGGCTAAGAATGCTGTCAGACGCGCACTTAGATTGTCTGCAGTAGCAGTAGCGATATTGATGTTGTCTGCCGGCTTGAAACCATCCAACTTGGTTCTTCCTTCCAATGTACCGTCGCCGTTCAAATATTTCTTATAAGCGTTGATCAAAGCTGTCTGGGCAGCAGCAAGTTTAGTTGCATCACTCTTGTCTGCATTGTTGTAAGTTTCAAGAGCCCCCATAACTACGTCATATTCGCTCTGGCCGGTGATGTGGTATTTGTCAGCCTTGTAAGCTTTGTCGTATGCAGCAGCGGCGGCTTTCCATGTCTTTTCAGCAGCATCGAATGATTTCTTCAATTCGGTTTCTGCATCTTCAGCCAACTTCATAGCCTGTTCCAATTGAGCGACATCCTGTGCCTCGGTCTTCTCTTCCACATCGGCTTTCACTGCGTCAATAATGGTCTTCTTGGTAGCAGCTGTTGCATTAACTTTCATTCCGTTGGTAAATGCATAATCACCTTCAGCGTCAATGGTTGCAAGTTTCAGAATAGCTTCGTAAGTTGGGATGTCGAGTTCTTTCTTTTTGGCTTCTTTCTGCTCATCAGTAGCATTTGGGTTGAATGTTTCCCAAGTATTGTACTCATCATCTGCATCTGTTTTAGCATTATTTACAATTTGGTAAAATCCATCCTGTACGTCAGCCGGAATTTCGAAAGTAAATTCGCTTTGTGCAGCTGCTTTATTCTTTAGTTCCTGAGCCTTGCCATCATAGTTTTCTGCCAGATCCTTGGCTTTTTCGATGCTGACATTAGTTTTGTTGTTTTCGGCTTCTTTTTTCTTATCAGCAATTTCTTGGTATTTTGCTTCGAAGTCATCCAGAGAAATACCGATAATTTCTTTCAGCTCAGCCAAAGTTTTTTCTGATACTGCCAATTCGGCTTTTTTCACTTCTACTTCTACAGCTACATCGTTCTTCAAAGCATCTTTGTCAAACTTGTAGCCTAGGATCAGGTTCTGCTGGATTACGTTAGCTAAATCTTGCTTCACGGTAGCCAATTCTTTGCTCAATCCTATAAGACCTTGAACGGTTCCGGTTGCAGTTCCATCTTTTTCAACTGTTACTTTGTTTGTTGTGGGGTCTATAGAGACTGTGTATTTGTTATAATTGAATGCTTTGTTATTGAGCAAGTCGTACAAAGCTTCAGCATAAGCATCATCTTTTACGGTAGCAAGAGAAATTTCAATCTTGGCCAATGCTGTCTGATAGTCCAATTCAGCTTGTTTGGCTTCTTGTTGAGCTGCATATAATTGTTTAAGATATGTTTGCTCTCTAATAGCAGCAGCTTGCTGGAGCGCTAATTTGTCATCCTCATTTTTAGCTGTTTGATAGTCAGTGTTTAATTTTTCCTGAGCTACTTTTTCTTGAAGGTAATCGGCTTTAGCTTCTTGAATGGCAGCATTAGCGTTTCTAATAGCGGCTTCAGCCAATTCAACTTGTGCCTTTGCACGCAATAATTCCGCTTTTGCGCCACGAAGATCAGTGATACCCGCCGGTTCATCGTTGTCAATACAGCTAGTGAGCAACGAAGTAGATGTACCTGCCATCAGCAGGACAGCTACGAGATAAGTCCATTTTCTCATAGATTCAAGTTTTAATAAGTTAATAAAATCAAGTAGAATACTATTAATACTATAAGTTTTTTATCTTTGTAAATTCAAGTTTCAAGTTTGTTTTAAGGTTTGTTCTTTGGTTCTTCAAGCTCCTTTCTTCTTTTTGTTTTTTTTATAGGTTGTTCGAGTTTTATATAGGTTATTCAAGTTTTCTACACGATGTTTTTCTTTCGTTAACGATGGCAAATTTAGGCCGAAACACTTCTTTTTCTTTGTCAAAACGTGTAATTACACGTACAAATCGACAAAACAACAATGATTTAACACAATTCTTTGCGTTTTCTTTTAAAAATGTCATCTGCTCTTTATTCCGTTCTTCCCTTTTCAGCGGGATGTGTTTTTCTTTAAAAAACGTTTCGTCATTCACCTTAAAAGCCCGAATTCAATGTTGTAAAACGTCGAAGCGTTTTTTTAAAATCCCGAAGGGCTTTTTTTGATTAAAATAAATGGTTTGAATGATGCAAAAGTACTTTCTGGACTGACCGGAAAAATCGACTGGACGATTAGCCTTCATCGAGTATAACGATTGGGCCGCAACGACCGCACGATTCGGCTTCAACGACTGCACGTTTCAGTCGGGTTGACCGCACGTTTCCGGAAGATTGAAAAGGGAACATCTGGGGGATGAAAAGAAAAAGTCTTCCCGCCTGGCAGGTCTCGGTGAGACATACGGGGCGGGAAGACTGGAAGACATGCTCGGGATGAGCACGGTTTATGGGGTGAAACAAGAGTTACCGTTAGCAGAGAGTCCGGAACAGGACAGCAGGATCAGCGGAAATCCTTCAGTTCCTGCTGGAGTTTCTGACGGGTAAAGTAAATGCGGCTTTTGACGGTTCCAAGTGGGAGTCCCAGTTTGTCAGCAATTTCGCGGTACTTGAATCCGGAAACATACATGGCGAACGGGATGCGGTATTCCTTGGGCAGAGCGTTTACTACCCGGCGGATTTCTTTCAGATCATGGCTGCTTTCAGTGCTTTCGTCAGCCAGATCGATGCTTTGATTCAGATAGAACAGGTTGTCGGTCTGGTCCACGTAGGTCTGGTCGCGTACAGCCTTGCGGTAATTGTTGATAAAAAGGTTGCGCATGATGGTGTACATCCATCCTTTGAAATTGGTTTCTGCTGCATATTTTTCTTCGTTGTCCAGCGCTTTCAGGGAAGTTTCCTGAAGAAGGTCGTTGGCATCTTCGTGGTTGGCTGTTAACTTATAGGCAAAGCGCAGCAGGTCGTTTTGTACATTTATCAGGTCGCGGGTAAAACTCTCAGTTCTCATAATTTTCATTTTTAAATAATTAATGCAGATGATCTTGGTGAATCATCATACTGCAATATTACGACAAAGTTCTGAGAACGAGGGGATAGTATCTGACATCTTAGGGGGTAAAATCAGGTATTGATCATTTTGCCCCCTTTATTTACCGGTTAACAGGGGATGGAAATTCATACAACGGCCTTCCGGATTTCCTTTCGCCATGTAGAAGGGGACTGTCCTTCCTTTGCTTTGAACTGTTTGCTGAAGTGGGCAAGATCGGCGAACCCCACTTGTTCAGCGACTTCGGCCAGGCTTATGTCCGGATTGTTGATCATCCGCTCTTTGGCTTCTTCGATTCTTAATCCGTTAACCCACCCGTTGAAGTTTGTCTGATAGGTATCATTGATGAAATTAGAGAGGTATGTGCGGTTGATACCTATTTCCTTACTCATTTCCTGAATGGTAAGTCCGGAATGGAGATAACCTTTTCCGGAAGTCCATTCTTTAATTTTCTCTTCTATTTTCTCGTAGTTCAATTCGTTGGTTTTTTTCATGACCGTTGTGTTATCTATGGTTAGCGTTATGGTTGGTGAAGCCGGAGTCTGATCCGGTGTTTCATTTTCTTCGATCAGGGGATAATTGGCAATGTATATGCCATAGTTATGGAACTGCAGGGCAAAAACTATGTAGAAAATTGTGTAAATTCCTGTGAATATCAGCTGGCTGATGAAGTATGGGTAAATGTTTACAACAACAGACAGTCCGAACATGATGCACAGGCCGATACACAGAGGGTGGATGCGCTTTTGCAGATAAGGCGCACGCTCGGGATGTACCTGTGTCCAGCGTCTGGAGATACGGAGATAAACGCGTATATAGAGGATCAGCAGGAGGGCATAGCAGGCCATGAGGAGATAGTAGAGAAGAGTACCCGTCTGTCCGTCCAGGCCGAAATAGTATATCAGATTTGCGGCCGCCAGCAGAAATGTATAGATCAACTGCCGCCGCATGAACCCTTCCAGTTTGTGCCCTATATATATAGGATAGGTGATAGACCAGAGGAATAACAGGGTTTGTATGGGTGCCAGGCTCTGGATAAAGAAAGCTTTCAAGGTTTCATGATAACTTTCCGTGGAGAATGCGATGCCCAGTGATGCGAGGCCAACCAGAATGTAGGCGGCTTCCACATAAATCCGGCTGTGTTTGTTGCGCCTGCACATTTCTCCTTTCGGCACTTCTGAGAAGTGGAGGAAAAGAGCCAGTATCAGGCTGCTGACGCCGGAGAATGTCTCCATAGTGAAAAAGATTCTTTCCATGGCTTGTTGATTTTGCGTTAAAAGTAGCTAATTGTCAAACTAAGCCTTTGTCAGATCGTAAAAAATCCTGTCTTATTGCTATAAAACATACTTTCCCAAAGCGATGACGAAGGCAATATTTTTCTTTTCGCTAAGGGTAAATGTAGCAAATTGACAAATATTGCAAAAACGGGATTTCTTGTCTATTTGTACTATGGAGAGAAAATGTATGCTTATCCGATGGATATTCGTAACTATTCAGTCGAAAAAATTACTGATAGATTAATTGGGACAGGTATTCTTCTGTCAGTACTTCATTGGCAATCTCCAGCAGTTGGGAAGCGGTAAGTTCTTCGATGCGGCGGTACACTTCTTCCCGGCTGTCGTATTTGCCGTAGTGAAGAAAGCATTTGCCCATGTCGAGGGCATTGTTCTCAAAATTGTCACTTGCCACTCCGATTTGCCCGATGATCTGCTTCTTGGCAGCATGAAGCTGGGAGGTGGTCAGTGCACGGTCACGCAGTTGTTTCAACTCTTTCCGCACCAGACTGATACATGAGTCGACGTCTTCCGGATCGCAGCCGAAGTAGATACAGAACGTTCCGGTGTCGGTATAGGAGGTAAGATTTGATTCTACATTATACACCAGCCCCCGGCGTTCGCGCAGGGATACGTTGAGGCGGCTGTTCATTCCGGGCCCTCCCAGAATGTTGTTCAACAGATAAAGACCGGTACGTCGTTCATCGTAGGCATGATAGCCGCGGCCCCCGATCATGACGTGTGCCTGATGGGTATCCTTGTGTGTCGTGAGGTGCTGCGGACGATAAGGCAGCGGAGACTGGCGGTGATAGCCTTCGAAAGCCGAACAGGGAATATCAGCTGTGACTTTCTCCAGTGTACGCAAAGCCTTGCGGAAGTCAATATCCCCCAGAATAAAGAATACCATGTTGGTGGAACGGTAATATCTTCTTGTAAAATTCAGGGCATCCTGGCTGGTGAAGTTCCGGAGCAGGTCTGGCTTTCCCAGAATGTTTCTACCCAGGGGATGGTTGGGAAAAATCAGTTCTTCAAAGTCGTCAAAGATCAGTTCAGCCGGACTGTCTTCATAGCTTTGGATTTCATCGATGATGACTTCCACTTCCTTGTCTATTTCCTGTTGGGGGTAGGTGCTGTGAAATACGATGTCCGTCAGCAATTCTGCTGCGCGTGAGAAATGTTCTTTCAGAAAAGCACTGTAGACTACAGTCTCTTCCTTGTTGGTGTAGGCGTTCAGATCGCCTCCTACATTTTCCATGCGGTTCAGGATATGCCAGGCCTTCCGCTTATGGGTTCCCTTAAAGATAAGGTGTTCCACAAAGTGGGCCATACCTTGCTCTTGCGGCTGTTCATCGCGTGTGCCGGCATCAACGGCATAACCGCAGTAAGCAACATTTGTCGGGCTGGGTGCATGAATGACACGAAGTCCGTTAGGCAAGGTAAAAGTACTATATGACATGATCTTTTGCATGATAAACGGTTTCCGGCGGCAAAATTACATAAATACTTATTGCTATTCAACGTAAAATGCAGATATTTGCAAAACAGAATCGCTTTAGAAGAGGTGAAGATATGGATAAGATAGCTATATTTTGTTCTGCTTCGGACCATATTGCTCCGGTTTATGTGGAAAAAGCGCGTGAACTGGGAGCCTGGATGGGGCAGAACCGGAAATGGCTGGTGTACGGAGGATCGGACACCGGACTGATGGAAGAAGTGGCCCGTGCAGCCAAGGAGCAGGGGGCTATGATCATGGGCGTGGTGCCCGACAAACTTGAAGAACGGGGGCGGGTGAGCAATCTGCTTGATGTGACGTTCCATACCGTAAATCTGAGTGACCGTAAGGATATCATGCTTCAGGAAGCGGATGTGATGGTGGCTTTGCCGGGAGGAGTGGGGACACTCGACGAGGTGTTCCATGTGATGGCAGGGGCAACTATCGGCTATCATTCCAAACAAGTCATCTTCTATAATGTGGAAGGATTCTGGAACGGGCTGCTGGATTTCCTGAGCGGACTGGAAGCTGCGAACTTTGCCCACCGTCCGCTGAACAACTTTTATCAGGTAGCCAATACCTTTGAGGAACTGACTGCCTTGCTGAAATGAATATTCACTAAAAAACAACCTGATATGATTTCATCTATTAATGAATTGCTGAAGCGCGAAGCCCAGGCTGTATTGAACATTCCGGTGACGGATGCGTATGAGAAAGCCGTGGCTCTGATTGTGGAGCAGGTACATGAAAAGAAAGGTAAGCTGGTGACCAGCGGCATGGGAAAGGCAGGGCAGATTGCCATGAACATTGCCACTACATTCTGTTCAACCGGCATCCCGGCTGTGTTCCTGCATCCTAGCGAGGCACAGCATGGTGACCTGGGAATTCTGCAGGAAAATGATCTGATGCTGCTGATTTCCAATTCGGGAAAGACCCGTGAGATTGTAGAATTGACGGAACTGGCCCGAAAACTGAATCCGGATATGAAGAAGATTGTCATTACGGGAAATCCTGACAGTCCGCTGGCACAGGCAGCAGATATTTGCCTGGCAACCGGTCATCCTGATGAAGTTTGCCTGCTGGGTATGACACCGACTACTTCCACTACGGTGATGACGGTTATCGGAGACATTCTGGTCGTTGAGACCATGCGGCGTACAGGCTTCACTATTGAGGAATATAGTAAGCGTCATCATGGCGGTTACCTGGGCGAACGTTCACGTGAATTGAGCAAGTAGTCTTTCCGTTGTAGAAAAACAAGGAGACAGATAGTCATTTCTTTTTCGGAAGAGTGGCCGTCTGTCTCCTTTCTTTTTCCCAGCCGCTAAAGAGGGAATCCGGATTATTTGCTGAAACGTTCCTGATTCTCTGCCGCTATTTTGCGGATTGCCTGCTGGAAAGCAATAAAGCCTCCGCCCAGTACGCGATTGCCGTCATAGAAAACTGCTGACTGGCCGGGGGTGATGGCTGAAGCCGGTCCTTCGAACTTCACCAGCAGACGATTGTCGTCAAGCGTAATGACACGACAGGGAATGGCCCGGCTGCGGTAACGGATGCGAACAGACAGACTGGGGCAGGTGAGCAATTCTTCCAGATTGGCTACGTTGACATCCTCTACGAGCATATACTCGGCATTCAGCTGTTCTGCGTCACCCAGCATTACTGTATTCTTGGCCGGATTGATCTTGAGTACGTAAGCAGGTTTGCCCAGTGCAATGTCCAGTCCCCGCCGTTGTCCGATGGTGTAATAGGCGAATCCTTTGTGCTGTCCCAGTTTGAGTCCCTTGCTGTCAACAAACCATCCCGGGCCGATGCGTTCGTCAATGTCCGGACAATGCTCCCGGAGAAAGTCGCGGTAATCTTTGTCGATAAAGCAGATCTCCATACTTTCACCTCCGCGGGCTTTGGCCTCAAATCCTTTCTCTGCCAGGTAAGCCCGTACCTCTTGTTTGGTCATTCCGCCTAAGGGGAAGATCATACGGCGCAGAATTTCCTGCGGCAACTTCCAGAGGAAATATGACTGGTCTTTGGTGGGATCGTCACCGGTCAGAATATAACGGTAGCCATTACGGTCTTCAAGCTGGCAGTAGTGGCCTGTGGCAATCCAGGCGCAGTCCGTACGATCGGCCCATTCGCAGAGGATACGTTCCTTGAACAGTGGGTTACACATCACGCAAGGGTTGGGGGTCCGTCCTCTCATGTATTCGTCGATGAAGTATTTCACAATTACCTGGCGGAACTCTTCGCGTACGTCGGCGACGTGGTGCTCAATTCCCAGTCGGGCAGCAAGAGCCTGGGCTTCGAGCACTTCGTCCGGCTGTTCCTGGCCGGGTGTGCTGAAATGGGACGGCACGTCCCAGGTGCGCATGGTGACTCCGACTACTTCATATCCTTGTTCCTGCAGCATGATGCATACGGCAGAACTGTCTATTCCGCCACTCATGCCTACCAATACTCTTTTGTCTTTGTGGATTGTCATGATCTGTTTATAAAAAAGTTTCCGGTTCCCGGCGTGCACTGAATTTTTCGTGCAGAATGGCCGTGAAGGGTGAATCGAAGATACGTGCGCCGGTGGGACATTCCTTGACGCAGGCACAGCAACGGATGCAGCGTTTGGCAATGGTCTCAATCTGACTTCCGTCTGCGCTCAGGTGAATGGCGTGGGTAGGGCAGACTTCGATGCAGTTTCCGCAGGCATAGCAGAGGTCATTGCATACAGGTGTGGCATTGTTGCCTGCAGGAAGAGGTTTGTAGGGAATATTCCCTTTGATAAAGAATGACGGCAGAGGGAATGTATTTTCCTGCAGTTTTTTCAGACTCTCACGTCCGAACTGTTCTGCTTTCTGCAAATCGTCGGCATCAGGACGTCCGGCTGCTACCGGCATATTCGGACGGCTGTAACTGTGTTCTCCGATGAATGCTCCGGCCGACAGTGGGGTAAATCCCAGTTCAACAGCTGTGTCACGCAGCTCAACCAGGGCATCTTCGTAGTCGCGGTTCCCGTAGATGGTCAACAGAATGACCGGTGCATTATGTCCTTTCAGACGTTTCAATCGTTGTAAGGCAATGGGAGCTACTCGTCCTCCGTAAACCGGAACTGCTATGACAGTCAGAGCATCATTGATCAGAATGGGGGAAGTTCCCTCATCCAGGGTGAGGTCGGTTTCTATCCGCCGTCCCATACCGATGCCTTCGCCGACGGCACGAGCTATCTTCGCAGAAGTATGAGTGGGGGAGAAAAACACAAGGTGGGTTGTCGTATATGGCTCCATAATCAAAAAAGTTAGTTACTACATCTGGACAAAGGTAACTTTTTTTTCGTACTTTTGCGTAATTATCGAAAGAATCATGGAAGAACAATTTGATATACGTGACTATAAACCGACCGGTAAGGAACGGGACTTTGAGAATGCGCTTCGTCCGTTGCAGTTTGAGGACTTCAGCGGGCAGGACAAGGTTGTAGACAACTTGCGCATCTTTGTCAAGGCAGCCCGTTTGCGTGCCGAAGCTTTGGATCACGTGCTGTTGCACGGCCCTCCCGGACTGGGAAAAACAACCTTGAGTAACATCATTGCCAATGAACTGGGAGTAGGATTTAAGGTCACTTCTGGTCCGGTACTTGACAAGCCGGGAGATTTGGCAGGTGTGCTGACCAGTCTGGAACCGAACGATGTACTGTTTATTGATGAAATTCACCGGTTAAGTCCTGTGGTGGAAGAGTATCTTTATTCGGCAATGGAAGACTACCGTATCGACATCATGATTGATAAAGGACCTTCAGCCCGAAGCATTCAGCTGGATTTGAATCCGTTTACACTGGTAGGAGCAACTACCCGAAGCGGGTTGCTGACGGCTCCGCTCCGTGCTCGTTTTGGTATTAATCTCCATCTGGAATATTACGATGATACGATACTTTCACGAATTATTCTGCGTTCGGCTGGTATTTTAGGTGTACCCTGCGATGTAGATGCAGCCGGAGAAATTGCTTCACGCAGCCGTGGAACGCCCCGTATTGCGAATGCCTTGTTACGGCGGGTACGTGACTTTGCACAGGTGAAGGGAAGCGGCCGGATTGATGTGGAGATTGCCCGTTATGCACTGGAAGCACTGAATATAGACCGGTATGGCTTGGATCAGATTGATAACAAGCTGCTCTGTACCATTATAGACAAGTTCAAAGGCGGGCCTGTGGGACTGACTACCATTGCTACGGCATTGGGGGAAGATCCGGGAACACTGGAAGAAGTATATGAACCTTTCTTGATCAAGGAAGGATTCCTGAAGCGTACACCTCGGGGAAGAGAGGTGACGGAACTGGCTTATAAACATTTGGGAAGAAGCCTTTATAGTAGTAATAAAACATTGTTTGATTAAGCCGGGCACATGGCGGTGCCGGGCTTGTGGCGGGTCGGAAATGCATATCCGGCCTGTTCGAAGTTGGATTTTGAAATATGGCTGGACTGAAATCTTTGGCTAAGGACACTGCCATCTACGGATTGAGCAGTATTGTGGGACGTTTCCTGAACTATCTTTTGACTCCGCTTTATACGGAAGTACTGGCGGCATCATCCGGTAAATATGGAATCGTATCGAATGTATATGCTTATACGGCATTGATTCTGGTTTTCCTGACCTTTGGTATGGAAACCGGTTTTTTCCGTTTTGCCAATAAGACAACGGAAGATCCGAAAAAGGTGTATGCTAACTCTTTGATCTTTGTTGGCGGACTTTCCCTGATTTTCGTGGTGTTGTGTTTCCTGTTTCTGGATCCAATCTCGTCTCTGTTGGGTTATCCGGATCATCCGGACTATATTGCCATGATGGTACTGGTAGTGGCACTTGATTCGTTCCAATGTATTCCGTTTGCTTATCTGCGTTATCAGAAACGTCCCATTAAGTTTGCTGCAATCAAACTGTTCAATATCGTAGGGCTGATTCTGCTGAATCTGTTCTTCCTTTTGCTTTGTCCCTGGCTGGACGTACATGCCCACTCACTGGTTTCATGGTTTTATGATCCTGAATATCTGGTAGGGTATATCTTTGTAGCTAATCTGATAATGACATCCGTGCAGATGTTCTTCTTTATTCCTGAACTGAGAGGACTGGTGTGGAGACCGGATAAGGCGTTGCTGAAGCGTATGGTTAACTATTCGTTTCCCATCCTGATATTCGGACTGGTCGGTATTCTGAACCAGACTGTAGACAAGATGATTTATCCTTTCCTGTTTGAGGACCGCCAGGAAGGACTGGTGCAGCTGGGTATTTATAGTGCAACGAGTAAGGTAGCAATGGTGATGGCAATGTTTACACAGGCTTTCCGTTACGCCTATGAACCTTTTGTGTTCGGCAAGAGCCGGAACAGTGATGACCGTGGTACGTATGCGGCAGCGATGAAGTATTTCTTTATTTTTTCCATGCTTGCATTTCTGGCTGTGATGTTTTATATGGACTTGTTGCGCTATATGGTAGCTTCCGATTACTGGGAAGGACTGAGCGTAGTGGCCATTGTGATGGGAGCTGAGATTTTTAAAGGTATCTATTTTAATCTTTCCTTCTGGTATAAGCTGACGGATGAGACACAATGGGGAGCTTACTTTTCTCTGATCGGTTGTGGAGTGATCCTGGCTTTGAATATCTGGCTGGTCCCGACATACGGATATGTAGCTTCCGCGTGGGCTTCGGTAGCCGGATATGGTTTGATAACACTTTTGTCTTATTTTATCGGTCAAAAGAAGTATCCGGTGAAATATCCTTTGAAGGATATGGCTGTTTATCTGGTTCTGGCTGCTGCACTGTTTGTTGTCGGACAGGAAGTAACTGTTTCGAATGTTATAGCCCGTCTGGCCTTCCGTACGGTATTGCTGCTGGTCTTTGTCGCTTATATTGTGAAAAAGGATCTGCCCTTGAAGAGTATTCCGGTGATCAATCGTTTTATTAAATAATCAATCAATAATACTATGGAAGTAGGCAATCACAGAAAGTATTTGATCCGTACTTTCTTTAAGAATTATCTGGAGTTAAACCGCACCGAGGCGGAAGAGCGGGAAACCGTAGAATCGATCCGTAACGGAGTGGAATTTAAGGGAGCGAATCTGTGGATTCTGATATTCGCGATATTCATAGCGTCTCTGGGACTGAACGTCAATTCTACGGCCGTGATTATCGGTGCCATGCTGATTTCTCCACTGATGGGGCCGATTATGGGGGTGGGCCTGTCTGTGGGGTTGAATGATTTTGAACTGATGAAGCGTTCACTGAAAAGTTTTCTGGTCGCTACGTTGTTCAGTGTGATGACCGCGACGCTTTATTTTCTGTTTACTCCGCTCGATGAAGTTCAGTCAGAATTGCTGGCCCGTACTTCGCCGACCATTTACGATGTTTTTATTGCGCTGGTGGGTGGTCTGGCAGGTATTGTAGCTTTGTCGACGAAGGAAAAAGGAAATGTGATCCCCGGAGTAGCCATTGCTACCGCCTTGATGCCGCCGCTTTGTACGGCCGGCTTTGGACTGGCAACGGGTAACTGGCTGTATTTCCTCGGAGCTTTTTATTTATATTTTATCAATTCTGTATTCATCAGTCTGGCTACGTTTATCGGAGTACGTGTGATGAGATTCCAGCGGAAGCAGTTTGTGGACAAAGCACGCGAGAAGCTTGTAAAACGGTATATTGTTGCCATTGCCGTACTCACCATGTGTCCGGCTGTGTATCTGACGTATGGGATTGTGAAGGAAACCTTCTATCAAAGTGCGGCGAATAGCTTTATTTCCACAGAACTGCAATTCCCGGAAACACAGGTCTTGAGCCGTGAAATTTCTTTTGAGAAACGAGAAATAAAGGTCGTTCTGTTAGGTAAGGAAATACCGGAAGATCAGTTGGCTCTGGTACGTTCGAAGATGGATCGTTATAAACTGCATGATACGAAACTCGTCGTCTTTCAGGGTATGAATCAAAATGGAACGATGGATATCAGCAATATTCGGACGCTGGTGATGGAAGATTTCTATAAGAATACAGAGAGCCGGCTACTGGCACAGCGAGAAGAACTGGATTCTTTGCATAGTGTATTGGCTGCTTTCAGCGGTTCTGGTCAGGTAGATGCCCGGATGGGGCAGGAAATGAAAGTCTTGTTTCCTGAGGTCAGGACCATTTCTTTATCAAAAAGTCTTCAGTTGAATGTGGACAGTGCCCGTACAGATACGCTGACTTTTGCCATTGTCGGTTGTGGCAAAAAGCCCTCCCATACAGAAAAAAATAAAATGGAGCAATGGCTGAAGGCCCGTATCGGAACTGAAAAGCTGCAATTGATCTTGTTGGATTGAATATTTTATCCATAAACAGATAGCGGCGTATCTCTTCTGGAAGGTACGCCGCTATTTATTATATAAGGTGTAAATACCGTTTAAACGGTTACTTTTTCCGTTTCATCGGTTTGGCCCATTGTTCAGCCATGAAGTCCGGTTCTTCTCCTTTCAATGGACGATCATCGTGAACGAAGAACTGTTTCCAGTCGTCTTTTTTCTTTGGTCCCCGTGGAGATGTGTATCCACGTTCTTCCCGACTGGGTCTGGTTCCGGCTGTGCCTTTGTCTGCCTTACTTCCTTTTTTGCCTTTCTTTTCAGCCGGTTTGGCGGTAGCATTCTTCTGCTTCTTTCCGCTCTTGTCACTTTTGCCGTTGTTTTCTCCGGCAACTTCAACGATTACTCTGCGGCCATTGGCTGTTGTCTTGTTCAAGGCCTTGATGACCATGGGAGCCTGTGCTTCCGCAATTTCAAAGAAAGAGAAGTTTTGCATCAGATCAATTCGTCCGATTTCGATACGTTCCTTTTTCAGGTTCCGGTTGATCAGCTCAATAATCTGATTGGCATAGAAACCATCCGTTTTACCCAAATTAAGGAACAGACGTGTATAACCTTTCTCGGCTTTACGGCTGGTCTTTTCGCGATCACTTCCATGATCCTTCCGTTCCTTTTGGCTTTCTCTTTTTTCGTTACCTTTCGGTTGCTCAATTTCTGCAGCATTTTTATAATAGTCAAGGAAGCGGTTGAACTCCATGGAAACCACGCGTTTAATCAGGTCTTCCTTGCTGAGCCATTCCAGTTTGCGGTAAATTCCGGGCAAGAATGTTTCGATTTCTTCTTCGTCTACTTTGACTTTTTCTATATCGTCGATCAACTTGATCAATTGCTGTTCGCAGATTTCCTTACCGGTTGGCAGGGTACCGAGATCAAATTTCTTTTTGATGATCCGTTCGATCTCGCGCATTTTACCTTTTTCTCTCAGGTTGATGATGGCGATGGATACACCGGTTTTACCGGCTCTTCCGGTACGTCCGCTACGGTGAGTATAGCTTTCCGTATCATCCGGCAGTCCGTAGTTGATGACATGAGTCAAGTCATTTACATCAAGACCGCGGGCTGCTACATCAGTCGCTACCAATAATTGTAAATGACGTTGGCGGAATTTCTGCATGACCAGATCCCGTTGTGCCTGACTTAATTCTCCGTGAAGAGCATCGGCGTTGTAGCCATCCTGGATCAGTTTGTCAGCTATTTCCTGCGTTTCTTTTCGGGTACGGCAGAAGATGATACCATAGATCTGTGGATAGAAGTCAACCACACGTTTCAATGCCAGATATTTGTCTTTGGCATGAACGGTGTAGGCAATGTGGTGAACATTTTTGCTTCCTTCGTTTTTGGTACCGATTGTAATCTCCTTGGCGTCGTGGAGATAAGTCTTTGCAATCCGGGCTATTTCAGGGCTCATGGTTGCTGAGAACATCAGGGTGTTCCGTTCTTCGGGAACCTTTTCCAGAATAGCGTTGATGCTGTCTGTGAATCCCATGTTCAACATTTCGTCGGCTTCATCCATAACGACGTCGGCTACAGTGTCCAGACGGGCCACTTTCCGTTCCATGAGGTCGATGAGACGTCCGGGAGTTGCTACGATGATATGTACTCCGGCTTTCAGACTTTTAATCTGGCTTTCAATGGATGAACCACCATAGACAGGCAAAATCTTCAGGTCGGTAATGTATTTGGAATAATCAGTCAGATCGCCTGCGATTTGCAGACACAATTCTCTGGTAGGGCAGAGGATCAAAGCTTGTGGAACACGACGGCTTACATCAATTTTTTGTATCAGCGGCAGACCAAATGCGGCTGTTTTTCCGGTTCCGGTTTGTGCCAGAGCCACAACATCATTGCCATTTCCCAACAGATACGGTATTACTTCTTCTTGTACAGGCATGGGATTCTCATATCCCATTTCTTCGATCGCTTTCCGTATTTCCGGGGAAACGCCTAATTCTTCAAATGTCTTCATTCAGTTTTACTATCTAATTCGTTGCAAAGATACGGACAATAAATGGATAATCAGTTATGAATGTGACATTTTGTATCTTTTTTCTTTGATTACAATGAAGAATCAGGACGGTATTCCAGCAGATCTCCCGGCTGACATTCTAATTCCCTGCAAATTGCTTCCAGGGTGGAAAAGCGGATGGCTTTGGCCTTTCCTGTTTTCAGTATGGAAAGGTTTGCGGGGGTCAGATCTATTCGTTCGGCCAGTTCGCCCAGCGAGATCTTCCGCTTTGCCATCATGACATCTAAATTTACGATAATAGGCATAGGCTTTGTGGCTAAATGGTTAAATCTTGTTCTTCCTGCAGTTTTACGCCGGCAGCGAAAATCTCAGTCAGGAGCATCATGACAAAAAGGCTGGACCATTCGACATAAGTTTTGTCGATTCCGGTAATTTCATACCCGGGCAGCTGTATTTGTTGGAGGGCTGCTCTTTCCAATATCCATTCAGAAAGAGTAATGAGCAGGGAAAAGAGTGCTGTACTGTAAGTGAACCAACGAAGCCACCAGCAGTTTCTTCGGGAGAAAACTTCTTTTCGTGAAACGCAGATAAGCAGACGGATCAGGCTGTATACTCCGTAGAGGACAGGGAATAAAGTAATGATACTGATGATAGTCAGTATGGCATGCGAAGCTGGTTCACTGATGTTACAGGTAATACTGTCCGTTGCATATACAGCCTGCGTGGTCCGGTTCTGTCCGCAGTTCAGTGTTACTGTCTGCAGCGGTGCGTTTACGGGACTGACCTGCACAGTAACCTTTATCGGATGTGGCAGGGGTGTCTGGGCGTTATTCTTGCAGGCTGTGGCTTCTTGCATTCCGGCTTCCATGCCTTCCTGAAAACTCTCCATGCCCGAAGGTATGGAAAGGACGAACTCTGTGATGATAATCAGAATGGTAAGGATGCCCAATAATTTGATATGTTTCATAAGAAAGATTTTTAGATTGTGTTGTCAGAGGTTGGAGTCGTAGAAACCCAGGCTGCAGGTTGGGTGATCAGTCTGCTGCGGATGATCCAGACGCAGAGAATTGTCAGTACGATGCCTCCCAAAGCTATACAGAGCGCTCCTGTAGCCCCGAAGGTTTCGGTTAAAGTCGTGTCGGGATCTCCGGAAAGATGATAGGTCAGGGTAGCTGTCAGGTTGTTGATAAAGTGCATTAGGATACTGGGGAGCAGACTTCCCGTATGATAGTAGATCCATCCGAGTGCGAGTCCGAGGAGAAAAGCAAAAGGAGCCTGGACAAGATTGCCGTGTACCAGTCCAAACAGCAAAGAAGATACGATGATGGCATAGGCCGGTTTCTTCCAGACTCTGAGCAGATGCCCTTCGATGGCACCTCGGAACAACAGTTCTTCTACAACAGGAGCCATAATAACGGTGGAAATGATTCCGAGCGGATGTTGCATCAGCATCTCAAAAGCCTGTTGCAACTGGGGAGACATGGAAACGCCCAGCAGTTCGTTCAGATAATTGCTCCACATCCCCATTCCTGTAACGAACAGGACGCAGGTGATCAGCAGTGATACGGAAAGCGGGCTGAAGTTTTGCCGGTTCAGTGAGACGTATCTGCCTGCAATTAAGTGAATGATTACTGCCAGAGAGGCCAGCAGGCTGCAGAGCAAGGTCTGGAATATGTATGTTTCATCGGTTGCCAAAGGCATTTCGAAACTATGAGTACGCAGCATGTATGCAATAGCCGGAAAGCTGCTGAACGCCAGCTGATAGGCAATGAAGTAGATGATAAGTTTAATGGTACGTTTCATGAGATCTATATTTTTAGCTTCAGTAAAAGTTTTGTCGTGTTTTACGGTTTGTTTGTGGCTGCAATAACTGTTACACTTCGCTTTTCAATAAAAATATATCGTTTTTCGATAACGCAAAGGTAGGGCTAATTTATTATTGTGCAAATAATCTCTATTGAAAATTATCGAAAAACGATATATTTAACTTGCTTTTGCAGATTTGCGTGAGATATATGACATATCACTCCAGCAATAACTTTCTGACTTCTTTCCGATCCTGCTGGAGTTGTTCGATCAGTTCGTTGAGGCCGGTAAATTTCTGTTCGGTACGGATACGCTGCACAAATTCAATCCGCATGGACTGGTCATAGATGTCTGCATTGAAATCCAGAATATGAACTTCAATGCTCAGATCACTGCCATTATTGAGAGTCGGGCGGTGACCGATATTCAGCATTCCGGCAAAGCGCTGTTCTTTCAGATATACATGGACCGCATATACTCCTTCTTCCGGAATCAGTTTGTCCGGACATGACGGTCTTAAATTGGCAGTCGGAAATCCCAGTGTCCGTCCGACTTTGTATCCGTTGACAACTTTGCCGTCCAGATAGTAGGAATAACCCAGGAAGTGATTGGCATCTTTTACATTTCCCTCTTTCAGCAGTTTGCGGATGGTGGAGGAACTGATAGATACTCCATTTTCTATGAGTGCCTGTGCCTGAATAATCTCCATTCCAAGTTCTTTCCCATAGCGGCAGTAGTCTTGAAATCCTTCGCTCCGGTTGTGGCCGAACCGATGGTCATATCCGATAAGCAAGGCCTGAATGTTGAATTGTTCATGCAGCATGTTCATGAATTCCTTGGCCGAGAGACGGGAGAGTTCATGTGTAAAAGGCAACATCAGGCAGTAGTCAGCCTGAAGCTGTTTCAGTAAAGCCGTTTTTTGGGGGAGGCAGGAAAGCAGTTGTGGCTGATAGTCTGCCTGCATAACTTGTCGGGGATGTATGGGGAACGTAATCAGGGTTGTATGTAATCCCCGCTTCACGGCAGCCTCACATACCTGTTGGATCAGGTAGCGATGGCCGCGGTGTACACCGTCAAAGCATCCGATGGTGGCAATGCTTGGCGGTAAGACCAGTGATGGATTCTCTGTCAGTATCTCCATTTTCTCAGTTGAACAGCAGACTTAAGTCATTGCCGGGTTTGTAATGTTCTGTTTGAATGCCGACAGACTGTGCAGCCTGGCAGTTTACGGCAGAATCATCAATGAATAAAGTTTCCTCCGGTTTAAGTCCGGCCTGGCGGAGTACCTCCCGGAATATTTCCGGATCTGGCTTGGCCAGTTTCATTCTGAAGGAAAGAAATGTTTCCTTAAACAAATCCTCGACCCGGTAATTTTGTTGGGGAAGCAGGCTCTCGACAACATGCTGCCAGTGAAGTTCATTGGTGTTGCTGAGCAGATAAATATCATATTTGCTCCGCAGAGAAACCAGTAAATCCAGTTTCTCCTGCGGAATATCTAAAAGTTCATTGACCCACATCCGGTCTATTTCATCGTCTGTCAGAGACTGACTGGCCAGCTGACGGATACCGTCTCTGAATTCCGGAGTTCCGATTTCTCCCCGTTCATACTCGCTGAAAATACCTCCTTCGTTGGTTCCGGTAAGTACTGAACGGATGTCTTTTAGTCCGGCCTTTTCAAAAGCCCGGGTACAACCTTCTACGTCCAGATTCAACAGGACTCCTCCCAGATCGAATATAATATGACGAATGTTCTGTTTCATTATTTTTTGGTTAATCGTTTTACACCGCGTATAATTTCACCCAGCCACAATACGACGGACGTACCGGCGATGATGTAGATCCAGTCTTCTACGGATAAAGGAACCGTACGGAACACCTTACCGCCGAATGATACGATCAAAAGCTGGCCTACCAGGATAATGGCGGCTACTCCCAGCATACCCATGGCATGGCTTGCATCCTTGAAGAAAGAATGGTTGGTTCCGAATACACTTGCATTAAACAGGTTCCAGAATTGCAGCATGACGAAGATCGTGAAGAAGATGGTCAGATGACGGGTATCCATACCTCCGGGCAGATTCTTGAAATAAACCAGCAGGCCCATGAGGATGACCAGGAATCCCAGTCCCACACCAAATATATTGTTTCGCATGGCCGGACTGATGATGAAGTCTGTACGCTTGCGCGGCTTTTCGTTCATTACGTCCATACTTGGTGCAATGGAAGCCAGTGCCATGGCAGCGAAGGTATCCATAATCAGATTTACCCAAAGCATCTGAGTTACGGTCAATGGCAGTTCAGTTCCAAAGAAAGCTCCCAGCAATACACTAAGCAATGCTACGACATTAATGGTCAGCTGGAAGACGATAAAGCGCTGGATATTCTTGTAGAGCGAACGTCCCCACATGACAGCCGTTGCAATGCTGTGGAAGGAATCATCAAGCAGGGTAATATCGCTGGCTTCTTTGGCTACGGAAGTACCTGTACCCATAGACAAACCTACCTGGGCATGGTTCAGAGCCGGAGCATCGTTTGTTCCGTCACCGGTTACGGCAACTACGGCCCCTTTCTGCTGGAGCAGCTGAACCAGTCTCTGCTTGTCCATCGGGCGGGCACGGCTCATAACTTTCAGGTCGAGTACACGTTCAAGTGCCTCTTCATCGCTCAGTGCAGCAAATTCCACACCGGTGATCCGGTTACGTTCCGTATCTTCCGGTTTCCACAAGCCGATCTGACGGGCAATTTCCGTGGCTGTACCCGGAGTATCTCCCGTTACAATCTTTACGCTGATGCCGGCAGACTGGCATTTCTTGACAGCATCCGGAACATCCGGCCGGATCGGGTCGCTGATGGCAAAAATGCCCAGGAATGTCAGACCGCCTTCATTGACCAGTTCAGAGCAATCTTCGGATGCTCCTTCCGGGATATACTTGTAAGCCAATCCCAGAGTACGCATCGCTTTGTTCTGGTAAGCAAGCAGCTGTTCGTTGAAAGAGGTTACTTCCTGACTGCTTAACTGACATTTGCTCATGACGATTTCCGGAGCACCTTTAATATAAAGTACCCGTTTTCCCTGAATGGGTGAATCCACCAGAGTAGCCATGTATTTCCGTTCAGTAGAGAAGGTCAGCTGATTGACAATCTTAGCCTGCTCGCGCAGAGGCATGTAATTCTTTCCCTGTGCATTCAGCCAGAGAAGCAGGGCGATTTCTGTCGGATTTCCTACTCCGCTCGGTTTTTCGTTTTCTCCTTTTTCTTCCAGAAAAGCAGTTGAGTTGGTTGCAATGCCTTCAGCAATCAGGTCAGGCTGGCTTTCATCCAGCTTGGCTTCGTAGACCTGCATCAGATTCTGAGTCAGTGTTCCTGTCTTATCTGTACAGATTACAGTGATGGCTCCCATGGTTTCGCAGGCATGCATCTTGCGCACCAGATTGTTGGTCTTGAGCATACGGCGCATGTTCAGGGCCAGACTCAGGGTAACACTCATCGGCAATCCTTCCGGAACTGCTACGACAATCAGGGTAACAGCCATCATGAAGTACTTCAGAACGATACGTGCGATCTCCATCCATTGATGCCAGTCATTGACTTCATTGAGAGAAAGGTAGTGATACAAATCTTTGCTGGTAAAGATAATAAAGGTCAGGGCAGCAATCGTAAATCCGGCTTTTCCGATCAGGTTGGCCAGTTTGGTCAGCTGAATGTTCAGCGGGGTCTGCTCCTGGTTCTGTTCTGTTGCCTGACGTGCCACCTTACCGATTTCTGTTGCATCTCCGACACGCTCCACTTTCATGATTCCGTGTCCGTCCGTAACAGTTGTACCTCGCATAACGGTATTCGACGGATAAGTAGCTTCGTCGTCGAAGTGAGCTTCGTCTGTTGTTTTGTTGACCATCAGCTCACCGGTCAGACTTGATTCGTTGACCTGCAAAGAGACTGCTTCCAGCAATGTACCGTCAGCTGGAATTTCTTCTCCCGTGTTTAATACGACAATATCTCCGACTACGATATCCTTGCGCGGAATCTCCCGGATTTTTCCGTTTCGGATGACCGTAACAGGAGTTTCCTCACCAACGGCATTCAGCAGATCAAATTTTTTGTTGGCATCATATTCAAAATAGAATCCGATTCCGGTAGCCAGAAAAATGGCAAAGAAAATACCGATGGTTTCGGCATATTCATTTTCAATAATGGATATAATCAGGGAGAATACGGCGGCTACTAATAGAACTCGGATTACAGGATCCTGAAATTTTTCCAGGTAAAGTTTCCAAATAGACGGACGTTTGGGAGGAGTCAGCAGATTCTCTCCGTGTTGTTGACGGCTGGTAAGAACTTCCTGGTCGGTAAGTCCCGTCAGATGAGGTTCATTTACATTTTGTGACATAAGTCGATTTATTAAAGTATTCAGTTCCGCAAATTTACAATATATATTTATATATCCGGATTGATTTGATTTTTTTATTAATTTTTTCTGCTCAATAGTTGCAAGTTTCAACCGAAACCATTACTTTTGCATCAGTTTTAATAAAAATGTTCTTTGGACTTGTAGCTCAGTTGGTTAGAGCAACAGACTCATAATCTGGAGGTCCCTGGTTCAAGCCCAGGCTGGTCCACAAAGCAGATCAAGCAGTTACGGATTCCGTAACTGCTTTTTTTATGGTCTTGTGTAAACAACTGTTTGAGTTAGCTATATTTACAGATAAATCTTCTGTGAAATTTTATATTATATTATGGACCAACGTAAAAACCTGAAGGATTCTTGTTCTATGATAGAATTCGTAATTCGATTCTGGATTATAAAATGCTAACAGACCGTCTTTGGGCTGATGCAATGAACCTTATCAGAAACAGACTAAAGATTAAGAACTTTTCTTGCTATTCACTCAGAAAGACTTTTGGTAGACAGGTTTATAATATGAACAGTGAAAGCTCAGAGTTGGTATTGGTAAAGCTGATGGAAATGTTCAATTATATAAAAATCTACCAACATTATTGTGATTTTTTGTTTTGCTATACCCAATACGGAAAATAAAGAAAATGTAGGTTACTGGATATATAATAGCCTGTATATAGTCCAATACATTGTAATAGTATGCTATATAATAGCATATTTATTAGCACTTTAGTTTGAGTATTAAAAAACCTTTCGCTAACTTTGCAGCAATTTCAGTGACTTATCGAGTTAAGACGCTGGAAGGACATAATTAACGAGAGGTGTTATTGATATTATCTTCTACATTCAAACTTCGCAACTTTGATTACTAGCATGAAGATGATGGCAATAGCACCCACACTTGATATATACCTACCTTATCCCTATAAGGTTTCTATATACCGTTTTGGTGTGGGGCTATTGTTTTATCCATGCTAGAGGTAATGCGAAGACCTGAATGTAGGATAAAGCAATATAGTTCCCACACCTTATTTTTGTCTGCTTTTATAGGGGGACTGAGAAGCATAAAAAGAAAAAAATGAGAACATTTCAATTAATCAAAATTTCATTATTAATCGTTACGCTCTTTTTTGTAGTTGTTTCTTGCAAAAATGATAATAAAGAAGAGTCTATTACTCTTCCTAAATCCTCTATTGAAGATTTTAGCCAAACAAATATGAGTTTCTCAGAAGAAGCAGGAGAACAAACTTTCTCATTTACAGCAAATGGTGATTGGACTGTAGATGTTGCATCAACTAGTGGAGGAGACGTATGGTGTAAAGCTTCACCTACAAAGGGAAAAGCCGGAAGTCAAACAGTAAAAATAACAACTACAGAAAATGAGACATACGATGACCGCAGTGTGACTGTTACGTTGAAATCTGGAGATGAAAGCAGAACTTTTGTTGTGACACAGAAACAAAAAAATGCAATTCTGATTAATTCAAATAAAATTGAAGTTGCACAAAAAGGTGGAGCTATCACAGTAGAAGTAAAAGCAAATGTAAATTATACGGCTACAATAGGTGAAACTTGTCAAGATTGGATTACCGAGAGTAGCAACACACGTGCCTTGTCAACTACAGAAAAAACTTATTCTATAGCAGCAAATGAAGATAATGAAAAGCGTGAAGGTACAATTACTTTTATGTCTGGAAATATTTCTGAAACTGTGCATGTCTATCAGGCTGGTGGAGATATTATTTTATTGAGTAAGAATGAATATTATGTAGATGCTTCAGGAGAAGATATTACTGTTGAATTAAGAAGTAATTGTGAATATGAAGTGGAAATGCCTGATGTCGATTGGATACATAATATCTCTTCACGTGCTATGTCAAGTCACACATTATATTACACCATTGATGTTAATGAAACTTATGATAACAGAGAAGCAAAAATAGTCTATCGGAATAAGAAAAATGATGTAACTGAAATTTTAACCATTGTTCAAGCGCAGAAAAATGCTATAATTCTTGGACAAAAAGAAGCGATTATAGAAGCAGACGGAGAAATCATAGAAGTAAAATTATCAGCTAATGTGGATTATGAAGTAGAAATGCCTAATGTAGATTGGATTACAACCACAGCTACTCGCGGATTAACTGAACATACGTTATATTATAAAATAGCGAAGAATGAAAATGAAGAAAGTCGTTCTGCAAAAATTATTTTTGCTTCTAAAAATGATAATTTGAAAGATGAACTCATTGTTACACAACGAGGGAAAAAGCCTGTGGCTAAAATTGTAATAAATCTTGCAGAAGCAGGAACATTAGCAAATTATATTGAAGCAGATCGTCTAGGGACTCTAACAGAAATTAAAATTACGGGAAGCTTAAATATGGATGATATTGAAACTATAGGTCAAATGACATCTTTACGGGTCTTGGATTTATCTGAAGCTGATATTATTGGAGGAGGTACTTATAAGCCTGATATTTCAGATAGTTTTGGGTGGTGTTCAGAAATATCAGGAGAAGATGATATAATTAAGACAGAAATGTTACCACTAAATATAGAATATTTTTATGCACCTGAAAGTTTAAAAGAAATATATGGTTCTCATTATGATAATATAATAATTTCAGCTTTTCGGTCTATGTTTGACCTCGATAAACCAAATTCATACTTGAATCAAGTTTCTAAGCTAAAGAATATTGAACTGCATGCTAATCTTACAACTATTGGAATTGGAGCATTTGGACAAACATCATTAACAGAAATAAACATACCAGATAATGTTTCAACGATAGAAGACTATGCTTTCTATAATAACGAGAAACTTCAACAAGTAACTTTTGGAAGTAATTTAAAATCTGTTGGATTTGAATCTTTCGCATATTGTAGACCTTTGTCTAAGATTGAATTACCGGAAGGAGTTGAAGAAGTAAAAGGAAAAGCTTTTATGGAATGTATTTAGAGCCTTATAACTAACCATAACTTACTATGACTAACTAACCATAAAGTCTTGATTTTCAACACTCTTTGATTTTTAACACTTTCTGAGTGCTTTTTGGCAGTTCCCGATTTTCCACATATTTTTGCAGCGTATTTCTACCGTGGAGAATTTGCGGAGCTTTTATTTTGTCATATCGTGAACGTAGTTGACAAGGGTTTACGAGTGGTTACGATAGAGGACAGATTTGAAGCTGATAGGCAAAAAGCGTAATATCGTGGACTGGGTTGACAAAGGTTGTCAATGGTTCACTTCCGTTTACTCCAATGGTGGAATACTCAAATGAATTTGAACAAAGCAATATCAAAGAGTATGAGACCGACAAGAAAATGTGAATTTTGTGGCAATACATTCGTGCCAAGAAGCGGTATGCAGAAATACTGTTCCGAGGAATGTCAGGCAGAGGCAAAACGTCTTAGGAAGAAAAGACAGCAGGACTTGATTAACGGTATTGAGCCAATCATGGATCTGCAACATCAAGAGTATCTTACATTCTCAAAGGCAGCTGTGCTGATGGGATGCACCCGACAGTATATCTACAAACTTGTGGCTAACGGCAAGTTGAAGGCATCAAGATTGAGCAGCAGAATGGCATTCGTTAGAAAATCTGATATAGAGAAGATGTTTGAGGGTAATCCCTACAAGCGTGTGATTCCTGCCAGCAAGAGCAAGCTCAGTAAAAAGGCAAAAACAGAAAAGCCAATACGAAAGCAGGAACCGACAAAAGGGAAAGAGGAGAATGAGGTGCTTGACTATTATTCGGGCGAGGAAGTGATGTCCATTTATAAGGTCAAGAAGTCTTGGCTCTATACATCCGCCAAGCGCAACCAGATACCGATGTGCCGTATCGCTGGCAAGAACTATTACAGCAAACGGCACATTGATGAGTTCTTCGGAACTGCCGTTGACCTCAACAGCATAACGGAATGGGTGACTGCTGATGATGTAGAGGAAGCCTTTAGCATGAGCAAGTCAGCACTTAGGGCATACACCTACCGTCATAAGATACCCACCAAACGTGAGTACGGTCGTACCTATTATTCCAAGGAACATCTTGAAGAACTTCGCAGGACTGACCTCATGAACGATGACAACTATTATACCACCGAACAGATGCAACAGTTGTATGGTCTGACAAGTGCCAACATCTGCCATATCGTGAGAGTTCACCATATCAGTAAGGTAAAAGTGGGCGTAAAAAACCTGCTTTTGAAGACGGATGTGGAACGTGCAATGGCAGAAAGGGCAGCAAAAGGACTGTGATTTCAAATGATTTCATCATTATCCATCAGTTACTATGAATAATTGGAGTCACGGAGATTTCATTCCGTTATTTTGCAGCTGTGAAGAGACACTTCACCACGAATAATCATCAATAATACATATCAGTTATGAGCAACATTTGCAAGACCGTATCATTGCGTACACGCAAAATCAAGGACGGACACATGCTGTCCTATTATCTTGACTATTATCCTGGCTATCGTGATGAGAGCACGATGAAAGTCATCCGCCATGAGTCGCTTGGCATCTACATCTATGCCAAGCCGAAGAACCAGACAGAACAGAAGTACAACCTCAACCTTACGGCAAGAGCCGAGGCGATACGCTGCCGTCGCTTCGAGGCTATCGTCAACGAGCGTTATGATTTCTTCGACAAGGAGAAGATGAAAGGAGATTTCCTCGCCTACTTCAAGAGACTGGCAGACAAGAAGAACTCCAAGTGGCAACACGTCTATATGCACTTTCGTACCTTCACGCAAGGCAAGTGTACCTTCGGTGAGATAAACGTGGACTTGTGCAACAGATTTCGTGAGTATCTGCTGACAGCACCACAGGGACTGCATAAGAACAGAAAGCTGCATATAAACTCAGCTGCCAACTACTGGTCAACTTTCCGTGCTTCAATCCACACAGCCTATCGTGACCGCAAGATAAAGGAGAACCCGAACGGTTTCTTGGAGCGTATCGAGACAATCCCGACTGACAAGGAGCATCTTTCACAGGACGAGGTTATCCGCTTGGCATCCACACCATGCTCTGCTCCTGCCTTGAAGCGGGCGTTCCTGTTCTCTTGCCTAACGGCATTGCGAAAGAGCGACATCAAGAAGCTCACTTGGGAGGAAATACAGCCATACGGCAGCGATGGTGTGATGTATGTCACCACTCGAATGCAGAAGACAAAGGACATCGTGCATAACCCAATCAGTGAGGAAGCCTTGGAACTGATAGGCTATTCACCAGATAAACGAGGTAAGGTGTTCCCTGATTTCAAAGACTCCATGACACAGGCACCGCTGAAAAATTGGCTGAAAGATGCAGGGATTACCAAGCATATCTCCTATCATTGTTCACGCCACAGCTTTGCCTGTCTCCAGTTGGACGCAGGGACCAGTATTGTGGTTGTGCAGCGTTATCTCGGTCATAAGAATGTGGCAACGACAGAAGTGTATGCCAAGATTTCCGATGCTCAGAAACGTGCTTCGATTGGCTGCATTACGTTGAGAAAGTAACCTTTTGACAATAATACACAGAAAAGGACTGTTGGAATGATAGTGTTCCAATAGTCCTTTTCTCATTTTGTTGGTTCTATTTGCTGTCGTGGATAGAACCAATCCGACAAATACATTACAATTTCTGTTTATATTAAAGAGGAACTGCAAATTTCCCTTTTCTTTGCCCTTACCTTTGTAGCCAGTAATAAGCAGCAACTGACGCTAACGAGCTGTTTCAAGTATGATTCAGAGTATGAAATCATATTAGAACGCTAATAAAGCGTAAAAGAAAGAGTGCCAGAGAACGTAAATGCGGTTTTTATATGCTTCTGCATCTAACTTTGTGGAAGTTTTTGAACGAATAACAATAAAACGAATACAATAATGATAGAAAACAAGACAACTTCAGATTGTACCATCTACGCTTTTGTTGGTACTGCAATTCTCGCCATCTCTCTTGTCGTGGCTATGTATGTAGGCAATGACTTTAACCAAAGTCTGTTTGTCGAGTCAATCATCTTTGTAGGGAGCAACATCCTGCTTTGGGCGATATTCATTTCTATGGTGAATTATCCCTATGAACTGATGACCATTGGTAGCAACAGCAAGACAAAGAAAAACGTTGTAGAAGCAGAACCAGCAACAGAACAAGAACAGCCAATGCAAACATTACCACAAACAGAGTCAGCACAATACAGTCATGAAGACTATGCCAAGCGTGTAGAGGCACAAGAAAAAGAAGCACAGGAGGAAAAGGGCAAGCGAACAAGAGCCGTACTTGACTATGTGCATCGTACCATGTCAAGGTTTCTTTATGAGGAAGATTTGTACAAGGTAATTGAGGCTGTCAAGGCATGGAGCAACGACACCAACTATACCCCGACAGCAATAAACCGCTTCAAGGAAAATGTTGAGAATATCCCTTTAAGGCACTTCGTGTGGAATATCGCAGAACGTTTGGGTAAACGTGATTACACAATGGCCATGCGAATAGCTTTTATCAAGGCATTGTTCCCCAAACCGTTTGAAGGCTTGGACTACAGTACATTGAAGAACCTGAAAGCACCATGCTCCAATGATGTCATTCCTATTGATGAGCCAGACAATGGTGGATACGATTTCCATGATGTGACGGAGTAAATTCCCGAATAATCCCCATTGTTAGAGTTATTCCTTCGTGAATGACAAATGACTGTCACGAATCTCAGTAACGGAAGCATCATTCTGTTCCTTTGTCCCAGTTTTTTAGAACAACTTGTATATGACAAAGGAATTAACTTTCAACGACCTTCCAATGGTCGTTGCCCAGCTTCGGGACGAAGTGGTGGGCATGAAGCAGATGATCATCAGTCTGCAATCACAGAACAAGCCACACAAGGCTAATACGCACATACCTATGAGTGTAGAGGAAGCATCGGCATACCTGAAAATGCCGATGGCAACTCTCTACATGAAACTTGGAAACGGCAGCATTCCTGCCACCAAGCCGGGCAAGCGTTACTGCCTTTATCAAGATGAACTTGACAAGTGGCTGGAGACTAATCGCAAGAATCCTGTACCTCTCACGGCAGAGGAAGAGAACGCAGCTATTCTTGCTGGAAACAAGCGCAAGCCGAAACCCTTAAACTGGTAATATCATGGATGCGCTTGAAATTTGTAACAAGCTACGCTCGGAGGCTTCGGGCGTAGCCACTTCTGGCATTCCTCTTGACGTATTCCCCCAGAAAATGCAGCAGATGATTCTTGATTTGGCAAGGACGGAGAACTATTCCATTGAGTTTACCGCTACTTCCCTTATATCCGCTATGGCAGCAGCCGTCGGCAACTCCTGCTATATCCGGATTAAAGGCAATTGGATTACTTCACCTATCCTATATGTCATTCTTGTTGGCAGACCAGGAGTCGGCAAGACTCCACCTTTGAACTTTGCCTACAAGCCGTTGCACGACATTGATACTGAGGAGCACCATAAGTTCAAGGCTCTAAAGAATGAGTATGCAGCCATTGTGGAGAGAAACAAGGGCAAAAAACGGACGGAATGGGAATCGTTACCTCCTGTACCAATCCTGCATAAGAATATCATGAATGACTTCACGCCAGAGATTCTGATGCGCAATCACGATGCCAACCTCAGAGGTGTGGCAGTTGTGGTGGATGAGATAATGGGGCTGTTCAACACCATCAACCGATACAACAACAGTTCTTTTGTACAACAGATGCTGTCGGCTCACAATGGCTTGCCAGTAGATGTTTCTCGATGTAATCTTGATTGTCCATTACGCATTGACTATCCTTGCATACAGATTGTGGGAACTATCCAGACTGGTATTGTGCATGAACTTTATGATATGGGATTCAAGAAGAATGGTTTTCTTGACCGTTTCCTGATCACATACCCAAAAGGTTTGAAGATTGCTCCTTGGGTTAAGGTTCCAAAACAAGATGCTGCAATCATTGAAAGACCATTCCGTGTATGGAAAGAGATCATAGACAAGGCTGTGGCTCTTCCTTTTACGGAAGGCATCTTCAATGTTCTTGACTTCTCTGATGAAGCCATTGACATATTCTATGATTGGCAGAATGAGGATATAGAACGGCAGAATGCCATTACGGATGAAAAAATGATAGACTCACGTGCTGCAAAAGTTCCTTTGAACACTGCTCGGCTTGCCTTGATATTCCAACTGTTCCGATGGGCTTGTGATGAGTCTCACAAGGATTTTGTTGATGCGGAGTCCGTGAATGCAGCCATACGGATGAGCGATTATTTTGAGAAGTCATACAAAAGGATGGATGACCTCGTTTTAACCGAGGCTACCGACCCTGTGAAAAAACAGGTACTTGACTCGTTGGGAAACAAGTTCGTAACTGCTGAAGCAGTAAAGGCTGGAGCGGATTTCGGTTTTGCAAGACGTACTGTCATGTATATGCTCAAAGACTTTTGTCAGAGAAACTTTATCATCAAAGACAAGCAAGGCAATTATGAGAAAGTTCAGAAGTAGAACCACCACCTTGCACCGTTTGCACTTTGCACTTCTTGCACTCTTGCACAAAAGATGCTGTATTTTGTGCCAAACAAGTACAAAAGTGCAGAAAGTGCAAGGTGCAACAAGTGCATAGCCTTATGAGTGAGTATAGATTCCATCTACAGAAATACAAGGTGGGCAACCGATATGCTTGCCCTCAATGTGGGCGTAGGCGTTGCTTTGCAAGATATATTGACGAGGAAGGACAGATTGTATTCCCTGACAATGTGGGGCGTTGTGACCATGAACAGAGTTGTGGCTACCATTATTCCCCATCTGATTATTTCAAGGACAATCCCGATGCCAACTGCAATGATGATTGGAGATATAAAACACCAATCAAAGAGTGCAGGAAAGAGAAACCTCTTCCAACTTTCATTGAGAATAAGTTGATGGAGCAAACACTGCACGGCTATTCTGTCAATCCTTTGTACCGATACATTTCAACGGTCTTTGGCAAAGAGGAGACAGAACGGCTGTTTGCCTTGTACAAGGTCGGCACTTCAAAGAAATGGGGCGGTTCAACTATCTTTTGGCAGATAGATGTCAATGGGAATGTGCGCACTGGCAAGATAATGAAGTATGATGACAAGACAGGACACCGCATCAAGGAACCACATAGCCTGGTGACTTGGGTACACTCGGAACTGAAACTGCCAGACTTTACACTTCGGCAGTGCTTCTTTGGCGAACATCTGTTGACAGATAAAACCACGACCAAGACAATAGCCATCGTGGAGAGCGAAAAGACAGCCATCATTGCCACCCACTTCATATCTGATTTCGTATGGTTGGCTACTGGAGGCATGAATGGATGTTTCAATAAAGATGCAGTCGAGGTCCTAAGCGGTCGGGAGGTTGTTTTGGTTCCAGACCTTGGGGCAATGGATAAGTGGAAAAGCAAACTTCCGTTGCTGCAATCAATATGCAAGCAAGTTCTTGTCAGCAGTATCTTGGAAGACAATGCCACCGATGAACAAAAGACCAAAGGTCTTGACATTGCCGACTTCCTGCTGATGACGTAAACACCGCAGATGGCGCTACAAAGGCTGATAAAGCAACATCCGCCACTCCAACATCTGATAGACAGTCTTGGGTTGGTGCTGGTGGAAGAGTCATAGCAGAGTGGGTAAGGATCTGCGAGCACGCTTGCGTGACGGACTTTCACAAAAGTCCTAAACATAATAGGGACTTTTAGATTCACTTGCTGACGCTGTTCACTTAAAAAGTCCTTCTATTATGCTCAGGCTCCGCCCGAGACCTGTCACCAGTCATACTATAACAATGTTACAAACTCAAACAGGATTCTTATGGAAAGAAACATACCACGTGCCGCCATCCATGTAGGCACAGACAAAAAAACGTTCTCGTCCCAAGTGGGTAACGAGGCGGAACGCAGAGGTTGGGACGAGAAGCGTTACCAACTAAAAAACGCAGACATAGATAAGAACAACCATTATAACTACTCACGCAAGAGACTCAACTTTGAGATAGTCAAGGGTGGAAAGATTGTGCATCTTGGTTCCCAGTCTGTGCCGTTGCATGAACGCTTGCAGCACAGACTTGATGAACTTGGTTTCAAGCCATATATGGATGCCAAGCGTCCCGACCAAGTTTCAAGGAACAGTCCGAACTGCACTGTCGGCATCATCTTCAGTGGTGACCATAATGTGCTTAACAGGCTTGCCTTTGGTGAACAGAAACTCAACACATCAGATCCCAATGCTGACCACAGCAAGGTTGTATTGCAAAAAGGCATCTATGACTGGGCATTGGACACCTACCGCTTTGCATGTGAGAAATGGGGAGTAGAAAATGTCATCGGCTTTGATGTACATTGTGACGAGACAAGTATCCATGCACATGTTCAGACCGTGCCTGTTGAACAAGTAAGGAAACGTGGGCGCATCGGAAGCAAGTATATTCACAAGGATAATCCAGAAAGGGTTCTCACTTCAAAGGAATGGAGAGCACTTCCAAAAGAAGAACGTGACAACTACACAAAATCGGAAGCGGCAAAGGATGTTGTTGAAAGGGTCTCTTATGCCAAAGTGTGGGGAGAGCGAGCAAAGGACAAATCCCAATACCTTTCCCAACTGCATACTGACTATTACAACAAGGTAGGGCATAAGTATGGCTTGGCAAGAGGCTTCTCCTATGATGAGCTTTCAGAGGAAGAGAAACGAGGACGCAAGCATAAGAACAAGGTGGTGCTTGAAGCCGAACGTCAGGCGAAAGTCGCTCTTGACAAAGTGGAGAAATACGCTGTTCTTGCCACAATCGACAAGAAGGAACTGACCATTCCTTTACTCAACATCAAGGCTCCAGTTCAAGAAGCAATGAATGCCGTAAAGAAAGAACTTGCCATCCCTATTCCTGCACTTATAGGACAAAAGGCGTGGCGTGAGGAGCGTGTGTCTAATATCTACGCTGCCATCAAGGCTCTTGTAGCAGCCGTTAATGCAGAACGTGACAAGCAGAATGAAGGTGTACGCAAGTCTATCAATAAGACGTACACTTACTATATGCAGAACCTCAATAAGCAGATAGAGGATAACAAGTCGCTTCGTGCCGAGAATGATGCGCTAAAGGCAGAAAACAACAAAGTCAAACAACGCATATCCCAACTTGACGAGAAGGCTGTGGAGCGAGTGACTACTCAACTTGTCTATGCGAAGGAAGAACTCGCCAGTGCCAAAAGTTATAATACTACACTTATGGAAATGTACAATGATTTGAAGGCTCGTTGGAATGCCATTTGGCAGGAGCCAGAAATGACAGACGCATGGAGACGCCTGGAAGTACGCAAGGAAAGAGAAGCAAAAGAAAAGGCTCGGCAAGAAGCCGAAGCCAAACGTGAAAGCATGGCTCGTCAAAATAGATACATAGGAGTGCTTGACAAGTTCATCCATGAGGGACATGAAGCTTTATCATCCTTTGCAAAAACAGACAGAGTCAACTTCAACGAGAAAGAATCGGCTTCCATATACTATGGCATTATGGCATCTGCTGTAAAGCATAATATTGGATTGGACTCTAAAGCCAGTATAGAATCGGCAGCAAAAAGGTTCTTATCTGATATGTCTTGGCATGGTTTTACAGACTTCAAGCAGGAATGTGTCACTAATTGGACAAAACTCTTCGCCACGAATGAAGTTCAATTCACAAACAACGCCATTGACAACTTCCTTACTTTTGTTGACCACATGTCATGCAGTGCAGACACATACGTTTCACTTGGTGGCTCTAATGGTTGTGCCGACCAACTTACAAATTGGGACGGAACACAAAAGGCAGGATTGGGAACTGTTACACGGATAAAACATAGAGTGCTGCGATGATTGTTAATAATAAGGAAAAAGAAGTCCTCATTTTAACTTCAACCGTTTTAGATGGTCTTTATATTGTGACCACGTCATTAAAATGTAAAATAGATAACAATAAAATCATGAGAAAATTATTTATAAGTCTGATGCTGACTTTGACAGCATTCATAGCAAATGCCCAGCCTTCTGCCATCGCCCCACGCGACTATCAGCAGATGCTGAAGAAGGGGATAGATGTAGATTGGTGGGGAAGAAGTGAGAAAAACAAATATGGTGCCTATTCGGAAACGGCTGTAAAGAGATTTGCACAGCAAGGAATCAAGCATGTAAGATTCCGCCTGCATCATTATCGTTTCACAGACGAGGATTTCAAGAGACTGTTTTCGCAGATAAATACCTGCATGCAGAATGACCTGATTCCGATTATAGCCTTCTCAGCCAAACCTTATAAGGAGAATCCGAATGCAGAGGAGCATAAGAATGTTGTAGAGTGGTGGAAGATGATGGCAGAAAGATGTAAGGAACTCTCACCAAAGGTTTCGTTTGATTTGATTGTAGAGCCTTCGGACAAAGTGAAAAAGGATGTGGCAGAACTCAACTCCCTTTATGAGGATTGTGTGACGGCTATTCGCAAGACCAATCCTAAGCGAATCATCTTTATTGCACCTTCGAAACTGTCTCATCCCGAAGGTCTTCAATACTTGAAGATTCCTTCGCAGGGCAATGGCTATCTGATGGCTGAATGGCATTTCTATGCTGCAGGTCCCAGCAAGACAAACGACAAAAAACGCTGGACTACAGGCACGGCAGAGGAAAAGCACCAGATAAAGAAAAGTATCAAGGTTGCAGTTGACTGGCAAAAGAAAACTGGTATTTACACCTGGGTTGGAGCTTGGATGCCTGGAGATTATAACAAAGGCGATAATTATAGTGTAAAGGAACAGATAGAATTCGCTTCATTCATGACCCAGCAGCTTGATAAGTATGGGATCCCCTTTGCCATTAATGCTGATGATCGATTTTACGATTATCAGGCAGAAAACTGGATTCCCAAATATAAAGATTTGTTGAATAGGATATTCATGTAATATTTGCCATTTTTGCATCGGTGTATTCATAATTGAATGACAGCGTGCAAAAATGGCAAATTTTCGCAATTTAAGTGCAAAGATACAAATAATAATCAGAATGTAATAAGATGGATGTTTTTGTGTGGCAAATCTACAGTTCTACAATCTCTCCGTCCTCGGGAATATGGATGCGGTCTGCCTTACCGCACTTCATTACTTCTTCTCTCAGGGCAACACGGGTAACCTGATTGTGGTTGACACCTTCAAGATGGGTTGCCACGAAGGTTGCCGCTGGCGCATAGTCCATTGCCTTTAATACATCAGGAATGTGCATGATGACATGTCCGCCCAGATGGAATTTGTTTCCGCCGGCGTTCACGATGATGACCTGCGGACTCCAGCGGTCTATATTTCTACGTACGCCGCAGTACCAGATAGTGTCACCAGCCAAGTAGCATACTGGTTCTGTCTCATGACGAAGCACATAGCCGCAGGTGTGACCTGCTGCGGGAAGCATCCACCAGTGGCCGTGATGGCTTTCTGTCTTCGACAGACGGATGTCGTCGAAACGTGAGTCTTCGCCAATGATTTCCACATGGGTAAAGCCATGACTAAGGACTGTATTCCGGTCTTGCTCGTCTTGCACAAAGATGTGAACCGACTTGCTCAGCAGCTTATAGGCAGCATCGTCTATGTGGTCAAGGTGCAGATGGGTAAGCAATACGCAGTCTATGTTGTGGACAATATCTTCCGCCTTCATCGGCAGGTCGTGGAGCGGGTTGCGCAGCTTCTGATGGTGAGAGAACGGGAATGGAGCAAACGATCCTTTACCGCCGAGCATGGGGTCAACGAGGAATCGCTTTCCTGCATACTCGATAATGATGGTGGCATTTCTAATCTGTTGAATCTTCATAATCTTAATGGTTTTGAGGTTTTAAATAATGGTGCAAAGGTAGTCTTTAACGTTAAATTTAACTATACCATTATATCCGCCATTTATGTCATTTTGATAAATCAACGGAAATATGTAACTTTGCCCCAAAATAACAGATTATGGCAAAGCAACGACAGCGATTGATAGAAGTGCCGTTTAGCAAGACGGAGTGTGGTGTGGATTTCTTCATCAACACGGCGCACGGCAGAGAGCGTCCCGGTGTGCTTACGGAGTATGAAGCGTTCAAGACCGACTTTTTCGAAATCTTTTTCATCAGGAAAGCAAATGGCTACGTGCTGATAGACTACAGAAAGATAAAACTGAAAGATGGTATGGTGCTCTTCGTGAAGCCCCACCAGCAGCAGGAGTGGCACATCGATGAGAAGGCTCTCGACTATGATTTCCTAATATTCCGCGAGGATTTTATGAGAACGTTCATTGCCGACAAGTTCTTTGTCTATCGTCTGCAATACTGTCAGCAGACCAAAACGCCGCCATTTTTGATGTGTTCTGAGGCAGAGTGCAAAGAATATCAGTGGTTGCTTCAGAAAATAGGGGCAGAACTTCGGCAGCCTGAAGCCGACAGCTACCACATAATCGTAAGTGTGCTTTGTTATCTGCTGGCAACGATGAATCGCCATTACGCTCGTGAGTATCAACTTCCTTTTGCGGCTCCCAAAAATAATTACGCCTTTCAGTTTATAGAACTGATGGAAACTCACATTCGGAAGTTGCAGCGTGTGCAAGACTACGCCTCGCTGCTCAAGATTAGTCGAATCACCCTAAACCATAGTGTGATGGCGCAGTATGGAATATCTGCTATGAATTTGCTGAAACAGCGACTATTGGCAGAAATAAAAAACGAACTTTTGTTCACCAACAAGTCAATAAGCGAGATAGCCTATGCTTTCAATTTCCCTGAACCATCCCACCTAATGCGCTTCTTCAAGCAGCAGACGGGCATGACATGCGGAAATTTTCAAGAGGACTATAGGAATGGTGTATATGAATGAGGATGGCGCACAAAATGACAACTCTGTGCAGTTCAAGAATATAATCATCGCTCATAAGCAGTAAACCATATTTAGTGGCAGACAGGTTTATCAAAATGATAGAGAATATATTGTTAATGGTATAATGTGTCTTTGTTTTATGCACTACCTTTGCACTCGTAATCAAAACAAATAGCATGATGAAAGAAATTAAAATTGTAGAAAAATGACAGAAACACTCATTCAAACGAAAGAGGTTCGTGGCATCATGACCAAGTCAAACCTCCCAGTAGGAGGCTATTCGGTGAATCCATACGTGGGTTGCACCCATGGCTGTAGGTATTGTTACGCCTCATTCATGAAGCGCTTCACAGGACATAAGGAAGAATGGGGCACTTTCTTGGACGTGAAGCATTGGCCTGCTATCGTGAATCCGAAGAAATATGCCGGACAACGGGTGGTTATTGGATCTGTGACCGATGGATATAATCCTGAAGAAGCAAAGTACCGCAGGACACGTAAACTGCTTGAGGAACTCAAAGACAGCGATGCGGAGATACTCATTTGTACAAAGAGCGACCTCGTGCTGCGCGACCTTGACCTGCTCCGCCAAGTGAAGAAAGTCACCGTATCGTGGTCGGTCAACACGCTTGATGAGCCATTCCGTGCCGACATGGACAAGGCCGTGAGCATAGAGCGACGCCTCGCAGCCATGCGAAAGTGCTACGAGGCGGGCATCCGAACCATCTGCTTTGTGTCGCCCATCTTCCCTGGAATCACCGATTTCAAGGCTATTTTTCATGAAGTGAAAGACATTTGCGACCTCTTTTGGCTTGAGAACCTCAATCTACGGGGTGGTTTTAAGGCCAACATTATGGATTATATCAAATCACACTATCCCCATTTGCTCCCACTTTATGAAGAAATCTATTCGCAAAATGACCGAACATATTGGAAGCAATTGGAGCAAGAGGCCGCAAAAATGGCGCAGGAGGTTCAATGCAAGTATGTGGATAATGAATTGCCTTACGAGCGAAGTCCCAAAGGACATCCCACGATAGTGAATTATCTTTATCACGAAGAAATCAGAGGGTCAGAAAATACGGGTAAAAGAAATGTGCACTTAAAAAAAAATAAAATATAAGATAGTTTTTACTTCGGTAGTTTTGAAGGGTCTTTATATTGTGACTGCGTCAGTAAAATATAAACCTCACTTTCGCAGAGATTTCACAGCAAATGAATTTCTACAATCCTGCCCACTTTACCCGTTTCGTCAAGAACCAGACAGGTGATTCTCCTACTGAGCTAAGGCTAAAACAGAAACAGGAGAATAAATGAAATTGCATGTAGAAGCATAGGTATTACATTTACTCGTTTATTGTCACAAGTAGACTCAACTATAATATGCTTTCTTGACATTTAGAGTAATATGGTGTAATCGAAAGTTAAATACGTTAAATATTCACCTTTTCGTATCTAATCAGAATCCATACGGTCACTTTTCTACCGTTTAGAGCGTATAATACTGATAATCAACTAATAATAGATACTATGAATGCAATAATGCATATATATACCTACCTTCAACATTGAAACACATTGGGGAAGACGCATTTTATCGTAATGGCAACAATTTTCCACAAAAAGTGAACGTGTTCATTCCAGATATTGATGATTGGCTAAAGATTGATTTTGATAATGAAAATTCCAATCCTGTAAATGCAAAAAAGAATGAGTCTAATTTATATGTTAATCATAGTATGATTAAATCATTAATAATACCTCAAGGTCATACTTCTATTAAGAATTATGCTTTTGTGGGATGCACATCCATTCAGGATGTCACTATCGGAAATCAAGTAACAACAATTGGCATTAGCGCATTTAAAGATTGTACTAATCTTACTAAAGTTAAAATAGGAGATAACGTTTCTACAATATCTATGTACGCTTTCTCAGACTGTTGGAAATTAGATACGATTTATATAGGGAAAAATGTAACAGAAATTCAACAAGAAGCATTTTTTAATATTCGAGCTAACGAAGTACATTGTTTAAGCACAACACCTCCTTCCATAATAGCACATAATCAGTTTAATAGAATAAATAAAGAAACTGCTAAACTTTATGTGCCCAAAGGTACTTATCAAGCATATTATTTGTCAAATTGGGGAACAATATTTAATAATATTATAGAAATGGAGGAATGATATGGATTATACAGTACCTGAATATAGGAAAAATATTTTATCACCAGAAGAAGTACATTTCTTTTATTATGATATTATGAACAATGCAGAAGATAGCATTCAATTTATCTATGATTGGAATAATGATGTTCAAGATTATTTAGTTAGTAAAGGAATTGTTGTAGAGATACGAGAAATAAATGATTTTCCTGAAATCATTGAGAAAAATAAACTTTATTTTGTAGTAGATAAAATTGATAAAAATAATAAAGCTATTGCCTTTTTTAGACATCTCCGAAATGCTTTTGCTCATTTCCGAATTGTACGTGAAGGTGAATGGCTGAATATAATGGATGGGGTTTGGAGGGGAAAAGAAAAGGATAAATACTGGGAGAAAACGATGATAGGGTTGATTAAATATGAAGATTTAAAAGAACTATGCTTCATTTTCTTTAAACAAGGTGATAAACTCATAGCGAGAAATATTTTTTAAAACTATAAAATTAACTAAAAAGCCAACCTACCCAATCATACGGATAAGTTGGCTTTTTCAGTTCTAGTACGAAACATTATATATTAACCTAACACGATTATACAGATATACCTTGAATACTCAAAATGAAATATAGCTATTTCTCACAGGTGGATTTTAAAGAAATAATAATCTGATATACCCATTAAATAAGTTCACACCATAACCAGACAATAGCTTGGATATACAATTTATGAATGATTTTGAGTAATAGAGAAACTCATATAATACAGTCAAATACAATATCATTCAATAGAGAAAAAAGTTACTGGAACAGCCTTAACTATAAGAGTAATTCATTGCATAGGAAAGCTATATTGAGTAACTTTGTGGTAAGAACAAATGTTTACCGCTGGTTTACCGATATGTTCTTATGAGAGTTTATTAATAGGTTCGCAAACGCTTGTAAAAGACTTGTAGCTCAGTTGGTTATACATGATAAATCCGTAGGATTTGTCATGCTTGGATACAGACTCATAATCTGGAGGTCCCAGGTTCAAGCCCTGGCTGGTCCACAAAGCAGATCAAGCAGTTACGGATTCCGTAACTGCTTTTTTTATGCTCTTGTGCCAGCTGTTTTGGTGAGGGAAATGTCAGCTTTATTGAAAAGCCGGCAGAACCGTTGTTCTAAGCAAAGAAAGGCCTTTTTCCTATGGTAAGATGGGGAAAACATAAGGGAGAACCGTTGGATTTCTGCAGTTGATGCGACACAGGTGACCCGTAGTTTTTCTGCCTTTCTCCGTTCCTTATAGTTGTATTCTGCGGAGAAACTAAAAGTTCCACTAGGTCGAAACAAAAGTTCCACCAGCATGAAACAAAAGTTTCATCAGGACGATACTGTCTGATCGTCCGCATAATTCAGATGAATTGTCCTTTTGATTCCGGCGGAATGAGCGTTCGTTGTGGTCTCTTTGTCTGGATAATTACTTGAATTATCAGGCAAAAGTGGTCTTTTTTGAACAATCTTTTCGTTTATTTCGTTTTAATATTTATTTTTGTCATTGTAAACATTTAATTAATTAGATTATGAAGAAGATTTTGTCTACATTGTTGGTGGCTGTATGCTTGTTTATGGCCATGCCAGCTCAGGCTCAATTTCATTTTGGCTTGAAAGGTGGATTGGATGTGTCGAAAGTTCAGTTCTCTAGTGATCTGTTCAAAGGAGATAATGCTACGGGATTCTTTATCGGTCCGATGGCTGAATTTACATTGCCTGTCGTAGGATTGGGTATTGACGCTGCTGCCTTGTATTCTCAGTCTGGATTGAAAATAAAGGGAAGTGAAGATACTGAAAAACTGAAATCAATTGAAGTTCCCGTTAACTTGAAATGGTCTGTTGGTCTGGGAAGCGCCTTGGGTGTATACCTGGCAGCCGGTCCTCAGTTTGGCTTTAACATTGACAATGGCTTTGATAAGCTGATGGATACAAAGACTTGTGCTGTCAGTGTGAATGTCGGTGTCGGTGTGAAACTGCTGAGCCACCTGCAGATTGGAGTAAACTACAACATCGGTGCAAGCAAACTGGCAGAACTGGTTCCGGATGAAGTGGGCGAATATATTTCTGCTCCTAATTTGAGAAAGAACTCCTGGCAGGTATCTGCTGCTTATTTGTTCTAAGAAATCAGAGAAACAAATATAGGATCGGGACAGAACACTCTGTCCCGATTTCTTTTTTAGTCACACGGATAAACAACTCCCCATGATTTCCGGAGCTCATCCATCTGCTTCATGATTCTGATGGTTTCAGCATGAGGCATGTAAGGTGATTCCAGCCATCCGTTTTCCAGAGCCTCAATGGCTGCATATACTTCATACTCATATCCCGTAATCTGTGCGGGAGCATGATAGACGGCCGTGATGTTATAGTTGCTGTCTACGAGACGGACAGACTGGGGATTATTGATGTTTTCTACAATGAGATGGCCTTTGTCTCCGGAGATGACTCCCATCCGGTCTGTCTGCGCATAGATACTGGCCTGCAGACTTGCCATTTTGCCATCCTTATAAAAGAGGGTAATGTTTTCCTGTCCGTCGACTCCGGTCTCTGTCTTGCGGCAGGCAGAACTCATGTCTTCGATGTCCGTACCAAACGTCATGGCCGCGAAATTGAGGGTATAGACCCCGATGTCCAGCAAAGCTCCTCCGGCCAGTTCCGGACGGATGATCCGTTCCTTGTCCTGAATGACATATCCCAGATTGGCAGAGAGGGTATAGGGTTTTCCGATAGCTCCCTGTTCGATCAGTTCCCGTATTTTTTGCGACAAGGGCATGTAGCGGGTCCATATGGCTTCCGTAATGAACACTTGATGCTCTTTGGTCAGGTTCAGCAGTTCTTCGGCCTGACGGGCATTGGCGGTAAACGCCTTCTCGCAAAGAACCGGCTTTTGATTCAGGATGCAAAGTCTGGCATGTTCATAATGCTCAGAGTGCGGTGTCGCTATATAGATAAGGTCGACATGGGGATCCTTGATCAGTTCCTCATACGAACCGTATGCTTTGGTGAACTGCCATTCTCCGGCAAATGTTTCTGCTTTCTCTTTGGACCGGGAAGCGACGGCATAGCGTTCTACATGTTTCATCCCTCCCAGGGTCAGGGCCATTTTCTTCGCGATATTGCCGCAGCCGATAATACCTATTTTATACGTTTTCATTGTCTCTCCATTTGATTGATGAATAATGTACAAAACTATAAAAGTTTACCCATAGTCGGGCAGGGTGGACTGGTTTTTTTATACCTTTGCGATATGAAGAAATATGTGGATGTCATAGTGCCTTTACCGATTGCCGGTCAATATACCTATTCTCTTCCCGAAGGCTGGGATGAAAAGGTTAAGGAGGGATGCCGTGTGGTGGTTCCTTTCGGTCGGAAGAAGTATTATACAGCCATTATAACCAAAGTACATGAGACTCCTCCTGAAGAGTATGAGACCAAGGATGTAGCAGAGATCCTGGAGGAACGTCCTGTCCTGCTGGCCCGGCAGTATGCTTTCTGGAAATGGATGGCTGACTACTATTTGTGTACATTGGGAGATGTATATAAGGCGGCTCTTCCTTCGGGCATGAAGCTGGAGAGTGAGACTGTCGTTGTATATAATCCGGACTTTGAGGCTGTGGAGCCTTTGACGGAAAGAGAGCAGAGTGTGATGAATCTGTTGTCTGCCGAAACGGAACAGTGCATTACGCAACTGGAAAAGTCAAGTGGCATTCGCCAGATCCTGCCGGTTATCAAATCCCTGCTGGAGAAAGAAGCTGTCAAAGTAAAGGAGGAACTGAAGCGCAGTTACAAACCACGCACCGAAGCACGCGTCCGGCTTACTCCGGGTATGCAGGATGAAGAAAAGCTCCGAGGACTGTTTGACGGATTGGCAAGAGCTCCCAAACAGCTGGCGGTGCTTATGAAATATATTGAATTGTCCGGTTGGGGAACTTCGGGAACAGATTTGAAAGAGGTTACCCGTAAGTCTCTGCTTGAGGCATCCGGTGCTTCTTCTGCCATATTGAATGGCTTGACCGGCAAAGGTATTTTTGAATTATACTATCAGGAAGTGGGCCGTCTGGCAAAGGGAGTATGCAATACGGTCTCTTTGAATCCTTTGAATCCGGCCCAGCAGCAAGCTTATTATTCTGTTCTTTCTTTATTTGCTACGAAGAATGTATGTCTTTTGCATGGAGTAACATCGAGCGGAAAGACAGAAATCTATATTCATTTGATTGATCAGGTACTGAAATCCGGGAAGCAGGTGCTTTATCTGTTGCCGGAGATTGCCCTGACAACCCAGATAACGGAACGCCTGAAACGGGTTTTCGGGAACCGGCTGGGAATCTATCATTCAAAGTTTCCGGATGCGGAACGGGTGGAGATCTGGCAGAAACAGTTGTCGGAACAAGATTATGATGTCATTCTGGGTGTCCGTTCGTCTGTGTTTCTTCCGTTCCGTCGTTTGGGGCTTGTCATTGTGGATGAGGAGCACGAAACAACTTATAAGCAGCAGGATCCGGCTCCACGTTATCATGCCCGGAGCGCGGCTATTATGCTGGCTTCCATGTTCGGAGCAAAAACCTTGTTAGGTACGGCAACACCTTCCATAGAGACTTATTATAATGCCCGACAGGGGAAATATGGTCTGGTAGAGCTTACGGAGCGTTACCAGAATATCCGTCTGCCACAAATCGAGCTGGTTGATATCAAGGAACTGGCACGTAAAAAAAGAATGACGGCGCAGTTTTCTCCCTTGCTCCTGCAAAAGATACGTGAAGCCTTGGAGCACAAGGAGCAGGTAATTTTGTTTCAGAACCGGCGTGGTTTTGCACCGATGATTGAATGCCGCACTTGCGGATGGGTTCCCCGTTGCCGGAACTGTGATGTCAGTCTGACTTATCATAAAGGGATGAATCAGTTGACCTGCCATTATTGTGGTTATACGTATCAGGTTCCTAAATCGTGTCCGGCCTGCGGAGGTGTGGAACTGGTGAACCGGGGATTTGGTACGGAAAAGATCGAAGACGATATACGGACTGTATTCCCGGAGGCCCGGGTGGCACGGATGGATCTGGATACGACTCGTACCCGTACCGCTTATGAACGGATCATTGCGGATTTTGAAGAAGGGAAGACGGACATTCTGATCGGTACCCAGATGGTGTCAAAAGGACTGGATTTCGATCGGGTAAGTGTTGTTGGAATTCTGAATGCAGATTCCATGTTGAACTATCCGGATTTCCGTTCCTATGAACGTGCTTTTCAGCTGATGGCCCAGGTAGCCGGACGTGCCGGGCGAAGAAATAAGCAGGGACTTGTAGTTCTGCAGACCAAGTCTCCGGATCTTCCGCTGATTCATCAGGTGATGTCCAATGACTATTTCCGTATGTATAGTGAACAGCTGGAAGAACGGGAACTTTTCAAGTATCCTCCTTTTTATCGGTTAGTTTATGTATATTTGAAGCACCGGAAAGAAGATGTGCTTGATCAGGCTGCCGAACTGATGGCTTCCTGCCTGCGTAAAGGTTTGGGGGAGAGGATACTGGGGCCGGACAAACCGCCTGTATCCCGTATTCAGACACTTTTCATCAAGAAGATAGTGGTGAAGATAGAACTGGATGCATCTTTGGCCAAAGTACGGGCTTATCTTCAGCAGGTGCAGCGCTTCCTGACAGAAGATGAACGTTTCCGCTCCTTATTGGTATATTACGATGTCGATCCCATGTAGAATGTAAATAGATGAAGAAATGAAGATAAAGACAGAATTAGATGTGCATACTCACACGATAGCCAGTGGGCATGCTTTCAGTACGCTTCAGGAAATGGCAAAAGCTGCTTCTGATAAGGGACTGAAGTTATTAGGCATTACGGAGCATTCATCCGGAATCCCGGGATCGTGTGATCCTATTTATTTTCGGAATCTGCATGTGGTTCCCCGGCAAATGTATGGTATTGAACTTTTGCTTGGAGCAGAAATCAATATTCTGGATACTGCTGGTCATCTGGATATGGATGAATTCTATTTGCAGAAACTTGACTTGCGGATTGCCGGTATTCATTCACTTTGCTATCAGCAAGGGACTGTGGAGGAGAATACGCAGGGACTGGAGAAAGTGATCTGTAATCCCTATATTCATATCATCAGCCATCCGGGTGACGGTACGGCAAAGCTGCAGTTCGAACCGCTGGTGTTGGCGGCGAAGGAGCATCACACATTGCTGGAAATCAATAACAGCTCGTTGAAACCTTGCCGTGGAAAACTGGAAGCACGGGGGAATAATCTGGAAATACTTCGCTTGTGCAAGCAATATGAAGTACCGGTAATTCTGGGCAGTGATGCACATATTTCTTTTGATATAGCAGATTATGATCTGGCTCTGGAACTGGTGGCTGAAACAGAATTTCCTGAGTCGCTGATCATGAATACCAGTGTAACCAACTTTAAAACCTATTTAAATATCGGATAAAACAGTGTTTTCCGATCCATAAAGATTTGAAATTCATGAAACGGATCCTATTTGTATGTCTTGGCAATATTTGCCGCTCTTCTTCTGCTGAGGAAATTATGCGGACTTTCATAGCCCGTGAAGGTTTAGAACATGAAATTGAAGTTGATTCAGCAGGAATCAGCAGCTATCATCGGGGAGAACTTCCGGATGAACGGATGCGTATGCATGCAGCCCGCAGAGGATATCATCTGACCCATCGTTCACGTCCTGTCTGTTCAGATGATTTTTATCATTTTGATATGATCCTGGGAATGGATGACCGGAATATTGATGCCTTGAAGGAAAAGGCTCCGAATCTCGAGTCTGAAGCAAAGATTGGCCGGATGACTGATTTCTGCCGGGAAAAGGTCGTTGATTATGTCCCGGATCCTTATTATGGCGGAGCACAGGGATTCGAGAATGTGCTGGATATACTGGAAGATGCGTGTGAGGGCCTGCTTCAGAGTTTAAATCATCAAAATATATAATACAACCGGATATGAGTCAAGTTGCTTTTCCTTTTGCAAAACCATTATATGTAATGACGAAGCCGATCGGGGCTGTATGTAATCTGGCCTGCGACTATTGTTATTACCTGGAGAAAACAAATCTGTATAAAGACACGTCCAAGTATGTGATGAGCGATGAACTGTTGGAGAAGTTTATTCGTGAATATATTCAGTCGCAGACCATGCCGCAGGTTTTGTTTACCTGGCATGGCGGAGAAACATTGATGCGTCCGCTCAGTTTCTATAAGCGGGTGATGGAGTTGCAGCGCCAGTATGCAGGCGGGCGTTCCATTGACAATTGCATCCAGACCAATGGTACGCTACTGAATGATGAATGGTGTGAGTTTTTCCGGAAGAATAACTGGCTGGTAGGTATCTCCATTGACGGCCCTCAGGAGTTTCATGACGAATACCGTAAGAACCGTCAGGGACGCCCTTCCTTTGTAAAAGTCATGCAAGGCATTCAGCTATTGAAAAAACACGGGGTAGAGTGGAATGCCATGGCTGTTGTGAATGATTATAATGCTGATTATCCGTTGGAGTTTTATCACTTCTTTAAAGAACTGGATTGCCATTATATTCAGTTTGCTCCGATTGTGGAGCGTCTGAGCCATCATGCTGACGGACGCCACCTGGCTTCTCCGTTGCAGAAGGGTGAAAAATTGGCTGATTTTTCTGTGTCGCCGGAACAGTGGGGAAATTTCTTGTGTACATTGTTCGATGAATGGGTGCGCAATGATGTGGGGCAGTTTTTTATTCAGCTGTTTGATTCAACTTTGGCGAATTGGGTTGGTGAGCAACCGGGTGTTTGCTCTCTGGCAAAGACGTGCGGACATGCCGGGGTTATGGAATTTAATGGAGATGTCTATTCCTGCGACCATTATGTGTTCCCCGAGTTTAAGCTGGGAAATATTTATGAGAAAACATTGATTGAAATGATGTACAGCGACCGTCAGCTAGAATTTGGACAGATGAAACAAAAGGCTTTGCCAACACAATGCAGGAATTGTGAGTTTCTGTTTGCCTGCAACGGTGAGTGTCCGAAAAATCGTTTCGCAGTGACACCGGATGGAGAGCCGGGTCTGAATTATTTATGTAAGGGGTATCATCAGTTCTTCAGTCATGTAGCACCTTATATGGACTATATGAAACGGGAGTTGCTGGCAGAGCGGGCTCCGGCCAATGTTATGGAAGCAATCCGCAGAGGGGAGCTTTGATATTTACTGCCTGGTAGTTTGCGGACTACCAGGTAGTAGTCAGAAAATTACTGCGTAGTAATCGAAGGACTACTACGCAGTAATTTTTATTTCTTTAATTCCGGATAGCTGATACGGGTGTGATACATGGTTTTCAGCTTTTCCTTGAATACTGCTTTAACGGTAGCAATATCCTTGAACGTGATGGGGCATTCTTTGAAATAACCTTCCTGTACCTGTGCATCGATAATCTTGTCGACCAGATTAGATATACTTTCTTCCGTATATTCAGGAAGGCTGCGTGAAGCTGCCTCCACAGAATCCGCCATGGTCAGAATGGCCTGTTCTTTCGTAAAGGGATTCGGACCGGGATAGCGGAATGCTTCTTTGTCAATTTCTTCTCCAGGATGCTCATTCTGATAGGAGATATAAAAATACTTGGTCAGTCCTCTTCCGTGATGTGTACAGATAAAGTCCTTGATCACTTTAGGCAGATTATATTTATCTGCAAGCTTCATACCGTCTGTTACATGATTGATGACAATCTGGGCACTTTGCTTATAGCTTAACTGGTTGTGTGGGTTTACTCCTGACTGGTTTTCTGTGAAGAATGCAGGGTTCATCATTTTCCCGATATCGTGATACATGGCACCAGTACGTACCAGCTGGCTGTTGGCTCCGATACTATTGGCTGCTGCTGCGGTAAGGTTGGCCAATTGTAAGGAATGTTGGAATGTACCGGGAGCAACCTCCGACATTTCGCGCATCAGTTTGTTGTTGATGTTTGATAATTCAACGAGAGTAACATTCGAGGTAAATCCAAAAGTCTTCTCCAGTATGAACAATAAAGGGTATGTGAACAGCAGAAGGATGCCGTTGATGATGAAATTAATATACATGTGTGTACTCAATTGTGCCACATTGTTTACGTGGATCAGATCCAGTGCCAGATAAAGAATGACATAGCTGCAGGTGACAATCAGTGCGCTTCGTAATAACTGCGAGCGTTGAGACAATTCCCGCAGGCTGTAAATACCTGCCATACCGGCTACTGTCTGTAAAAGTATAAACTCATGAGGAGTCCGTAAGGCAATGGAGCAAATTAAGATGGAGATAACATGCGCCATGAATGCTGTACGCGAATCAAGGAATATACGGATGATCATCGGAATCATGGCGAACGGAACAATGTAGACACTGAGGAAAGCATGTTCCACCATAATGGATGACAGGGCAGGGAAGAAGGTAATGAGAATAAATAATAAATAAAGGCTTCCTTTCTTGCCATAATAGTCACGGCGGAATAATTCCAGGTACACCATGAATGCGACAATCAGAATGGTGACAAAGAGAATCTGGCCGATTAAAGTTAATCTTTTTTCGGCTGCAGTTTCACTTCGTTTGCTCCATTCCTTCTGAAGTGATCTCAGGATATCATATGTATGCTGGTCTATGATTTCTCCGCGGTCGATAATCTTTTGTCCGTTCATAACGAAGCCGCTGGCCCATGATAGTCCGGATAAAAGATCCTGTTTGGCAGCTTCGGATTTGGATGCATCATAAGTTAAGTTTGGAGTAATGTAGTTGTTCAGGTTACAGCGTTGCAATAACACCTTATTATAATGTACGGTATCTGAGTTGATCAGTGCTTCGTAAGCTTGTTTGGTCGTATACAACTCTTCAGTAGGCAATTGGCTGGAGGTATTTTTGTTTACAACGCGAATCGTGTTTCTGCCTTCTTTTTTCAGGGAAGCCAGATCATCCATGGATACGACTCCTTTCTCATAGATGACTTCCAGTATACGCTCAATATGATGCTGATAAGCCGGGACCGGGATGATGTTGCGCAGGTTTTTGTTATAGTCATCTTTGAATTTCTGGATCATCTGTTCACCCTGAGTCTTGTCTATCTCATAGTAGGGCTGATAGAATGCCATTAAACTGTCCTGTTCTTTCTGGATCTGTTCATCTCCTTTGTAAATAGGGAAATCAAAAGAAGCCTGTAACAGGCCATATTTCCACGGCTTGTTGATGTCAAACTGATAATTAAACTTGCCTTCTTTGGGAAGAAAATATACGATAACTGCGACAGTCACCAGAGAAATGGCGCATTTGTAAAGCAGTTCCTTATATGAAAACGGTTGTTCTCTATGTAAACTTTTCATAAGCATGGATATTTGTGCTGCAAAATAAACAAAAAACGGGAAAAATAGATTAATTTTGCGGCGTATTTTTAGATGAAAATCACTATGGCTGAAAGAAAAGTAAGAGTTCGTTTTGCACCGAGTCCTACGGGTGCATTGCATATTGGTGGTGTGCGCACTGCCTTGTATAACTATCTGTTTGCCCGCCAGCATGGGGGAGACTTAATTTTCCGAATTGAAGATACTGACTCCAATCGTTTTGTACCCGGAGCGGAGGAGTATATTATAGAATCATTCCGTTGGTTAGGAATAAAGTTTGATGAAGGTGTTAGCTTTGGTGGCAACTATGGTCCTTACCGTCAGTCAGAACGCCGTGATATTTACAAAAAATATGTACAGATCCTGCTGGATAACGGAAAGGCTTATATTGCATTTGATACGCCGGAAGAATTGGAAGCAAAGCGTAAGGAAATTGCGAACTTTCAGTATGATGCGACGACCCGTACCTCTATGCGTAACTCATTAACCTTGCCGAAGGAAGAGGTTGATAAACTGATTGCAGAGGGAAAGCAATATGTGGTTCGTTTTAAGATTGAACCGAATGAGGATGTTCATGTACATGATATTATCCGTGGAGAAGTCGTGATCAATTCTTCTATCTTGGATGATAAAGTTCTGTATAAGTCAGCAGATGAACTTCCTACCTATCACTTGGCAAATATTGTAGATGATCATCTGATGGAAGTGTCTCATGTGATCCGTGGAGAAGAATGGTTGCCGTCTGCTCCTTTGCATGTGTTGTTGTACCGTGCATTTGGCTGGGAAGATACGATGCCGGAATTTGCTCATTTGCCATTGCTGCTGAAACCAGACGGAAATGGTAAGTTGAGCAAGCGTGACGGTGATCGTCTGGGATTCCCTGTATTCCCTCTGGAATGGCATGATCCGAAGAGTGGAGAAGTCTCTTCAGGCTATCGTGAATCAGGATATTTGCCTGAGGCTGTAATCAACTTCCTGGCGTTACTGGGATGGAATCCGGGAAATGATCAGGAAATCATGTCAATGGATGAACTGATTAAATTGTTTGACCTTCACCGTTGTAGTAAGGCTGGTGCCAAGTTTGATTATGAAAAGGGTAAATGGTTTAACCACGAATATATCCTGATGAAGAGTGATGCAGAAATAGCAGAATTGTTTATGCCGATCTTGAAAGAGCATGGTATTGATGCTCCAATGGAAACGGTAACAACTGTTGTTGGTCTGATGAAGGGGCGTGTTAGCTTCATCAAGGAATTATGGGATACCTGTAAGTTCTTCTTTGTTGCTCCGGAATCTTATGATGAAAAAACAGTCAAGAAGCGCTGGAAAGAAGATTCTGCTGAGCGCATGACAGAACTGGCTGACTTATTGGAATCATTGGATGATTTCTCACTGGCTCATCAGGAAGAGGTTGTCATGAAATGGATTGAGGATAAGGGTTATCATCTGGGTAATATTATGAATGCTTTCCGCTTGACTCTGGTTGGCGAAGGTAAGGGACCTCATATGTTTGATATTTCTGCTGTATTGGGTAAGGATGAAACTGTAAGACGTATGCGTCGTGCTATTGAGGTACTCAAATAAGCCAGTTTATTATGATTTATAATATTCTTTTATTCTTATATGCGTGTGCAGCCCGTGTGGCTGCACACTTTAACCAAAAAGTTTCCAGCATGGTAAAAGGCCAGAAGGAAACTTTTGGTATTTTGGAAGGGTGCATAAAACCGGATGCTCGTTATATATGGTTTCATGCAGCTTCGCTTGGTGAATTTGAGCAGGGACGTCCGTTGATTGAAGAGATCCGGAAACGTTATCCTCAATATAAGATTCTTCAGACTTTCTTTTCTCCTTCCGGATATGAAGTCCGTAAAGATTATAAAGGTGCAGATGTTGTTTGTTATTTACCTTTTGATACCCCGGGAAATGTCCGCCGTTTTTTGGATTTAGCTCATCCATGCATGGCTTTTTTCATTAAATATGAGTTCTGGCAAAACTATCTGACAGAATTGTCCAGAAGAAGAATTCCGGTTTATAGTGTATCGTCTATTTTCCGTCCGGATCAGGTGTTTTTCAAATGGTATGGAAGAAGTTATCGGAATGTATTGTCTTGTTTTGATCATCTCTTTGTACAGAATGCAGAGTCTGTTGAGCTATTGAAGACAATAGGGGTCACTCATACAACAATTGTAGGTGATACACGCTTCGACCGCGTGCTGGAGATCTGTCATCAGGCGAAAGACCTACCCTTGGTTGAGGCTTTTAAAGGTGATAAACTGACCTTGGTTGCAGGAAGTTCATGGGCTCCAGATGAGGATATATTCATTCCTTATTTTAATGCTCATCCGGAAATGAAACTGATCATCGCTCCGCATGTTATAGCAGAAAGCCATCTTGAAGAGATTATTGGCAAATTGAATCGGACTGTAGTGCGATATACTCAGGCTACAGAAGCTAATGTACGTCAGGCTGATTGTCTGATTATAGATTGCTTTGGATTGCTTTCTTCAATTTATCGTTATGGAGAAATTGCTTATATTGGAGGTGGTTTTGGAGTAAGTATCCATAATACTCTGGAAGCTGCTGTTTATGGAATTCCTGTGATTTTTGGTCCCGAGAACCGGAAATTCCTAGAAGCTCAGGGATTGAAGCAGTGTCAGGGTGGTTTTGAAATTCATGGAGAGAAAGATTTCATTCAGCTGATGGATCGCTTCCTTAGTGATTATTCTTTCTTGGATAAATCGGGAAAGCGTGCCGGGAATTATGTCCGGGATAATTCCGGAGCACTTGAAAAGATTATGAATACTGTGAAGTTTTAAGAAAATCGCCAGCCTGTTCATGTAAGATGAGAGGCTGGCGATTTTTTATAAACAGCTGACGTAGCTATTCGTGCTGATCTTCTTCTTTAAACCAGGATGCATACATCAGGTATCCATTGGCTATTTTTTGATTTAGTTCCTTGCTTTGCTGCGGGTCTACCCGTTTGATAAATTTTGCAGGGACACCTCCCCATAGGGTATGAGGCTCGATGACAGTATTCGCCAGAACCAAGGATCCGGCGGCAACAATTGCTCCTTCTCCTACGATGGCATGGTCTAGCAGTGTTGATCCCATACCAATTAAAGCATTGTCTTTTACACAAGCTCCATGTAAGGTTACATTGTGGCCAATGGAAACATCATTACCTATTTCTATGGTAGATTTTTCATAGAGGGTGTGCAGTACACTCCCATCTTGTATATTTACCCGATCACCGATACGGATGGAGTTGACATCGCCACGTAATACAGTGTTGAACCATATACTACAATTTTTGCCCATAATGACATCACCAATGATTGTTGCATTATCGGCCAGATAACAATCGTCTCCTATTTGAGGAGTAAATCCTCTGACTGATTTGATAAGTGCCATATAATATTCTATAAATAAGGTAATCCAAATTATATAAGCTTTATGAAAGCGGTAAGGTTGCGTTTCTTAGCCATTGCTTCTCGGCTTCGCTTAACATAGGGCTAAGTGCTTCATATACATTTTTATGGTATTGATTGAGCCATGCCTTTTCTTTGGTAGTAAGCATTTCTGGAAGAATGGCTTCCTGATCGATGGGGCAGAGGGTGAGTGGCTCAAATTTATAGAATACGCCAAACTCAGTTTCTCTGGATGGTACAACAAGCATTGTATTTTCCGTGCGGACACCGTATTTTCCTGCTTTGTAAATACCGGGTTCATTGGTAATGGTCATACCGGGAAGTAGTGGGGCAGGGACATAATTCATGCGGATTTGGTGAGGCCCTTCGTGTACATTAAGGAAGTGGCCGACACCATGTCCGGTGCCATGTCCATAGTTAATACCATCTTTCCACATATATTGCCGGGCCAGTATGTCTAGTTGTGTCCCGCATGTTCCATGGGGGAATTCGGCTGTTGATAAGGCAATAAATCCTTTTAATACTAATGTATAATCTTTCTTTTGCTCTTCGGTAACAGGTCCTAATGCGATAGTACGAGTGATGTCTGTTGTTCCATCCAGATACTGTGCACCACTGTCCAACAGTAATAAGCCTTCTGCCTTAAGCTGAGATGAGGTTTCTGGAGTTGCCTCATAATGTACGATAGCTCCATGTTCCTGATAGCCAGCTATTGTGTCAAAACTGATACCCTGAAATCCATCTTGTTCGGCCCGTAATTCATATAGCTTCTGGTCAATGCTCATTTCTGTCTCTTGGCTGGTTCTGACAGTTTCCTTTAGCCATTTTAAGAATCGTACCATTGCAACGCCATCGCGTTTCATGGCTTTATGGAAACCGGCAATTTCTGTCTCGTTTTTGATGGCCTTAAGGAATGTGACAGGTGAAGTTTGTCGGATTATGTCGTTTTGAGTTGCTATTGTTTGGTAAAGAGTGAAGTTTGTTGTAGGCGGCAGTAAAAATTGCATTCCTTGGATGTCTTTCAAATCCTGTTCAATGGCTGTATATGGCTTTGTCTGGATTTGTTGGTGTTCCAGATAAGCCATAACTTCTTGATTGATTTTTTCAGGATATATATATAATGTATTAGCTTGTGGTGTTATTAAAAGGTAGCTGACAAAAACAGGGTTACAATGTACATCTTTACCACGTAAGTTGAGTGTCCAGGCGATCTCATCAAGGGATGAAAGCAGTAGTGCATTAGCTTGGCTTTTTTGAAGTTCATTGTTGATTAAATCTAACTTTTCCTTGCAAGAGCGTCCGGAATAGGTTTCAGGCAGAATAAAAATGGGTTCTGATGGAAGGGAAGGACGGTTTTGCCATAAATAAATAAAGGGATCTTCTATTGTAATTAAGGAGAGGCGGTATTTTTTTAATTCCAGAATTAGATTTTCTGCTTCGGAGACAGTGTTTACCCATCCGTCAATACCTACTTTCTCGTTAGGCTGTAATACTTGTCCCAGCCAGTTGGCAATAGTCGGTGTTCCGGGAACTCGTTCTTTAAACAGGATGATACCAGTGCCTTCCAGTTGTTCTTCTGCTTGAAGAAAATAACGGGAATCGGTCCATAATCCTGCTTTGTCTAGAGTGATGACGACCGTTCCGGCTGAGCCTGTAAATCCGGATATCCATTTCCTGGTTTCCCAATATTCAGGGACATACTCTCCTGAATGAGGATCTGTACTGGGTACTATGAAAGCTGAAATGCCTTTGCGTATCATGATTGCGCGTAGGGCTGTCAATCTGTTTGTTATGTCTTTTTTCATTTTAGAGAAGTTATGTTGCTGGCAAAGTTAGTATTTCTGGTAGATTCTTGATAAAAATAGGTGGAAAGTTTTGTGAATAAATAAAATATGCGTAATTTTGCCCCGCATTTCTAGTGCAGAAATAATTTAATAACAAAATACTTTAATTTTAAAAAAATGATTGTAGTACCTGTAAAAGAAGGCGAAAACATTGAAAAAGCGCTGAAGA